>ERZ1643247.241-NODE-241-length-71616-cov-24.806654_pt1 | contig 71616 bp, 68 predicted proteins | sample MGYA00579264_ERZ1643247 | MGnify/ENA primary metagenome ERZ1643247 (study PRJEB29033, sample SAMEA4952262) | chicken gut metagenome | biome: Broiler Chicken; feature: Gastrointestinal Tract; material: Caecum | place: Ireland | collected 2018 | study: Broiler... | reverse complement strand
AAAAAGATTTTGTGGAATTTGATAAAGAAGAAACCGAAGAACTTTTGGAAAACTTAAAAGCCAGCGGAAAAGCGCATTTCGACGAATACGAAAACAACGAATTCGCCAAACGCTTAAACAAAGCAAAATAAAAAGAATATCGTTAGTCAAGCAATTTTGAAACTAGCAGAATATTTAAGAGAAACATAGACAAAAAAACTGTCTATGTTTTCTTTTTGCACCAACTCTCTCTTAATTGCAAAAAAACGAATACTTCTGACGTTGTCATAGGTTGTCGTGAAAATATCCAACTCTACAAATCTTTTGACATGCACTTTAACCTTGACAACAAAGAATATTCGCTTACACTAGAAAATAGAGAGAAGAAAACAAAAAATAAAAGAGCGGATTGCGTTACGCTTTGCCAGCAATCGCTCTTTTTACAACACAATTAGATTATTAGATGTGTGCTTGTCTGTTCGAGCGAAGCGAGAACACTTGTATCAAGACAAGCACACGCCTAAGTGCCATTTTAAAAATTTTTATAATTTTTGATACAAAATCATTTATAATGTGCTATAATTAAATTATGGAAAAATTCAAATATCAAGAAATCGAAAATTATGAAAATAAAAAGAATAACATTTTAAACGCTATTCAAAGAGAAAATGGTGGAGTTTTGCCAATTGGGTATGACAATGACATGTTTGTTTCGGCACTTATAAAAATTATTGAGCATTTAGAAAATAATTATAAAACAACAATAAAAGTAGAAGATATACCTGATGCTAAAAATTTTACTAGACAAAAAAAAGAATATTCTATAACTTCTTTTGTACTTAATAGAGTTTTGAAAAATGTTAAAAGTGTTAATTTTAGAGATATCGATAAAGAAAATCCTGATAGGATGGGAGGATATATAACTTATAAAGATGGAACTCATGATATTACTTTATATACCACCGGTATGTATAATAATTTAAAAATTTTACAATCTAAAGGTATAAACACAAAATTTGAAACAGACAACCATTTTGAAAAAACTTTATTAGAAAAAACTATGATACATGAGTTAATTCATGCAATTAGTGATAATGGTTTAGCTGTTGGTTTTAACAAAAACCAATTGCCTGCAGAGATTGCATTGAATGAGGGAATGACAGAGATTTTAGCATTAGAAGTTGCTGGATTAAGAGATTTTCCAATTACAAGGTATAGAAGAAGTGAACAAGATTTTGCAATTAAATCGCCTACAAATTCAAGATATTTTTTGGAAACAAATATTATAAATTTAATTAGAGTTGCATCAAAACAAGATATGACGATACCATATTTAATTGATATCCACAATGTTAGATTTGGTATAGATAAAGAAATTTATGGTCAGTCCAATTCTCTTGGTGCAATCAAAACAATGCTGGGACTTGCAAAAGAAGATGCAGAAAAAAATGATTTTTTAAGTTTTCAAGCATTGCAATCTATTCTTATTGAAGATATATTTAAAAACAAATATGGTAAGAACTTTTTAGATAAAATTAGACAAAGTGGTAAAGCTCCGACACAGGAAGAATATGATAAATTTAAAAAAGACATGTTGATTATTGGAAGATCTATTGTTCCAACGTTTGCATATAAATTAAGCTATGAAGAAAAGAAAGAGTTTGCAGAAAATGAAAATTTTGCAACAAGTCAAGACATAATGAAATTAATTCAAGACAAGACAATTGAACCTACTCCAAATATTTTGAGATATAGAGATTTGTTATTTGCAATGGAAAATATACAAAAAGACTTTTCTTAAGATTTAACAATGTAAAAAATAAAAGATGGTTAATCAAACCATCTTTTATTTCACTAGTTTCAAAAGGCACAACCCTTTGATATTCTTTTTTTAATTATTATATTTAATTTTTCGTAATTTCGTAGCCGTCGCGGGTGTCTTTAACTGTGTAGCCCATTTCGGTTAACTTTTTGCGAATGTCATCTGCAAGTGCGAAATCTTTTGCTTTTTTTGCTTGCCACCTTTTTTCTGCCAAATCCAAAATGTCACTTGGAATTTCCTCTTCTTCGAGCGAAAAGCCCAAAACTTCATTAAACTTCAAAAATGCTTCATAAACATCCTTGCTTCTTTCCTCTTTCAGCATTTTGATGACAACAGCAAGAGCGTTTGGCATGTTGAGGTCATCGGCAATCGCGTCAATAAATTCTTTTTGATAGGAAGAGGTGTCAACTTTGTTTGTGCCAACTTTATGTTCTTTCACCAGATTTTTCAGGTTTTTAAGGCTGTTTTTTGCCCCTTCCATCGCCTCACGAGTGAAATTTTGCTGTTTGGAGTAGTGCGCCATAAAGTAGAAATACCTAAAAACTTCTGGTTTAAAGCCCTGTTTTTCAAGGTCGTCTAAGGTGTAGGTATTGCCAAGGCTTTTGCCCATTTTCCCACTGTCTATCTGCAAAAATTCAAGATGCATCCAGTGTTTCACAACCTGTTTGCCATAAAAAGCATTGCTTTGCGCAATTTCGTTTTCGTGATGCACAGGTTTATGGTCCACCCCGCCAGTGTGAATGTCGATGCTGTCGCCAAAAAACTTATCGCCAATAACTGAGCACTCGATGTGCCAGCCTGGATACCCCTTTCCCCAAGGCGAATCCCACTGCATTATATGCTCCTTTGGCGCTTTCACCCACAAAACAAAGTCGTATGGCGAACGCTTTTTGTCGTCAACTGCAATTCTTGCGCCTGCAAGTTTTTCCTCTATGTTCATGCCACTAAGTTTGCCATAATCTTTAAATTTTGCAATCTCAAAATAAATTCCCTTGCTGGTTTCATAGGCATATCCCTTCTCCATAAGCCCTTGAACAAACTTGATAATTTCAGGTATCACGCTTGTTGCTGGAACGATGTGTTCTGGCAAATTGATGTTAAGCCTTTTTGCGTCGCGCATGAAAACTTCGGTGTAAAACTTGGCAATTTCCCAAGGCGATTTATGCTCTCTTTCACTTGCCACAAGCATTTTATCTTCACCCTCGTCTGCATCGCTTGTTAAATGCCCAACATCCGTGATGTTCATGGCACCATCAAGAGAATATCCACAATATTTCAATGTGCGTCTGATGTTATCCATAAATAGATACGCTCTGAAATTGCCGATATGTGGATAGGAATAAACGGTCGGACCGCAACTATACATTTTGATTGTTTTATTGTTGGATGGATAAATTTCCTCTTTTTTTCGTGTGAGAGAGTTATAGAATTTAACAACTTTTTCCATATATTAACAAATCTCCTAAATTTTCCTGTTCAAATATATAATTAACTGGTTGAGCGCAGAAGAAACCTCTTTTTCATCCTCATGAAAGAAATTTTCAAGATTTTTAATGTATTTGCCCAGTTCTTCTTTGCCTTTTTCGGTTAAAAATAACATACGACAGCGTTTGTCGATTTCGCCTTGCTTAGAATAAATTAACCCTTCTTTTTCAAGTTCGCGTGTCATGAGCGCAAAGTTAGATTTTTTTATGCCGAGTTTATCAATGATCATGCCCACCGACAAATTTTGATATTGTGAGATGAAATACAAAATCTTTATTCTCAAAAGATTGTTTTCTGCAAAGTGCTTTGTGATGTTTTCGGTTAATGCCTCGATCTCCAATATCTTCTCTACGTTTTTCATACACATTAATTATATATGACTAAATTATTTTTTGCAACTATTTTACTTGCTTTTTAAGGAAAAATTCATTAAAATAAAAATATGGCTTTAATTGGTGTTATCGACGATATTGTTTATAGAAATGAAGAAAATGGCTACACGGTGGCGAAACTTGAGAAAGACGGTTCGCTTGTCACAGTTGTGGGGAAATTTATTGACGTGCAAATTGGCGCAAATGTGACGCTGGAGGGTAAATTTGAAAAATCGAAGTTCGGCGTGCAATATGCCTTTACCTCATACGAACTGACCCAGCCAAAGACGATTGCGGGCATGGAGAAGTATCTTGGAAGTGGGCTTATTCGTGGCGTTGGACCAATCACGGCAAAGCGAATTGTGGAGCATTTTGGCAAGGACACCTTGGAAATTTTGGAATACACTCCCGAGCGTCTTTCCGAAATCAAGGGAATTAGTGAGAAAAAGGCGGTGGAAATTGGCTTTTCCTATCGCGAACACAAAGAGGTGCAAAACACGATTATGTTTTTGCAGTCCTATAACATTTCCACAAACATGGCACTGAAAATTTACAACATCTACCGCGAAAAAACGACAGATATTGTGAAAAACAACCCATATAAACTGATTGAGGATGTTGACGGCATAGGCTTCACAACTGCCGATAAGATTGCAAAAAATGTTGGCATACCAGAGGACAGCGAGTTTCGCGTGCGCGCTGGGCTTGTTCATGTTTTAAAGGTTTCATGCGAGAAAAATGGCAACACATATCTACCTAAAAACGCCCTCTATGGCGAGGCATCCAAAGCGCTTGGGCTTATTGCAGAGGATAATAAGGAACTTTTCGACCGAACTTTCGACACCCTTTGCCTCGACAAAACCTGCGTGACGCTTTGGCAAGATAATGTGGAAATTGTTATGCTTTCAAAGTATTACTACTATGAAAACTCCATAGCGCAGAAACTCACTTGGCTGAAAAATGCCAGCAAAAGTGAAAAATTTGATATTGACGAAGACATTGACGCCTTTCAGCTTAGAAATAAAATTAAACTTCATGAAGAGCAGATAAATGCGATTAAAGGAGCTGTTAATAATGGCGTGTTTGTGATTACTGGAGGTCCTGGAACTGGAAAGACCACCATAATTAAGTGTATATTGGAAATTTTTGAGAATATGCAAAAGAAAGTGGCGCTTGTTGCACCAACTGGGCGCGCCTCAAAAAGAATGAGCGACTCCACAAAACACGAAGCAAAAACCATTCATAGACTTTTGGAAGTCAATGTGATAAAATCCAGCGAAAGTTATTTCTTGCACAACGAAACAAATCCACTTAATGTGGATGTTGTGATTGTGGATGAGGTTTCCATGGTGGACTGCGCGCTTATGTGCAATCTTTTAAAGGCTCTGCCACGCGATTGCAAACTTGTGCTTGTGGGAGATAAAGACCAACTTCCAAGTGTGGGCCCAGGAAATGTGCTTGCCGACATTTTGGGAAGTGGAGTTATTCCATTTTGTATGCTGACAAAGATATTTAGGCAGGGCGAAAAGAGTTTGATTATCACAAACGCTCACTTAATAAATGAAGGAAAAATGCCACTTATCGACAACTCCAGCATGGACTTTTTCTTTGAAAGCAAAGGCGACCCTGAAAGCATTAAAGACACCATAATAAACCTTGTCACCTATCGCCTGCCAAAATTTTTGAATGTTGAACCAAAGGATATTCAAGTGCTTGCGCCATTAAAACAAGGCGTGTGCGGAATTGAAAACTTAAATAAACAGTTGCAGGAAAGAATTAATCCACCTTCCGTTAGTAAGCCTCAACTTGAAGTTGGGCAAACAATTTTTAGGCTTGGCGACAAGGTTATGCAAATCACAAATAACTACGACCTTGAATGGCGAAGACAGATGCAGTATGGCACGGAAACTGGGCAAGGCGTTTTTAATGGCGACATTGGCTATATCATTTTAATCGACACTCAAACCAGTGAAGTTGTTGTGGAGTTTGAAGACGGCAGAACCTGCCTTTACACTCGCCCAGACCTGCTTGATTTATCTCTTTCCTATGCCATAACCATTCACAAAAGTCAGGGCTCAGAGTTTGACACGATAATCATTCCTGCGATTGCTGGTCCAAGCATAATACTCACGCGAAATTTAATTTACACCGCTGTGACGCGTGCTAAAAAAATGGTGGTTATCGTTGGCGAAAAACAATATCTAAAGCGAATGGTGTCTAATAAATACACAGCAACCCGCTTCACACTTCTTAAAAAACTTTTGGTGACAGCGGAAGAAAAAATGTTAAAACTTTTCGATGAAAATGGCTAAAACTGCAAAAAACACAAAAAAATATCAAAAATTAACAAATTTTTGGGCAAAATTTGTTAATTTTTTCGATGCCATGCTTTTTCCTGACAACATCAAGTGCATATTTTGCGGAAGAGATATAAATAATTTTGAAGAACAACCCTACTGCGAAAAGTGCGCCAAAAAACTTGTTAAAAATGATGGAAATAGGTGCAGAATTTGCGATGAAAAAATTGAAAACGAGGCAATTATCTGCGGCCGTTGCCAAAAACAAAAGCGAAGTTTTAAGCGTGCATACTGCCCGTTTATTTATGAAGGAATTGTGCGCCAAAGTTTACTTTCCTATAAGATGAACAATCGAAGATATTTGGCAAAAAGTTATGCCAAGTTTATCTATAACTATATCGGCGAAGATTTCAAAAATTTTGATGTTATAACCTTTGTGCCTATGACCAAGAAAAAGGAAAAAGAGCGCTCGTTTAATCAATCAAAACTTCTTGCAGAAGAACTTGCAAAAATTTCCAATCTTAAAATTTGCAAGTGTTTAATTAAAATTTCTGAAACCAAAGAGCAGAAAAAACTCAATTTTAACGAAAGAAAGAAAAATCTTTCAAACTGTTTTAGAATTGTGAACGAAAAGGAAATTGATGATATGCGTGTTCTACTTGTTGACGACATAATAACCACTTGCGCCACTATGGACACTTGCAGTAAACTTATTGCAAAATATGCAAAAAGTGTCAGCGTTGCAGGCGTTGCCAGAAACATCTTAAAAGATGAAAACAAAGATGATTAAAGGTGTTTTTTCTTTAATTTTCCCATAAAAACTTTAAAACTCTACGGATTGTGGGAGTTATTTTAAATTTTCTCATGATAAAATTATAACGAAAGGAGAAAATTATGGATTTAAAAGTTATCGGAGAATTTATTAAACAGCAAAGAAAAGCAAAAGGCTTAACACAAGTTGAACTTGCTGAAAAACTTTTGGTCAGCGAAAAAACAATTTCAAAATGGGAATGTGGAAATGGTTTTCCAGACACATCATTAATGCTTCCACTTTGCAAAGAACTTGACATTTCAGCAAACGAACTTTTATCTGGGAAAAGGTTAACAAGTGAGGAATATCAAAAGCAAGCGGAAAACAATTTAATAACTTTAAAGTCACAACAAGAGCAAAGCCACAAATTTTTGTTAACGCTGGAAAGTGTGCTTGGATATATGTCGTCTGTCACTTTCATTATTCTTGTTTTTGTTGCCTCCTACGCTAACCTTCCAACCTGGGTTAGAATTGTTTTAATTGTTATTGGCTTTATTCACATTGTCGTCGGCATTCACTTTTGTTTGACCATTGAAAAAGACGCTGGCTATTATGAATGTCAACACTGTCACAATAAATACATTCCAACCTACAAGCAAGTGATGTTTTCCATGCACCGCGGAAGAACAAGATATATGAAATGCCCTAAATGTCAAAAAAAATCTTGGCAAAAGAAAGTTATAAAATAAAATTATTAATTTATTAAATAAATTAGAAAATAAAAAATAAATTAAAATTAATAAAAAAATAAGAAAAAACGCATTTTTTTGCGTTTTTTTATTGATTTTTCAGCATTTTTTTTGCAATTTTTCTTTTTTATATATTTTTACTATTTTATTTTCGATTTTTCCTCAATTATTTTTTTGACTGTTTTTTACCTTATTTTTTAATTTATTTTCCTCTTTTTCTTTACTTTCAATTTCCTTTATCTGCACTTTCAAAATGTCGGAGCGCTTAATTTTGTAGGTGGAAAAAATGAGTATGGCAACAGAAATTGCAATCGCGCTTCCAAAGAAAACCACCTTTCCTAAGCCCGTTTGAACGGACATGGCTTGAAGTGGCTGAGAGGAGTCGAACTTAATTAAGTCCAACAAAACGCCAATCACAAGAAGCGTTATGGAGTTTGTGAAATTGTAGGTAAAAGTGTAGTAGCCAGTGAATCTGCCTGCGTTATTTTCCTTAGTTTTAAATTGTTCCATTGTAACAACATCCGCATACATCGAGTGAGGAAGAGAGTAAAGTGCTCCAGAGCCAAGCCCGCAGATGAACACACACGGAAGCACAAAGAAAAACATGGTGTCGCTTGTGGTGTATGTGCGAAATAGGAAAGTGACAGAAGTTAATGCAATGCCAACAAGAAGAAGGCAAAGCGCGAAGATGAGCGTTTGTTTTTTGTCGTATTTCTTAACCATGTTCACCCAAATTAGTTGCGAAAGAATTGCTCCGCCAAAAAGGCAAATCATGATTATGGAAATTTGAGCGGAACTAAAATGATAGCAAAAGGTAAATAGGTGCATCCCAACGCTTGTTATGAAAATGGAGGCGATAAGCGAAACGGAATAGCCAAGCATAACCGTTCTGAATTCCTTTTTCTTCAAGGTTTCAATGTAGCCTCCAATAATCTTCCAAAAACCTTTTTTCTCGCCCGCCCGATTTTCCTCTTCCACCGCACTTTTATCATAATTTGGCATGGAAATAACCCTTTTTCTTGTGCCAAAAACGGAAATAAGTCCGCACACAATCACAAGAATGGAATTTACAATGGCAATGCCGATATAGCCATCCTTATTAAACTGTGTTTGCACGCCAATGCTTGCCGACGGCATGAAGATATACATCAAAATGCTTGGCGTTATCATGCCTAAAATATAGAAAATCGACTTGAAACTTTGCATTTTTGTTTGGTCGTTATAGTCAGGTGCAATGTCGATGCAAAGCGCAGAGTATGGCGTGGCGAAAAAGGTGTTAAAGGTTTCCTGCAAAAGTAAAAATCCCATAAGCCAAACAATCGCCCAAATAGAGCCTTTTTCTATTGGGCAAGTCCAAAGAAGAATGTTGCAAATGGCAAGAAGAAAAGAGGCAATCAGCATATGAAGAAGTCGCCTGCCAAAAAATTTGTTTTTTGTGCGGTCGGAAAAATAGCCGATTATTGGGTCGGAGAGCCCGTCCCAAAGCGAAGTGACAGCAATGGTCGCGCCAACAAGTGCCCCTGGCAAACCCATAACACTTGTGGCAAAAAACATGATAAAACTGTTGACAGTTTGTCCCATACTGCCATACCCCAAATTTCCAACGCCGTAGCATATTTTAGTTAATAGACCTAATTTCTTTTTCTCCACACACTAATATATGTGAAAACTTTGTTTTTAAGAATTTGAATTTAAGTTTCCAAATTTCAATTAAAATTTATTTAAAAAATAAAAATAAAAAAGTGGACAGCTCCACTTTTTAATATTCCTCTTCTTCTCGGCGTCGCCTTTCTTCTTCTTGCTTTTTCTTTGCCTTTTCTTCCTTTTTTTTGCGTTTAAGTTCTGCTTGGTCAACTTCTTCGGTTTTAACCACCGTTTCGGCAATTTCAAAGCGGTTTTTGACAACTGGTGCAAGTTCCTTGCAATATCTTGAAATTATACCTTCCAAATGCTCGCGTTCCATTTCGTAATTTGGGTCATCTTCCATTTTAATTGAGAAAATACGCTTTTTACCTTTTCTTCCCGTGCGTTCATCTTTAATTCTTAAATCTTCAAACGACGCGGTCACTTCATAGCCAGTTCCGCTGACAATTTTATAGCGATTTCCGCGAATTTCGATGTTGATATATGGCGAAGAGTGTTTCACGATATCCACCAAATTTATGGTGAAAAGGTTATTGAAAATGTTGTTGATTTCATTGGCAATTTGCGTTGGAAAGTCGGACGGCTGGTCGTTCGCCTCACACTCGCCAAGAAAAGACTTCTTTTCGCGAAGTTGAAGTGAGGTGTTCAAATTATTCACCCTGACAAGTGAAAAATACGAGCGGTTTGGCGTTATCTTCTTACGCAAAATTAATCCCACCCCTGTGAGAAGCTTTTTATCGGTGTCGTAAACAATTTCTCTTTCATTCATTTTTCCGTCTGGAATTACCGTCCAAAAGCCAAGTTTAGTGATAAGTTTTCGAACCGTCATTCTTTCATCGTCGATGATAAGATAAAAATTTTTCCTTATCGTTGGATATTTGGTTGGTTTTCCTTTATCTCCAAGAAACATATCTTCTCCTTTTCTTATATTGTAAACAAAAAAAATAAAAAAAGCAAATGAATAAATGGCAAATTTTAGGCAATATTCCTTTTGAGGTTAAAAAAGGAGATAAAAATATGGATTTTAATGAAAGTGTGACAAAAATAAACTTGGCAAGAAGTTTCTCTGCCGAGTGTCAAGCAGGTGCGCGCTATCAATTTATGAGCAAAATGGCACTTAGCGACAACCAAAAATTCTTATCCGACACCATGAAAACGCTCGCTAAAAATGAAATGGCGCACGCCAAGGTTTTTTATGACTACATCATTGAAAAATCGAATGGTGGTGCAAAAAACATCGCAATCGAGGCAGGCTATCCGTTTGAGTCGCCAGAACTTAAAACTTCTCTTCTTGGTGAGGCGTTAATAGAGCTTTCGGAAGCAAAAAACATCTACCCTTCCTTTGCTAAAATTGCCTATGACGAAGGTTTTAATGACATTGGCAAAAGTTTTGAAATGGTGGCAAGAGTGGAAGAAACCCACCACAAAATGCTTCAGTATTTAGGAAATCTATATAAAAGCCACTCGATGTATAAGCGTGACCATGTCACAAAATGGAAATGCTCTAACTGCGGATATGTGGCAGAAGCAAAGGAAAGTTATAAAATTTGCCCACTTTGCGCGCTAAGTCAAGGCTATGTTATCATAAATATGGAAAACACAGATAACCAATAAAGAAAACACTCATTTTATTTGTGTTATTCTTGCGTTCCTAAACAAAAAAGCACCGATGTGGTGCTTTTTTTATTTATGCATTAAAAATTGCCTTAAAACTTTTGCCAAATTTGAATTTTGGAACCTTGCAAGCAGCAACCTTAACTGTTTTCTTTGTGAGTGGGTTCATTTTTGTTGTTGCAGCCTTTTTAACAAGTTCAAAAGAACCAAATCCAGGAATAACAATTTTATCCCCGCCTTTAAGAACGCTGATAATTGTGTCTACCATTGAATCGAAAACAATTCCTGCGTCTTTTTGTGTGCAATTTGCTTTTTCAGCAACTGCTTTAATGAAATCACCTTTATTCATATTCTTCTCCTTTTTGTGATTTGTTTAGCAATATTTGCTTGGTATTATAATATCACAAAAGTTTTAAATTTCCAAACAAATTTCACTATCTTGCAAAAAATTCTTCCACTTGATAGTAATAATACTTTATAACCTCAAAGACGCGATTGACAAAGGAATAATTATACACTGTGATTTCCACATCGCCAACGATGTTGTCATATGAGATAAAGCCATAAGTGCGCGAGTCGCTGGAATGAGCGCGATTGTCGCCTAAACAGAAAGTTGAGTTTTCTGGCACTTGAACATAGATTAAATCGTCGCTGGAAACATAGTAGTTATAAGGATGATATTTCTCATCATTATCAAAATAACCTTTTTTGTTTATAAATTCATCATAAAATTTGTAATCATAATGAACGCCATTGTAAACTCTTTCATCCACTCCGTTCCAATCAACATACCTTATTTCATAGCCAGTGTTTCGTTCATTTTCAAAAACGAGGGCGTTTTCATCTGAAACCAGTGTGGTGTATTCGTTATTTTCGTTAAGTGTCATGTCTTCTGCGTCTATTCTAAATAAAAAGAAACTATTTCCGCTTTTTGCAATCGAAACAAAATCGCCCTCTTCTGCAACAACGCGCTTAATTATGCTTGGAGAGGTTTTTGAAACGCCCTCAATCACCACAACATCATAAACTTCAATCTTACCATTTAGGTTGACATACACTGCATCTTGTGATGACGAGGTGTCGGTTGGCGCAATCGAGGCATTAAGATATGGTTGCATGGATGCGCCTTCCACAATATAATACCTGTGTGTGACAGAAAAAACTGTGTACCAAATGAAAAAGATAAGGAAAAAAATTAGCACTATATATAAGGTTATGTGGGTTGTTAAATATAGTGCAATCGACTTCGTTTCCTCTTTTTTCTTTTTATCTATATCTTGAATAAACTCTTCTTTATTAAACATTTATCCCCTTATTGAAAATCGGCATCCGCAATAGTTTTGCCTATATAATGACAGTTCTTTAGATAGGTTTATGCTTCTTAAATAGCCGTCTTTTTTCTTAAAACTTTCCTCTAAATATGAAATTTTAACCTCTTTTTCAATTTCTTTTCCAACTTTATTTATTATCGGCGTGCTTTTGTGCGGGCTTACTGTTAACGTTGTGCCAAATAAGTCAAAATTGTTTTCCTTGGCAACAAGCGCGGTTTTATATAAGCGGTAGTAAAAACATTTTTCACAGCGCGCCCCACCCTCTTTCTCAGTTTCCAAACCTTTTATATAAGTAAGCCAACTTTCTTCGTCATAGTCGCCATCAATCACAGGAATGTTAAAAAATTCGCACACTTTCTTTTGCTCCGCTTTGCGTTTTTCATATTCCTCACGCGGATAGATGTTTGGGTTATAATAAAAAACTGTGACATCGTAGTCATCTTTTAACCTTTCTATGCACACCGTGGAACATGGACCACAGCAGGAATGAAGAAGTATCTTTTGCCTCATGGAAAATATTATAACATATTATATATGTGTTTTGCAAGGAATTGGGGCGAAGTTTTCCTTTCTCGCTTTTCAATAAAGAAAAACAGTCACCCTTTTTTTGTGCGAGAAAGGAGGCGTCCTTGCGGACGCCAGCGGGCTGACGCCCGCCAAACTTCGCCCCACCATATATACAACCACAACGCAAAAAAGTATTAACATTTATTTTGCCCAAATATAACTAAAATTGTGTTTGGTTCGACCATATATCTTATTACCCTTCTGTCACTTTCACAGCATACATCATCATCTCCGACACCTCTGGCGCTTTCAGCCGATAGATAAGCACCTTTCCCTCGCGTTTATACTCCACAATATCTTGGTCTTTCAGCGTTTTAAGTTGATGAGAAATGGTGGTTTGGTTGATTTTCAGAACATTCGACATATCATTGACACACATATCGCGGATAGATAGAAGTGATAAAATTTTAATGCGCGTCTGGTCAGAAAAGTTTTGAAAATAAAGCGCAAGTTTGTTTATCACCTTGTCGTCTGGCAAAACAGATAAAATTTCATACCTATTTCTTTCATTCAGCCTCAAAAATTTTTCCATGATAACTCCTTTTTTTGTGTCAAGTTAAAAACTTATGACATATAAAATAGCATACTGATAACAATATTTTGCCAAACAAAAGAGGAATAATCAAAAGAGAAATTTGACTAATATAAGAAATTCTTGTTGAAAAGGAGGAAATTATGTCACAAGATATATTATGGGTGTTTTTACTTTCCACTTTAAGTAGTGCAAACGATGTTAACCTTGCCACCAACACAAACATACTTTTACTACTGCTTCTTGGCTTAAACAACAATAACTGGAATAATGGTTGGAACAATAACTGGGGCGGATGCTGTTGTGGAAATAACACTTTCAGGCAATTTATTTAAAAATTTCCTCTAAAAATATTAAAAAATTATGAGTTTTGCGAAAACAAAACTCTTTTTTTATTTAAAAAATAAATATTAAAAAAAATATTTTAAAATATTTTTATTTTTTTATTAAAATCGTTTGGAAATTATTTTTTTATATGTTATTATATGCATGTAATCAAAAATTAAGAATAAATTTTCTTGTTTTGAGAATGATATTAATTAAAAGGAGAAAAAGTTATGGGTACATTATTGTCATTGGAAGGCATAACAACTTGGGAATCTCTTGCTACTTATTTCGGAGAAGATAACTGGATTAGCACTTTACTGTCGTCTATTTCTTGGATTTTATGGGTAGCACTCATCTTGGTTGGTGCATGCGGTGCTGTTTATGCCATTTATGTTGGTGTTAAAATGGCAAGAGCAGATTCTTCCGAGCAACGTGAAGAAGCAAAGAAAAGATTGATTAACATTATTGTGGCAATCGTTGTGACAATCGCATTAATCTTATTCTTCAACTTACTACTCCCTGTCATTCTTAACGCATTTAATGTATTTGATGAATTGGCTAATATTGATCAAACATCAATTACAAACATTGCTCAAACAGCAAGATTACTTATTGGATAATATTTAAATCAAAAAAATCTTGGAAATTCCAAGATTTTTTATTTTTATAATTTTAATATTTTTATCAATTTTATTTTCTATTTTTTTATTAATTTAATTAAAGTTTTGCTAACATTTCTTCTCTTTCTTTAATGACCATTGCTTCAATAAATTGGTCAATATCGCCGTTCAAAACACCCTCTAAGTCGTAGGAAGAAAGGTTTGTGCGGTGGTCGGTCACTCTGCCTTGAGGATAGTTATATGTTCTTATCCTTTCATTTCGGTTGCCTCTGCCCACCTGACTTTTTCGGTTCTCGTCGTATTCGCTATCTCGTTGTTCACGGTAGTAATCATATAGTTTACTTTTTAAAATGTTCATGGCTTTTTCTTTGTTTTTAAGTTGCGACCTTTCGTCCTGACAAGTGACAACCATACCTGTTGGAAGGTGAGTGATTCTGATTGCCGACTCCGTTTTGTTGACGTGTTGCCCGCCTGCGCCACCGCTTCGGTATGTATCAATTTTAAGGTCGGAGTCTTTAATCTCAAAATCAATATCCTCAACTTCTGGAAGAACTGCAACCGTGGCAGTTGAGGTGTGAATTCTTCCACCGCTTTCAGTTTCTGGCACGCGTTGCACCCTGTGAACACCACTTTCGTATTTAAGTTTAGAGTATGCACCTTTTCCACGGAAAAGAACCGTGCATTCTTTCACACCACCAAGTTCGGTTTCGTTGATGTCGAGTATTTCGGTTTTCCACCTGTTTTTGTCGGCATAGTGAGAATACATTCGAAGAAGCTCCATGCCAAAAAGTGCACTTTCTTCGCCACCTGCCGCCGCACGAATTTCCAAGATTGCATTGCTTTCGTCGTTTTCGTCCTTAGGAAGAAGTAAGATTTTGATGTTTTCAACCTCTTCGTCAATCTTATTTTTTAAGTCGTCAATTTCCGCTTCATAGAGCTTTTTCATTTCAGCATCCGTTTCAGACTTCACATCGCTTTCGCATTTAGATAAATTTTCCGTTAAATTTTTAAGTGTGACATAGGCATTTGCTAAATCTTCAATCGCACTTCTTTCTTTCACCAACTTTTTCCATGCCTTGTTGTCGGCAATCACATTTGGGTCCATAACAAGAGTGGTTAACTCGTCGTATCTTTCTTTCGACTTTGCCGTTTTTTCCAAAAAATCTTTATAGTTTTCCATAAATTACCCTTTCAATTTTGTTATAATCTTTAACAATTTTAATGTCCTTAAAGCCATTTTCTTTCATAATTTTTTTAACATGGCCTATTTGCCCTTTTCCAACCTCGTAAAAAAGCATACCTCCACTTTTTAAATGCTTAACAGCGCCTGCGGTTATTTCTCGGTAAAACGAAAGCCCATCTTCGCCTCCGTCGAGTGCGATTTTTGGGTCACATTCACGAACATTGACATCAAGTTTTGGTAAATCTTTGGTTGGAATGTATGGCGGATTAGAAACTATAATATCATATTTTTTTCTTCTTTTCAAGTTATTGAAGAGGTTTGACTCAATAAATTCCACTTTCACACCATTTTTCTTGGCATTTGATTGTGCAGTTTGCAAAGCACTTTTGCTTATGTCAAGCGCAGAAACCACCGCTTCACTATTTTTTGCAATGCTAACTGCAATCGCGCCACTGCCCGTGCCAACATCCAAAATTTTTGTTTTTTTCAAGGCAAATCTTAAAACCTGTTCCACCAAAATTTCCGTTTCCATACGCGGTGTTAGCACTTTTTTGTTGACATCAAAACGAAGCCCAAAAAATTCGGTGTAACCAAAAATGTTATCCACACTTTCGCCATTCGCCCGCCTGTTTGTTGCCCGCATAATATCCTTATATTCCTTTTCAGAAACACTTTCCACAAGTTTCACTTCAGCGCGGTTTTTGCCTAAAACGGTGGCGATTATCCAATCAACATCGCTCTTATCTGCCACTTTATTAAGTTTGTTTTTCACTTCGGCATATACCACCGAAAAAGGCTTTCTGCCATCATCTTTCATATATCCTCTTTCCTTTTGTGAGAGCAAAAAATTCATCTCGGTTTGTGCAGTCAAAACAGTTTCAACATGAGTTAAAGACGGCCTCATTGTCACAAAAAACGATGTCACAAAGCACAGCGATTTCAAATAACTCCAACCGCTTTTGTCAATAAGCCACAAAATTTCATAAGCCACCATTGGCATAAGCAAAAAAATTGCCAAATTTACCAAGAAGTTTAGCACAAAACCCAAACTTATTCCAATAAATGTTATCACAAAAATATCTAAAAAGAAAGTAAAAACAAGGAAATTTAAGAAATTTAGCGGTTCACACATCCCATTTTTATATTTTCCTCGGCAATTTTCTCCATAAACGGAAACAAGGTCGCCTGCCCTGTTGAAACGAAATAGTTCCCTGATAACTGGAAACGCTTTAAGTGCAATTAAAAATACGGCAAAAAGAACAACCTTAAAAAAGGCAATGATGAAATTGCGCAATAACGTGGAGCCGTCCGCGCCGATGAGAAAATAGCCAAGTTTGCCAGGTAAATATCCCAAAACAAGCCCAGCAAAAATCACACCTAAAACCGCGGAAAGAAGAGAAAAAAGAATGGTAAAATCTTTTTTCTTTTTCTTAGTTTTATCCGCCCAGAACTGCGCTTTGAAAAGAGCGATTATGCCCATGAAAAAATATTGAAGCCCGCGTGCAAAAGGAAAATGCCAGTAAATAAGTTTTGTTTTACTTTCCTCGCTCCATAAACTTCGCGTGCCGTCCTCGCTTATTACCGCAAGTGCTTCTCTCGCCTCATTTTTACACATAACCCCGTTTGAAACCGGAAAATAGGTCATTTTCATGCTAAAATTATTGCCAAACTTTCGTTTATTTATAATTTTTATGCACAACTTCATGATTTTAAATTCTTTATGTTTTTATCTATAAACCTAAATATTAAAATAAATAAATTGTTTTTAAACACTTGACAAATGTGCCAATATGTGCTAAAATGCCAAAAGCAGTAGAAATGCTGTCCTTGTTTTTGCGAAAAAGCAAAAACCATTAGTCCAAAAGGAGGTATTAAGATGAATAAGTATGAACTCATGTTTATCATCGCTTCTGATGTCAGCGAAGAGAAGAGAGAAGAACTTATCGCAAGATTTAAAGCGTATGTTGAAGCTCACAAAGGCACCATTGAAGGCGTTGAGAAAATTGGTATGAAAAAGTTTGCTTATCCAATCAACTTCAAAAACGAAGGTTTCTATGTGATTTTTAACATCACCATGGCACCAGAAGAAGTTGACGTAATGAACAAACTTATGAACATCACTGATGGCATCGTTCGTCAAATGTTTGTTAGAAAATAGGAGAAAATTATGAACAAAGTGATTTTACTTGGAAACTTAACAAGAGATCCAGAATTAACCCAAACCAACAGCGGTGTTTCAATTTGCAGATTTTCCATTGCCGTTTCAAGAAGATTTGCTAATGCCGACGGCGAAAGAGGAGCAGACTTTTTTAACATTGTTGTTTGGAGAAATCAGGCAGAAAATTGCCATAAATTTTTGAAGAAAGGTTCTAAGTGTGCTGTTGTTGGAAGGCTTCAAACCTCAACCTATGAAACTGCTGATGGTCAAAAGCGCTACACAACCGACATCGTGGCAGAAGAAGTGGAATTTATTAACTCTGCACGCGGTGGCGACACTCAAGATGATGTTGACGCACCAAAAGCACAGCCTCAGCCAAAACAGACCGCTGAACTTGAAGAAATTGAAGATGACAGTTTGCCATTTTAAAAATTAAAAAGGAGAGATTATGAGCGAAGTTAAAACCGAAGAAAAGGTTGTTAAAAAATATCGCAAGCCTTCTAAGAAAAAAGTTTGCGCTTTCTGCGTGGCTGGCGAAAAGACAATCGACTATAAAGATATTGCAAAAATAAGAAAATATGTCACAGAAAAAGGTAAAATTTTGCCAAGACGCCAAACTGGTGTTTGCTCTTATCATCAAAGAGAACTTGCAAACGCTATTAAAAGAGCAAGAAACATGGCATTACTTCCATACATTGGTGACTAAAAGGAGAGGAATATGAAAGAAAAAATACATCCAGATTACCATGAAGTGACCGTTGTGTGCGCGTGTGGAAACACTTTCAAAACAGGCTCTTGTGTGAAAGGCGACACTTTGAAAATTGATATTTGCAATAAGTGCCACCCATTCTACACTGGCAAGAAGAAAATTGTTGACTCAAGTGGTAATGTTGAAAAATTCAAGAAAAAATATAACGTTTAATTATTAAAAAATAATTAAAACTTCCTTGCTTTAATGTTTCAAAACACTTTAGCAAGAAATTTGAACTTTAAAAAAATTAATAAAAATAATCTATAAATCTTTTCATTAATAAATTAAAAATCTTTTCATAAAAAATATGCACTTCGTTGTGCATATTTTTTTATCTTTCTCTTTCTTTTGGCTTTTGAAAGAGAATTTCATACTTTTCATCCTCTCGCCGTCTTATTTCCACTTTGTCACGGTCTATGAACATTTCAAAATGATTTGGAAAAGCACTCGCCTCGTCATGCTCAATGTAAGCATAATAGGAAACAAGACCTAGAAGCCCGCGCGCAGAACCGTTTTCATCGGTGTAAAGATAGCAATAGCCGTTTTTTGTGATTTCGTTTTTTATGCCCGCCTTTAAAAAACCTGCAAACTTTTCCTTTTGCCATGGTTTAAGCCTGTTTTGAAGCCTTGCGTATTCATAGGCATTATCCAAAAATTCTGCCAAAATCTTCAAAGCACCAAACGCTCTTTTATCATCATAAAAATTCTTATCAATAAACTCTTGCATTTCGTCGTCATGCTCTTCGCCAGATAAATACTTTACCCACCAATCAACTGCAAAATCAACCGTATTCATTTTTCCTCACTTTCATAGACTTTAACACGAATATATCACCTTGTCAATAGTGAAAAAAGAAGAATGTGAAAATCACACTCTTCCGCAACAATTTTTATACTTTTTTCCACTTCCACAAGGACATGGGTCGTTTCTGCCCACCTTTTTAGTGGTGTTAACAACAGTTTTTTGAATTTTTCTCTCTTCTGGCCTTTCGCTAGGTTCATACTTTTTGGCTTCGGTGTTTTTGAGATTTGTTTCTTTTGGTTGAACTGGACGCCTAACCTCAATGTTCATGTTAAGAAGAAGTAAGCAAGTGGTTTCTTTAATCCTGTCAATCATCTTGTCGAACATTTCAAAGCCATCTTTTTTATACGCTAAAATTGGGTCCTGATTTCCAAATCCACGCGCAAAAATCTCGTTTTTCATGATTTGCATATCATCGATATGATTCATCCAGTTGGAGTCAACAACTCTCAAAAGCACAAACTTTTCAATCTCTTCAAAAATAACGCCAAGTTTGCCTGCCTCTTGCATACGATTTTCATATCTAGATTTCACAAGTTCCAAAACCTTTTCGCTGAAATCGTCGATGTCAAATCCTTCGCAAAGTTCTTCTGTGATTATGTTTTTTCCTTTTTCCAAAAGCCCATTTTCAAGTTCTTTATTGATTTTTTCATAGTCCCAATCAAAATATGGTTTTTCTGGGTCAACGCAACGGTTAACATAGATGTTCACAAGGTGTGGAAGCATATTCATAATTTGGTCATGCACGCTTTTGCCGTCTAAAACGCTGTTGCGTTGGTCGTAAATAATTCCTCTTTGCGCATTCAAAACATCGTCGAATTGCAAAACGGTTTTTCTTATGGCAAAGTTTTGCATTTCAATTTTCTTTTGCGCTGACTCAATCTGCCTTGACATAATTTTAAGTTGAATTGGCGTATCTTCTTCCAACCTAAAAAATGTGGCAAGTTTTTTGAATTTTTCGCCAGCAAAACGCCTGATTAAATCATCCTCAAAGGAAATGAAGAAAACCGAAGAACCTGGGTCGCCTTGACGAGAAGCACGCCCACGAAGTTGGTTGTCAATTCTTCTCGACTCATGCCTTTCTGTGCCGATGATGTGAAGTCCGCCCACGCTTTTAACTTCCTCTTTTTCTGCGTCGGTTATCTTTTTGAACTCGCTATAAAGCGTGTTATATCTTTCTCTTGCTTTTTTAAGTTCCTCATCGTCCACAGTGTTGAAAGAGTTAGCATAGGAAATTTGCTCTTCTGTGAAATTCTCTTCACGCATCTTCTTTTTTGCCATAAATTCAGGGTTTCCGCCCAGCAAAATATCCGTTCCGCGTCCTGCCATGTTGGTGGCAATGGTCACAGCGCCTTTTCGCCCAGCCTGAGCCACAATCTGACTTTCCATTTCATGATTTTTAGCGTTCAAAACATTATGCTTAATCTTTGCCTCTTTAAGCGCTTTTGAAATGAGTTCACTTTTATCAATGGTCACAGTGCCAACCAAAATTGGTTGACCCGTTGCATGATGGCGTTTAATCTCTTCCACAATCGCCCTAATTTTTCCGCGCTCGGTGGAGAAAATGATGTCTGGCTCGTCCTGCCTTATGTTTGGCAAGTTTGGTGGAATGGTGACAACATCAAGTTTATAGATTGCTCTAAATTCGCCCTCTTCAGTTTTTGCCGTTCCTGTCATGCCAGAAAGTTTGTCGTATAGGCGGAAATAGTTTTGGAAAGTGATTGTTGCAAGGGTTTTGTTTTCATCTTTAATGTTAACGCCTTCCTTGGCTTCAATCGCTTGGTGCAAGCCGTCTGAGTATCTTCTTCCCTGCATCAAACGCCCAGTAAATTCGTCGACAATTATAACTTCGCCGTCTTTAACAATGTAGTTTTCATCGCGATGCATAGTGAAGTTTGCCTTCATGGCGTTGTTTATGTGGTGGTTTAATTCCAAGTTGTCAACATCGGAAAGGTTATCAAGTTTAAAGTATCTTTCTGCCTTATCAATTCCGCTTTCTGTCAAGTTTAGTTGTTTGGTTTTTTCGTCGAGTTCATAGTCGTCACTCTTAAGAGTTTTAACAAATTTTTGTGCGGAAATATATTGTTCGCTGGATTTCATTCCGCGTCCAGAAATAATGAGAGGTGTTCTTGCTTCGTCAATCAAAATAGAGTCCACTTCATCGACAATGGCAAAATTATGCCCGCGTTGAACGCGCTGATTTTTGTTTACTGCCATGTTGTCGCGAAGATAGTCGAACCCAAGTTCGTTGTTTGTGCAATAGGTTATGTCACACGCATATGCCTTGCGCTTTTCGGCTTCTGGCATACCTGAAACTGCCACCCCAACGGTTAAGCCAAGAAAGCGATAAACCTTGCCCATCCATTCAGCGTCACGCTTAGTTAGGTATTCATTCACAGTCACAACATGAACACCTTTGCCAGTTATGGCGTTAAGATATGCAGGAAGAGTTGCCACAAGAGTTTTACCTTCACCAGTTGCCATTTCTGCAATACGCCCTTGATGAAGAGCGATTCCGCCCAAAATTTGCACATAGAAGTGACGCATCTTCAAAACTCTGTCCGACGCCTCACGCATAACCGCATAAGCCTCTGGAAGAAGGTCCATCAAACTTTCGCCATTTTTATATCTCGTTTTAAAATCCTCGGTGCAATTTTTAAGTTCATCGTCAGAATATGCGCGATATTTATCTTCAAGCACCACCACCTTATCGGCAATTTTTTTAAGTTTCTTAACTTGCGATTTATTTTCGTTTCCAAAAAGTCCCATATTAACTCCAATTATTCTTATTCTACAATTTATCTATGGTATTTTACCAAAAATTAAAAAAAATTTCAACTGTTTAACTTAATTTTATCCACATTTTACACATACTTAAAAATATTAGTTCAAGTTTAATTAAATTTAGACAATAATTGACAAAATATCTTAAAAATGTTATAATTTTTTATATGGAGGATTTTATGGCAAAAAAATCTAATCTTGACAGCCCTATTTCTCGCGTTAGAAACGACTCGCAAACTCTTAAAAAAGACGCGAAAAATGTTAAAGGTGAAGATAGAGTTATTAAGGTTTCTCAAAATATTAAACTTGAAAGTGCCAATGTCAAATTCTCGGAAAGAGGAGAACAACATCTTTATTCCAGCGACTCTAATAAATACCTTTTAAAAATTCATAAAAATGGCAAATTGGTGGCAAATTTTTATGACAAAGGCGGAAAGACCTATCTCCACTTTGGCGATGAATTTTTTAAATCTATCGACACAAATAATAAATACGCAGATTTTCGCGGGCAAGATGTGGAGTTAAACGAACTTGTTTTGGATAAGAAACTTGATGTGCAAGTGAAAAGCACAAACGGCAAAGATTTTTCCTGTCTCTTCTCTGCCTTTGGCGCGCAGATTGTTGACACGAAAAACGGAAACAGCGTTTTCAGAAACACTGACTATCCTTTCGACATCGCCGTTTCCGACAGGTTCTTAGAACGAGCCATGGGAAATGACAACACTTGCGATTTAGGTGAAGATATGAAATTTGAAAGTGCCACAATGCAAGCACTTCTCATCGCCTCCACGCAAAACGCCCGCATGAGAACAAACCAAGAAATTAAAACAAACAACATCTTAGACAACATCAAACGCGTGCAACCAATCACAAAAAATTATGGCGCGCTTGCAATCACCTCACTTCCTATTCGTGTGCCAAAGGGTGAAAAAGTTGGCACGGAATGGCTAAATCTTGCCGAAAAAGACGGCAAACTTTATGGTTATTTCAATTTGGAAGTGAACGGAAGAAAACAAGTTGGAAAATACTATGAAGTGAGAGGTATGACTTTTGAAAACAACAACTTATCGCTTAAACTTCATGCTGGGAATATGACTTGCAATTTGAATATGGACCTTAAAGGCACTGGTAAAACTGTGCAAAAATTTCTTGACAGCAAAGAAAAGGAATATGCAGAAGAATTTAAGAAGTTTGAAGGCACTTACATCGACCGCTATGACGAAGCAAAGATTTATTCTTATTCCGAGGTTGCAGTTGTTAAGCGCACAGAAAAAGGCAACGAACTTGTGGAAGAAAAGGAGCCAGAAGTGGTTGAAGAGGATGAGCATGGCTTTATTCTTGTGCCTAGTGAAGAAAAAGACTTTGTTCTTGTTCCACCACATAAAGTGAAAGGAAAAACTAATGAAGAGCACGGGCTTGTTGTGCAAGAAAACGAGCATGGACTTGCTGTTCAAGAAAACGAGCATGGGCTTGCAGTGCAAGAAGAGAAGGAAATTGCAGTTCAAGAGGAAAAAGAAACTGGGCTTACCACTCAAGAACATGAACTTAGAACGCCTGAGAGTATCATTGTGGAGGATGAAAGATATAATTCAACAGCACAAGCACCAAATGCTATAATTGAAAATGACACAGTTTTCTATCAAAATTCGCCAGAAGAAACCCACGATTTAGAAAGTCAAGAGCCTCCTCTTCATGAAATTCAAGAAGATGAACTCGATAATCACCAACTTGAACCTACTAATGACAAAAACATAGCAACTCAAAAAAGAAAAGAAAACTATGATGCTGAAACCTCTTTAGATGGTGCATATTTTGCTGGTGGTCAGATTATTAATGATTACACTGTGGAGTATGAGGATGGAAGAAGGCAAAATATTCATGTCGGCAAAGATGGAATACCTCGCACCGAACTTGAAGAAGATAATCAAAGCGGTTTAGTGCCAAGAGAAAAAGAACCTCCTCAAAACGATTTCGGCGATGCAGAAAATGATAGGGAAAGAGAACCTGAGCCTCCTCCTCGCGAACCTGTTCCGCCTGAACCTAAACCACATGAACATGACGATGACGACGATTCTGGCGATAACGAACCTAACCATGACGAACAAGACTTAACACCTCCAGTTCCTCCTCATGAAACGCCTGACCCACCACATGAAAATCCAGATCCTCCACATGAGAATCCAGTTCCTCCACACGAAAATCCTGACCCATCTCCTCGCCAAGAAACGCCAAGCGGAAATGGAGTGCCTGGTGCACAACAAGCACCAAAAGGCAGAGGTAGCTCTGGAGGCGGTAGTGCTGGTGGCGGAGGTGGCTCTGCACCGAAAGAGGTCAAAGAGGAAAGAATTTGGGCTAGTTTTTTAGGAGTTTCTGCTCTTTTAACAGCACTTAGCGTTTTCATTCCATTTCTTGCACCTTTTGCAATTGCAGGATTTGCAACTTCTGCACTTCTTGCAACAAAGCCTTGGAATTGGGGAACTGGCGGGTATTTGAATCAAGCACTTGACGCTCGAGCAAGAAGAAAGGAACTTGAAAGAGAAGATAGGCAAATCACAAGACAAGCAAAACTTGAAAGAATTGAGGGCGATAAAGCAAGATATCAACAAGAAATTGAAAGCATTGACGGCATTTTGCCACAACTAGAGCAAGAACTTGATTTTTTGAAAAATGGTGGCAAAAATAAGGCTATGCCAGAAAATGAGCGCCAAGAAAAACAACAAAAAATAGCTCAAATTGACGATCAAATTAAAAGCGAAGAAGAGGAAATTTCTGGATTTAGAAATACCATGATTGAATATGAAGATGAATATATCAAAGCAAATAAACTTGTTCTTAATTATAGTGAAATGCTTGAAAAATCTAAAAATGAACTCACAAACTATCATAATCAAGAAGAAGAATTAGCAAATTTACAAAAAAATGTCAATTCCATATTGAATGATAAAAATCTTTCGGAAGAAGAAATTGAAAAATTAAAGCAAGAAACATTAAATGCGATTCAAGCAAAATATAAAAAAGCATTTAATGACATTTTCTCAGAAAACACAGAAAAGGCAAAAAAAGCATTAGATGCTTTTGCATACAAAACCGATTTTGATAAGCGAGTCTTACAATCTGTGCAAGAAAATCGCCGTGGCATAATTAGAGATATTGAAAGCAACTTAAACAACGCAAAAGAAGTTGAAAAAAAAGCAAAAGTATTTTATGAAAAATCAACTATGATAGAAAAAATAATTAAAAAACACGAAACAAAAATCACCACTCTTAAAGACGAAAAGGCAAAAATTCAATCTGAACTTACAATAGACAACCTCGCAAGAAACCCTATTTCTGAATTTAATCGTGCAGAAGCAATTGCCAATGTGGAAAAACATATTGACGCATTAAAGAAGAGAAAAGAAACCTTGCAAAAAGCGGTTAAAATTTCCGATCAAATGGAATATGGCTTAAGACCGGAAGACGCAATTAAAAATTCCGCATTCGACGACAGGTGGAAAAACACTGGACCTACGGAAAAAGCTATGAAACAAAATCGTTTGGAAAGCGAAAGACATGAATATGAAATGCAAGAAGAAACAAAAGAAATTGCTGAAAAACTTAACCTTAAAACCTTTGCAGATGACATCATAAATCGCGCTGACAAAGCAAAAAAAGAAGAGGATAAGCAAAAGAAAGAAGAGGCTTTTAACAAAATTAATGACGATGTCAACAAAAAAGAAGAGGAAGTTAAAGAAAGCATGGGAGATGCTTATGACACTTCAGCGAATAAAAAGGCTTTTAAAGACCTTCGCGGAATTGTTAATGATAAAGAAAAGCAAGGCAATACCAAAGAAACCGATTTGAGAAAATAGGAAGCGGAAAACCGTTTCCTTTTCTTTTTGATTTAATGAAAAACGGAATAATTTTATTAAAAATATCGATTAACAAAAGAAAATATCATATTTTTTACACCACTTTAATTGAAAAAACTTTTCAAATTTGCTATAATATCAAAGATAATCAAAAAATTATTAATATAACATCATGGAGTATTTATGAAAATTGGAGTTGTGGGGCTTCCTAATGTGGGGAAAAGTTCCTTGTTTAATGCAATAACTGACGCTGGTGCAGAAAGTGCGAACTATCCTTTCTGCACAATCGAGCCAAACATCGGCGTGGTGGATGTGCCAGATGAAAGGCTGAATGTTTTGGGAAAAATGTATAACACGCAAAAGATTACGCCTGCAAGCATTGAGTTTGTGGATATTGCAGGGCTTGTGGCTGGTGCCAGTCATGGCGAAGGGCTTGGCAACAAATTTTTAAGCCATATCCGCGAAGTTGACGCCATTGTGCACGTTGTTAGATGTTTTGAAAACGACAAAATCATCCACGTTTCAGGCTCGATTAATCCTGTGCGCGACATTGAAACCATTGAAATGGAACTGGCGCTTTCCGACCTAGAGCAAGTGGAAAAGGTGATTGAAAAAAATGCAAAACTTTCAAAGCAAACCGGCGACAAAACCTTGCTGACAACGGTTGAAGTTATGAAAAGAATTAAAGAAGTGCTTGAAAAAGGCGGTCAAGCAAGAAGTTTGCAATATTCAGAGGACGAAGAGAAAATCCTAAAAAATTTCTCACTTTTAACCATGAAACCAGTTATCTATGTTGCCAATATCGGCGAAGAAGATTTGGCAAAAGAAACAAATAAGTTTGTGGAGGAAGTGAAAAAAGTGGCGGAAAAAGAAAACGCTAAAGTGGTCGCCCTCTGCACCAAAATTGAAGAGGAAATTGCTAAACTCGACAAAGACGAAAGGCAGATGTTTAAAGACGAACTTGGCATTAAATCGTCAGGACTAGAAAAACTTGTTGTGGCAAGTTATGACCTTCTTGGGCTTATGAGTTATATCACTGCTGGCGAAAAAGAAGTGCGCGCGTGGACCATTCACAAAGGCACAAAAGCACCTCAGGCTGCTGGAAAAATTCACTCCGATTTTGAAAAAGGTTTCATCAAAGCGGAAATTGTTTCCTATGACGACCTTGTGGAAGCAGGCTCGTTTTTACGCGCAAAAGAAAAAGGCAAAGTGAGAATGGAAGGCAAAGACTATGTGATGCAAGACGGCGATGTTGTGCTTTTTAGATTTAACAACTAGATTGGTGCGGACACCAACTTCGCTTAACGCCGACACGGGAAGGAGTGGCTTCCCTAACGGCTACTACGTTGGTTTCCCATCCCAATCCTCATCCGCGTCGCAAACAGCACTTCATTTCGTGCTTTGAAAGTATTCAAAACACTTACCATTTCGTTTGTTTACTCCTTATCCCCAAAAATGATAAACATTTTCGGTGTCCCCATTTAATTTTTGATTTATGCTCGACGGGCAAAGCCCTTCCCCTCGCAAAATCAAAAATTGTTTAGAGTATGTAAGTGGTAGTTGCTGGCAAAGTGGTTTAATTATATTTATATTGTTTTCAAAAATCTTTTACAATCCTTCACTCATTGCTTAAAGAATGCGGTTTGCTAAAAATTAAAAGATTATGTCTTTACACAAAACATTAAAAACAATAAAGTTTATATAAAAGGAAAAACATGGAAAAAATTGACAACCTCTCCCCTCTCGCCTTAGCGTTTATTGGCGACGGCGTGCACACATTGTTTGTGCGTGAATTTGTTGTTAAAGGTGGAATTTCAAATTTAAATAACTATCACCTCAAAGCAAAAAAGTTTTGTAATGCCAAACATCAAAAGGAAGTGCTGGAAAAACTTTTGCCAATTCTAACGCAAGAAGAAAGCGAAATTGTCAGACGCGCAAGAAACGCAAAGTCTAAGCACAAGGCAAAAAATTTTAATGAGGAAGAATATAAAAAAGCCACCGCTTTTGAAGCACTTATTGGTTTTTTATATCTAACAAAGCAAGAGGAAAGATTGGAAGAAATCTTAAAAATTTCAGTTAGCGAGGAAGTATGAATATTGAAGGAAGAAATCAGGTTTTAGAGGCTCTTAAAAGCGAAAAAACGATAAACAAAATCTATATCGACAAAAACTATGCCTCTCGTAAAGATGAAATCATCCGAGAGGCAAAAAGCATGAAAATTAAATGTGAATTTGTGCCAAAAAATGTTTTAGACAAAATTTCCGTCACCTCACATCATCAAGGATATATTGCCGAAAGCGTGGATTTTTCTTACTGCGATGTTGACGACATTTTAAATTATGCTAAAGAGAAAAATGAAGACGCTTTTGTTGTGCTTCTCGACGGAATTGAGGACCCGCATAACCTTGGCGCAATCATCCGCTCCTGCGAGTGTGCTGGCGTGCATGGAATAATACTTCCAAAAATGCGCGCTTGCCAAGTGAATGAAACTGTGATAAGAACAAGTGCTGGTGCTGTCAGCAACATGAGAATTGCTCGCGTCACAAATTTGAAAGAAGCGATTGACGCGCTGAAAGAAAACGGACTTTGGATATACTCCGCTGAAATTGGCGGAAAGGATATTTACAAAACCGACCTCACAGGAAAAATTGGCATTGTTATCGGCTCTGAAGGCAAAGGCACAAAACAAAGCATAAAGGCATATTGTGACGACGTTATCTCTCTTCCAATTTTTGGCAAAGTAAACTCACTTAACGCCAGTGTTTCGGCTGGAATTGTGGTCTATGAAATTGTCCGCCAAAGACTTATGAAAAATAAATAAAAATGAAAAATATGAAAAAATCATTAAAAAATAAGGAAAAAACTCAAAAAAATCGTAAAAAATATGATATTTTTAAGAAAATATCAATTTTTTTTAATAATTTAATTTTTCCTGATGATATTAAATGTATTTTTTGTGAGCGCGACATTCCCTCCTTTTATGAGAAACCTTATTGCTCAAATTGTGAAAAATTATTGCCTAAAAACGATGGAAAAAGATGTTTAATTTGCGACGAGCCGATAGGGAATGAAGCGGTTATTTGCGACCACTGCCAAAAAAATAAGCGATATTTTAAAAAGGCAAGAGCACCCTTTTTATATAAAGATTTAGTAAGGAAAAGTTTGCTTTCATATAAATCTGACAATAAGCGGTATCTTGCCAAAGGCTATGCAATAATTATTGCCAAAGAAATAAAGGGCTGGAAAATTGACCTTATAACCTATGTGCCAATGACGAAAAGAAAAGAAAAAGAAAGAAGTTTCAATCAATCGAAACTCCTTGCTAAAAATCTTGCCAAAATTTTAAACTTGCCGTGCCTTGAAACCTTGGAAAAAGTTTCTGAAACAAAATCACAAAAAACTTTAAATTATCTTGAAAGGCAAAAGAACCTTTTAAGCGTTTTTAATTTGAAAGATAAAGAGCTTGTGAAAAACAAAAATGTTTTGATTGTGGATGACATCATAACCACGTGCGCCACATTAAATACCTGCGCGAAAATACTTTCAAAACACGCAAACAATATCTTTGTGTGCGCTCTTGCCAGAAACGCATTAAAAAAGGAAGAAAACGAAAATGTTGAACTTTAACATTAGTAACCCGTCCAACTAAGTTATTCCGCTTTCACGCCGGGGCGGAGAAAACTTGCACACCGGCAACTTTTCTTTACCGCCCGTTCGATTCCTACATAACTTTACTATAATCAAAACCTCATAAGTCACGACCAACTCGAAAGCGTTTGCGAGTTGCGTTTGGAAAACAAAAAAACAAGCGAAAAGTTTTTCGAACTTGTTTACTTATATAATTATATTGGTAATTAAAAATGTATCTTAATTAATTTTCAATTTTGCTTGAAGAAGGGCTTTGCCCGACAAGCATAAATCAAAAACCAAATGGGGACCCCGAAAATGTTTATCATTTTTGGGGATAAGGAGTAAACAAACGAATGGTAAGTGGTTTGAATACTTTCAAAGCACGAAATGAAGTGCCGTTTGCGACGCGGAAGAGGACTAGGCGGAGAAACCATCATAGTAGCGGTTAGGAAACTTGTTTTCCGTGCCCCCGCGTTAAACGATGTTGGTGTCTGTCCTAATTTATCAATCAAAACCTCGTAAGTCACGACCAACTCGCCAGCGTAGCGCGAGTTGCGTTTGGTCGTGAAGCAAAAAAACAAGCGAAAGGCGATGCTTTTCGAACTTGTTTCGAAAACGAGCAAAAGCGCAGTTTTTTTGGTGATCTCGAGGGGAATCGAACCCCTGATACCGCCGTGAAGGGGCGGTGTCTTAACCTCTTGACCACGAGACCAAATTTCTTACGCTAAGTCATTATAGCCTATGAAAAAAGGTTTTGTCAAGTGTTTTTCAAGATATTTTTTAATATTTTTTTATTGCTGACCTATAATTCAACTAATATTTTAGGCTAAATAAATTATTTGATAGGATTTCACTTAATTTTAAACCAGAAATTAGCTCACAATTCAACATTAAACAACCTCGCCGTTTTCATTTAAAAACTTTGTGCCACTGACAATGTAGACCTTATATTCTTGGCTTTCAATATCATCCGCCCAATTAATTTTTATGCTTACCTCGCGATTTTCCTCACTGAACGCAGGATAGATGTAAAAGTAGTTTTGTTTTTGCCCTGAAACCACTTGGAATAAGTCGGAATAACTTTGTCCGCCCATTTCAAGCGTCACTTTGCCATAGTCCTTAACCTCACTTGGTGCAATCACTTTAAGCCCCACACGATTGCCCGCCGAAAGCGACAAATCACCTTTGTAAAACTCCATAAATTCGCCCTCGCCACCAATATAAGCGCACCTATCATTTTGGTTATAAACAAAACTTAAACTTCCTCCCACCTTCGCCTCATCACGCACAATGTTTGCTGAACTAATATTTTTAGCAAAACAACCACCCAATACGAGCATGGAAAAAATTAAAAGTAAGCACAAAAATTTCTTTTTCATGCCATTATTTTGCTTAAAATTATCAAAAATATTATGTAATAATTGAATAAAAAGTTAAAAAAACATTAAAAACACACTTGCTTTTGATAAAATATATAATTTCTGGCGAATTTTTCAAAAATACAAATTAAATTTTCATAACATATTGACTTTGTTTTTTTCATGGTGTAAACTTAGTCTATGGAGGATGTATGAACTATAAAAAAGCGAAAAAAACAATCTATAAAGTTGACGGCATGATGACAAATTATTTTAGACCATTTGACCAAGGCGCTTTTCACTTTGCAGTTTTTGAAAATGATAGAGGATTTATTAATAACCTTAAACAAGCCACTTTTAACATGGACGAGAAGGATAAATTTGGAAACACCGCCTTGCACTATGCAATTTACGACAGGAATTTTGAAATGGTAAAATTTTTGGTGGAAAAAGGTGCAAATTTAAAGGTAAAAAATAATAAAGGAAACACTCCGCTTCATGTGGCTTCATTTTTGAACCAATTTGAAATTGCAAATTACTTATCAAGCAAAAACCCAAGGCTTATTTTAGAAAAGAATAATAACGGCGACACACCTCTTCACATTTCCTCATTTGCTGGAAATTATGCTATAAGCGAAATGTTTGTGGAAAAGGAAAAACGAGCGATTGATGTGCAGAATAAATTTGGTGACACACCTTGGCACTACGCTATGCAAAACACCACTCTTCAAGACGCCTGCAACTTTTCCGACCTCTTTTACTCTAATGGTGCGACGCTTGTTAAAAACAAACAAAACAAAACGCCCTGCGACATCTGTAGATTTTCCGTTTTAAAGGAAAGCTTAATGCAAATTTTCAAACCAAACGAAGTGGCATATATTCATTAAAAGATAAATTATCAAGCGAAAATGCTTGATTTTTTTATATCTTATAAAAATTACGAAAAATTTAAAAAAATTTGGACACATTTCACTTTAAATGTGTTATATTATAAGCATGAAAAAAATGACAGATGAAGAACTTGTTAAACTTGCCAAAAAAGGTGATGAAAACGCTGAGAACACATTGCTTGAAAGATATAAAGATTTGGCGGTTAAAATTTCAAGAAGTTATTTTATCATCGGCGGAGAACTTGAAGATATTGTGCAAGAGGGCATGATTGGGCTTTACAAGGCGATTAAAAATTTTTCAGAAAACAAAAGCACTTTTAAAACCTTTGCTGTCACCTGCATTAAACATCAAATTCAGTCGGCAATTAAAAAAGCAAACACCAAGAAAAACGCCCCCCTTTCAAATTCCGTTTCCTTGCAAAGTTTTTCTGATAATTCCGACGACGAGCAGTTCTTGCCAGTTAACCTTATCATGCAAGTGTCGCCAGACGAACGCGTGGTGGAAAAAGAAAACTATCAAAACCTTGTGTTAACAATCAAAAAAGCACTTTCTAAAAAGGAGTTTGAGGTTTTAAGATATTATCTTCAAGGATATTCCTACAAAGAGATAGCCGAAATTCTTAAAATCAGCGGAAAGAGCATAGACAACAGTTTAACACGCATTAAAAGTAAACTTAAAAACCTTAACCTTGGTGTCCAGTGACTTTTATTTGTCTTAAAAAGAAAAAACTAAATTTAGGAGAAAAATATGAAACTTATTGAACCGACAAATTTTATTGAAGAAGAAATAAACAAAGACCTTGAAAGCGGAAAGGCAAAAGAGGTCATCACACGCTTTCCACCAGAACCAAGTGGCTATTGGCATATTGGGCACTGCAAAGCGATTATGATTGACTTTGAAACCGCCAAAAAGTATGGTGGCTACACCTATCTTAGAATGGACGACACAAACCCTTCTAAAGAGGATGGCGACTTTGCAGACAGTTATCTTGCCGACCTTAAGTGGCTGGGCTACACTCCAAAAAAACTCGTCTATGCCAGCGAAGCATACTTTGACGGAATTTATGAAATCGCAGAAAACTTAATTAAAAGTGGCGACGCTTACATCGACGAGCAAAGTGCCGAGGAACTTTCTAAATCTCGCGGAACACTGACAACTCCTGGTAAGGAAAGCCCATATAGAAATAGACCAATTGAGGAAAGTTTGAAAATCTTTCGCGACATGAAAGCAGGAAAATATCCAGAAGGGAAAGTGGTTTTACGCGCAAAAATTGACATGGCACACCCTAATATGAATATGCGTGACCCAGTTATCTACCGCGTTCAACATATGAGCCATTATCGCACTGGAAATAAGTGGTGCATTTATCCTATGTATGATTTTGCGCACCCTCTTGAAGATGCCTTGGAAGGTGTCACTTTCAGTTTGTGCGACATGAGTTTTGAGGACCACCGCCCGCTGTATAACTGGGTTCTTGAAAAAGGCTGGAAAAAGCCATATCCTCCACGCCAAATTGAATTTGCAAAACTCAACCTTGAAAATGTGCTTTTGGGCAAGCGCTATTTAAGAAGACTTGTGGACTCGAACCTTGTTTTAGGTTGGGACGATCCAAGATTTTTAACTATTGTTGGCATGAAAAGGCGTGGCTACACAGCGCAAGGAATAAAGGACTTTTTAAAAAGTGCTGGCGTCACGAAAGCCGACAGCGTTATCCCTCTTTCCGCGCTTTACTATCACATTAGAAACGACTTAAACAACATTGCCACTCGCGCTATGGTGGTTTTGGACCCACTTAAAGTTATCATCACAAACTATGATAAAGACAGCGAGGAAATTGAAATTGAAAATAATCCTAACGACGAAAATGCTGGCTCTCACAAGGCACTATTTAGCAAAGAAATCTACATTGAAAAGGAAGATTTCAGTTTGAACCCACCTCCAAAATACAATAGGCTTGTGGAAGGCGGAATTGTTAGGCTTAAAGGTGCGTATATCATTAAATGCAACAAGGCTGTTTTAAAAGACAATGGCGAGATTGACCACCTTGAATGTGAGTATCTTCCAAACACAAAAAGCGGACAAGATAATTCTGGAATTAAATGCAAGGGAACAATTCACTTTGTTTCTGCCAAAAATTGTTTTAAGGTGACCATTCGTGATTTCAAAAACCTTATTAAAGAGGAATATGTTGACCCAATGAAAGCCTTGGAAGAAGGAGTTTCACTTGAAGAACTTTTAACGCCAAATTCCATGACAGAAAGCGTGGCATTTGCTGAAAACTTTTTGAAAACGGCAAAAGTGGAAGATAAATTCCAATTTATGCGCAAAGGCTACTATTGCCTTGACAAAGACAGCACAAAAGACAACTTAATCTTTAACTCCACCATTTCGCTTAAAGACTCGTTTAAGGTTAAATAACAATATATTAATTTAATAAAAATAAAATTGCGTAAATTGTTTGGCAATTTTATTTTTTTTGTTTATAATATGAATATGTTGTTAGCGTCGCTTATCATTATGTTTGTGGCTTGCGTGGCACTTATGGTTGCCACCTGCTTTGCAAAGAAAAGGGGAATTTTCTTTTATCTTTCCTCTGCCTTGACACTGGCACTTTTAATTTTTGTGAATGTGCTTTCAGCAAACTATGAAAATAACTTTAATGGTTTCAGCATAATTTTGATTGTGTCTATCGCGCCACTATTCTTAATTTTGTTTGGCTATAAAATTAAAGACGACCTTGAAGAAGAAAACGAAATAACAGAAGAGGCGCAAGAAGAAGTTAAAGAAGAGGAAAAAGAAGAGAATAAGGAAGTTATTAAACGCGAAACAAAAGTTAGAAAAATTAAACAGAGAAAATCTTTATACGAACTTTTTAACTTAAGTAACGGAAGAATTTTTGAAACCACCGCCTTCCTTTTGACCTCATTTTTGGTGGCTTTCAGCGGGCTTTATGTTGGCAAAACCTCGCCTTTTGGTATGCTTCTTGGCATTCCTATGTGCATAATTGGCATCTGCATCATCTATCTTGGCGACAGAGAGGCAAATATTTTAGACGTTGTCTCTTGCGCTTTCACCTACCTTTCTGTTGGTATGCTTATTGGGCAAATTATCTCCGCACTCATCTATGGCTTCACACTTGCCACCCTTTTCTATGCGATTGGCTCGCTTTGCCTTGCCTCATACATCCTTACTTGCTGGTACACAAAAGAAAGACGCATAAACATCATTTTATACTTTTCCTATATAATATTCGCCATCGCCATTTTAATGTTTTAAAATTTAGTTTAAGCATATCAACCGATATGCTTTTTTAATGGAAAATATTAACTACCCAATTATTTTTTAATTAAAAGTGATGTCAAATTTGAAAATTTGCAATTATATTTAAAAAAAATCGCTACTTCTTCTCACCAAACCTTCTAAAATCATATAATCACCAAAATATATTGTATTTTGGTGAAAAAGTAAAAAAACAAACTGAAAGGCGATGCTTTTTGACTTGTCAAAAACGAGCAAAGAGTGCAGTTTTTTTACCGGTTGCGAGGGTAGAGAGAGCGATTTAGTAAACAAGCCCGTGTGCTTGTTTACCGCTCGAACGAGTGTTGCCCCTGCAACACTCCGCCGGAACGGGTGAACCGTAGGTTCAAATCCTTAGGAATAGTTAACAAAAAAAGAGTTGAATACCAACCCTTAACTATTTTGGTTGCGAGGGTAGGATTTGAACCTACGACCTTCGGGTTATGAGCCCGACGAGCTTCCGAGCTGCTCTACCTCGCGTCATTTGCACCTTGTTTTGCAACAATAGTATTCTACTATAATTCATGCTTGCTTGTCAAGAGTTATGAGAAAAAATTTGCAAAATTGGTGCGAAAATTGTCTTATTTAAAGGGTTTTCCCCTCATTTTTATGCTTTTTTCTTAAAAATTGCATACATTCAATTATCTTATTTGTGCTTTGTTCCACGCCTTTTTCAAAAAGTGTGCATATTTTTGTGGCGTCATGCTCTTCAACTGCAGTGTTTATGGCGTCGAAATATTTTTCGGTGTTTTTATACCTAATCGAAACCGTTGGCATTTCACTTTCAATTAAAATTGCGTTGGAAATTATCCTGCCAGTACGCCCGTTTCCGTCCATAAAAGGATGAATTCTTATAAATTCGGCATGAAAGATTGCCGCCCTTTCAATCGGGCTTAAATTTCCGCTTTTTCTGTCGTCAACAATAAATTCGGCAAGGTTATTCATCTGCTCAAACACCACATTTTCGTCAGGCGGAACCCAGTTTGCACCTTTCACATAGATTGGCGTTCTTCTGAAACCAGTTGTGGTGTTGCCAGAAATCAGCGAATTGACATACATAATTAAGTCAATAAACTCGTTTTTTCTTCTTTCAATATCCTGCCTGTATAACTCTTCTTCCTTCTTCTTTTTCTCTTGTTTTGGAAGGTTTTTGGCAACCTCCTCCACGCCCAAAATTTTGTTTCTCTCCTTGTCTGACATACGATGAAGAAGTCTGTCCATTTTGGCAGATTTATAGGCATATTTGAAAGCAATGTATTGCCTTATCATGCTCATGCTTAGTTTATGCGAAAAATTGTTGCCTTGAATTGTGATAACCTCATTGTTATCTTGAATTTCTTTAATGCGATTTAAAAGATATTTATAATATTCATACTTATCGAAAATTTCTTTGTGGTTTTTGTTTATAGGTTTTGGGTCGCAAGCAATCTTTTCGCGAAGTTCCACCCTGAAATCCAGTAAATCGATTGGAAGATCTGTCATAACTCCTTCAATGGCATTGCTTTCTCTGGAAAAATCCAGCCACAAATTTCTGTTATAACTTTTAAGCCCGTCGATGAGATGCCCATCATTTTTCATCTGGCTTTCCACATCGGAAATGATTGAAAGTTTACGATTTAACTCTTTAGTGTTCACTCTGTCGAAAGCATAGAAATTGGATAGAGGTGCACCCTTTTTGCCTTTTCCAATACGCACAAACACCTCTTTTTTTGACAATCGGTTTAAAAGTTTACTATCCACACTGTGACAATCAAAATTCTCTGCAAGTCTGCCAAGTTTATAAACAAATTCTGGCTTGTTTTTTATGCGCACTTGTCTTTTAACATTTTCCATTTCATATCCTCTTAAAACAAATAATTTAGATTTAGTTTAACACAAAAACCTACATAAGTCAACAAGAAATTTCCTTAAAAGACTTGTGAAATTTCCTATTATATGTTAAAATATAGTATATTTATATAATATAAGGAATTTGTTATGGAAAATGAAAACGAATTAAATGAGGAAATTACTCTTAGAAGCGAACTTGACGAAAGCAAGGAACTAGCGCAAAGCACAAAATATGACGCAAGCGAAATTCAAGTGCTGGAAGGGCTGGACCCAGTTAGAAAGCGCCCTGGAATGTATATCGGCTCAACCGACGCGCACGGGCTTCATCACCTTGTCACAGAAGTGGTGGATAACTCTATTGACGAGGCTCTTGCTGGCTACTGCACCGAGATTAATGTTATCATCAACGCCGACGGCTCTTTGACCGTTGTTGACAATGGTCGTGGCATTCCAACTGGAATAATTGAAAAAGAGGGAAGAAGTGCGGTGGAAGTTGTTTTAACCAAACTTCACGCTGGTGGTAAATTTGGCGGTCAGGGATACAAAATCTCTGGCGGGCTTCACGGCGTTGGTGTTTCCTGCGTTAACGCTCTTTCCACAAAACTCACTGCGGATGTCTATCAAAACGGCAAACATCACTTCATTGAGTTTAGTCGCGGAAAAGCCGTTGCACCACTCAAAGTTATTGGCTCCACAGATAAGCGCGGAACAACCATCACCTTTTGGCCAGACCCAGAAATTTTTGAAACTGTGGAATTTAACTATGACACCCTCAAAAACCGCTTCCGCGAAATTGCTTTTTTGAATAAAGGGCTTGTTATCACTTTGGAAGATAGGCGTGAAGGCAGAGAAAAAAGCGACCGTTTTGAATTTAAAGGTGGAATTATTGAGTTTGTGGAATATTTAAACACAAATAAACAAACACTTCTCTCCTGCCCTGTTTATTTCAACAAGTTTAACCATAACGAAAAAGGTGAAGTTGTTAACGAAATTGAGGTTTGTTTTCAATATAACGACTCATATAACGAAATCATCAACTCCTATGCCAACAACATCAACACCGAGGAAGGCGGAACGCATCTTGAAGGTTTCAAAAATGCCTTAACAAAAGTTATTAACGACTACGCTGTTAAAAACAAACTTATAAAAGAAAATGAAAAACTTTCTGGCGAAGATTGCCGAGAGGGTATCACAGCCGTAATTTCCGTTAAACTTCGCGAGCCTCAATTTGAAGGGCAAACAAAAACAAAACTTGGCAACAGCGAAATGCGAAACATCGTTTATAAAGCGATGCAAGAAAGTTTTGGCGATTACTTAGAAGAACACCCAAGCGAAGCACGCGAACTTATCATGAAAAGTGTCACCGCTCAGCGCGCAAGAGATGCCGCAAGAAATGCAAGAGAACTGACAAGGCGTAAGAGCGTTTTGGAAAACACCACCCTTCCAGGTAAACTTGCCGACTGCACGGAAAAAGACAGCAGTGTGTGCGAAATTTACATCGTGGAAGGAGATTCCGCTGGCGGAAGTGCAAAACAAGGCAGAGATAGGCGTTTCCAAGCCATTTTGCCACTTCGCGGTAAGATTTTGAACGTGGAGAAAGCAAGGCTTAATAGAATTCTTGAAAACGCCGAAATTCGCGCCATGATAACCGCTTTTGGTGCTGGCACTGGAAATGACTTTGACGAATCGAAACTTCGCTATAACAAAATCATCTGTATGTCCGATGCCGATGTTGACGGCTCACATATCAGAATACTTCTTCTCACCTTCTTCTTCCGCTTTATGCGCCCACTCATTGAAAACGGCCATGTTTACGTCGCACAGCCACCACTATACAAAGTCGCTCGCGGAAAAGAGGAGTTTTACTTCTATTCTGACGACGAGTTAAACAAGTGGTTTGAAGAAAACGGAAGAAAAGGTACCACACTTCAAAGATATAAAGGTCTTGGCGAAATGAACCCAGAACAACTTTGGGAAACAACGATGAACCCAGAACACAGAATTCTTCTTAAAATCACTATGGACGACGCGATTGAAGCGGATAAACTTTTTAATCAACTTATGGGCGAAGACCCAGAACTTAGGCGTGAATTTATTGAAGAAAACGCCACCCTTGTTAAAGACCTTGATGTTTAGGAGAATTTATGATTAAAGTGAGAAAAAATCCTTATAAAGTCCTTCTCGACGCTTTTGGCGAAGATGTTCAATTTAGATGCGCCGTGGAAGAAATGGGCGAATTAATTCAAGCAATATGTAAATATAAGCGCGCACAAGAAAGCGGTGATAAAGAAAAACTGAAAATTGCTCTTGAAAACTTGCGCGAAGAAATTGCCGATGTTTCCATAAATATGGAACAACTTTCATATATGTTCGGCGAAAAGGAAGTTGAGGAGATAAAAAAATATAAACTTGAACGCGCCTTAAAGCGTGCCGAAAAGAAAAATTTGGAAGAGAAATAACCTTTTAAGTGATTAGAACGAAAAATTAAAATTTGTTATGAATAAAGATGTTGAAAAGACGGAGGAACGATGACTTTTGAGGAATTTTTGAAAACAAAAAAAATTAAAATCAAAAAGGATAGAACGCCATGCAAGACCTCTATGTTTTCCATGCTAGATAATAAAAAGTTTTATGATCACATCACAAACGAGGATATGGAAAGAATAAAGGTGATGCAAAGATATTTGTTTTTGAACCATGATATTACGGAAAATGAATTTTTGGGTGAACTTAAAAAGAAATTTAAGGATTATTATAAACTTATAGAGCGGTATCCATATAAAAAATTGACTTTCATCGATTTGCAAATTGGTGACGAAACTAATTTTGCTTCAACTATTGAGGCTTATGAGGACTTACATCCAAAAAAACGATTTTTAAATATATTTGGGAAAAGTAAATAGATATAAAAGGAAACTGTTATGAACAAGAAAGAAGAAGAAAAGAAAAATTTAAAAGACCTGCTTGCCAACGAAAAAGTGGAAAATGTGGAAGTTGTGGGAGAACTAAAAAAATCTTTCATCTCTTACGCCATGGCAGTCAATGTCAGCCGTGCCATTCCTGATGTTCGCGACGGACTTAAACCAGTGCATAGAAGAATACTTTTCTCTATGGGCGAACTTAACAACTTCTATGATAAACCTCACAAGAAAAGTGCAAGAATTGTCGGCGAAGTTATGGGTAAATACCACCCTCATGGCGACAGTTCCATCTACGACGCTCTTGTCCGCTTAGCGCAAGATTTCTCCATTCGCTATCCTCTTGTGGATGGGCATGGAAACTTCGGCTCTGTGGACGGCGACCCACCTGCTGCACAGCGTTACACTGAGGCAAGACTCAGCAAAATCGCCTCACTTATGCTTGAGGACATCGACAAAGAAACAGTGGACTTTTATCCTAACTTCGACGACACCCTTATGCAACCAACTGTGCTTCCTGCAAAATTCCCAAATCTTCTTGTGAATGGCGCGGACGGCATTGCAGTTGGTATGGCAACAAACATTCCTCCTCACAACTTGAAAGAGGTTATAAGTGGCGTGCAAGCGCTTATCGACAACCCAGACATCGACATCGACGAACTTATCAAAATCATCCCTGCGCCTGACTATCCAACTGGCGGTATCATCATGGGAAGAACGGCAATTAAACACGCCTACAAAACGGGCCGTGGCGGAATTTTGGTTAGAGGTCGTGCTGAAATTGAAGAGACCTCGTCTGGCAGGCAAAGAATTGTTATCACAGAACTTCCATATCAAGTGAACAAAGCACGCTTCATCACTCAAATGGCAGATATGGTGAAGAACAAAAAGATTGACGGTATAAGCGACATCAAGGAAGAAAGCGACAGAGAAGGGCTTCGCGTTGTTGTGGATGTTAAAAAGGACGCAAATGCACAGGTCGTTTTAAACTCGCTTTATAAACACACCATGCTTCAACAATCAAGCGGAATTATCATGCTTGCCTTGGTTAACGGTGTGCCAAGAGTTTTGAACCTCAAAGAAATGCTTTACTACTATCTTGAACACCAAAAGGAAGTTTTGATAAGAAAAACCAAGTTTGACCTTAAACGCGCACAAGAAAGAGAGCATATTGTTAAAGGTTTGGTTATCGCACTCGCCTCAATCGACGAAGTTATAGGGGTGATTAAATCGTCGAAAGATAAGCAAGACGCTATGGTCAACTTAACCACAAAATTTGAACTTGACGAAATTCAAGCAAATGCCATTTTGGAAATGAAACTTTCAAAACTGACAAGTTTGGAAGTGGAAAAACTGAAAGAGGAACTTGCCGAACTTGAAAGAACGATTGCCGACCTTAAAAACATTTTGGAAACACCAGCGCGTGTTCTTAAAATTATCAGAGATAACCTTGAAGAAATCAAAAACACCTATGGCGACGAAAGAAAGACGGAAATAAGTTTGGAAATGGGTGGAATTGACATTGAAGATTTGATTGCCGAAGAAGATGTTATCATCTCCATGACACACCTTGGCTACATCAAGCGTATGGCAATGGATGAATATAAGGCGCAACATCGCGGTGGAGTGGGCATTTCTGCACATAAGACCAAAGATGAGGACTTTGTGGAAAAGATTTTCATAACCTCCACGCACGATAACCTATACTTCTTCACAAACCTAGGTAAAGTTTACTCCCTTAAAGCCTATGAAATTCCTGAGGCTCAGCGCCAAGCAAAAGGAAGAGCAATGATTAACCTTTTGCAACTTTCTCTTGGCGAAAAAGTGGCAACAATAATTCCAGTTAAGAAAGACGCCACTGGAAATTTAATTATGGCAACAAAGAATGGGCTTATCAAAAAAACTCCGCTTAAAGAGTATGACAACATAAGAAAAGGCGGAAAAATTGCCATTAAACTTCTTGACGGTGACGAACTTATTGGTGTGGACATCACATCAGGCCGTGACGACATTTTAATTGCCTCTCATGAAGGAAAATGTATCCGCTTTAACGAAACGGATGTTCGCCAAGTGGGAAGAGATAGCCAAGGCGTTAAGAGCATGAAACTTTCCGAGAATGATGCTGTTATTGACATGGCAATCGTTCGAGAAAATGGCAAGATAATCACAATCAGCGAAAACGGATTTGGTAAGCAGACGGATGCAAGCGAATTTAGGCTTCAACAGCGTGGCGGTATGGGTGTGAAGGCTGGCATATTCAACGAAAAAACGGGAAAACTTGTGGCTCTTAAACAAATTGAGGAGGACAGTGACCTTGTTATGATTGCCGACAACGGCGTTATCATAAGAACACACACTGATGACATAAGCACATATTCAAGGCTCAGCCAAGGTGTGAAGATTATGAAACTTCGTGGCAATTCAAAAATTGTCAGCGTGGCACTCACTAAGCGCGAGGATGAGGAAGAGGTTTCAGATGATGGTGAAACATTAAACGAGCAAGAACAAGTGGAAACAACCACTGAAACAGGCGAACCAACAAGCGAAGAATAATATTTTTAAGAAAGCGTTAAAAATTTTGACGCTTTTTTATTTTTTTTGTGAAATCGTTAAGATTTTTTTATCAATATGTGATATACTTAATACGAAATTTTGTGACCCGCATTTCTTTCAAAAATGTATGCAGGAGAAAATATGGATAAAAAAGTCTTCCAAAATGAGAAAAAATATCTAAAAAATGTGCAAAACACAATTAAAGTTAAACAAAAAGAAACAAACAACACCATCGAAGAAAATAAAGATAAGATTGAAGAATTAAAAAAGTATTTCGCTGAAGATTTTTATGCACTTTATGACCCAGAAAGTGGCAGTGATGAAGCAGCAAATGTAAACTTACAAATTGAGAACTTAGAAGTTTTGAATGTAAACTTAAATAAACTTTCTTTGCGCCTTTTGAAGCAAAAGAAAAATCCATATTTTGGAAGATTTGATTTTAAAGTGGATAAGGAGGAAAAAGAAAGCTCCTATTACATCGGCATTGGGCATATTCAAGATAAAGACAACAATAACCTTGTGTTCGACTGGCGTGCCGATATATCCTCACTTTATTATGATGATATTTTAGGTCCTTGTTCTTATGAAAGCCCAAGTGGAGAAATCAAAGGCAACCTTTCGCTTAAAAGACAGTTTAAAATTGAAAATGGCAATTTAAAATTCTATCTCGACAGCAATTTGGTTATCGACGATAACATCTTAATGGAGGAACTTTCCAAAAACGCCACCGCAAAAATGCACGACATTGTTTCCACCATTCAAAAAGAGCAAAATGTGCTGATTCGTAGCCCTGAAATTAAAAACACCATTGTGCAAGGTGTGGCAGGCTCTGGAAAGACATCGGTTGCCATGCACAGAGTGTCATACCTACTTTATAAATACCGAAACACCTTGAAAAACGAAGATATTTTGGTGCTTTCGCCAAGCGAACTTTTCGCTGATTATATTGAAGAGGTTTTGCCGTCGATTGGCGATGATAAACCATACACCACCACTTTTTCAAATATTGCAAAACGCCTTTTAGGCTTCGACTTTAAAACAAGAGAAGAAACCTTAAATGAACTTATAACAAATGGCAAGCAAAAAGATTTTGAAAACATCGCCATAAAATATAGTTTTGAATTTTTGGAAGCGTTTAAGGAATTTTTGAACAACGACATTTGCAACCTTTTTGTGCCAAAAACCTTGGTGTTCGGCACACTTGTGATAACGGAAGAGGAAATTCGTGATATATACTATAATAAATTAAAAACACTTCCAATTTATAAGCGTATTGAAGCGATTGCGGAACATATTGTTGACCTATTCAACATTCCTAGAAGTAAAAATCCTGAACTTTTTGAACGCGCAAAGAAAATTTTATATTCCAAAATGATAACCACCGACGCCTTAAGAATTTACAACATCTTTTTGCGCTCGCAAGAACTTGACGAAATTGAAAATGTGACAGCGTATGACATTGCGCAAATTCTACTAATTAAAGAAAATCTCTTCGGTTTCAACCATAACTACACCGCAAAATATGTGATTGTGGACGAAATGCAAGACTATACCCCATGCCACTTCTACCTCTTCGATAAACTGTGGCACTGCCCAAAAATGTATCTTGGCGACATTCATCAAAGCATAGACAAAACATTATCTAACGAGTATCTTCAAATGCTTGCCAAAGAAACTAAATCAAAAGTGCAATATTTAACTAAGTCCTATCGAAGCACCTTGCAAATTTCGCGTTTCTCGCAAAAGATTTTAGGTAAGCGCGTGGCAAATAATGTCAATCGAAATGGAGAGGAAGTTAAGTTTTTAACAAGCAGAAACTATATTAAAAAAATTGAAGAGATAATAAAAGAAAAAGAGGAAAAATATCCAGATAGAATTTTGTGCATAATATGTAAGAGTAAGGCAGAAATTGAACTTTTACAAGAAAAAAGCAAAATTATTGCTAAATTTGAGGAACTTGACGAAAATTCTGAGATGAGTGAAGCGAAAAACATAATAACCACCGTCATCAACAGCAAAGGCGTGGAATTTGACATGGTTATTGTGCCTTTTGCAAATGATGTGAACTATAAAACTGAACTCGACAGAAATCTTCTTTATGTCGCTTCCACAAGGGCCTTGCACAACCTATACTTTGTTGCCGACAAAAAGCCAAGCAGATTTTTGACAAAGAAAAAATAACAATTAAAATTTGGCCACTAAAAAAACAAAAAAACTTGCATAATTATTTATTTAAAATTTTTCAAAACTCCAAGAGAGAAACTTTATGCATAAAGGTGGATAAATAGTCATATACTAAGGCTCAACTATTTTGATTGAAAATCGCCTAAAAGCACGAAAAATGTCAATTTTTTCAAAAATCAATGTGGAAATGTGGATAACTCGTGTGGATTACTCCACATTTTACCCACTTTCCCCTGTTTGAATATTCATAAAAGGATGTGTATAAATATAATTTGTGGATAAGTCAAAACCACTTTGACCTATCATTTTTTGCATTCATACACTCTTTTTTTATTGACAAAATAAGAAAAAATCGCTATACTAGATAAATTAAGGAGAGCAAATGAAACTTATAACTCCAAGAAAACCTCAGGGCTTTTGGGAACTTATGCCAGAAGAGGAAATTGTGTTTGAAAATATGCTTTCAAAGATAAGAAAAGTCTTTGAAAATAATTGTTTTATGCCTCTCGACACGCCAGTTGCAGAATACTCTGAAATTCTGCTTGCTAAAAGTGGTGGCGAAGTTGATAAGGAAATTTATCGTTTTCAAAAAGGCAACAATGACCTATGCTTACGCTATGATTTAACTGTGCCTCTTGCAAGGTTTGTTGCCATGAACGAAAATGTTTTGGAATTTCCTTTTAAACGCTATCAAGTTGGCAAGGTGTATCGCGGTGAACGCCCTCAAAAAGGAAGATTTCGCGAGTTCTATCAATGCGACGCTGACATTGTTGGCGAAAATTTGTCGATAACCACCGACGCTGAATGTATTAAACTTTATGAGGACACGCTTGGCGCGTTAAACTTAAATTGCCATGTTAAAATTTCCAACCGAAAAATTCTTGCTGGCTTTTTTGAGGGAATTGGGGCGAAAAACGTCTCCAACCTTATGATTATTTACGACAAAATAGCAAAACTTTCTGAGGAAGAAATTGCCAATATGTTTATTGCAAGTGGTTTAACTGTTGCACAAGTTGACCAAACCTTCTTGCTTGCCAAGCAAAATGGCGATTTAGAGGCAATTATTGCAAAAGTTGAAAAGTTATCCGACAACCCAACCTTCCTTGAAGGAATCTCGGATTTAAAGGCTTTAAATGAACGCCTTAAATATCTTAAAATGGATAAAAAGAACTATTCTTTCGACCTATCCATAGTGCGTGGACATAACTACTACACTGGCACCGTGTTTGAAGCGTTTATCGAAAACTCAAATCTTGCTATTGGTGGCGGTGGAAGATATGACAACCTTTGTGGCAACTTCACGGAAAGAAAGTTTCAAGGCGTGGGCATGAGCATTGGCATCACAAGGCTTTTTGATGAAATTAAAGATAAATTTAAAACTGACGAAAACTTGGTAACACAAGTTGGCATTGTTGCGTTTGACGAAACCATGCTGTTTGCTCTTTCTCTTATGACAGATTTACGAAATGCAAATATTCGCGCGGATATTATTGGCGAAGGAAAGAGTTTTAAGGCAAAAATGAAGGAAGCGAACAGGCGAAAGCTTCCATACATCATTGTGCTTGGCGAAGATGAAATGAAAGAGAAACGCTACACAATTAAAGATATGCGCTCCTCGGCGCAGGAAAAATTGAGTTTTGATGAGATTGTTAAAAAATTAAATGAGGTATTTTATGGATAAAAAAAGAAAAAAAATTTTGGTGACTTCGGCACTGTTATACATTAATGGCTTGCCACACCTTGGTCACGTGGCTGGATGTTGGCTTCCTGGCGATGTGTTTGCGCGTTTTAATAGGACCTATGGCAACGACACCATCTATGTCAGCGGAACGGATGACTATGGCACTGCAAGTTTCATAAGTGCTAAAAACATGAATATGGAAATCAACGAATATATCAAAATGATGAATGGCAAAATGAAAGATATTGCAAAAAGATTGAACATCAACTTTGATATTTTCAGCGGAACAAACACAAAAACACACGAAGAAGTGACCTGTGAGATTTTTAATGACTTAAACAAAAACGGTTATATTTCAGAAAAAGAAAGCAAGATGTGCTATTGTGAACACGATAAGATTGCCCTTGCTGACCGTTTTGTTTATGGCGTTTGCCCATATTGCGGATATGATAAAGCCTATGGCGACCAATGCGACAACTGCGGAAAAACTTATGACTTAGAGGAACTTAAAAATCCTAAATGTGTTTGGTGCAACCGCGAAGCCGTTTTCAAGAACACTAAACATCTTTACATTCGCCTTGATAAACTTCAAGATAAACTTAAAAATTGGATAGACTCCAAAAAGGATGTCTTTCGCCCATATGTTTACAATATGGCATACAAATGGATAAATGAGGGCTTGAAACCAAGATGTATCACCCGCGATATTCCTTGGGGAATTAAAGTGCCACTTAAAAATTTTGAAGATAAGGTTTTCTATGTGTGGTTTGACGCGCCTATTGGCTACATTTCCATCACAAAAGAACTTGGTGGAAATGAAATGGTTAAGGACCGCTGGCAAAATGATGAATGTGAAATCTACAACTTTATCGGCAAAGATAACATCGACTTTCACGCAGTGTTCTTCCCATGCATTGAACTTGGAAGTGGAAAATATAACTTGGCACAAAATGTTGTTGGCTTCAACTTCTTAAATTTTGAAGGCAAGAAATTTTCAAAATCTCATAAAGTGGGAATATTCTGCGAAAGTTTGCTTAATAGCGATGTGGATATTGATGCACTTAGAGCCTATCTCGTTTCCATTTTCCCAGAGAATAAAGATAGCGATTTTTCTTATGAGGGCTTTAAACTTAATACCAACGCCGAACTTGTGGGAAAATATGGCAATTTCTTCAACAGAACGCTTAACATGATTAATAAGAATTTTGGTGGCGAACTTGGCATCTCCTTTGACGACATTAAAAACAACTTAAACGAGTTTGACAAGGAAATGGTGGAGGCAATAAAATCTTGCCCTAAAACGATTGCTGAAATGTTTTCACAAACCGAATTTAGAAACGCCTACAAAGAAATTATGCGTTTCGCTTCAATTGGAAACACCTATCTTGAAAAAACTGCGCCTTGGTCAATGATTAAAAATGGAGATTTAGATGGCGCTAAGAAAGTTTTATTCCTTTCGCTTAACATGGCAAAGGCGCTCGCCATTGTGGCAAGCCCAATCATTCCGTCTAAAACAAAGGAAATTTGGGAACAACTAGGCTTTAATGGCTCGCCTGACAGCGAAGATATGTGGGAAGAAGCAAGCATAATTAATATTTCAAAAGCGCATAAGATTTCTTCTCCAAAACCACTTTTTATGCGTATTGATGATGAAATGATTGAAAAATTTAAACAAGAACTTGAAATTAAATAGCGGGCGCAATTCCATGCAATGCATGGGCTTGCCCTGCAAGCAAAAAGATTTTGCCTTTGTTTGTGCTGGTTTAAATAACCTGCCATTTAGGGCAAAATCTTTTTTATTGCGCCCGCCCCGCGAAACAGCAAAAATGTTTAAATTTTTCCTACAAATAATTTAATTTTTTCTCAACAAACATAAAAAATAAACCTCTTTTTGTGAGGTTTATTTTTCTTTATTTCAAAGTGCCAATCGATGAAATGTATTGTTGTCTATACCACTCATTAGTATAAATTGTTTTGCCTAAAGAAGTCTGATAAGAAGTTCCGCTGACGCTTTTTAAGGTTAAGTCCACAATTAACATATCATCAACATTCAAGGATGTGGAAATGGACTCAATGAATTTGAGTGTTTTTTCATACTGACCAAGTTCTTCATTATTAATATTAACATCATATCCTTTGCTAACACCAAGGTCAACATAGACAATATCTTGAATGCCATCCATGCCAGTCACATTATATCCGTCAAGCCCAAGCCTATAACCCGTGTCGGTCACACTAAATTCTTTCATTGCTTCTTCAATAGTTGGAGTTGGCAGTGTTATATTTTCAATAACCGTTTTGATAATGCTTTCTGCCAAACTGCTAAATCCAAGGATATCATCAATAACTGTCAACATGTTATCAGTGTTTATTTCACTTAATTTATAAGTTGCCTCATGGGTTTCACTACCGATAATCTTAGTTGTGTGTCTTATGATAGACATAACGCCATGTTCTATTGTTATTTGAGTTGTACGACTTTTGAATAATGAATCAAATGCTAATGTACTAAGACCATTTGGAACAATGCCAAGTTCAACATAAAGCGAAAGTTCATTGTTTTCATCAAATTTTCCAAGTAAATCGATATCAATATCTATTGTTGCAAGTTTTGTCATTTCAAGAACAATTGTGCCTTGATAGTTAAATGATTTTGTGTTTAAGGTGTTCACGGCAATATCCAAAAATTCTGGAATATTGGATAGGTCGAAGTGAGAATTATTTATATTATAATCAAAATTCGCCTCGTTATAATCCTGCACTTCTATGCTTGCTGTGATGTTGTTATTTTCAAAGGAACTTCCAGCATTAATTATGCTTAAATTGTTGTTTTCATCGAAAATAACGGAAATTTCAGCCACATTATCGCCTAAATCAACAGCAACTGCAAGTTCATAAGCATTATGTTCATTTTTGTTAAACGAAATGCTGTCAATCATTGCCAAAATATTTGAAACATCTCCTAAAATTTGGTCAGTTTCGGTGATTTCATCACTTAAATCATTCCCACCAATTCCAAGAAGTTCTTGAATAAACCTAAAGTCTGTTGTGTTTTCAGTTAGTTGCCAACTTTCCATTGCCTCGTCGCCAATTTCAATGTTTGCAAAGTTAAGAATTAAAGCAATCAAATCACTCATATCCGCTTTTTGATTTTTATCATTTAAATCGGTGTTTTGAATATGACCACGGAAATAGTTTGTGCCGATGTTTTGGTCGTGAGTGTAAGAAATGTAAAGTCCGCCAAGGTCGCTTTGAACATAACCATTTTCATCCACTTGATTAGAGTCATAGTAAATGGATATTTGATGTTCAGCGGTTTTTGTTATTGTTTCAACGCTCTCCAAGGTGAAGTTTTCAATCGTCAAATCCGCTTGCAACTTAAGACGCTTGCCACCAAACAATGTGAAGCCGACCTTAGTTTCCGCTTCATTTTCTTTCACTGCATCTGTGATTGTGAAGATAACATCACCACCTATTTTTGTTTCACTGTTTCCATTTTGAAGAGAGGCGTCAATGCGAATTTGGAAAGTGTTTGAATTAATATAGTTTAATGCTTTTTCCACAATATCCATTAAAACATGAATATCCACAAATTCTTCAACACCAAAACTAACATCGTTAAAGCCAACAACAGAAACTTCTCCATTTTCAAAGGTGATGGAATTTTGATATTCTGCACTTTTTCCAATTAAAATGTTGTCGATGTAAACAGCAAAATTCTTGTTTGCTGTGACTGGATTTTCGCCGTTTAAAAGATAATCGCTGTAATCATCATAAATTTCTGTGTTAGGGTCAACAATGTTTGCGCCAATCACCACGCCCGTTGGCAGAATTTGAGTGTCAGTTTCCGCCATAAATGCTTGAAGAACGATGTCTTTAAAGTAGGAATTCTCTGCGTAATACAAATTATCCGAAATATTGATTTGCAAGCCATTATCAACAGACCAACCATGCGTTATTGCACTAAGTTTTGGCAAAATTATAGACAAAGCAACTGTTGTGTTTGCTAACTCCATGCCAAAGTTTTCTTGAACAAAGGCTAGAATTTCATTAATCGAATTTTCACTTAAATTGAAAGTTAACCTAAGCCCATGAAGGTCAAGGTAGATTGTTTCATCAAGAAGATAGATATATGTGTTTAAATTCATAGAGGATGTGTAAATTCTTATATATGGCACAAAACCGTTTTCGCTTTCCACAAGCATAGCCAAAATGTTGCCATAGAAAGATGTTGTGCTGTATCTAACTGCTAAGTCGCCCGAGAACGCATAGGTGTTTTCATCGAGTTTTGCGTTTTCAAGAAGTTTAAACATGGAAGAAATTTCCGTTTCCTCACCAGTTGGAGTGTAGTCAATCGCAAAGTTTGAAGCGTTGATTTCAACATCACTTAAATTTACCTTTACATCAAAATCATTATATGAAATTTTGCTTAAATCTACATTGAAAACATTAAATAATTCGTTATAGTTTAAAGTGATTGTTTTATCGTTAAATGTGATTGTATAGCCGTTTTCAATTTCATTTAAGAAAATTTGGTTAGTTAAGTTTGCGATGTCAACATTATTAATGTCAATTCCTAAAACATCTTTAATAATATTTACAACAGTTTCTGTGACATCAACTTCTTCGTTTGTTTCCATAAATGACGAAAGGTCAATATTGTCAATATTAAGAGCGAATGTGCGCCCGTCGTAAGTTAGATAAATCGTGCGATTAACATCAATATTAAAGCCATAAACTGAAAGGCTGACATTTAAGCCATTGTAATTTAGTGTTAAGTCAGCAGAAACTGCCATATTGTTAAGGTCAAATTTCACCACGCCTTCTGCATCAATTTTGGTTTCACCATTTTCAACGGTTAAATTGATGTTGCCTTGAACATTTTTTGTTTCAAGCACATTTTTTGCAAGGTCAAAAATTTTCATTGCATCCATAAATTTGTCAGTTGTTGTCATGCCAGTGTTGGTTTGAAGTGAAATGCTGTTTTCACCAAAAGCAATGTCTTCAAGATGCAGTGAATTCTTGCCAAGTTTAACAGATGAGAGCGTCAATTTAAATTCATTTTGTGCGCTGTTTGTTAAATTGTTTAAAGTTGCACTAACTTTAACTTCTTCTGGCAAAATAACATCGTTTTCATTGGAAGTTATTAAACTTAAACTTATATCGGAAAGGTTGTATTGTTCATTAATCGTAAGACCGTTTTTCGTTGCAATATTGATGCCATTTTCAAGCCAGTTGATGCTGATTTCAGAAAGCGTTGGAAGAACAAGTGTGAGTTTTTCTGTCTCTTCCATGCTGACGCCGAAGTTAGTTAAAATCTCTTCAATCTCGCTTAATTTTTCTTCAGTTAAATCATCAATATCAAGTTTCAAAAGAAGATTTTGTGTGTTTAAATAAACAGTGTTATCAATTAAATAGATATATCCTTTAAAGCCCTTAAATTCGTTTATTTTAACTCTTAGATATGGCGTTAAACTACTTTCGCTTTTTACTAATCTTGCCAAAATATTGCCAGTTAAAGTCATGTCGTCAACAGAAACTGATAAATCGGAAGAAAGAGCATAAGTTGTTTCCTGTTCTGTTTCGTTTAGCCTTGCATATTCTTCAATATATAAAATGGAAGAAATTTCTGTTTCCTCGCCAGTTGGCACAAAGTCTATTGCAAAATCAGAGGCATTGATTTCAACATTATCTAACCCCACTTTAACAACATAACCTTCATATGAAATTGCACTAACATCAAAGTTGAAAATATTGAAAGTTTCGTTATAGTTAATCTTTATTTCTTTTTCGTCGAATGTCAATGCGTAGCCATTTTCAATTTCTTTTAAATTAAGCCTGTTTGATAGGTTAACAAGGTCTAAATTATTGATGTCAACAGAGATAATATCCTTAATAACATCCACAGCATCAATAGCTGGCTGAGAAATTCCGTAGTCTTTCATCAATCTTTCAAAGTCAAGATTATCAACATCCAAAGCGAAAACCTCGCCTCCAAGGCTGATGTAAACCAAGCGACTTTCATCTAAGTTGAAGCCGTAAACTTTAGCATCAACACTCACATTTTCATATTTTAAGGTTAAATCGGCAGAAACAGAAAGAGAATCGAGGTCAAATTTAACAAACCCTGTTAAATCAACTTTAAATTCGCCCTTTGAAACTTGCAAATTAACATCTCCTTGCAAGGTTTTTGTGCCAAGAGCGTTTGTTATTATGCTTGTTAAAGGAGCAATATCAGCAAATTCGTTTAATTCTTTCTTATCTAAATTCGTTTGAAGGAAAATTTCGTTTTCTTCAAAAGTGATGTCGTCTAAGTTTTGTGTGCTTGCGCCAATTTTTATGTTGTCAAGAAGAATTTTAACATCTTTGTTTTCTTTGCTTTCAAGGTCGGTTAAGGTTGCCAAAATCTCAGCGGAACTAGGCAAGATAACATCATCAGCATTTGTTAAATTTACGCTTAAATTGATGTTGTTTAAACTTAATTTATCACCAATAACCACATCATCAACCACAACTTGAAGTCCGCTTTCAAGCAATGTCAATCTAATGTTTTCAAGTGTTGGAAGAATGACGCTGACGGTTTCAACTGCATCTAAATCAATGCCAAAGTCTTTTAAAACGCCTTCAATTTCGGTAAGTTTATCTTCATTCAATTCGTTTATATCAAATTTTAAAAGAAGATTTTGTGCGTTTAAATAAATAGTGTTATCAATTAAGTAGATATATCCTTTAAAGCCCTTAAATTCGTTCATTTTAAATCTAACATATGGCACAAGTTCATTTCCATTTTGAACGAGCATTGCCATAACATCGCCGTTAACAACCATATCATCAACACTAATGGTAAGGTCAGAAGAAAGTGCATAGGTGTTTTCATTAAGTTTGGCATTTTCCACAAGTTGAAGAAGAGATGTGATATCCGTTTCTTCGCCTGTTGGCGTTAAGTTAAGAGCAAAATCTTCTCGGTTTAATTCAACTGTGTCAACGCTTGCCTTGATGTTATATCCGCCATAGTTGATTTCGCGAAGTGTGAGCGAAATGTTGTTGAAATTTTCATCACAATCAATGGTCACAATAAGCGAGCCTAAAGAAATTGTGAAACGATGACCTTCTTCCACATTATTTTCCTTAATGGAAAGTTCAGTCATAAGTGAATTTAAGTCTAAGTTGGCAAAATCAACGCCTGTGTAGCGTGACAAAAATTCTAAAAGTGCGTCGGTGTCGACATTTGATTGAAGATATGGCAAAAGTGAAGAGAAATCAAAATTTTCCACTTCGGTTGTGTCGAGTTTGTAACTTAAATCATTAACGGAAAAGTAAACAAAACTATCTTCATTTTTAAAGGCGTTAACAAGATAGGTTTCTTGGTTCATAACAATTTGTGATGTGAGTTGGAAGTCGAAATTTTTAATGTCCACCATCACATTGCCTTGCACGCTTAAACTTATGTCTTGCCCATTCACTTCCACATTAAAGTCGCTTTCCACGCTGTTTGCTGACATAACATTTTCCATAAGTGCGGTTAAGTTGGAGTTTTCATCTGCGCTTGCACTGTTTTCTGGAAGTTCAAAAGATATGGTCACATCGCCCACAATCATGATGTAGCCAAAGAAAGAGCATAGAGCAACCAACATATAAAGTGAGATTGTTCTAAACATCCTTGATAAAAAATTTCTTTCGGCTTTGTTTGGGTTTACCATAATTCTCCTATATTAATTCAAGATATTCTTGAATGGTTTCTTCATCATAATGAAAAACATCTGAAAATGTGTCTGTGACACCAGCATTCATTCCAAATTTATAAACGGAGTAGTTTTCAATATAATCTATTTGAAGAAAATTGAAATCGCTGTCGACCTGCACGGTCATTTCCACGCTTTTCCATGAAGGAAGTTGACTGGAGGTTGGAGGTGTGGTTGGAATAACTTCTTCGGAAAAGTGCCTTATTTCATAACTATAATATAATGCGGCAGCAGAGGCATATGCACCATTCATTTTGATTTTAAAGGTATATGTTCCATCGCTTCCAAGAGTGACGTTTGCGTCGTATAATCCCTCACTGCAAGTGATATCTGAAACAATGTAAGTGAGTGGCGTGGTTGGGTCTGTGTTGAAGAACGCTTTATATTCTTCCAAAGCCCACTCTTTAACAGTGGAGGAGTCTAAATTTAATCGATAGTTATCAATGCTGTCGCCCAAAATATCTTCTCTATTTCTTGTTTCGTTTAAAAGGACAACTTCTGGATTGGCATAAAAATATTGTTGTTTAACAGCCATGGACGGTGCAATACTAGCGTTTGCTGGGCTCATTTTAAGATAGGTTATTCCTTCTTCAGTAACAATTTTATTGGAAAGCATATCTTGTGTCACATTAAAGCCAAGCGCACCACTTGAAACCTGACCGCTCAAAACTTTCACATAGCGATCTGTTTGCTTTAATTTATATTCTGCAATTTGATATAATTCTACTGCCGAAAAAGAGGTTTTGCGACCAGAAATTGCATCCTCATAAAGTTTAGCAATTTCCTCCTCATCGCCACGCAAAAGTTCCTCACTCATTGCCGACATATCATAACTTGGTGTTTTACCGTTAACATAAATACTGCCAATGGCAATTCCACTGACAACAGCAACCACAAGGATAATTCCATATAAAATAAAACTTTTTAAAGTGTTCAAATCTTTCTCCAATTGTCATAACAAAAGTTACAACTATATTTAGTATAACACTATTTACAATTAAAGTCAAACTTTAGTTAAATTATTTTAATTATTTTATGCATTTTTTAACAAATTTTTGCTTTTTTCCTGTTTTTTAGTCAAAATCACACAGGTTTCAAGGTTTGCTGTCAGCGGAAACATATCAAAAATGGAGATTTTTTCTGTTTTAAAATCTTTTAAAAGCAACGATAAATCTCGCATTAAAGTGGCAAAATTGCAGGAAATGTAGATAATTTTTGTGATATTTGATTTTGTTATCGCCTCTAACACCTCTTTTTTACATCCAGCGCGCGCTGGGTCAAGCACAATCGCGTCAAGCTTTCCTGTTAAATTAGGCAAAACTTCTTCCACTTTTCCACAGATATTCAACATATTCTTTGTTTTTATCTTTTCGGCAATCTCGTGAGAGGATTTTTGATATTCAATACCAAAAACAAATTCATTGTTCTGAGCCAAAACAACGCCTAAAACACCTTGCCCAGAATACGCGTTAACCACCCTCATATCACGAACATTATGTTGCACAAATTGATATAACTTTTCAGAAACTAAAGTGTTAACTTGCAAAAATGAGGTAGGAAAAAGTGGAAAATTAACACCACAAACTTTATAAAAATTCTCTTTTCCAAAAATTTTTGTTATGCGCGCTTTTTCTAAAACTTCGCCAACTGCAAGGTAAATGGAATATTCTTTTAAGGTTTCGTCTATCATGAGTTTTTCTCGTTTAGTAAATAAAAAAGTTATTAAAACATCACTTTCCGAAAGAAGAAAAGAAACGCTTTTTAAAAAAGAAAAATGCTTTGTTTTTAGAAATTTTAAAACATCAAACACTGCTTTATTAATCTTCTCGTCAGCAAGTGGGCAAAAGGAAATTTCCACAAATTTATGTGAGGATGCTTCGTTATAGCCAAGTTTGCCATTTAGATGTTTTAATGTGATTTTATTTCGATAGTTATACCTTTTTTCGCTTTCTATAATCTCTATTTTTTCTTTAACGCCAATCTTTTCAAATTCTCGCTTAATTATCTCTGTTTTTATCTCTTTTTCTCTTTCATAAGTTAGGTGTTGAAAATCACAACCTCCGCACTTTTCAAAATATGGGCATTGTGGTTCAATTCTGTTTGAAGAGGTTTTAAGTAGTGTTAAAACTTTGCCCTCGTCAAAGGTTTTGTTTGTTTTTGAAACTTCAACTTCCACTTCCTCGCCGACATCCACTTTTGGCACAAATATCGTTTTTCCGCCTTCCTCTTTCCCAACGCCTTTGCCGTTATAGGAAATATCTAAAATTTTAATTTTCACTTTCAACCTCTTTTTTTATCCATGCCATGATAAGATTAACAATAAATTCCTGCTCTTCACAAGATAGCGTTTTTCCTTTTTCAATTTTATACCATTTTTCCAAACATCCTCGGCAACAAGTGGCTGTCGCGTGCTGTGCGATAAAAACTGGATGGCCACGCATTGGCGTTTGCTTGCCGTCGTTTGCAATCTCGCTTGGTGCAAGGCGTTTTTTCACAAAGTCACGCGCGTGTTCTCTGATTTTTTCTTCACCTTTTTCAAAATAGTATTTTTTATCCTTTTCTTTTAAATGAAAACCGCTTCGGAATTTTGATTTTTGAAGGCGGGAAAGATAATATTCAAAATTCATAGGTTTTCCTTGAATATGTAGCGATATTTTTTAAGGTCAACCGCGCCGTTCTCAACTTCAACTCCCTCCGCTTTCAAAAGTTCTTCCTGCTTATTTATTCCGCCAAAAGCAAAAGCGGAAGAGAGTTGCCCAAATCGGTTAACAACTCTGTGGCAAGGAATGGTTATTGGCTCAGGATTAACATGCAAAGCAAAACCAACTTGACGCGACATCCTTTTGTTTCCAAGCGCCTTAGCAATATCTCCATAAGTGACCACCTTGCCTTTTAGCACGGTTTTCAACAGTTTATACACACTTTCAAAAAAGTTTAAATCACGAATTTCTAACATATCTTAATTATACTTTTAAACGAAATAAAAGTCAAATTTACTTCTATAAAAAATTTTTCCTTGACAATAATTTGAAAAAAATATATAATAAATCTGCAAACGCGGAGGTGGCGGAATGGCAGACGCGCTAGATTCAGGTTCTAGTGAACGCTAAGTTCATGTGGGTTCAACTCCCATCCTCCGCACCAAATCACCTATCCAAAATGTCTTTTTTCAAAAAGACTAAAAAGCACTATATATTGCGTTAAAGTTAATAAGTTTATCTGTATATTGTGTTTGCATAACATTTAAAATAAGACTTCTTTCAAAGAGCCTTATTTTTTTATATATACTATGTTTGATTTCTTGGTAAACTTTGATTATTTTTTGATTTATTTTTAAATATCAAATTAATCAAATTCAAGTATACTATAATGTTATATCACATAATTATTTTAAGTCAAAACAAAAAATAACCCACTAGGCTTAGTCCTAATGGGTTAAATTTCTTGTTCTATCGCTATACCACATTTAAATATAAATGTCGCATTATGCTTGTCTTTTACAACAACTTTTTCAAGCAAAGCTTTGCAAATATCTTTGTGGAAAGTATTGTAAACCCCTTTTAGAACCTTTTTTATTTCATTTACTCTATAATCAAGTATACATATGGAATTGTTCTTTTGTCTTATTATTTCCATTTGCTCTTGAATGTTTCGTATTTCTTCTATCAAATTAACGACTTTATTTTGTTGCTCTTCAGTAGGTCTTACAGGACACTTTTTGCTTAATTTAACTAACTCTGCTTGTTTTTGTGATAGATTTTCTGCTAAATCATTTATTGCAGAAACATTTGGTTTGTCAATGACTTCTCTGACATTATTCTCTATTATTTTTAACAATTCTTCCTTGTTTTCTATAATTTTGTTTATAGCCTTTAAAAATCCCTGTTCCAAACATTCTTCCTTAATTGGTTTCATAGAGCATTTAGCATGTTCCTTTTGATGTTTTGTGCATACCCAAATTGGAACTTTCTTGCTATGGTCTAAACTCCACTGACTATGTCTTCTAAATTTATGACCGCACTCTCCACATTCAACTATAGTACAACTTTCTCCTTGAAACATCAATCACAGCAAACGGAATTGAAAACACGAACACCTATGGCTACAACCTTGATTTTCTCACTTCACTTAAACATAATGACTTTGAAATAGGCTATGATTATGACGATCAAGGTAGAACCAAACAAATCAACATTGCCGGCAACAAGTATCTATCAAAAGAATATGGAGAAAATGAAGAAACAACAACACTTAGCTCAAATGAAATTTATCGCCAAACTTTCAATGATAATGGTAATGTTCTTGACGCTTACTACAAATCAAATGCAAATAATAGTGAAACTAAACTTGTTGAAAATGTCTATGACACATATGGTAATATTACAATCTCAAAAGATTTAATCGAAAACAATACACATACCTACTATTATGACAAATTTGGCAACACTATTAAGGAAACTAATACACAACATGGTAGTGACATTAGTATAGAAAATGAAATGGATAACACCCACAGTAACATTAATAAATCTACCATAAAAATTGGTGACGAAACATTTGTTTATGAGTATGATAGATATGAAACTCCTGATTCAAAGCTTAATGCTATTACACTTCCAAATGGCATTGAACAAACAATTTCATATGATAAGCTCCAAAGAGTTAAGAATATTCAAACAGAAGATTATATAAAACAATTTACATATCTAAAAAATGGAGATCATACTTCAAACCTTGTATCCAAACTTCAATTTGCTATTGGTGATGTAAATAAGGACAATCTTACATATAAATATGATAAGAAAGGCAATATCACAGAAATTAGAGAAAACAACAAACTACTCGCCCGCTATCAATATGATGCACTTTCTAGAATAATTAGAGAAGATAACTCTCTGTTTAATAAAACCTTTACTTATTCATATGATGGTGGTGGAAATATTACTCAAAGAAGTGAATATGCTTTCACACTTTCAGACAATCTTGACTTCGAAACTCCAACTGGAACTTTTGACTACTCCTACTCTTCTAGTGGCTGGAAAGATCAATTGAAAGAATATAACGGACAAAAGTTTGTTTATGACAGTTTAGGTAATCCTACAACCTATCGTGATAAAACTCTCCTTTGGTCACATGGCAGACAACTTGACAAATTTTCAGACGTTGCTGAATATAAATATAACGCAAATGGTATAAGAACAAGCAAAACAATAAATGTAAATATGTTGGAATGCAATTGTGGTAAAGAAGATTGCGATTGCAATGGAACATTCACAACCTCATTCTTCCTAAATGGAAATAAAATAATTAAACAGCATGACTGTTGCAATGATTTGACATTCTATTATGGAGCTGATGGTGTTACTGGTTTCCACCTTAAAAATAACCTTGTCGATGATGATTTCTATTATAAGAAAAATGCTCAAAATGACATTATTGGAATTTATTCGACATCAGGCGATGAAATTGTGCGTTATGAATATGATGCATGGGGAAATTGTACCCCTAAATACTTGACTTCTAATAATGAATACGCTAAAATAACTAGCGATTACACTTACAATGATACAACGATAATCAATCGATTCATCGCATTTAAAAATCCATTCCGTTATCGTTCATACTACTACGACTTTGAAACAAATCTCTATTACTTGAATAGTAGATATTATGATCCAGAGATTGGTAGATTTATAAATGCCGATGATATTACCACCCTTGATGTAACCCAAATTGCAATTAATGGACTTAACCTTTATGCTTATTGTCTTAACAATCCTGTTAATGACTTTGATTCAAATGGACAAATTGGATTCTTGTTAGCTCTATTAATAGGTGCTTTAGCATTTGCATTTGCAAATACAGCAGTTCAATTAGTATCAACTGTTGTCAAAGGAGTAACAACAGGAAAATGGGATTGGAGTTGGGAAAAATTCGCTGGAGCTTTCATTGGAGGTTTAATCGGAGGTATAGCCTTTGTTCTTTCAGGATTTAACACTCAAATAGCTTTTGGAGTAATGAGTTTTGGAGAAACTTTATCAACCAATTTATTTACAAATATTACTGGGAAAACAACTGATTCTTTTATGTCTATTTTAGCAAAAAGCTTTGGTATGGGAATTTTAGGATATGCTTTTGGTAAAGGCTTTAATAAATTGGCAGGAGTTACAAAAGGGATTAATAGTTTTATAGCTGTATTTAAATCTGGAATTACAAAATTAATAAACAATACAGCAGCTAAAATGGCAATAAAAGTTTTTGCAAAAGGAACATTTAGTATTTTCATTCTAAAAAAGGCTGGCATAACAACTGGTTTAAGCAAAAGTCTTATTAGCTGGATAAATTATCTATTAGGAAATAAAGGAGCAATAGGATATGACTTATAAAAAAAGTAATGATCATTTAATTATCAGAGCTCATGGGTTTGGTTTTATATTTTTATTTTCATCTTTATCAATTATTATTTTAGCAGGATTAATTTCCTTAATTACCTCGTTTATTTGGTTTAATAAAGAAGTAAATTTGGTGGAAAGTTTGTTAATAATTTTAGCAATCATAATAGGTGAACCCTTATTAATTTTAGAAATTATTAATTTATTCAAAAAAGCAAAAGTCGAATTTGTAGATAACAAGTTTGTTACTAGTGGACAAAATAAAAAAATTTTCCCACAAATAAAGCAAGATTGCAAAAATTTTATATCATACAAATTAACATCTAAATATACAGCCCAATGTTTAGAATTTACATTCACAAATGGTAAAAAAATTTTGTTTCACACAATGCAATTTAGTAAAAAGCAAAATTTACAAATTCTTAATGAAATAAAAAAACGAGGAGGTTTCCCTAATCAAGATATAAAATTAGATCGTTACTATATATAAAAGAGAGTGTATTTTCTCTCTTTTATTTTTTACTACAAGATATAAGCAACACTCTTACTTTCTATTATGCAGCCGATGGTGTTACTGGTTTCCACCTTAAAAATAACCTTGTCGATGATGATTTCTATTATAAGAAAAATGCTCAAAATGACATTATTGGAATTTATTCGACATCAGGCGATGAAATTGTGCGTTATGAATATGATGCATGGGGAAATTGTACCCCTAAATACTTGACTTCTAATAATGAATACGCTAAAATAACTAGCGATTACACTTACAATGATACAACGATAATCAATCGATTCATCGCATTTAAAAATCCATTCCGCTACCGTTCATACTACTACGACTTTGAAACAAATCTCTATTATTTAAATAGTAGATACTATGATCCAGAAATAGGAAGATTTATAAATGCTGATGATATTGCAAACTTATCTAACAACTTTAATGGGTTAAATTTATATGCTTACTGTTTAAACAACCCTAGCAATTATACAGATCCAAATGGAACATTTTTAATTGCATTAATTTTAACCTTTTTAGCTATTACAACAATTGCAGGTGCTGTTGTCGGAGGAGTCACTGCATATCAAAATGGTGAAAGAGGTTGGGATTTAGTTGGTAAAATTTTTCTGGGCGCCGCTTTCGGCCTAGCCGCTGGAGGTGCAATGGTTGCTACTACTGCTGTTTTTATAGGAGCATTTGGGATAACAAGTATTTTGGGAGTTAGCGTGCTTCAAATATTCGCAATAGGTGCGCTTGCTTTCGACTTTACAGCATTTATAGTTGCTCCTATATTAGGAATTAACATGCCTGGAATTGAATTTGAAACGCCTAATGAATACCCTAATTATATTCCTCCAGAATATGTATATCCATCAAATCTAAATACTAAATATAAAATTAATATGGAGTTCTTATATGATAAAATTTTATGGAAACATTACAGAAGATAATAAAAAATTTATAATAAAAAAAGAAAAAATAATTTTCTTTTTAGCTTCTGTCATCCCCATTTCAATAGGAATAATATTAACAATTGTAGCAGCAATTAAAATAAATATTATTTGGCTTATTTTTTGTATTCCATTAATATTTTTTATATGTATCCCTCTTTTTCCAATAAGCAAAAAAACTATGGGGCTAATTGTTCCAAATAAAATCTTAATTATTGATGATTTAATCATAAGCGAAGGAACTAATTTTAAATCTGTAAGAAATTTAATTGACATAAAAAAAATAAAAGATTATGGAGATTATTATCAAATATATTTTAAATGGCCAAAAAAAACATATAAATTTTTATGTCAAAAAAACTTACTTATAGAAGGTTTAATTGTAGATTTTGAAAAAATGTTTTTTGATAAAATTATAAAAAAATAAAATTAATAAAGATGCAATAAATCTCCATATTTGCATCTTTATTTTTAGCATTGATATTAAGCTACGCTACGAATATGATGCATGGGGAAATTGTGTTGTAAAATACTTGCAAGATGACGGAACTTATGCTATAATTGATAATGATTATAGTTATAATGACACAACAATAATCAATCGTTTCATCGCATTTAAAAATCCATTCCGCTATCGTTCATACTACTACGACTTTGAAACAAATCTATACTACTTGAATAGTAGATATTATGATCCAGAACTTGGTAGATTTATAAATGCTGATGATATTACCACCCTGGATGTTACCAAAATTGCTCTTAATGGCCTTAACCTTTATGCTTATTGCTTAAACAATCCTGTAAATGAAGTTGATGAAAATGGTTATTTTATATCGTTCTTAATTGGATTATTAATTGCAGCAGCAATAGGTGCCGCCGTTGGTGCTGTATCCTACACTGCTTCAGTTGTTATCAAGGGTGTAACAACAGGCAAATGGGAATGGAATTGGGCTGAATTTTTAGGAAGTGTTGTTGGTGGCTTTGTCGGAGGAGCTTTCTCTATAATACCTTTCGGTGGCTCTTATATTTCAGCATTTATGACTGGCTTGTTTACAAATATTTTCACAGATGCTTTCAGTCATTGGATATATGGCACAGAATTTAATATTTGGGTTTCTGCTTGGAATGGCTTTAAAGACGGATTAGCTTCAACTATCTTTGTCGGGTTGATGGGTTCAAAATATGCTGTTAAAGGGATATCTTTTGGAAGAGGAAGTTGGAGTGCTGTTACAGACCAAATTTACAGAAAATTTAGAAGAGATCTTATTAAAAAAATATCTTGGAAAACTTTTGGAAAAATGTTTGGTTTATCATTATACGAATCAGTAATAGATATATTTAAATCAGCACTAACTTAATAAGGAGTTTTATGAAAAAACGAATTTTTATACCCTATTCAATTGGATTCTTACTCCTCAACTTATTATTTTGGGGATTAACATTATCAGGCGTTATATTATTAGTATTATTTTTCAATAATCAAATAAAAGTAGAGCATAAAGAGGAATCAATTTTAATCATCATTGCCACTATATTTCTGTTATATACATCAGTTCGATTCTTATTAGGCTTAAAAATTCACTTGCGTAAAAACGACATCGCAACATTCGGAGATGGACTTCCAAAGTTTGAGAAAATTCAATATATATGCTTTGTTAAATATACTGATATTCAAAATATTGCAATAGTAGCAAGCGAAAAAAATTCTAAAAATCAAAGAATACAATTAAGATGGATTTCTTCTTCTATGCCTAAGAAATATTTGGAATTTAGCTTGATAAATGGTAAAAAATCGAGAATGTGTATTAACTATTACACGAAAAAGCAAATAACAAAAATGTTAAATTATATTAACTCAAATATGCAACTTGCAGGCAATGAAAATAATTTAAATGTTGAAGAAATTATGAAAGACTGGTATTCTTATGGCGGATACAACAGAGAAGATCTAAAAATTAAAAGGGGAGAAAAAATTCGTAAGAAAAAATCAAAAAATAATAACTCACCTAATGCCCAACAATGCGATACTTCACAACAAGATAAAGACAGGGATTAACCCTGTTTTTATTAATTAATCCGCTTTTTTATTCGACAAATGGAAAACAAATTGCTCGTTATGATTATGATGCTTGGGGAAATTGTATTGTTAAATACTTGCAAGATGATGGAACTTATGGTATAATCAATAGTGATTTTAGCTATAATGACACAAGTATAATCAATCGTTTCATCGCATTTAAAAACCCATTCCGTTATCGTTCATACTACTATGATTTCGAAACAGTCTAAGTATGCTGCACAATGTTTAGAATTTACTTTTGTAGATGGTAAAAAAATTTTATTTCATACAATGCAATTTAGTAAGAAACAAAATCTACAAATTCTTAACGAAATAAAAAAACGAGGTGGGTTCCCAAATCAAGAAATTAAATTTGATCATTATTATATATAAAAAGAGAGATTATGAACCGTAGAGTTAAAAGGGACATGTAATAAAAAAAAGATGCAAGAATTTGTTTCCTAAATTGCTTAGAAGCAAGTTCTTGTATTTTTTGTTTAAGAAAACCATGAGACTATCCCGTGTTTTTTTTAAATAAAAAGAACATATTGACTACAATTTTCAATATGTTCTCTCTTTTTTTATTAAACCATAATAAGCGAACATGATCTATACGTCTTATTTTTTATTAGCTAAAATTAAAATGTATAAGTATCAATATTTAATTTAACTTTGTACCATATTTTTTATTATCAACTATATTAATATTCTTGCTCTTTTATCAATTTCGAACAATATATCGTTCCTGTATCCAAATCGAATTTTACTTCCTTAAGTTCAGGTCGAATTTCAATATCATTACAAATAATATCATAATTTTCATTGAATTTAATTTTTGTATTATTTGGATCTTTTATATGTATAATTGGGCTACTTCGACCATCTATCCAACGATCACACCACTCCTTGTTTACATCATTTATGGTTATGTTTGTTCCATTGTAGATATTATATTGTTCAACATTATCTCTAACTCGAATTAAATTAATAGCAGTTAATCTCATCTCATTATTTGTATAATTGTTATTATAATCTATTCTTAGTTTATAACTACCACTGCTGAAACTTTTTCTATCATTGAATACACTAGCTCTCTTCCATTCTGACATACCACCGCCAGAATTAAATTCTTGATTTTTAACTATTGGAGCATGTCCTAAAACAGGTTCTGCTTCTGGAAAATAAAAGTCGATACTATCAGGCTCTTGCGTGTATGAATAAGGTCTATGATAATCAATGCAAGCATAAAACATTTCGTTATTTTCCAAAGTAGAATTTTGGCTTGAAAAGATATACCCTTCAACATTGTTAGTTTGTCCTGTTAACATGTACATATAATCTCTCGGTTCCCAAAAACTATCTAAAGTTAAATAATCGAAACAGCCACGAGTCACTCTATGCTCATAATATATTTTTGTCAAATTATCTTTCTTCACAGCAGGCGCCATACTACCATAATTTATTATAACTTCATGTTCACGAATATTTTTATCGCACCATTCCTTACTTGGTTCATTACCAGCACCAAAAGTTTCAGTTAAGTCCACCAAGATAAATTTATCTAAATAAATATCTCTAGTAAATTTTGTAACCGATGGGTTACCTGATTGTCCATATACTAACAAAGTGGTTTCAGTAGAATCTCTCTCACTAGTAAATATGTCTGACCATTTATACCATTCTCCACGCGAAATATGTGGCATGATTTTAAAATTATATGAAAAGTTGGGAGTTATAAATCTAAACACAATATGAATTAAAGCAGATGATGCAATATCAAATAACATTTTTTGAAAAACGCTAAAATAGTATTTATGTCCATTTATTAATTTAGGTAATTTTTGTTGAAATAAATCGCCCGCTGGTGTTCCTGTTGCAATTTTAAAGCATCTATAACTTTTATAACCACAAGGTTCGTTTACATAGCTTACACCATTTGCAAAAGTCCATGCACCTGACATATTCCCACAACAACCATCTGCTATCATATTCCTACATTGCTTCCAGTTATATTTTACTGTATTACAATATAACTCTCCGTTTTTACCAATTTTTATCGCCATAGCAAACTCCCTTTAAGCAATACTAAATACTAAACTACCATCACTCTCAATTTTAACAGTCCATTTAGTAGTTTTTCCATCATTAAATATTTCAAGTATCTTTGTAGAAGTTTTCCCTGAACATTCTATATTTGCCATATTTTTTCTCCTTTTATTTTATCCAACTATATATTCTATAACAACCTAAATTCAACTTAATTTTGCCATACCATTTAATATTATTGGGCTGAGACTGTCCAAATATAAAGTCCCCAAGCTTCACTACCTGCATAGTAATCTACTAGTTTTAATGTTTCGCCTGAAAATTTAAAACCTAAATTTAACCATGCACTACCACCCGCGCCACCAGCGCACCACATTATTGGAAATTCTGAGTTGATGCTTGATAATGCTTTTAAATCTGCTTTATCAAATTTTAAAACACAAATTCCACCGCTATTGGAATAATCTCTAAATGCAACAGCCACACTCTTTTTTTCAGTCATATCAATGGTTATTGGCTTATTGTTATTAATTAAATGCTCTGTCCAATCTGAATCATCATCAAAAACCATTGTCACTTTATCATTATTTGTTATCAAAGGATGAACCTGATAATTATTCTTCTTTGCACCCAACATAACTTCATTTTCTGATGAAGCAAAAACAAATTTTTCTTCATTAATATATACACTTTTAGCTTTTATACTTCCATTAACTTTTAAGTTTCCCATATTTATCCTCCGCATATCTTTAATAGCCAATAGCGATAGCATAAAAACCATTAACTGAACCGCCGTCACTAATGACTCGCCAACTTGTTGCACTATCCTCATAAACTAATAGGGGATCTCTTGTTCCACTCGCATTACCCTGCCTTATGCATGCAACAATACATAAAATCGCATTTTCAAAACCAAATGAGTTTGGAGTTAAATATACTGTTTCATCGGTAGCCATACTTCTTGTATGTTTATAGTAAGACACTTGCGGAATCTTACCATTCGGCACGCCATTACTTTTTGATACCAATATTTTGTTGTTATTCAATAACATTCCATTCTGAGCATATACATCTAACTGATTACCATTTGCATTGATTCTTGAATTATAATCTGTATTTGGATTTCCATCTGTATGAAAATCAATATAAGGCGTACCAGGAGTTCCGTCCTTTCGCCCAAGTTCAATGCCAACATTTATTGGATCTGAAATTTCAAAACCATTTCCAATATTAGTCAAAGCTTTAAAGGAACTTTTTAATTCCAGATTATTTGCTTTAACCTGCCCACTACAATTTATATTTGCCATTTTTTCTCCCTTTATTTTATCCAACTTGGCCTTGTTGTAATTATATATTCTATACTAATTCCTTCACTATATTTTTCAGTTACATCTAACCAATTTTTATACCAAGTTTTTAGTTCTTCTTTTTGTATTTGTGTAAGACTGTCGTACCAGACTTGTCCACGATTTACTACATCAAAACACTCATATCTTCTTCTAAGTCTTAAATCATCTAAAATTTCTTCAGTGGTAGGAGAATCTATTTCTTGTATTTGAAATCTTCTTCCTCTTTCATCCTTTTCAATTTCTACAATTTTTAGATTGTTTTCATTGCAAAATTCAGCTTTATTGCCGTAATCATCGTCATCTCTAAAAATTAAACCTAAATTATACATAATTACTCCTTTTATTTCCAATAACCTATGGTTAAGTATCTACACGAATATGAATTATTTGTTTCTCCGCTTGAAACTACAAATCCAGTGTTGGTTTGAGATGTTATACAGACACTTTCCCAAGCACCTGTTTTTACATTATAAGTTCCAACCACTTGATATGTAGCGTCTTTATATGCTTGAGGTAATGATACTACATTAGATTTTGATGTATTAACAATTCCCCAGCATATCATTATTCCATTTTCAAACTTAATAAAATTGCTAGCCTTTGAATATTCTGTTATAATTTTATGACTTTGTATCGTTCCATTACCATCAACAATTAAATCTCTTTTTACTAAAACATCAATAGATTCAATATTCCCATTACATTTAATGTTTGCCATAATTTTCTCCTTTACAACAAATCTAGTTTATACCATACACATAAACATCATTAGCATAATATTTTGCAATAACAGTAAATGACTGGCTATTATCGAATCTACATCTATATCTACTTCCGTCATAACTTTCAATTTGAATCTCTCGCCCATAATGTTGCGAAAGCCAAACCGACGGGAAAATTTGTGGACATCTAAATGCTTCGCTAGTGCTAAAATTTATTATCCAAATAAATTTAAAATTAGTTATAGGCTGACTTAATGTAATTGTATCTCCATTAGATTCTATTCCCAATTGAACCACTGACTTACCAACATTGTTAACATCGTTTTTTGTTGCCACATCCATGTTATTAATAGCCATACCATTTGATGCTGAAATATTTAATTTATTATTCAAAGCCTGCATTCTTGTGCTATAACTACTAGATGTTGCATCTTCAAACAAATCAAGATTTCCTTTAATATCCATATCATTACCTGATATTTTTCCATTACATTTAATGTTTGCCATAATTTTCTCCTTTCTCTATCTATAACCCACAGCCATCCAAGAAGCACCTATTACCTTATCGCCCGTTGTTATTCCCCATACACCTAGATTAAAACTTGTGTTGGATAAAATTTTTGCTCTGGTTCCAGCTGATTGATTCGTTTCGCCTATTGGGGTTATAAATACACTATAGTTTGTATTTGTATACTCTTTCAAAAGATTAATGTCATTAACTATGTTCCAAGTGCTAGAAGTTATATATCTTCCGCCCTGTTCCAATCTTCCACTTTTATAGAGTTTCCACTAGTTTCCATTTGCAATGTTTTTTTCTTCCTGCGTTTTTGGATAATAGTCTATAATAAAATCATCAATTATGTTTTCATTTACTATCAATTGACCATTTATTTTTAAATTACCCATCTTGCTCTCCTATAAAATAAAGGTATCAGTTGTTGCATCATAAGTAATTTTTGTAATTATTGGTTTTGCCTCTAATGTTGTGACTCTATTCGACAAGGCTATTTTTTCAGTGTTATAACTACTAACATCCACCTTTGTATCCGCATCAAATTCAGAAACTATACTACCATTAACCTTAACTTTGGTGCCTTGCATATTCACAACTTGCGCTAAAGCCTCATCTGCTTTTTCAAATGCTTGATTTGCAGTTGTTTCTGCGCTTTGTGAAGTTTCTAGTGCCAGTTTCGCTTTTGTATCTGCATTTCCTGCAGTTGTATTTGCACTACTTGCAGTTGTTAATGCTTGTGAAGAATTATTTTCAGCGGTCATTACTGCTGTTCTAATTTTATTCATCTTTTCGGCATTAATAGGTGTACCATTTTCTGTTGCATTATCTGCATATTCAATATCTGCAATAATTTCATCCGCTGTTTGACTAACTATCTTAATCCTTCTTCTGTTTGGTTTATAAGTACTTTCTTGACCTGTTCTATCCTTAAATTCTTCTAATTCCATTTTTATTCTCCTTTTTTAATTGAATTTTGATAATTTGTTAATTGCTCTTTTAATGAAGCAATTATTGTTTTAAGAGTATTTTCCTCTTGTTTTAATTCATTGACCTGATTATCAATGTTTTCTGTTGTTGCAATATCTTGGTATTCTAAGTTGTTTGTTATTTCTTCTCTGATTTTTAAAAGTTCTTCAATCTTTGTCACTACCTTTTCTAGATTACTTTCATCAACTTTTAATGTTTTAGAAATGGTTTTTATATTTTGCTTGATAAATGAGATTGTTTCTTTACTCAAATTTTCATTTGTTTCTGAGGTAGTCTTTGCTCCTTTGATAATAACCACAATTCGTGAATAAATTGCATAAATAGCAAGTGCCAATATGTATATAGAACCAGCCGACTCAAAAACTATTCCAGTGAACCACTCATGTTTAAATATTCCATAATATAGACCATTCAACAAAATTGATAAAATCATTGGAATAAATACAATCACAGTATTAACTGCTTTTCTCTTGTTTTCTTCTAGTTTTGAAGTAGCCTTTTTTATAGGCCACTTTATTAGCATTGTTAATCCAAAAACAATAAAAGCAATCAGGGCAACTTCCCAAGATAAATTGCATAAATTTAAAAACAATTCTGAATCCATAATTCCCCTTTTAATCGACTATCTTATTTTTTTACTTTTACCTCCTTCAACAAATATTTTAATTCTCAAAATTTCTAATGCCGTCTAACTTTTGCTAATTTGTGCTAATTTGTGCTAATGATTATAATAAAAAAACAACAACCTAAGTTGTTGCTTTTTTTGAGGTTTAGTTAAAAAGAGTTTTCTTTATATCGTCATCATTGTTAATTGAAGATAAAACAATCTTATTTGCATTATGAAAAGTAAGCATATTTATATATTTTACACAATCATAGCTACACTTTACAAAACTACCATTATCATATTTCTCATAATTTTTTTTATCATCTTCATGTATTAATGCAACGCAAATGTTTGGAGTTAGAGGAAAGAAGAGTGGAATATTTTTTGGTGAATAATATCCATCAAAAATTGTTGGATTATCTGAAGTCAAAAATAAATGATCTTGGGAATAGAGAAAAATCCACTTATACATATGGTAAAATATATTGGCCATACCTGTCATATGTTTAGCGTCAAATAAAATCTCATGATGCGTTCTTTTTTTTTGCAAGCTTCGTTTCAGAAAATTTTATTTCTTTTCTAATTTGTTCTGTGTCTTTCTGATCTCCAGTATATGAATCTAATATTTCCAAAATACCCTTATTAGCATCTTCGCCCACTTTATCCAACGATTGTTTCATATCAGGAGTTCTTAACCATTGATATTGACTATATAAAGAGCAATAAAATAAATCCTCATCAGATATTCTTAATTTATCTAATTTCCCCAGATCTTCTTTATTTTCATTATACAGATTTATTATTTTTTTTATTTTATTAAATAATTCACCCTCAACATAAACGGAAAAAAACTTCTCTAAAGGCTGATCCTCATTTAAAATTGAATTTGGGAAATCTATAAGCTTATCATCTTCCATTGTTTGAGCATATTCTTGTATTTCAGATTTCTTTATATCATAAAAAAAATTCTGAACACAAACATCGGAAATATTGACTTTAGAAAAAAGACATTTCTCTTTGTCATATTTCCATATTAAAAATTTATTCTTTATTTGTTCCGTGCAAAAGTTATTTAAATAAACTTGGGGAACATAATGTTCAATTTTTGTTAAATTACTCATAATTTTATTATAGAATTTCTTTAACCAATAAGTCAAATCATCTAATTTAATTGACATAAAATATTCCTATGTATTATCATTTCTTTGAAATAGCAAAATCAAACGCTTCAAAATCAATGTCGCAAAATCAAAATTAGATAATCAAAAATAAGACTTTGTGGACAAGTGAGACAAACAAAAATAATCCGAACCGATAGGCGAGGATTGTTTTTGTTTGTACTCTTATTTCTTATTTTTTCGTTTTTCATTTTTCTTTTAATTTCGGATTATTTTTGAAATAAGAAATAAGAAAGAAGAAAGAAAAGTTGTGGATGATTTTATCAATAAGAAAAAGTGGATGATTTTATAAGCTGTTTCGTTTGAAAGGAGTTTGTCAAAACCAAACTTAACAAAGTGGTTAAACAACAAAATATTTTTATACTAAAAAAGAATTAGCAACACGCTAATTCTTTTTACTTATTTTTCTAGGTTATTTTGTCCTCTCTGGAGTGTTTGGATTATATTCATAACTAATACCACTAAGTTCAGTTGATGTGTTAAATTTTGGATAACTATCTTTAGATTTTGGTGCTTTTGAATATGAAAATGTGCCTGTTGTGTAGTTATATACTAGATTTCCATAAAGTGTGTTAGAGTTTTGTTGAGCAAGGTTAGCATCTTGGAAA
>ERZ1643247.239-NODE-239-length-71850-cov-12.419987_pt1 | contig 71850 bp, 61 predicted proteins | sample MGYA00579264_ERZ1643247 | MGnify/ENA primary metagenome ERZ1643247 (study PRJEB29033, sample SAMEA4952262) | chicken gut metagenome | biome: Broiler Chicken; feature: Gastrointestinal Tract; material: Caecum | place: Ireland | collected 2018 | study: Broiler... | reverse complement strand
AGCGCCTCGAACATCTTCTCCTGGATGTCGTTCTGATGGATCCTGACGCTTCCGCCGCCGATCTCGTTTCCGTTGAGAACGATATCGTAAGCCTTCGCGCGCACTTCCCCGAGTTTTCCCTGCTCCAGGAGAGGAAGGTCCTCTTCCATCGGCATAGTAAACGGATGGTGCATGGCAAGATAACGCCCCTGCTCATCGCTCCACTCGAACTGCGGGAACTCTGTGATCCACACGAAGCGGAATTCATCTTTATCTAAGAGGTCCAGCTCTTTTGCCAGCTCCACGCGGAGCGCTCCGAGAGAATCCCATACCACTTTATTCTTGTCAGCCGCAAAGAGAAGCAAGTCTCCCGGCTCGCCGCCCATAGCGCTGATCAGGGCGGACATCTCTTCCCCGCTCATGAACTTGGCAAAGGAAGACTTCACGCTGCCGTCCTCCTGGAGCGCGATGTATGCGAGACCTTTTGCGCCGTAATCTTTTACAAATGCAGTCAGCTTATCGATCTTCTTTCTCGGCATCGCGCCCTGACCCTTGGCATTGATGCCGCGCACGCTGCCTCCGTTCTCGATGGCACCCGTGAACACACCGAAGCCGCATCCTTTCACCACGTCTGTCACATCGGTAAGCTCCATGCCGAAGCGCAGGTCCGGCTTGTCAGAACCGAAGCGGTCCATTGCCTCCTGCCATGTCATCCGCTGGATGGGGAGCTGTACATCCACGTCCAGCACCTCTTTAAAGATCTTTGCAAGGTATCTCTCATTGACATCGATCACGTCATCCACATCCACGAAAGACAGCTCCATATCAATCTGCGTGAACTCGGGCTGGCGGTCCGCTCTTAAGTCCTCATCACGGAAACATCTGGCGATCTGGATATAGCGGTCAAACCCGGAGCACATCAGAAGCTGTTTGTAGAGCTGGGGAGACTGGGGCAGCCCGTAGAAGCATCCCGGATGCACACGGCTGGGCACCAGATAGTCTCTCGCCCCCTCCGGGGTGGTCTTTCCCAGCATCGGGGTCTCGATCTCAAGGAATCCTTCCTCTGAGAAGAACTGGCGGGTCAGCGTCATGACCTGGCTCTTCATCATCAGGTTGCGCTGCAGGTCCGGCCTTCTCAGGTCAAGATAACGGTATTTCAGACGCACTTCTTCTTTTGTCTTTGAATTTTCCTCGATCGGGAACGGAGGAGTCTGAGCTTCGGAGAGGATGCGCAGCTCACTTGGGATGACCTCGATCTCTCCTGTTGCGATCTTGTCATTCACCGCGCCGGAACGTCTCGCCACCTCACCTACGATGGCAACCGCGTATTCAGAGCGCAGGGACGCTGCTTTCTCAAGAAGCGCCGCGTCTGTCTTGCCTTCCTCGCACACCACCTGGATGATCCCTGAACGGTCACGCACGTCCGTGAATACCAGACCGCCCTTATTTCTGTTCTTCTGCACCCATCCCATGATGGTCACTTTCTCACCGATATTTGCCGCGGAGAGCTCGCCGCAGCGGTGAGTTCTCTTAAGCCCTTTCATTGACTCAGCCATTGTACACCTCCGTAATCTCTGTATATCCCTGTTCTGCAAGCTGTTCCTTCTGGAACTTCTTGTTCTTCTTCATATTTGCGAGCATCACCTGATACCCGTCTGCCCGGTCCTGGCGCGCCTGGGCAAGCACCTCAAGGAGTTTTTCCTGGGGCAGCTTCTTTTCCAGAAGATATGCCTTTTTCTTTCTTCCTGTGGGCACCTGATAGCCGCGTTCAAGAAGGAGCATGACAATACGCTCGAATCCGATGGAGAATCCCACTGCCGGCGTGTCCTGCCCGGTGAATTTTCCGATCATCTCATCGTAGCGTCCGCCGCCGCCCACTGAGCCGCCGAACTCATCCATTGAGATCTCGAAGATCGTGCCCGTATAGTAAGACATCCCCCTCACGAGCGTAGGGTCAAAACTCATCTTAAAGTCCGCTTCCTTCTGGCTCTCCACGCTGGTAATGATCATTTCCAGCGAATCTGCCGCCTCAGGCGCGAGATATCCTTCCAGTTTTTCTTTACACTTGCGGACACCCTCCACATCGTTCGTAATCTCTTTAAAAAGCGCGAGATATTTTTCCACCGATTCTTCCGCATAGCCGTTCTCCTTCAGTTCAGCTGCCACGCCGTCCATACCGATCTTGTCCATCTTGTCCAGGGTGATGAACACACTGTCATAATCTTTCTCGTCAAATCCGCTGTACGCTGCCATTGCCTTTAAGAAGCGGCGGTCATTGATACGGATGGTAAAGTTCTTAAAATCCAGTTTCCCCAGGAGCGTGGTCGTCGCCAGGATCAGCTCGATCTCCGCCAGATTGGACGGCTCGCCCAGGATATCGATGTCACACTGCATGAACTGGCGGTAGCGCCCTCTCTGCGGACGGTCCGCTCTCCACACATTTCCCATCTGGAGCGCTTTGAAGGGAGACGGGAGCTCATTTGCGTGGTTCGCATAATATCTGGAAAGAGGAACTGTCAGGTCATAGCGCAGCCCGCCGTCTACCAGGTCTGCCTCTTCCTTTGCCTCATCGATCTTTAACTTTTCTCCACGCTTTAAGATCTTGAATATGAGTTTTTCATTGTCCCCGCCCTGCTTGCTGCACAGGTTCTCAATGTGCTCCACGCAGGGAGTCTCCATGGAGGAAAACCCGAAGGTTCTGTATGTGTCTTTGATCAGTCCGATCACATAATCCCTGATCTCCATTTCGGCGGGCATGATATCTTTCATGCCGGTAACCGGTTTTTTCTTCAGCGCCATAGCCATTCTCCTTTTCGTTCTATCATTTCATCGATCCGATTGATGTACTCTGTAATATTTTTTACATTTTCCACATGGACGAGGTCGACCTCTTTCCCCTTTTCCGTCCGTATGGGCTTATCAAGCAGTACCTTCGTGGACGCCCCCGCGCCCGCTGCAAGGATCGTCTGCTTTTCTTCCATAATCAGTATATTGTATATTCCCGCTTTGTCAAGCTTCGCATAACCGACATTTTCAAAATTTCCCGCGATATTCTTCTGGCGGTACAGATAATACGGCTTCAGCCCCATTCTATCCGCGCTCTTCGCCGCGGCGTCCACCATCTGTGATATCTCGGAGTGCAGGTCCATGGTCCTTCCCTCCTGTCCGAACTTTGCCGCCCGCTTGATGGCAAGCGAATGGACAGTCAGGCTGTCCGGCCGCATCGCCTCGATCTGGGACAGAGTATCCGCCATGTCCGCCGCATTTTCCCCGGGAAGCCCTGCGATCAGGTCCATATTGATATTGTCAAATCCAAGCCGCCGGGCCATTGCATACGCTTCTCTGACATCTCCAACAGTATGCCTGCGCCCCACCAGGTCCAGCGTCTTTTGCTGCATGGTCTGGGGATTGATGGAGATCCTTGTAACAGGGAACTCTTTCAGCACGGCAAGCTTTTCCTCTGTGATACTGTCCGGACGCCCCGCCTCCACGGTGAACTCCACTGTATGGCTCAGATCAAAATTTTCTGTGATCTCAAAGAGCAGTCTTCTGAGCTGGTCGGGCTCCAGTGTGGTCGGCGTGCCGCCTCCAATATATACCGTATCCGGGTACCTCCCCCGAGCCATTTTTCCAATCGCCCGGAGCTCTTTAACCAGCGCGTCCAGATAACTGTCCACCCTGTCCTTCCAGACTCCTATCGGGGACGAACTGAAGGAACAGTAGGAACACACGCTGGGACAGAACGGAATGCCGGCATACAGGCTGAATCCGCCCCGGCAGTCAAGTTTCTCCAAAAGCTCCTTTTCCCGGCATGCGATCTCATATCCCAGTTCTGCTTTCGCATGAGCGACAAAGTATTCCTTTTGGAGGAACCCTGTGATTTCCTCCCGTTTTTTCCCTTCTTCCAGCATCTGCATCGGCAGCTTTGTTGGTCTCACTCCTGTAAGCGTTCCCCACGCAAGTTCCCTTCCGGACACTTCGCACAGGAAGCGGTAAACTCTCCGGGTCACCTCGCGCTTCTCCGCCTGCGCCGCATCCTCTTCGGCAGCACGAAAAAGAGCCTCATCCCGCGCCCCGGTTCCTGCTCCGGAGCCGTCCTGAAGTTCTCCTGAAATCTCCTCCGGCGCAAGGGAAAAGCAAGAGCCCCCCGGGAGCTTAAGCTCCACAAGTGATTCTTGCTTTTCATCAACCCTCTGCATAATTTCCTCGCCCGGGAAAAATGCCTTTGTGATATGATATACATTATAAGTAAATTTATTTTTCTTACACGCGATCTCGATCATGTTTTTTGCTTCCTATATAAATGGATTATATTTCTTTTCGTATCCGATGGTCGTCTCTTCCATATGTCCAGGATAGACCTTGGTATCATCCGGCAGGACGAAGAGCCTGTCGCGGATGGAGTTTACCAGCTGTCCCATGCTGCCTGTAGGGAGATCCGTACGCCCCACAGATCCGTGAAAGAGCGTATCCCCGCTGAACAGCGCTTTCTCCTCCGGGATATAATAACAGCATCCGCCAATCGTATGTCCCGGGGTGTAGATCACCTGGATCTCAAATCCCGCGGTCTTAAGATTCTGTCTGTTAGTCACATACTCTGCACCTGAGAATGAATAGGGCTGTCCGAGCATGGATACAGATGAATTCAGCTGCTCGCTCTCCAGCAATTCCCGCTCCGCCTCATGAGCATACACAGGTACCCGGAACTCCGCAAGCAGAGCGTCCAGCCCCATAATATGGTCAAAATGTCCGTGTGTCAGAAGGACTGCCTTTACGGTCAGCCCTGCATTTTTAATATAGTTTACAAACTCCGGGGGACATGTTGCAGGATCCACGATAAAACACTCGTTTGTTTTTTCATTGATCCCGATATAACAGTTGGTCGCCACCGGACCAAGCACAAATTTCCCTACTTTCATACGCTGTCAGTCTCCTCTCAGCCCGCTGTCCTCTCAATATCAAGGATGCCGTCTACCTGGCGCAGCTTCTCGATCACGCTGTTAAGTTCCTCCCGGCCGTGCACGATAAATCCTGTGTCTATCGTAGCTGTTCCTTTCTTGCTCGTTCGGATGTTCATGGACTTCACATCTATCTTTGCCTCTGTAAAGACTCTGGAGATATCCATGAGCATTCCCTGCCTGTCGGAAGCATACATCTTCAGCTCCGCCAGATACTGTCCGCCGCCCTCTGTATCTTCCGGATCCTCCCACTCTGCATCGATCAGCCTCTCCCTCTCCGCATCGGAGAGATGGAGCATATTGACGCAGTCTGTGCGGTGGATAGACATCCCTCTTCCGCGCGTGACAAAACCCACGATCTCATCCCCGGGTACAGGGTTGCAGCACTTGGAGAAGCGCACGGCCATATCGTTGATTCCTTTGACCACGATACCGCTCTTGGATTTTGCGATATGCACCTTCTTGCTGTTCGCCTCAGAGATCTTCTCGAGGATCGTTTCATCTGTGATCTCTTTTTTATGCTCCTTTTCATATTCCTCAAAGAGGCGGTTCACCACCTGCCCCTCCTTCAGGCCGCCGTGCCCGATCGCAGCCAGCACGGCGTCCCAGTCGCGGAATCCGTACTTTTTCTGCACGATCTGCATATACTTCGGTCTTAAAATATCCTGGAGGTTGATGGATTTGCTCCGGCAGTAAGAGACGATCAGCTCCTTGCCGCGTATAATATTATCCTCTTTAAACTCTTTCTTAAACCACTGGTTGATCTTGTTCTTTGCCTGGGTGCTCTTAACGATGTTCAGCCAGTCACGGCTCGGTCCCTTGGAATTCTGAGAAGTCAGGATCTCGATCCTGTCTCCGTTCTGGATCTTATAGTCAATATTCACCAGCTTGCCGTTGACCCTTGCGCCAACCATCTTATTTCCCACCGCGCTGTGGATCGCATAGGCGAAATCCACAGGGGTCGAACCGTTCGGAAGGTTTTTCACATCCCCGTTGGGAGTAAAACAGTACACATCCTCTGCAAATAAGTCCAGGTCACCTTTCAGCAGACTTAAAAATTCCCGGTTATCAGACATGTCTCTCTGCCATTCCAGGATCTGGCGAAGCCAGTTCAGCTTTGCTTCCTGAGACTCCATACTCTTTGCCGCATCTGTTCCCTCTTTATATTTCCAGTGCGCGGCGATACCGTATTCCGCAGTCTTGTGCATTTCTTCCGTACGGATCTGGATCTCAAAAGGCTGTCCGGACGGTCCCATCAGAGTGGTGTGGAGCGACTGGTACATGTTCGGCTTCGGCATGGCGATATAATCTTTAAAACGCCCCGGTATCGGAGTGTACATCTCATGGATCACTCCCAGAGCCGCATAACAGTCTTTCACTGTATCAACGATAATACGCACGGCAAACAGATCATACACCTGATCCAGCGTTTTATTCTGATTGACCATTTTTTTATAAATGCTGAAGAAATGTTTTACACGCCCGTATACTTTTGCTTTGATATGGGCGTTCGCCATATGCTTGGATACTTCCGCCACGATCTGCTGGACGAATTCCTCCCGCTCTGTCTTGCGGGCATTCAAATCTTTCACAAGCTGGTTGTAAACGTCCGGCTTCCAGTATTTTAAAGACAGGTCGTCAAGCTCCGTCTTAATCTTGGAAATACCAAGCCTCTGGGCGATGGGAGCGTAAATATCCATAGTCTCCCTTGCCTTCTCCTGCTGCTTTGCCGGCGTCATAAATTCCAGCGTCCGCATATTGTGCAGGCGGTCCGCCAGTTTGATGATGATCACGCGGATATCCTTTGCCATGGCAAGGAACATCTTCCTCAGATTCTCCGCCTGCACCTCCAGCTTATCCTGGGAATAGCTGAGCTGTCCCAGCTTAGTGACGCCGTCCACGAGGAGAGCCACTTCTTCACCGAACTCTCTCGTAACATCATCCAGCGTCATATCCGTATCTTCCACCGCATCGTGGAGCATCCCCGCCACGATGGTCTCTTTATCCATCTCAAGGTCCGCCAGGATGATCCCCACCCAGAGAGGATGGATGATATACGGCTCCCCGGATTTCCTCACCTGGTCCTTGTGGGCTTTCTTTCCGATCCGATATGCCTTCTCTATCATAGAGATATCCGTAGAAGGATGGTATTTCCTCACGCGGGCGACAAGCGCCTGATAGAGCTGCTCCGGGTCCTGATAATCTTCCGGCGCTTTCACGGCATGACCGTCCACGATCTCCAGATTTTTATTCAACTGTACATATTCCGGTGTGCCTGCCATATCAGTTCCCCCTTTCGCTTCCCGGCATCCTGCGGTATGCCTGCAATAGTATTAGTATAGCATTAATTCTGTTTTTTTCAAATATTTTATATATCCTTCCCGCAAAAACCGCCTTCTTTCGACATTCTCCGCGGCTTTTTTGCTACTGGTAATTCACGATCGTGACCTGGACATTCCTCCGTCCCATATATTCATTCACAGACGGATAGTATGTAAACGCCATGGATTCTCTCTGCTCCATTGCCTTCAGACACGCTTCCACATCGCCGAAATACACGGCTTCCATCTGATTTCCCTGCGGATCTTCCAGACGGCATTTCAAGACATTTCGGTTTTTCCCGAAAATACGCGGGCTGATCACCCTCAGGTCTTTCCCGGCAAACAACGGTTTGGGATTTCCCTTTCCGAACGGTTCAAGGATTTCCAGCTCCTGAACCAGCCTTTCCGTAATATAGGGGAAGGGAAGCTGCATATCGATCGACACCTTTTCCCGGAGATCCTCCTCTGTCAGGTCGCAGAGAGCATTGATCGTCTCCCGGAAACGCTGCACATTTTCCTCCTCAAGAGACAGCCCCGCCGCCAGCTTATGTCCGCCGAATTTTGTAAACAGCGCCCTGCATCTGCACATCTGGGCAAACATGTCATAGGATTCAATAGATCTTCCCGATCCTTTCACCCCGTCCTCCGCCTTAGTCAGCACAAAGACAGGGCGGTAATACCTCTCCCTGATCCTGCCCGCAATGATCCCGGCAATACTCTCGTGGCAGTCCGGCAGATAGACGACTAACACGCGGTCATCTTTCAGAGATGTAGTCTCGATCAGATCCACTGCTTCTGCCACTCCTCTCTCTGTCATTTCCTTCCGGCTGTCATTCAGCGCCTTTAAATCCTCCGCCAGCATGACCGCATCGCGCCGTGTCCTGGCATTCAGCAGTTCCAGAGCTCTCTTCGCTGTATCGAGCCTGCCGCTGGCATTGATGCACGGACCGATGACAAAGCCGATATGATAGGCGTTCAGGCGGTCTGCGTCAATTCCCGTGCACTCGATCAGTGCCTTCAGGCCCGGGTTCTTCGTTCGTTTAAGCATCTCCAGTCCCTGTTTCACGAAGATGCGGTTTTCCCCGTTTAAGTCCATCACATCTCCCACTGTGGCGATTGCCACGTTCTCCATCAGATAATCCACATCCTCGGGATCCCTCTGCATTACATTGTAAAGCGCCTCCACCAGCTTATACGCCACTGCCGCCCCGCACAGGCCTTTGAAGGGGTATCCGCAGTCCGCGCGGTGAGGGTCCACCACTGCGTCAGCCTGGGGAAGAATATACTCCTTCCCGCCGTCCATCTCAATATATGGCACTTCATGATGATCCGTCACAATGACAGTCAGCCCGTTGTCCTTGGCATACTCGATCTCCTCTGCCGCCGCGATCCCGTTATCGCAGGTGATGACTGTATCGATCCCGTCGTCAAGCGCCCGGTCGATGAGCATCTTGTTCAGTCCGTACCCGTCTTTGACCCTGTCCGGAATGTCCGTGTCCACATCCGCGCCAAGCACGGATAATCCCTCCTGGAGGATATACGTCGCATTCACCCCATCGATATCATAATCCCCGATCACGCGGATCCTTTTCTCCTCCCGTATCTTCTCTGCAAGGATCTCTACCGCACGATCCATATCCTTCATCAGCATACCATCATACAGATCCGCGATCGTCCCGTTCAGATAGAAATCAATGGCATCATCCCCGATGATATCCCGGTTGCGGATCAGCCGCGCCAGGATCGGAGAGATATGATACTTTTCCCCTATCCTGTTAAAATCCGCTTTTTTCATTGTGATAAACCAGCGCTGCATCCCGCATTCCTCCTTCTTTTCACCCTTTATGTATATCATTAATCGAGACAAAAGTAAAGGCGGGCGCGCCGGGCATGGAACTAATTAAATTCCGTACCCGGCACGCCCGTATTCATGAATTATCTTTTTTATACTGCCTATTTTTATAAAAAGGAGATCAGTTTTTCTGAGACCTGTTCTTTGTATATCTTCTGGCAGAGTGCGCCTGTGTGCCGCCGCTCTCTTTTCCCGAGGAAACACTTCCTCTGGTCTTTTTGGCGGATACATTATTCCGAACGTCTGCCTTCTTGGTATCCTTTGCGTTCTCTGCGGCTTTCTTCTCTGCCGCTTTTGCCGGCTCAGAACCTGCGTTTTTGTCCGCCAGAGCATTGATCGCAGACATCTTCATGCCCTTTGTCTTCATTGTAAACCAAAGCGGACCTGTAACACATACAGAAGAATAAGCGCCGCATACGATACCCACCATCAGCGGTGACGCAAATTCTTTGATCGAACTTACTCCCATGATATAGAGCACGGTGATCGTGATGAATGTCGTCAGGGATGTATAAATACTTCTCGTAAGCGTCTGTGTGATACAGTGATTTACCAGTTCCTTCAAAACTGCCGGATTGTCCGCAGCTCTTCCATTTTCTCTGAGCTCTTCGCGGATACGGTCAAAGATAACAATCGTCGCGTTGATACAGTAACCGACGATCGTCAGCATACATGCGATAAATGTATTGCCTACGGATACTCTTGCGATCACATAGAAAGCGAAAACCACGAGCACATCATGGACGAGCGCAACGACCGCGCTGGTCGCAAACCTGATATCCTTAAACCGGAACCAGATATACAGCAGCATGAATACCGTTGCGAGCAGCACTGCCACAACCGCGTCGGATCTCATCTCGGAACTTACCGTAGAACTGATATTTTCCGTTGTGATATCTTCTGTGACGCCGAACTCATCCTGCATATAAGTCTCAAACGCCTCTCTCTCCTCAAGATCGAGGGTCTGTGTCTTGAACACGACCTGATTTGTTCCCTTAACTGTCTGTACCTGGATATTCATATCCCCTGTGATATTTTCCAGTTCCGGGATCATCTGGCTGTCGATCTCATCCAGAGTATATTCTCTGTCAAAAATTACAGTAGTCGCCGTACCGCCTGCAAAATCAAGGCTGTAATTCATCGCTCCGATACCGCGCGCATGGTTGATGCCCATGCCCGCAAATCCGCTGACACACAGCAGAATAGAAATGATAAAGAACACCTTTCTCTTTCCGACAAAATCGATCGGCTTCCTTGGCGCCTTCACGCGCCCGTATACTTTAGGATTCCTGATCCCAAGAGCATAGATGGAGAAAATGATCAGTCTGGTCACCACAAGCGCCGTGAACATAGACACTACTACGCCCAGTGCAAGCGTCTGCGCAAATCCTCTGACCGGACCGCTTCCGCGGAACCAGAGCACCGCCGCCGCGATCAGCGTTGTGATATTACCGTCCAGAATCGCTGACATCGCCTTATGGAATCCTGCTTTCAATGATGCATGAACAGACGCTCCTGATGAAAGTTCCTCTTTCACACGGGCAAATATAATGACGTTTGCATCCACCGCCATACCGATGCCGAGGATAATACCTGCGATACCCGGCAGGGTCAGTGTGATGTCAAATGCATTCAGGAGCACCAGCGTAAGCCCGGTATAGAATACCAGCGCGATGCTGGACGCCAGACCAGGGAGCAGATATACCCACATCATGAAAAGGCATACGATAGCCAGCCCGATCGCTCCTGCCATAAGGCTTGTGCTGATTGCTTCTTCGCCGAGCTGAGCCCCCACGACTTTGGAGCTTATTTCCTCCAGTTCCAGATTCAGGCCGCCGATACGGATCGTAGATGCAATATTATCCGCTTCCTCGTAAGTCATACCCTCGCCTGAGATCTGTGCCTGCCCGTTTTCAATGATTGCATTTACCTGCGGTACACTGATCAGGTCACCGTCATAGTAAATGGCGATCGTGTCCTTTCCGTTGTTATATGCCTCTTCTGTCGCCGCCGCAAATGCTGCTGTTCCCTCATCGTTCAGAGTCAGATCCACACCATATTCCGTAGCTCCGGTGGTGGACTGCTGGAATGACCCGGCTGTAGCATTCTTCACTTCAGAACCCGTCAGGACAATAGAATCTGTTCCCTGAAGTTCCTCGATGCTTTTATTAAGAACATAACCATCGGATCCAAGGGTATAGTTTTCGTTACCCTCGCTGTCGTAGTGCTTAATAAAATACAGCGAACCCGGCTGTCCCAGCTCCTCGAGGATCGCGTTGGCATCCTCAACTCCCGGAATTTCAATGCTCACCCGGTCGCTTCCCTCCTGATATGCCTGTGCCTCAGTGCTGTACTGCTCTACACGGCGCTGCATTTTGTACACCGTGTCATCCATATCCTCCTGAGAAGGAGTCTCTCCTTTAACCTGATAGGTGATGCTCACGCCACCCTCCAGATCAAGACCGAGATTAATGTTCCTTGCCGCTCCCATCCCCTCAGAGTCCAGCCCGTGGATCGTCGTCACGCCGATCAGAACCATGACAGCAGCCACAAGGATCAGGCTTATTATGCCTCTGCTCTTTTTCATGACTGTACATTCCTTTCTTTTTTTCTTCCGGTTCAGGCGTCAGCCAGAGCCGCTTTTATCATGATCGCGCATTCTACGCGTTTGCGCTCCATCTCACAACTCACCTCGTATGTATCGTTGATGTTGTGATGGAATTTATATGAGTTTGCCATACAGCCGCCGCTGCAGTAAAACCTCGCAAAACATTTTTTGCAGCTTTCCTTGGAATAGACGCTGCACCCGCGGAATTCATCCGCAATATCCGGTCGGGTGATCCCATCATCCACATTTCCCATCAGGAATTCTTCCTGCCCCACGAACTGATGGCAGGGATAGAGATCGCCCCACGGAGTCACCGCCAGGTACTCTGTACCTGAACCGCATCCTGAAAGCCGCTTGGACACGCACGGACCGCCCTCCAGATCGATCATGAAATGGAAGAAGGTAAATCCTCTGCCGCTTCGCTCGCGGTCGACCATGATCTTCGCCAGTTTATCATACTCCTCAAAAATCTGAGGCAGATCTTCTTTGCGGATCGCATACGGATCCGTATCCTCGCCGACCACAGGCTCTATAGAGATCTGTTCAAACCCAAGTTCCGCAAAATGCAGAACGTCGTTGGAGAAATCCAGGTTATTTCTTGTGAATGTTCCTCTTATGTAATATTTCTGCTGGTTTCTGCTCTCGGCAAGTTTCTGAAACTTCGGCACGATCAGGTCATAACTTCCCTTACCATTACGGAAAGGACGCATCCTGTCATTAACTTCCTTCCTTCCATCCAGGCTTAAGACCACATTGTCCATCTCACGATTGACGAACTCCTGCACCTCATCGTTCAGAAGCACTCCGTTAGTGGTAAGCGTAAACCTGAAATGCTTGTCGTGAAGTTTTTCCTGCTCCCTGCCGTAAGCAACCAGATCTTTCACTACCTGCCAGTTCATCAGCGGTTCCCCGCCGAAGAAATCCACTTCCAGATTCCTCCGCTTCCCGGAATTGGCGATCAGGAAATCCAGCGCCTTCTTTCCCACTTCATAAGACATAAGAGCCCGGCGTCCGTGGTATTCGCCTTCCTCAGCGAAGCAGTATTTGCAGGCAAGATTACAGTCATGCGCAATGTGCAGGCACAATGCCTTGACTACTGTTTTTCTCTTCTTTACCTCATCAATAAAATCCTCATACACATCCTGTGTAAACAGCCGTCCCTGCTCAGTTAATTCCACGACAGCCTCAAGAATGTCTTTCAGATCTTCTTCCGCATATTCCTTCCCCAGCTTTTCTTTCAGATAAGAAGCTGTATTCGGATCTTTAAGTGTCTCCGGGGTATGGAACTCATTCTGTTCCTCCAGAGCTCCGATCACATCGTATGCCGCCTTGTCCACCACATGTACAGCGCCGCTGTTAACATCGAGGACAATATTATATCCATTATTCTGATACAGATGTATCACAGAAATACCTCTCTTTCTATATGCTCCCCTTTATCATAAACATTCCGCGCCAGCCGCTGCCGCAGGGCGCGCTTTTGACATGCATAAGGCAGCGGTCATGAAAAACCGCTGCCTTTCCCCCTTGTTTTCTTGTAATTCCCGAAATCTTACTTTCTGTTCTCGCAGGTCTGATTTCCGACTGTACAGGATGTCTTACATGCTGACTGGCAGGATGTCTGACATTCACCGCATCCGCCTTTTTTCACTGTATTATTTAATGTCTGTGTATTTAATGTCTTAATGTGTTTCATGTCCTGTCCTCCTAATATTCTACAACATATTGCTTCGGATATTATATCACAGGTTCCGGGGATATGGAAGCCTTTTTTTCACGACACCATCCCGCCCAGCATGCCGCCTCCCGCGCACAGAAGAAACGTTGTCAGCAGATTCATAAGCTCTCCCTGTACAGAGTGATATACTCCCAGCGAGATCAACAGGAGCAGCACGAAATACAGGATTCCTGCGAGCAGCCCCCAAAGAAATTTCTTTACCCCGGTCAGCTTTCCGATCACAAACCCTCCCGCAAATGTGGATATTACATAAGTCAGTATGATCCCCGCATTTACATTTTCTTCGCTCAATCCTGCTTTGTACAGAAGGAGCGTAAGGATCAGGAGCATGATCCCTGTCACAACATACGCGCACAAAAGCGACTTCAGCATCCTGACTGCCGCCTGTTCTGTTCCCTTTTCTCCTGCCGCTCTGCCTGATGTTTTTTTGTCCATATTCTATCACCCTCCCGGCAAACGATCATCCGCTTTCCTGCCCTGCTGGTAAAGCTTATGTTTGTCCGGAAAGATTTATTCCATAAAATTCCTATCCCATCTGCCGCCCGAGGAAATCCGCAGCGCTGTACGCCACCCTCTGCTCCACTTCTCCGAACCGCCTTTTTCCGTCCTTATTAAGCATTGCCACAGCCCCTATCACGTCGCCCTCGCAGATGATCGGACAGATAACTTCATCAAAATAATCTTTCATATCCGCAGTCACTTTGATATAGGAGATGTCTCCATTCCTTGCAAGAATCTGCGAGCGCTCCTTCATGGCTCTTCCCAGCTCCTGTCCGACGAACTGATCCTGGAGCTCTTTCCTTCCGCTTCCCGCCGACGCCACCACCTGGTCTGTATCCGTGATACACACTGTGCACCCCATCGTCTGGGAAAGACTTTCCGCATACAGCTTTGCCAGATTTCCCAGCTCTCCGATAGGCGAATACTTTTTCAGGATGATCTCTCCCTCCCGATCCGTAAAAATCTCCAGAGGATCTCCTTCTCTGATCCGGAGCGTCCTCCTGATCTCCTTCGGAACGACGACACGCCCCAGATCGTCGATCCTCCTTACTATCCCCGTCGCTTTCATATAAAAACCTCCGTTTTACACATATCTGCATATTTTACTGTTTTTGTCAGTAAATGTAGTATCTGTAAAACAGAGGTTTTTATTCATCGGCTATTGTGCCATTTCTTTATACTGCTGTGCAATATTCAGGGTATGGTCTCCCATACGTTCAAAATCAGTCAGCACTTCAGAGAATACGATTCCGCTCTGTGGTTTGCATTTTCCTTTCTTAAGACGCTGGAGCTGCTTTTTAAAATACTTGTCGCGCATGTCGTCATTTTTCTGTTCCATGACAACCGCCCTGCTCAATACATCATCCACATTCTGCGGCATAACATCTTTGACATTGTCCAGAGCGTTCATGCACTGCTTTTTCATCTCATCCAGCTCTTCAAGGACATTTTCCGAGAACTGCTGATCCCACTTTTTCATGTCATCCGCATACCCGGCAAGATTGACTGCATGGTCTCCGATCCGTTCCAGATTGCTGATGATCACATAATAACCATTGATCTGGATAGAGTCTGACGTAGATTTCTCGCTGCTCATCAGGCTTACGATGTATTCTGATATTCCTTTATTGAGAAAATCAATATACTCTTCTCTCTCTGAAATCCTCTGGCGCAGCTTCTCATCATAATTGATCAAGAGACTGAAGGCGTCATCAATGTTTTTTGACACCATACCCTGCATACGGCCTACTTCATCGCGCACCTGAGATACTGCGACCGCGCTGTGTCCGATGGCATAAGAAGACTCAAACGGGCGGATGTATTTCAGACGCAGGTCCTCGTCATCCTCTTTCTTGCTGTCCGGAAGGATATGCGTTGCTGCTTTTGCCATATATGTACCAAACGGAAGCAGGATCAATGTGGTCACAATATTAAAGATCGTGTGCGCGTTCGCGATCTGCGCCACCGGATCTCCCGGCGTAAGCGACTCGACCAGCTCCACATAAGGTGTTGTCATACAAACGATCGTAAATATCGTTGTGCCGATGATATTAAACATCAGGTGGATCACTGTTGTCCTTCTGGCGTTGACCTTTGTCCCGATCGATGCCAGTACTGCCGTGATACATGTACCGATGTTCTGTCCGAACAGTACGTATACTGCGCTGGACAGAGGGATCATCCCTGTAGCCGCCAAAGCCTGAAGGATACCCACTGACGCGGAAGAGGACTGGATAACAGCCGTAAACACTGCGCCGACCAGAATGCCGATCAGCGGATTGCTGAACTGTGTCATCAGATTGATAAATGCTTCGGAATCCTGGAGCGGCTCCATAGCAGCTCCCATCATATCCATACCCATAAATAATACGCCGAGCCCTGCAAAGATGCTGCTGATATGATGCACGCGTTCGCTTTTAACGAACATCATAGCCGCTACGCCGGCGATGGCAAAGATTGGCGCGATCGCGCCGATATCAAGGGCAATGAGCTGTCCGGTGATGGTAGTTCCGATATTGGCTCCCATAATCACCCACACAGCCTGGTTCAGCGTCATAAGCCCTGAGTTTACAAATCCCACGACCATAACCGTGGTAGCAGAGGATGACTGGATGACCGCCGTGATCACGGCGCCAACAAGCACACCTTTAATACGGTTAGATGTCAGTTTCTCAAGAATCGATTTCATCTTGTTGCCGGCGGCAGCCTCCAGACCAGTGCTCATCATCTGCATTCCATACAGGAAGAGAGCAAGACCGCCAAGCAAAGAGAGTATGTCTGTTATCCCCATTTCTCTTTCTCCTTTGCATGATCCTTTTTTTCAGTATGCTGTTTTCCGTTTATTCCTTAAGTTGTGCATTCACGCACCATTTTAAAACTACCATGCGGGATCACTGACTGTCAATTACTATTTAACATTTTATTTACTCTTTCTTTACTGTATTTTAACCCTCATTTTACAATGTATTGTTTTCCTGTGGATAAAAAGCGCCGAAAAGGTACATTCATGCGCTTTACACGGACACTTTATTCTGCTAAAATCATGAAGTATGAGGAGTGAAATGAGCAATGAGTTTGAAAATACCCATCGAGACCTCCGCGCGCCATATCCATATCACGCAGGAGGATTTTGAGACTCTATTCGGACCGGGCACAAAGCCCACGTTTGCAAAAGAATTAAGCCAGCCCGGACAGTACGCGTGCAGGGAGCGCCTGACTGTCGCAGGGCCGAAAGGAAGATTTGAAAAGGTCGTCATACTGGGACCATGCCGTAAGGAGACCCAGGTGGAAATCTCAGTGACTGACGCAAGGAGACTCGGGATCAAGAGCGTGATCCGGCAGTCCGGCGATCTGGAAGGCACACCCGGATGCACTCTGATCGGGCCAAAAGGGAAAATCGAACTTCCTAAGGGAGTCATCGTGGCAAAGAGGCACATCCACATGAATCCTGTAGACGCGATCCGCGCCCACGTCAAAGACAATGACATCGTATTTGTAATCACAACGAGCTATGAGCGCTCCCTCATCTTCTCTGATGTAGTGGTGCGCGTCAGCCCTTCTTATTCACTTGCCATGCATGTAGATACGGATGAGGCGAATGCCTTCGCAAATGAAGACAATCCCACCGGGGTCATCCTCAAACTCTTCAACGGGCATACATACAGTTTGCAGAATTGGGCAGAAGAACTTCAGGCGGGGATCGATCGGTAATGCATCCGAAAGGGGTCAGACCCCTCCGGGGAGAAAATTCTGACAACTCTCCCCAAAGGGGTCTGACCCCTTGCACTTTTTATTCTACACTTTTTAACGACTCTACCATATCGATCTTTTTCAGTTTAAAGTACATCGCCCCGTTTACTATGCAAGAGAACACTACTGTAAGAAGGAACGCAAAGACAAAACTGCTGAAATCGATATTCCTGCCGAACATAACGGATTCGATCTCCACAGTCGCAATAATAAACCGATGAAGGATCCATCCCATCAGGACACCGAACACTGATCCCAGTAAAGTGAGGACAATATTTTCCCTGTACACATACATCGTCACTTCGTTATTGTAAAAGCCCAGCACTTTCAGCGTTGCGAGCTCCCGCTTACGCTCTGTGATCGCAATGTTATTCAAATTATACAGCACTACAAACGCAAGCATCCCCGCTGATATGATGAGTACCACAATGACCAGATCCAACGCGCCGAGCATGTTATCCACCTGTTGTCTCAGATCCGTGGTATAGCTCACACTCAGGGCCCCCGGAAGCTTCAGAACTTCTTCTCCTACCCGTTCCGCCTCCTCGGTATTCCGGTCCACAGTCTTATAGAAAACACAGTTATAATCCGGGGTTTCTCCGTACGTTTCCTCATAATACGAAGGCGTCATATACAGGTAATGTCCCATGTAGTTTTCACACACAGTGCTGATCTTCACCTTGATATCGCCTTTTTCCCCGTCACGGACAGTAATCGTATCTCCCGGCTCTGCGCCAAGCTCTTTTGCCATCTTTTCCGTAAGCGCTGCGCCTGTATCATCCAGCGTATATTTTTCATTGGTTACACGGTCCTGAAGTACCGTGTATTCAGAAAAACTATCCACATCTTTAGGCACATCCAGATATACATCATGCCACTCTTCACCGTTTCCGACCGTAACTTGCTCCAGAAGTCCTTCCGCAGCTCTGTCCACATCCTTATCAGCCCGCGTTTCGCTCAGCACTTCTGCTTTTTCTTCTTCCGCCGCATCGCTGCTGAGTATTATATTTCCGTCGTAAAGCTGTATCTCCCCATACTGGATATCTACAATAGCGAAGATTGAATCTTTCAGGCCGAATCCTACGAGCATCAGAGCCATACAGCCTCCGATACCAAACACCGTCATAAAGAGCCGCTTCTTATATCTCACTAAATTTCGAACACTTGCCTTCCACGAAAAATTCAGGTGCTTCCATATAAAGCCGACTCTCTCCAAAAGCACGCGCTGACCCTGCTTGGGCGTCGGCGGTCTCATGAGTTCCGCCGCCTGCTCCTTCAGTTCCTTAAAACATGCAAGGAAAGTAGCTATAAGAGTAGAAGCAAGAGCCGCTCCGGCTGCTCCAATACCATACTGGATATTATACGGGATTGCGAGCTCATTCATATGCTGATACATAATCCCGTAAGCATTGATAATAATATAGGGGAATACCTTCTCACCAAAAAGAATTCCTGCCACACTTCCCGACACAGTGGCAAGAAGCGCGTATCCAATATATTTTCCCGCTATGGAATGCCGCTCATATCCCAGAGCTTTAAAAGTACCGATCAGAGTCCGCTGCTCTTCGACCATGCGCGTCATGGTCGTCAGGCTGATCAGCGCCGCAACAAGGAAAAAGATCACCGGGAACACTTCCCCGATCGCGCGCATCCTGTCCGCGTTTTCGCCATACCCTGTATAATCAGGAAGATTGCTCCTGTCATACACATACCATTCCGGTTTCTCCAGGTTCTGTATTTCTTCCTCCGCATCCGCAAGCTCCTGCTTTGCGTCCTCGATCTGCTGTTCTCCGTCCGCGATCTCCGCCTGGGCTTCCGCCTCGCCCTCATAATATTCTTCCCAGCCGTCTGCCAGCTCCTGCTCTCCGGACGCGATCTCCGCTTCTGCGTCGGCGAGCTGCTGCTCCCCAGCTTCCAGCTGTGCCCATCCGCTGTTGATCTGCTCCTGGGCAGAGGTGAGCTGTGCCTTCGCGGCATCGATCTGGGACTGCGCCTGTGCGACAGCCGTCTCCCCACTCTGGATCTGCGCGTACAGCGCCTGGAGCGTCGCCATCGTCACATCGTCAGTCTGGCCGCTTGCTGCCAGCACATTGTACTGCTCTTTTGCCGCATTGAGCTGATCGATCTGGGTGTTCAGCGTCTCAATATTTGCGTTCAGCTCTTCCGTTCCCTGATCTACTTCCGCCTGACTGTCGATCAATTGCTGACGATTAGATTCTATCTGGGCTCTGGATGTCTCCAGCTGGCTCTTTCCGCTGTCCAGCTCTGCCTGCGCGTCTTCAAGCTGAGCTCTTCCGTCAGCAAGCTCCGTTTCAGCTTCGGCTCTCCCTTTTTCTAATTCCGCCTCCGCGTCAGCGACTTCCTGCTCTGCATCATTAAGCGCGGTTTCTGCCTCTTCAACTACTTCCTCATACCGTGCTTCCTGACGTTCCTCTTTGATCGCTTCTACATTTTCAAGCACCTCCGCAACCCTGTCATCATATTTATCAGTAAAGGCGGTCAGTTCTGCCGCCCCCTCTACTCTCGCACAGATTTCTGTATATACATCCAGAGAAAAGGCTTCTTCCGGCACATACGCAAACGCGCTCACGCTTCCGTTTCCGATCGTTGCGCTTCCCCTCTGAAAAGAAATGTAATTCGGACTGCTCACAGCGCCTGTGATCGTAAATGTATCCGTAACAAGGGTATCTGCGATATCATCTTCCGTACCGCTGGAAAATGTGACTGTATCTCCGATCTCCAGATTGCTCTCCGCAAGATAATCCACATCAAGGGCGCATTCATCCTCTGCCTCAGGCAGCCTGCCATCTTCAAGCTGCACCTGGTTCATTGTCGGCAGCATGGACATCACATGGACAACGACCTGATTCGCCCCATCCGTACAGAGGACGTCCGAGGAATATCCCCCTTCCGCATATTCGATACCGTCCACAGCTTTAATGGCGCTGAGATCCTCTTCCGAAAGCCCCATTGTACTGATAACCTGGATGTCCATCATATTCTTATTGTCAAAATATTCGTCTCCCGAATACCGCATATCCGGTTCGGAGGCGCGTATGCCTGAAAAAAACGCACATCCGATAGCGACAATGAAAAAAATAGACAAAAAGCGCCCCAGACTGCGCCGGATTTCCATATAAAAATCTTTTCTCAACGCTTTTTTGTTCATCTGTCTTCCCTACCATTCTATCTCGTCGATCGATACCGGATGTTCATTCATCTCCATCTGGGATACCTGTCCGTTCTTAATATGTATCAGGCGGTCCGCCATCGGCGCGATCGCCTGGTTGTGTGTAATCACGATGACTGTCATTCCCCGTTCTCTGCACATATTCTGGAGAAGCTTCAGGATTGCTTTTCCCGTATTGTAATCCAGCGCTCCGGTTGGTTCATCACAGAGCAGAAGCTTCGGATTCTTCGCAAGCGCCCTTGCGATAGAGACTCTCTGCTGCTCGCCGCCTGATAACTGTGCGGGGAAATTGTCCAGACGGTCTCCGAGCCCTACTTCGTTGAGCACTTCCCTGGCATCCAGAGGATCCCTGCAGATCTGGAGTGCAAGTTCTACATTTTCAAGAGCTGTCAGGTTCGGCACCAGATTATAAAACTGGAACACAAATCCGATATCCTCCCGCCTGTAACCGGTCAGCTGCCTGGCATTGTACGCGGTCACGTCCTGACCGTCCACGATCAGTTTCCCGCTGGTCGCTGTGTCCATACCTCCGAGGATATTGAGCACGGTCGTCTTGCCCGCGCCGCTGGGACCGACGATCACGACAAACTCGCCCTTCTCAATGGAAAAACTAATGTGGTCCGCCGCCCGGATCTCCACCTCACCCATTTTATAGATTTTTGTAATCTCCTGTAATTTCACAAATTCACCCATACCGTAATCTCCCGACACATATGCAAAAAGGAGCGGATATCAGCATCCGCCCCAGCCTGATTTCCTGTATCAATTATAACACGGGAATCATCCGAATTGAGAAATTTCAGATTAATTTTACACTTTTTTCTAACGCTTTAGATATGCTTTTTCTCCCTGTTCAGCTTTGCCGAAAACTGGAACAGCACCAGCCCGATAAGAAACATGACAGACAGCGCGCTCACTCCGATATTAATGCTGCCTGTCACCTGGCTTAAAAAGGAGACAAGCGCAGTTCCGAGCACAGACGCCCCTTTTCCGCAGATATCATAGATCCCGAAATATTCCCCTGATTTCTCGGCGGGAATGATCTTGGCAAAATAGGATCTTGAAAGCGCCTGGATCGTCCCCTGGAACATGCCGACCAAAACAGCAAGTATCCAGAAATCAATCTGCGAATCCAGCCAGTATGCATAGACGGCGATACAGAAATATGCCGCGATACAGACGGTAATGATCTTCTCCGGACTGATATTCTTTATGATGCGGCTGAAGATGAGAACAGATGGAAACGCTACGATCTGCGTCACCAAAAGCGCCAGGAGCAGCCCTGTGCTGTCCAGTCCGAGCGCCTGTCCGTAGGCTGTCGCCATATCGATGACGGTGTAGACGCCATCGATATAAAAGAAAAATGCCAGCAGGAAAACAAAGATATGTTTCTGTTTTACAAGCTCCGCAAAAGTCCTCCCCAGACGTTTAAAACTGTTTCTTACGACATGGCCGCCCGCTTCTGAGAAATATCTCTGGCGGTAGGACCGAAGCAGAGGCACTGATGAGAAGAGCCACCAAAGCGCAGTGATAATAAACGCAAGGATCATGGACGTCTGCATGTCCATCCCCAGGCTGCCCCCTCCAAGCACTATACCAAGACATGCGACAAAGGGGATGCAGCTTCCAATATAACCCCAGGCATATCCGTGTGAAGATACGGTGTCCATCCTGTCCGGCTCTGTCACATCAGTGAGCATGGCATCATAAAAGACAAGGCTTGCGGAATATCCGGTCTTCGCCAGTATAAACACGCCCAGGAACCAGATCCAGGACGACAGGAATCCCAAGAGGATACACCCGAAGACGCCAACTCCCATTGCAATGCAAAAGATCGTCTTTTTAAAATTCTTTGTATCTGCGACCGCGCCCAGCGTAGGACCGAGGATTGCTACGAGAAGCGTACAGATCGAAGTCGCATACCCCCAGTATGCAAGATAATCTACATCCGATATTCCTGCATTTCCGGCAAGAAAATTGAAATAGATCGGAAAGATCGTGGACACCATCATAGTAAACGCAGAGTTGCCCACATCATAGAGCACCCATTTCTTTTCCAGTGAAGTCAGTTTAAATTTCATCTCTCATTCTCTCTTTCTTTTTATGCTGGTCTCCGGAAAACACCGGGTTTTTCTTTTGGTCTGTTCACAGCCTCAGACTCTCCCAGGAATCTCCTTCTCCAAATGTCCGGCGAAACCTCTCCGGCAGTTCTGCATCCTCAAAAAGGACCTTCTGGTACTGCATGATCAGACCTGCCGCCAGCGGCACTGCCCCTGAATACAGCCGCTTAAGAAGCTGACAGTAATCCCGGCACGCCGGGTTGGGCTCAAGGCTCATGACCATGCCGTGCATGGAATCATACTGTCCTGCGATCTTCATTCCGCCAAAAATGATCCTTCTCTTCACATTGCCCGGAGCAAGGAGCATCTTATGGTAAAATATCATTCCCTTTAACGCTTTCTCCGCCAGCTCCGGCGTCAGGCTTTCATAAAACGGCGCGATGACAGCCCCGTTCTCCCGGGACGGATGAATGTGTTTTGTGCCCAGGTACCGTACAGGGTTGATATAGTCTTCTTTCAGGAGAAGGCGGTCAAACTCCATCTCGATTTCGGAATGGCTGATCCCGCTTGTGTGGATCATTTTTTCTATATAAGGATGGCACTCGCTGTCCAGTGCAAAGTGGCAGATAACGCCGTAGATATACGCCCTTGCCGATGCAGGGTCTTCTGCGTTTTTGATCGTTTCCGCCGCGTGGAGGAAAAATTCGTCAGCCTGCCTGTCGTGCAGCGCATATCCCTGCGCGGTGACAGGATTCTTCTTTAACGGGTGATAATAAAAAAGAATGTCCGGCCCGTGTACGCCGATATCAAAAAGTTCTCTGTTATTTTCAATGGCACTCTGAAGCGGGCGCGGCAGTGCGCTGATCACTTCTTTACCAAATTTGTAATGTGCGTATGTTGTAGGCATATATACTCCTCTTTTCCTGTACAAATTTATCGCCGCACTGCATTGTCTCCTGTGCGTCGGAATGAAATCGATCTGTTTACCATTATCCCATATCCTAAACAAAAAATCTATATCCGCAAAAAATAAATATGTTAAATCAACTTAAAAAGCAGGTCCTGCTCCAACTCTGCTGAGTTTCTGCCAAGAACCTGCCTTTCCTGATTGCTGCTGATATTATTTCTTTTTCTTCGTCCTAACCGTCACTGCCACTCCCATCAGGAATATACTGGACAAAATCGCAAGAACATATCCCTCATAGCTGTCCCGGACACCTGTATCCGCCGCTTTATTTCCTTCACCGCTCTGGTCCGCCGGTCTGTCTGCCTGCTTTTCTACTATACTGCCCTTTACAGTGATCTCGCCTCTGTAAAGCCCGATGAATTCTATGCGGATATCCTTATCTCCCACAGATGTCATATCTTCCGGGAAATACACCAGATAATCGATTCCTTTTCTGAGTACATTCCCCTGATAGGTCACAGTGACACCCGGCTCCCACGGTTTTCCGTCATAAGTATGCGGGTTTCCTTCCAAAGTTACACTGACCTCTTTGCTGTCTGTCAGGTCGGCCCTCACTGTCGCAGACTCATACGCCGCCCGGAGCAGGGCTGTATAATTGTCTACCATCGGCTGGTTCTTCAGCGGCTGTTTCCTGAACGCCCCCTGCTCATTCAGTCTTGTGATAAGTATATCCTTTTCGGCATTATCCACATACTGATCCAGATCCCCTATCAGCGCGATCACCTCATCCAGTTCAGCCGTATCACACGGATAGGTATATATGCCAAACCGGATTTCAATATCATCCTGCACTGCAAGACTAAGCGACCATTCATTTTTATCCGTCTTCGTCAGGGAATCCGGCTCGATCACCTCATCAGTCCCCTTCCTGTACACTGTAAGGCTGCTCAGTTCCGCATATCCTCTCCAGTCGTCTCGGATCGCTGCCACAGCCGTAATATCTGACCCCTCTTCATAATATGTATCGCCGCTCACCAGCTCTCCTTCTCCTGTAACAGAAATCTCACACTGGATAAAAGGCGATGCCGACTCTGTATCCTCCGGGCCGGCGGTCACTGTATAATACTTCCCTTCCAGGAGAGTGATCCCGGTGATCGTGATATCATGGCTCAGGGCGTCTCTCTGCAGCACAGCCACAGTGTGTCCGTCCTCCTGCATATGCTGTACACCTGAAAAGGCAGACGTAGCTGTCCATTCTCCCGCTTTATAGCTGTATCCGATATTTTTTATCAGTGTATTCTCCGGAAGCTGCAGCCGGATCGTAAACGTCCTTCCTTCTGTCATCGTCTCCGGGCACTCCAGTACGGTAATCCCTTCCGGTATATTTTCTTCCGGCAGGGTGATGGTATGTATAACCGGCTCTTTTACCACAACTTCCCTGTCCTTGCTCGCATACTGGCTCTCAGTCTCAGCAAATCTCACATAATATTTCCCCGGAGTCAGTCCTGTAATTTCCGTGCTGCCCTGTTTGATAGGAGTATAATCCGTGTCGTTTTCACCTCTGTATTCGTATAATTTGGCGCTGTCAAGACCAGTGATCATTCCATCAGCGCCACCTTCCGCGCTTGGCGATACCCCTTTCAGAGAAGCTGACGGCGGGAGAGGGTCATATTTTTCCCTCGTGACCTCTGCCCTGTAACAGCTCACCTTGCTTCCGTCTTCGGATGTTACAGTAAACTCATAAACATTGCTGCCATAGTTTACCACTGCCGTAAGCCTGCCGGTATAATCCTGCTGTCCATAAGTGATCACCGCGTTTTCATTTGCCGTACGGATATTTATCTCATCCGTAAAACGGTCCACCGTAACAGCCGCGCTGTATGGGTCAGGCTCTGTGCCGGTCCCGGTCCAGCCTGCGGAAATAATATCAGCCGTTGCTTCCGTACTGTCTGCCGGAACTACTTTCTTTGTCAGGTCCAGGTAATAGTCCTTGCTCGGAGTTGTCTGCTGCCCGATGTCGCCAAGTTCTACTGCCAGATCTTCCATTGCATAGGAACTGTTCTCTTTCAGCACAACCTTAAAGGCACTGTACAGCTCCGGGTCTGTAATACGCCCGAAATCCGCCTTGAAATAGCTGAAATAATAATAATCCACACTCACAACTTCTCCAACAGCCTCATCGTATGCAGTCTCTACCGGCTCCCACTGCCCGCTGTCCGTCCTCTGTCCAAGCAGGCAGAACGTAAGGCCGCTGAGATCCAGGCCATCCCCGTATTCTTTGATCCCTTCGTCTGTCAGCAGCCTGACCTGCAGCATCAGATACTTCTTTTCCGCCGCCTGTACCTGATCCGGCATCACTGAAATGACCGCTGCAAGAACAAGGAACAGCGACAGCATTCCTGTCAATACTTTCTTTATGCTTTTCATATGCATTTCTCCTTCCTTTCAGGTAATTTTACCCCCCCCCCGTATCTTTTTTCAAGAAGTTTTTGTCTGTTCCTTGACTTTTTCCACAGCTGCCACTATAGTATATAGTGTGTATGCACCGGCATACTTTTTATCCGTACAGATCTTACTGTACTATTATTCCGGGCTTGTACTGGTTTCGACAGGGATCTTGAAGATGGAGAAGCTATCCGCAGGCTGATGCGTCAAATCGCAAACTTAAAATTAAACGCTAACGATAATTACGAATTAGCTGCGGCCTAATTGCCGCATGTCAGCCCCGGGGCACTCACACCTCAGGGATCTGGCATCAAACATGTGAGAAACGATGACGGCAAAGCTTTGAGCCGTCAGGCGTATCATGAAGCTACTGAACCCGCAGGGATGTCCGTTTCCGTGCGGCAGAGGGAATGAAAAAGAACTGACTATGATAGTAGAAGTACATGGGATAGGTTTTTGGACGCGGGTTCGATTCCCGCCAGGTCCATAATTTCGGGGAACAGCGGATCTTCGCCTGTTCCCCTTTTTCTGCTTATTTTCTGATCATTTACCTGCATTCACTTTACTCATCAGGGCCTCCCGGAGCACCTGAGAGAAATTTACACCCATCGCTGTTGCTTCCTCATTCAGCCACGCCGGAATACTGAGAGTCTTTTTCACAGCCCGGGAATTATGCCTTTTCTGATATTCGAGCATATCAAACTCAACGATCACCAGAGTTCCATCCTCTAAATCCAGTTTGTCAATTTCTGCAGGTGCCGGAATCTCCTCTTTTTCCTCTTTCCTGTTCACCAACGCAAGTCCTAACGCCTCGACAGCCATTTCATATGCCTGCGTTATATCGTCGCCTTCTGTAAAACACTCTGGAAAATCCGGGAATGACACCCAGAATCCTCCTTCTTCTGCTTTGTGGAATACTGCGGGATAAAATAATTTGTTCATACGTAATCCTCCATTTTCAAGCGTAAATTATATCACGTATTTTTACGTATGCAAATAATCTAATACGTATTTTTACGCATAGTATTTCTTCTCAGAAGACAGCGGCAGCCGGATCTCCACCCGCAGCCCGCCATTCGCCCCGGAAGAGAACTTCACTTCCCCGTGATGCGCTTTGATGATCTGCTGTACGATCAAAAGCCCCAGCCCATGGCGTGGTTCATCCGCCCCGCTGTCATTCATCATATAATGAGGCGTATTTTTCAGCTTTTCCAGTTTCTCTTCCGGGATCCCCACGCCGTCATCTTCTATGGCAATGCAGCAGGAATCTTCTTCCACCTGGAATCCCATCGTGATATGGCATCCGTCGGGATTGTGGGTCTGGGCATTATTCAGCAGGTTGTTCAGCGCCCTGCCCAGCAGGGTCTTATCTCCCCTGACCACACAGGAAGGCAGGTTTTCCTGCGCCTTCCATTCCAGAGGGTATTTCCCGCTGATATCCGTATTCATGAAATCTGCCGCGCACTGCCGCGCCACTGCCGCCATATTCACCTGTTCAAGACAGAGCGGCTGCATATTGTATTCCAGCTTAGACGCCAGGTTCAGGTCATTTACCAGATTTTTCATTTTTACACTCTGCTGCCGGATGATGGCTGCTTTTCTCCTGTCATCCTCCGAAAGCTCCGGTGCGTCTTCCAGCTGTCCCGCATACCCCATGACCATGGAGAGGGGGGTGCGGATATCATGGGAGACTCCTGATATCCAGTCAGCCCTCGCGGCTTCCTTTTTCCTCAGGTCTCTTCTCTGGGACTGAAGGATATCCGCTGTCCGGTTGATATCTTTTGCCAGATCCGACAAAAGCCCCTTCTCCTTCACATACAGAGGCGTCTTCGTCGGCAGCGCCTGGATCCCGTCCGCGATGGGCCTCACAGAGCAGAGCAGCTTTGTATTTGCAGTCACATAGATCAGAAGGACCACGGCAACATTGATCCCAATCGCAGACAGCGCGATGTACGGGCTGTTCCTGATGAAATCATAATCCCAGGAAGGGCTCATGTGCTTCCAGTACCGGTCTTTCGGAAAGCCCACGACCACCAGCCCGTTTTCAGAGCCTGCGGTGTAGGTGGGATAATCTGCCAGATAGCCCCTTGTCAGGCTGGAAATGTCTGCGATCGTATACTGCATGGGGATCTCTGACGGCAGGTTTTCTGTATGCCACAGTACCTTTCCGGTGTCATTGTCAATATAGACTGCCCATGCATCCTTATCTTTCAGCATTTTCGTCATCTCATCAGACAGAGTATATCCGGCCTCTGTTTTCTGCAGCCCGGCTTCCGTCTCCTGCGCAGTCGTCCACGGGCCGATGCCGGGATTCTGCGTGGACGCCACTGCCAGCAGGATCACCACATTCACTATAAAAAGGAGGAACATGCTCAGGACCAGGATCCCGACAAATCTCCGGATCAGCTTTACCACACTCGTCATCTTCTCCCCTCCAGCACCAGTTTATACCCCAGCCCCCTGACCGTGATCAGGGAGACCGGCTTTGACGGATTTTTCTCAATCTTCTCCCGTATCCTGCGGATATGCGCCATGAGGCTGTTTTCATATCCAAAGGGGTTCTCTCCCCACGCCGCCTCGCACAGCTGGTCAATTGTCACGATCCGCCCGGCATTCCGGCACAGCACTGACAGGATCTCATGTTCTTTTGCCGTCAGGGGAAGATGTTCTCCGTTTTTAACAACCTCTGCCCGTGCAAAATCGATCCTGCTCCCCGCAAGCTGCACTGCCGGGTCTTCCTCCCTGTAACAGCGCCGCAGCACGATACCGATACGCAGCAGCAGCTCTTTCGGCAGGAATGGTTTGACCATATAGTCGTCGGCTCCGAGTCCCAGTCCCCGGATCCTGTCCTCATCCTCCCCCCGCGCAGTCAGAAAGAGTACAGGGATCTCCGTAAATCTTCTCATCTGCTCAAACAGAGAAAATCCGTCCCCGTCCGGCAGCATTATATCCAGGACAGCAAGATCCGGTTTCCATTCTCCTGCAGTCCGGAGCGCCTCATTTACCGTTCCCGCTGTCCGTATCTGCGAATATCCGTCCTCACTCAAAAAATCTGTTATCATTTCAAGTATCTCCCTCTCATCATCCACGAGAAGGATTTTTTTCTGTTTCAGATAATATTGATCCATAATCCGTCCCTCCTGCTTCTGATTATAACACAGAAGAGCTTTCCCTTTTTTGCCTGTCTTTAAATGTAAGGTAAACGTAAGGAAGGGAGAATGTCTCTGTAAGGATGGCATCTTATACTTTAACCATCAACAAAAATACTACTGAAGATGCCGCGGCTACTTTCAGCCGCACAAGTGTCGAATGTTGAAAGGAGTTCAGGAAATATGAATATCATTGAAACAAAGGATCTGACAAAAACCTACGGTGACTTTACTGCTGTCTCTCATTTGAACCTGCATATCCGGAAAGGAAGCGTATACGGCTTCCTCGGACCTAACGGCGCAGGGAAATCCACTACCATGAAAATGTTCCTCGGGCTTACCCGCCCCACAGAAGGTAACTTTCGCATCGATGGGAAAACCTATCCGTCCGACCGGGTGTCCATCTTGAAAGAAGTCGGTTCTTTTATCGAAGCGCCTGCCTTTTACGGCAACCTGACCGGGGAAGAAAATCTGGATATTATCCGCAGGATCCTCGGTCTTCCCAAAAGCAGTGTCCGGGATGCGCTGGAACTTGTCGGGCTGTCCCAGTTCCGCAAGAGACTTGCAAAAAAATATTCCCTTGGCATGAAACAGAGACTGGGGCTGGCAGGGGCGCTCATAGGCCGTCCGCCTATTCTGATCCTGGATGAACCTACCAACGGTCTTGACCCTGTGGGCATCCATGAAATCCGCACCCTCATAAAATCCCTGCCCCGACAGTTTGACTGTACGGTACTCGTTTCCTCTCATCTGCTTTCAGAGGTGGAGCTGATGGCTGATGACATCGGGATACTCAACCACGGCCGCCTGTTGTTCGAGGGAACAATGGCCGATCTGAAAGCCAGTGCCCATGACGCCGGGTTCCCTGCGGACAATCTGGAAGAAGCCTTCCTCGCCATGATCGATGAAGATAACAGGAAAAGAGGTGTCAGAGCATGATACTGAATCTGGAAATAAAAAAGCTGAAGCGGACCGGTTACCTCCCCGCTTTCCTCGGAGGCGCCCTTCTTGCCTCGGCATTTCCTCTGGCAAATATGCTGTTCCGTCCGGAAACATTCACCGCAATGCCCGGATGCCCTTTTGACATCCTGATGGATGCCAACTGGCAGATGATAGCAATGCTGAATATCCTCGTATCCATCTGCGGCGCATGCATGATGTACCACACAGAGTATGCGGACAACGGCGCACAGAAAATGGATGTGCTGCCACTCTATGCCGGAAGCATGTTTCTGGGTAAATCTGTGATCGCCGCGTTAATGCTGGCAATGATGACCGCTGTTGAAATCCTGATTCTCGCGGGATGCCTCCTTCACTGGTTTCCCGATTACAGACCGGATACGGCGGAACTGATGAAGAATATTCTGGGGAACTTTCTTTTTCAGTGGACAGCCGCGCTTCCTACGGTCATGCTGATGCTTGTGATCGCTTCTGCCTGCAAAAACATGTGGGTGTCCCTTGGGACCGGCGTGATCCTGGTATTTACCCTTTTCATTTTTCCACAGGATAACGCAGTGCTGAGCCTCTTCCCGTTCAGTTCCCCTTACCAGACGCTTGCCGCGGCAGCGGAAAATGACCGGATCTTTCTCTTTCTCGGCGTATGTGTCGCTGAGATCTTGTTATTCGGTGTGCTTGAACTTATTTACCAAAAATTCAGGAGGTGTGTAGAATGAATTTCTTTTCTCTTGTCACTGTGGAGCTGAAAAAGATCAAACGGTCTAAGATCCTGCTGATCCTGCTGGTTCCGGTCGTCATGATGTGGATCCCCGGCGTAATCAACTCTGATTTTACATTTGATACCAGGGGAATTCCCATCACTCCTGAAAACAATTTCTTTATTCAGGGCTATATGGGAATGGTTTGGTTCATGATCCCCGCCTCACTGGTCATCTGCTCGGTACTGCTCACCCAGACTGAACGGTCCCGGAGCGGCATCCTGAAAATGCTGTCCCTGCCGGTCAGCACCGCCAAGCTGTGTCTCGCCAAATTTTCAGTGCTGGTCCTGCTGGCATTCTCCCAGATGATCATGACAGTCTGTGCATATTACTTCTGTGCCGCGCTCGTTTCCCGGATACAGGATTATAATTTCATCCTGGACCCGCTTTATGTCTGTGGGAACACACTGGGCATTTACGCCGGCGCCATACCCATGGCGTCAGTTTTCTGGATGATCGCCTGCCTGATCAGGACCCCGGTCTTTTCCGCAGGGATCGGTCTTGCATCCATCGTGCCGTCTGTGCTGATCATCAATACAAAAGTCTGGTTCGCCTACCCCATGAGCTATCCTTTTTATCTGCTGATGGTGCAGTACGGTAAAGCCGCAAAAGGCATGTACGATACACAGATCGACTGGATGCCCTGGCTGCCCGCTGCCCTTTTGATCACTGTAACCACGCTGGCAATTTCATGCATGCGTTTCGGCGCTGCTGAGAGGAAATAAATCTGAAAAAATTTCAAAAGGAGAAAACGAATATGAAAGATAAAATATACACTGCCATCGCCACTCTTATGCTGTTTGTCCCGTGGACGATCCTCCCCCTGCGCACCTTTGACTGGGCGCTGCAGTCCCCTGCGGCACAGATCCTTATTTACAGCTATGCCGCTTTTATGATCTTTTCCGGCATTTTCTCGGTGCTTGCCTATACAGCGGGAAATGTAAAGAATAAATGGATGCAGCTGTGCATGGTCATCAACTGTATTTATGCGGTGGGAGCCGTGGGGATTGTCGGGATGATCGTGTATGGGATGTTCTGAAGAGAGCTTATTTCACCCCTGCCTGTTTAAAAGAGGGTAAAAATATATGCGGGCTTTCAAAGAATTCATGCAGCATGAAATGCAGCACGAAAATTGAAAACCCGCATAAACAGCAGCTCTATACAATGGAGTATACGGGATTCGAACCCGTGGCCTCCACAATGCGAATGTGGCGCGCTCCCAGCTGCGCTAATACCCCAGGATCACTGGAAGCAACGGGGCTCGAACCCATGACCTCCCGCTAGTCAGGCGAGCGCTCTCCCAGCTGAGCTATGCTTCCGCGTTCCGCCGTCTATTATAGCACTCTCTGGCGGGAATGTACAGACTTAATTCGTAAGACCCTCTCTCTGCCCCGCCCGGAACTGTCATTTAAAGGCTCCGGGGCAGCACTCCTACTGCCTGCATGTGCTGTGCACGGTGTCTCTCTTCAACCACTTCCTTCGGATAATGGATCAGACCGTTATTATTATATGGGTCATTAAAATAATACCCTTCTCCGTCATATCCTACCAGCAGCATACAATGTTCATTGGAGACCCAGGTAAATATCTGACCGGTATCCATAAGCTTCCACTGCGGGCCAATGACCGGCTCCCGCATATTGATGCAAGCCCAGTAGACCACAGGCATTCCTTTGTCTATGTAGCGCCGGATCAATTCTACTGTATCTGTACCCGACTCATCTTTCACTGTATACGTACCGCCCAGCACCCGCTTCATGGCACCTGCGATCACCGGAGCATAACACCCGAATGAATCTTCATCATACGGGCTTCCGCAGAAATATTTCCGGGGATCCGGCCCGAACATTTCTCCGTCCCGCTTTTCAAAGTCCTGCTTTTCCAAATATTTCTCAATAAATTCATCCACCGTGATATCAACCCCGAGGAATTGCAGAAGCATAACAGCCGACACGCTCTCGCAGCCGGTGGGATAAGCGCCGCTCTGGTCAATATACGGCGCTTGTATGCATACTTTTTCATCAGCCATCTGCTCTGTCCCGCTTTCTTCCAAGGAATGTCTTCATTCCCGCCAGCACACCAATGAGTACGGCCAGGCTTACTCCAAGCACAAGCCACCACGTATGTACGAATCCGGCAAAAATATATCCTCCAAAACTGATTGCCGCGACAATTGCCGCGTACTGCATCTGTGTGGAGACATGGTTGATATGGTTACTCTGCGCTCCTGCCGAGGACATGACAGTCGTATCTGAGATCGGCGACACATGATCACCGCACACTGCGCCTGCCAGAACTGCTGATACGGAAATGATCATCATCTGCATATTGGTCCCGCCCGGGAACATTGCCGTGGCGATAGGCACAAGGATCGCAAACGTACCCCAGGATGTTCCCGTAGAAAACGACAGGAAGACTGCCGCCGCAAACAGGATCGCAGGTATAAAGATGCTGGCGGATGCATTATCCCCCACTGCATGCCCAACAAAATCCGCAAGCCCGAGTGCGTCACCCATGCCTTTCAGCGACCATGCAAAGATCAGGATCGTGATCGCCGGGACCATCAGTTTAAACCCGTCTGCCAGACTGTCCATAAATCCTTTGAATGTGATGACCTTTCTCGGGAGATAAAGCGCGAACATAAAGAATACTGTAACCAATGTAGCAAAGATCAGACTGGTCTCCGCGTCACAGCCCGAAAATGCTGTGATGATATCCTCAGCGCCGCCCTGGTATCCTGTGTAGATCATTGCTCCTATAGCAGAGCATATGAGCACCGCCACCGGCAGGATCAGGTCCATGACTCTTCCGTTCGGGTTGATCTCATCCTCTGACACCTGCTCAAACTCTTCGGCTCCGCTGGTAAAAAGATCTCCCCTTGCCGCATTATCCTCATGCTTCTTCATAAGGCCGAAGTCAAATGCTGTAATGGCAATGAAAAACACCATGACCAATGTCAGGATCGCATACAGATTATATGGGATCGTATTAAGGAAAAGCTGGAAACCGCTGATCCCCGCATCCTCCGGCACATAGGAATTCACTGCCGCAGCCCAGCTTGAAACCGGCGCTATAATGCAGACCGGAGCAGCCGTGGCATCGATGATATACGCGAGTTTTGCCCTCGAAACCTTGTATCTGTCTGTTACCGGGCGCATGACAGAGCCAACGGTAAGGCAGTTGAAATAATCGTCCACAAAGATCAGTACGCCCAGCCCCGCTGTGGCAAGAAGCGCGCTCCTCTTTGATTTGATCTTTGTTCCAGCCCACTTGCCGTAAGCGGCAGAGCCTCCCGACTTTGCCATGAGAACAATGATCATCCCCAGAAGCACGTCAAAGATCAGGATGTTCAGATTCATACTGTTTTTCATGATATCAAAAAAATTTACAAATGCTTCCCATGGGTGGAAGCCGCTGTAAAGCAGAGCTCCCACAGCTACCCCCAGAAAGAGGGAGCTGTATACTTCCTTTGTGATAAATGCGAGCAGGATCGCCAGAAGCGGCGGTACCAGAGCCCACCATGTCCCGATAAACATTGAACCATCCATATATATTTCTCTCCATTCCTTTTATCTGTTTCTGCATTCCATCCGTTCCCCGGACCGAAGCAGTATGCTTTCTCTTACTATATATAAACGCAATGCGGTCTATGCTTTCGCCTCGCCTGTGCCCTGCTCAAGCACGGAGGTGCAGTGCGCACAACGGGTCGCCGCAAGCGGGATTTCACTTAAACAGTACGGACATTTTTTCGTTGCCGGAGCTGCCGGTTCTTCTTTCTTATGTCCGAAAGACATAAGCTTATTAATTCCTTTGATCAGACAGAACAGGACGAATGCCAGAATCAGGAAATTCACCAGGTCAGAGGCAAATCTTGACGCAAACCTTGCCAGATCCCGAAATGTATACATCTCTGCCCGTGTCACCAGGTTCAGGATCGGATTGATAAAGTTGTCCGTCAGGGATGTTACAATCCCAATAAATCCGCCGCCAATGATGACGCCGACTGCCATGTCCATCATGTTGCCGCGGAGGGCAAATGCCTTGAACTCTTCAATAAATTTTTTCATACGTCTCTCCTTCCTCTATCTTTTGCCTATTGATCAGCAAAAATTATAGCATATGCCCCGCAAAAAAGGAAGGAGCAGAGCGTGCGTCCTTCCTTCTATTGCATTCTGTCCTTTTACACAGTTTTAGTTTTCCTTCCAAAAACCGCCTCCGCGACCAGGCAGAGCACGATCACCACAGCCATATCAGGCAGTGTATTTCCAACCGGGATATCCACAGTCATAAGCCATCGGTATAATATAAAGCCGATCAGCCATATCACAAGGTTTTTCCAGTCAAAGTCCTCCGCATTCTTCTCCTTTTTCAAAAGGAACACATCCGCGATCTGCACCGCGATCATAGGCGCGAATACAGATCCGATCAGATAGAGGAAATCCGTGATATCATCCATTGGGAACAAGATTGCCGCGATTGTCCCAATGACCGTAACCACGATTCCCACATGGCTCCCTTTCAGCTTCGGGAAAATGGACTCTGAAGAAACACCTGCAGAGTATGCATCCAGGAAAGTAGTCGTCACAGTGGAGAAGATCACGATCAACAGAGCCGCGATTCCCAGTCCTGCCTTTACCATGATCACAGCGATGTCGGACTCTCCGGTATAGATAGCCGCACCCATCCCGATGACATACATCCAGCAGCTCACCAGACCGTATACAATCACACTGGCAGCAGTCGCCCTCACCGGCTTTTCCGCTTCCCTTGTATAGTCGCTGATCACAGGCAGCCAGGAGAGCGGCATTGCCACCGAGAGTTCTACCGCCGCGCCGAAGCTCATGGCTTCACTGCTCAGATCAGCCGCCGCGCCGGAGTCTCCGAAGAAAATGACCCTGCACAAAAGGATCGTCAGCACAAAAAGCGCTGCCATGGCAACCGTGTTGATTTTTCCGAGATTCGTCACGCCAACGGCGATCCACAGGATGATCAGCGCTCCGATCACAATGCACCACACCCATGCGCCGGTGCTGAACGTGCCGTTCGCGGCCAGGGCCCCGTCATAGATCATAATTGCCGTCCAGCCCACCAGCTGGAGTACATTCAGGACTGCAAACAGGAGTCCGCCTTTCTGCCCGAAGCTCATTTTCACAGTCTCCATGGCGCTCTTGCGCATCTTCCCGCCGATCAGTCCGGCAAAAAACATCATAAGGCAGCCGATCACATGTCCGGTCAGGATTGCCGCAAGCCCTTTCTGAAAGCCCAGGGGCGCAAGATAAGTTCCTGTAAGGATCTCCGCTATAGACACGCCTGCACCGAACCAGATCAGACTGTTCTCAAATACAGAGGTATGTTTCGCTTCCATTTTTAAACACCCTCCTTTTCCACCCGGCTGTCGCCTGATGTCTGGTCTGCTGTTTTTACATATTCTCCCGTAATATCAAAAGCATGGTTCATAGGACCGCTGCCCCTGCCTAAGTCCAGCATGGCGCCAAGCGCTCCCGATATGTATGCTTTCGCCCGCTCTACAGATGTATCCATGTCAAAGCCTTTCGCCAGATTGGACGCGATGGCGCTGGACAATGTACAGCCGGTGCCGTGCGTGTTCGGATTGTCGATCCTCTTCCCGTAAAACCACCGGAAACTTCCGTCCCGGTAAAGCAGGTCATTTGCGTCATTCAGCTGGTGTCCTCCCTTTACAAGAACCACACAATGATAAGAAACGCTGATCTTCTCTGCTGCCTTTATCATATCTTCCTCTGTCTTCACTTCCATGCCGGAAAGCACTTCTGCCTCGGGAATATTGGGCGTAAGTATATCCGCCATCGGAAGAAGCACTTCCTTCAGCATGCTGACCGCGTCATCGCTGATCAGCTTTGACCCGCTGGTCGCTGCCATAACGGGATCCACCACGATATTTTCCGCTTTGTACTCCTTTAGTTTGTCCGCGATCGCCCGGATCAGTTCTGCGGAAGATACCATCCCGATCTTTACCGCGTCCGGACGGATGTCCGTGAAAATACAGTCAATCTGTTCTTTAAGAAATTCAGGAGATACCTCCATGATCCCTGTCACGCCGGTTGTATTCTGTGCAGTCAATGCTGTGATCGCACTCATGGCAAACACGCCATTTGCGGTCATTGTCTTAATATCTGCCTGAATCCCGGCGCCTCCGCTGGAATCGCTTCCGGCGATTGTTAATGCTGTCCTCATTTTCCTCATCCTTTCTCTTTCGTTATTATCTTCAGCATTAATTTTATATAGCGGCAGAAAGTGGTGCCCCCGGCCTGCCGCTGAAAAGTGCCTGCGTCATCCTATGATCTTATGAGATGGCAGACGCTCTTTTCCAGAATATTTCAAAATCTTTAAACTCCGGCAGATAGATATCCGCCGTGTTCCAGATATGAGCAAGATCTCTGTCATTTGCTTTATCATAGACGCCGACCGTCCTGAATCCTGCCTTTTCAGCCGTTTGGATCGCATGATAAGCGTCTTCAAAAACCCAGGTCTGTCCGGGGTCTGTGTCAAGCTGAAGCGCTGCCGCGTAATAGATGTCCGGTTCGTTCTTGCTGCTCCCGATCTCCGAACAGGTAAAAATCCCCTGGAAGAATCGGTATACATTCAATCTCTTCAAGGCTGCTTCCGCATTTTTCCTGTCCCCGGTCGTGGCGATCACCATTGGCACGCCTTTCTCCCGAAATTCATTCAGATACTGGCGGACCCCCTCTTTGAGCGGAACTCTCTCCGCGTAGAAATCTTTTACCTCCTGATTGACTCCTGCTATGACTTCTTCCGGTGTCAGATCAAGGTGGTACGTCTGTATCAGATATTGCGCGCTCTGCTCAAGGCTCATCGTATACAGCTTTGTTCCCAGGTCCTTTTCCGCCTCTATCCCAAGACGCTGAAGATACAGCTCGCCAAGATTTTCCCAGACCGGCATAGAATTGAGCAGTACGCCGTCCACATCAAATATCACGCCTTTGACCATTTTTCAGCTCTCCTTTAACATCTCTTCTGTGCGCGCCTTCAACTCCCGCGAAGCACTTTCGATATCCTTCTGCGCAAAAATCGCGCTGATCACGGCGATCCCGCAGATCCCGCTTCCGGCAAGCTCTTTCACATTTTCTCTTGTGATCCCGCCGATGGCGATCACCGGGATATCCACAGCTTCACAGATCGCTTTTACAGTCTCATGGTCCACTTCCACTGCATCTGCCTTAGAACCCGTAGGGAATACCGCTCCCACTCCAAGGTAATCCGCACCATGCTCCTGCGCTTTCAGCGCCTGTTCCACGGTCTGGGCAGACACGCCGATGATCTTGTCCGGTCCCAGTTTTTTCCGTACATCCAGAGCTTCCATATCGCTCTGCCCTACATGTACGCCGTCTGCATTGATCGCTGCGGCAATCTCTACATTGTCATTAATGACAAAGGGAACGTGATACTCCGCGCACAGCTTCTGGATCTCTTCTGCCTCTGCCAGAAACGTTTCCTCATCCAGATCTTTTTCTCTGAGCTGGACAAATGTGACGCCGCCTTTTAAAGCGCTCTCCACCTGCTCATACAATGTCTGGCCGTTCAGCCAGCTCCTGTCTGTCACAGCATAGAGAAGCAGGTCTTCCTTACTGCATGCCGTATTACCGCACTTCATATTTTGCCCCTTTCTCAAGCTCTTCGCCTGTCATATTATAAATGGCGTCAATGATCCGGTTCCTGTATGTGGCATTACCGTCGCCTTCCTGCATCCGTTCCCATCCGATCTCGCCTGCCAGCCCCATCACACACACGGCCGCTGCTGCTGCTTCCAGACGGTTCTCGGGATTCGCAGTCACATAGGCGGTCATCATGCCGGACAGCTGGCATCCTGTCCCGGTGATCTTTCCCATCTCCGGGCGTCCGTTGCGGACCACATAGCATTTCTCGCCGTCAGATACCAGGTCGATTGCTCCGGTCACCGCGATAATGCTTCCGGTCTTCCGTGCAAATTCTTTTACAAACTCTGCCGCATCGTCAAGATTCTCTTCTGTCACCGCGTCCGCCACGTCCGCGTCCACGCCTTTTGTCGTGCTGCTCCCGAGCGCCAGAGTCTTGATTTCGGAAATATTACCTCTGATAACAGCAAGCCTAAGCTCCTTCATCAGTTCCAGCGCCGTATTTGTGCGCAGCGCGCTTGCCCCTGCGCCGACGGGGTCAAGGAGCACCGGATGCCCCAGCTCATTTGCCTTCTTCCCGGCGCGGAACATTCCTTCAATACTTGTTTTGTGAAGTGTCCCGATATTGATATTCAGACCTCCGCAGACAGACGTGATATCCTCCACATCTTCCGCCTCGTCAGACATGATCGGGCTTCCCCCGCATGCCAGCAGCACGTTTGCCACATCGTTTACAGTGACATAGTTTGTTATATTATGTACCAGTGGTACTGTTTTTCTTACGTTTTCAAGACATTCCTTTAACATTTCAAATTACCTCCAGCTCTTTTACAGGCATAAAAAAACGGGGAACCGCCTGAAATACGATACGCCCGCGCCAAGGTCCTGTGTATTCCCTACGTTGGCATTACCCAAATCAGGTAGCGGGTCGAGACATTCATCCTCCTCTCAGCCTGCTTGATACGCAAGCTCCCCGTTTTTTATATCTGTTTAATTCTTCTTATCTGTTTTCTTTGCTGATCATCCTTTTGTTTTTTGTGTCTGCGCATCCAGGTTGCCAAGATAGATGTCAAATATCTTCATCTTCTTCATCGCCGTAACAAGGACTGCCGCGATAATCGTCCCTCCGCAGCTTGACACAAAGAACGGGATCACAAAGCCGAACACCGCGCTCTCGCTTCCCATGATCAGAGTTGCGATAGGATAGCTGAGCAGGCCGCCGATCACAGATGTGCCGACCAGCTCTCCCGCATAGGCGAATGGCAGATGCTTTCCGTATTTATACAGCATGCCGCAGAGAAATGCTCCGCACATGGAACCCGGAAAGGCAAGAAGCGTTCCCGTTCCCATCAGATTTCTGAGAAGACTGGTCACAAAGGCCATTCCCACTGCATATCCGGGACCTAAGAACACGCCGCCCAGTATGTTGATAAAGTGCTGGACCGGAGCGCATTTTGATGCTCCCACCGGAATCGACAGAGGAGAACACACAATTCCCACCGCCACAAGGATACCCGCAAGGGCAAGTTTTCTTACGTTGACGTTTTTCATCACTGAACCTCCTGTACCTGTGCCGCCATGCTCTTCTGCCATATATGGCAGTGCGCCAACAACAGGGCTGACACTTAACGGTCGGCGCTTACTGGCGCCCTCTCACTCCGGAACACGGATTCCCTCGCATGTGTTTTTGTACATTTGTACAGCAGAGCCGCAATGATGTACAGTAAAAACCCGGAACGGCGCTCCCCGCCCGGGAAAACCTGTTATTTGATTGTCCGGGATTTATGTTACCACGTTCTCACGATAAATGCAATAAGACTGGCAACAGTCCCCAGGGCCCCCGCAAACGTTATGATCAGAGATATACGGTCCCGCATTGTCCGGTATCTGAAAGAATAAAGAAATGTGCTGTAACAGCAGATAAGCGCCAATACCCCTGATGTTTCGACATTTTTTACAATACAGTATATAAGCATAGAAACCGCCATCACGTAAAAGCCGAGAAATCCGAACTGAAAACTTTTAAGCAGGTTCAGGTCTGCCATGCTGATCAGATTTTCTTCACTCTTTCTTCTGTAGTCCCTCTCCGAAATAATCTCCCCGCTCAGAAGGTCATTGATTCCCACCTTTAAGATCGCGCTCAGCGGCCGGAGAAGAGACAGGTCAGGCATGCAGCGTCCATTCTCCCACTTGGACACTGCCCGGTCTGTGATCCCCAGCTTCTCTGCAAGTTCTTTCTGTGTGAGACCCAGTTCCCGTCTTCTCTCTGCGATAAATCTGCCTGTTTGCTTCTGATCCATATTCCCGCCTCCTGTATAAATGTTCGAGGTATCTGTCCCGGGTGTCCTTATTAGATAAATACCTCGTTATCCTGTTCTTTCAGTATACAGCAGACACCTTCAAAAGTAACCATACCAGTGGTTGAGTCCCTCTTATTTCGCGGATTTCAGCCACTGGCGCACGACCATCACATCCTCTTCCACCGCTCTGGCGATCGTTTCTTCCGGCTTCTTAATCCGCCAGTGGATTTTAGTCTTTGCGGAAAACGCTCACTGTTCGGTGATATAATCACAGAATCGAAACAGCCTTTATCGTATAATAGCGCTGATGAATCAGGAGGGAAACAACTATGAATAAAATCAAAAAGAAACGAAAAGCGTTTGTTCAGCAGTCAGACTGCGTGGCCTGCGGCTGTTGTGTGAAGGTATGTCCGCTGGGAGCAATTCAGATTATGAACGGCATCATGGCTGAAGTGGACATGACAAAATGTGTCGGATGCGGGAAATGCGCAAAAGAATGTCCTGCCAGCGTGATCATAATCAGGGAGGTGGAAGCATGAAAAAGCACTGGTATGATTATCTGTGGATATTTTCTCTTACTTATTTAATTTTAGGATTCTTCAACATCCTGTTCGCATGGCTGGGCCTGATCTGCTTCTTTGTGCCCCTGATTATTTCTCTTGCGAAGGGGACAAAAGGATATTGTAACCGTTACTGCGGCAGAGGACAGTTATTCGGACTGTTGGGCGGCCGCTTTGGCCTTTCCCGGAAAAAGGATATTCCCAGATGGATGAAAAGCAAATGGTTTCGTTATGGATTTTTAATTTTCTTTTTTGCAATGTTCTTCCTGATGCTCTGGAATACTTATCTGGTATTTTCAGGCACTCAGGATCTGAAACAGGCTGTGACGCTTCTGTGGACTTTTAAAGTGCCGTGGCAGTGGGCTTATCATGGCACGATCTTCCATACGGGCGCGGCTCAGTTTGCTTTTGGTTTTTACAGCGTAATGCTTACTTCCACAGTGCTCGGCCTGATCACCATGATACTGTTTAAGCCCCGCAGCTGGTGTGTCTGCTGCCCTATGGGAACGATGACACAGCTGATCTGCAAAGCAAAAAACCAGCGCTGAGGACCTGATAATTGATTAAGTGAAATGATTTTACAGTTTCCGAACCTTTCTGAAACTGCTATAATCTTCTTATATCCGGGCATGCCCTGCCCGGCAGCTATCAGAAAGGAAGGTCATTTTCATTATGTCAGTTGAAATCGTAAGGAATTATTTTAAAGAAAACAGCATTGACAAGGAGATCCTGGAATTCCCGGTCTCCAGCGCCACTGTAGAACTGGCGGCGCAGGCAGTCGGCGTAGAACCGGCGCGCATCGCCAAAACACTGTCATTTTATACGAAGGAAAAGGATGCGGCGATACTGATCGTAACCGCCGGGGATATGAAGATCGACAACAGCAAGTTCAAGCAGTTCTTCGGAATGAAGGCAAAGATGCTGGCCCCTGAGGATGTGGAGCCTCTGACCGGTCACGCCATCGGCGGGGTCTGCCCTTTCGGAAACCCGGAAAGCACCGCTGTATATCTTGACGTCTCCATGAAACGGTTTGAGACTGTATTCCCGGCCGCAGGCAGCGGAAATTCCGCAGTGGAGCTGACATGCGAAGAGCTGGAAGAGTACGCACATGCGAAAGAATGGATCGATGTATGTAAATAACCAGATCCGGCTTGGTTCAGGAAGGAGGAACTCATATGCCGAAATATATCATGGCGCTGGACGCAGGTACGACCAGCAACCGATGTATCCTGTTTGACAAGACTGGGAAAATATGCAGCATGGCACAGAGAGAATTTACCCAGTACTTTCCGCAGCCCGGATGGGTCGAGCATGACGCGGACGAGATCTGGGCGAGCCAGCTCGGCGTGGCGGTGGAGGCGATGAACAAGATCGGCGCGGCAGCCGCGGATATTGCCGCCATCGGGATCACGAACCAGCGGGAGACTGCCATTGTCTGGGACAGAAATACCGGCGAACCGGTATACCATGCCATTGTCTGGCAGTGCCGCAGAACTTCCGAATACTGCGATTCCTTAAAGGAACGGGGACTTACGGAGAAGTTCCGGCAGAAGACCGGTCTTGTCATCGACGCATATTTCTCCGGGACAAAGATAAAATGGATCCTGGACAATGTACCCGGTGTAAGGGAACGGGCCGAGCGGGGAGAGATTCTTTTCGGGACAGTGGAGACCTGGCTCATCTGGAAGCTCACAAAAGGAGCTGTGCATGTAACTGACTACTCGAATGCCTCCCGCACAATGCTCTTTAATATCAACACGCTGGAGTGGGATGACGAGATCCTCAGAGAACTTGATATCCCGAAATGCATGCTGCCGGAGGTTAAGCCGTCAAGTTGTGTCTATGGTGAAGCTGATCCTTCTTTCCTGGGAGGCAGCATCCCTATCGCCGGAGCTGCCGGAGACCAGCAGGCTGCTCTCTTCGGGCAGACCTGTTTCCTGCCCGGAGAGGCAAAGAACACTTACGGCACAGGCTGTTTCCTCCTTATGAATACAGGGGAAACGCCGGTCTTCTCTGAGAACGGTCTTGTGACAACCATCGCCTGGGGACTGGACGGGAAGGTCACCTATGCGCTGGAGGGATCGATCTTCGTGGCAGGCGCGGCGATCCAGTGGCTTCGGGATGAGATGCGTCTCATAGACTCTGCGGCTGACTCCGAATATATGGCTTCAAAGGTCAAAGACACTAACGGCTGTTACGTGGTGCCTGCATTTACAGGGCTTGGAGCTCCCCACTGGGATCAGTACGCCCGGGGCACGATCGTAGGCATTACCCGCGGCGTAAATAAATATCACATCATCCGCGCTACACTGGAATCCCTCGCCTATCAGGTAAACGACGTGCTTGCTGCCATGAAGGCTGACTCCGGGATCGAACTGGCTTCCCTCAAGGCTGACGGAGGCGCCAGCGCGAACAACTTCCTCATGCAGACACAGGCTGATATCATAAACGCGCCTGTAAACCGCCCTGTCTGCGTGGAGACTACGGCTATGGGCGCCGCCTATCTTGCAGGGCTTGCCGTCGGTTATTGGAAGAACAAGGACGAAGTGGTCAAGAACTGGGCAGTCGACCGCACCTTCATCCCTTCCATCAGCGAAGAAGGCCGTTCCGCCCGCATCAAAGGATGGAACAAAGCGGTAAAATATGCCTATGGATGGGCAAAAGAGAACTGATGTCATAAAACACCAGTCCCCTTTTTCAGGACTGCCGGGAAACAGGCAGTCCTTTAATATTTACATTATCTTTTTATTCTTTTTCTCTTAATGGCGCTTATCCCCAGCACACCGCCGGCTGCAAGCAGCATCATGGCCCAAAGTATGATATGGCTGTCGTCTCCGGTTTCCGGAGCGCCGCCGGATCCTGCTCCCTGTTGCTCTTCCTGCTGTTTCACGGTCACAGTGATGCTTGTACTGTTGCCCGCTTTATCGACAGCTGTTACCGTCTGGCTGCCTTCCCGGGGCACAAGAAGGATTTTTCCGTCCGTCACTGTCATCTCAGTTCCGTTTACTGTGACTGACGCAAGATTTTCATCTTTGATCATTACCTCCGTATCCCCGAAATAAGTTCCGCCGTCTTCAATGCCGCTGATAACCGGGGCTGTGTTATCCACTGACATACGCACATCGCTGCCTTTTTCTGACGTGTACGCCTCTTTCTCTCCAACAATTTCCAGTTTTTCAAAGGATATTGCCGTTTCTTTTTCCGGTGCGTCCTCCCTTACCCTGAATTTCAGTACCACAAAATTCCCGTCAGCTGAGACTGTTCCGGTCCCGTCCAGAGCGGCAAGCAGCCTGTAAGGTTCTTCTGCCAGGTCCTCCTGCACTGTAAACTGGCTTTCCGTGAATATACCGCCATATGTGTATCCGAGGAGTTCGAGCGCCTCAGGGTCATAACCGATGGATGCAAAGATTCCCCAGATGTCCGCTGATTCCTCCATATCGAGGCTGATCTCAAATTCTTTTCCCCGGTTCAGGACCACCTCTTCGGGTGAAAGCTTCATATTCACGCAGGTCTCGTTCTCCGCCGCCAGGGACATCGGCATCACTGTTCCTGCTGCCGAAAGGGCAGGGGACACCGTTCCCGCTGAAACAGATACCGCATCGGCAGCTGACTCTCCGCGCAGAGCTGACCGCCCGAAACCTTCATTTCCCTGACTGTTCACAGGTATCGCTCTTGCTGACGTCCTTGCCGCATAGTAATTTGTGCCCTCCGCAATATGCACGATCACCGTATAAATCGTATATGATGGATTCGTTCCCGGTCTCTGGTCCTTCACATTAAAGATTCCCGTCTCATTTATCTCCACCCTTTCATTTGACATTCCGTCATCAGACTCTCTTAACAGTTCATATGTGATCTTGCCGTCCCCTTTGATGCCGCATCGACTAATGTCAACTGTTATCTCCCAGTTTTCCGCATCTACATTCGGAGTTGTCAGATATTCATCAGCGCCTGTGCCGCTCATATAGATTTTTCTGACTGACACTGCCGCGCTGTCTGAAACATCCTCGAACGGAAGGTATTTATCATCCCCGGGATAGCTCAGCTTCACCAGATATCCGCCCGCATTGACAGGCAGATCTTCTGTCCATTCTGATCCCGGTTTTTCCCACTGATAAGTAACCGCGAAATCATCCGCTGACAGATCGCCGTCAGGAACACTGACAGCAAACTGGACCGGGAATCCGGGTTCGTTCTCGTCATAATCGTACGTCTGCGGGGTGACAGTGATCCATTCCTCCTGTATCTTGATCTTTTCCGCCCAGTGGGCATAGAGGGTCTGATCCCCTGTATTTTCAAAAACTGTTTCTGCAGTCACCTGACTTCCGCCGTCCCTTTCGGTAAACCATCCGAGGAATCGGAGCGTCTCATGTGTCAGTACCGGAAGTTCTCCGTAGGCAGCTCCGTATTCGACTGTGACCGCTGCCGGATCGGCGCCGTTCACCGCTTCGAAGCTTACCGTATAGCTTCTGGCATTCCAGCCGGCATAGATCGTCATATCCTGTCCCGGCATCCGCGCTTCTGTAAAATCAAAAGGCTGGCTTAACCCCTGATCCGCGAACCAGCCGGAGAAAGTATATCCGGTACGGACCGGGGCAGTCGGCTGGTAGATCGGATTTCCTTCCGCATACCTCTGAGATTTGATCTCATTTCCCCCGTTCGTGTCAAAGGACAGCGTAAAGATCCTGTCCGGATCTTCAGCCGGTCTGCAGAGCACGGTATAAGTAACAGAGCTTTCAGACGGCGCCGGCGTGGGAGTGATCTCGTAGCTGACCGCCGCGTCGCCTATGATTTCATCCAGATTCGCAAGATACGGGGTCGTGCCTTTCTTAAACGGCACCTCGACATCCGGCATCTCGCCCAGACCGACAAATTTATAAGTAGCTGTCAGAGTATCATCCTGATAATTCGCTGTCAGGACAAGGCTGCTGCCGTATTTCTCCGCAAAAGCCATATCAACGGTCAGCCCGCTGTCTATGATCCCGCCGTCCTGATCCGTAAGGCCGACAAATGTTGTGTATGTATTGGTCTCCGGATTGTTTGTGCCTGTTTCAGAAAGATCGGAGAAGTCAAAGCTTTCTCCGTACAGCGCCTCGTATGTCCTGCTTTCAACAGTACCATCGGCTTTCTGCACGCCTTCTACCGTAACCGTATATCTCTTCGGCGTGATGTCAAAACGCCATGTCCGGTCAGTGGTCAGGCTCTGATCTGTTGACGGTTCCTGATAACCGCCCACTGATTCATATTTCAGGTTTCCGCTGTCTGTATTATAGCTGTCATAATTGAGCAGTTCCAGAATATCTTCCTCTGTCGGGAGGTCAAACGTCTGGACACGTCCGTAACGCCCGCTCCACACCGGCTCGTAACCGTCCGTCAGGTTCCCAGCCTCCACGCTCGCGGTAAATTTTTCCTTCAGCTCGGACTCGGTCATGTTCGTCCATACGACCGGAACCGTGATATCTGTATCAAACTTGCTGAACGCCAGTTTATTGCACTTCCAGACAATACGCATTTCGCATTCAAGATAGCGGGCGCCTTCCGGCACGTCAACGAGGATCTTCCCGTTATCCCAGCGGAACCGGGAATCATTAAACGTCACGATAAACTTATCGCTCGGGTAACTCTGCTGCCCCATCTCCCCGCTGACCAGGTGGAGTGTCTTCATTGTCTGATAAATGGCCGGCAGCGTCATTGCAATCCCATTGGAGCTGTCGATATCATCGTCCCTGACATACAACAGATCCTCGTCCTCCTGCGAGGTTGCAAAATCATATGCGGTCAGCGGGTCTCCGACCGTGATCAGCGGAAATTCACCGTTGTACAGGGTCGGCTCATATTTGAGCAGTCCCAGAAGCTGCGCCTTAAAATTGACCGTGACATACAGCCCGAAATCAAGATACAGCGCGCCGAACAATTCTTCTGTCTCATTCCAGGCTTCAGAGCCGGCCGGCCTGAGCCTCTCAAAATAATAAATAAAATAACCGTACAGCTTCAGATAAGCGCCGAACTCCACGTTTGCGCCGATGCTGGCCAGGCTGGTGCTTAAAAGCCCGAACGCAATGTCTGCCTTGATCCCTGCTTTCAGTCCCAGGGTACCCATGACGTAAAACTGGAATCCGAACCTCTCATCGATCAGGTCAATCTCACTGGATCCCGCTTCCATATCCATGATATGGAGCCAGAATGTATACCGCTTCCCGACCTGGTATTCCAGATCCGCTCCGATCGCCACGTTGACATTCGCCCGCACGATCAGGTTTACGGCTACTTTGATGGCTACAATGTTGACATGGAATTCGTGTTCGTAGAGCTCCATGTTAAACAGGTCGATCCAGTCACATTCCTGCGACAGCATTTCCTGATAGCGTTCCATAAGGTTGTCCAGCCCTGTCCTTGCCTCGATCCCTGTGGAAGCCTCAAACATCTCGTCAAAAGCCTCGCTGACATCCTCAGCCTCCAGGCTCTCCATGATTTCCGATACACTGTATTCGACTCCGTCGACAGACACGTTCGGGAGCTGTCCTGTCAGCGTATCGATCTCTTCCTGGATCGCCCGGATCGTTTCCTCTGCCTTGTCCTTATTCTTGATGATCAATTTTCTCGATTTCGCTGCCAGCTGATTGATCCTGCGGATCTTTGCCCTCAATTCCGGAGACGCGTCCGGACCTGTTACTGTCTCGGAGATCTTCTTCCATTTTTTCTTGGCAGTCTCATCCCTCAGAGTATAGACTTTCGCGCTTACAGACATCGCGGTATAGTCCTGGATATCCACAGAGACCGTGACGTCCAGATCCTCCAGCACCGGGATAAAGAGATACCATTTCCACCGATCCTCCACATTAACATCAAATCCCAGCGCGACTTCCTGCTCAAAATACGAGTTCAGTTCGATCTGTACCTGGCTGATCTGATTATTCGGCATCTTTTTTTCCACATGCATGCTCAGGCTGATTTCCAGAGTCACGCCGATGCCGTTTTCAAAGTTTTCCCCATAAATAAACGTGGGCTCAATGTCTATTCCATCCATGACGTATTTCGTCCGGCCTCCCAGAGGTCCTACTGCGCGCGCGGCAGCCGATGCATTCATCGTCTGGATTTCTTCTTCTGTCAGCCCGATATCCTTCAGGCGTTCCTGTATCTCTTCCGTCTCCAGCGCGGAAGACACCATACGGTTCGCCGCTTCTTCCGCAAAGCCGCTTTCTTCTGCCTGCTGTTTTATATCCTGAAGGATCTTTTCCTTATTTTCTTCATCTATCAGGGTACTTCCGTCTATATCCTGAGTGACGAACATACCCATGAACTCTTCGATTTCCTGCCTGTCCACAATACGGTAAGATACAGTGTCCCCGGATACGTCTGTGACCTGCCCGTACACCGCCGCGCTGTCCTCGCTGAGGGCAGAGAAATCCTCTGTATAGAATACAAGGAAATCATTGACCTCAAAGACCGGGGCTTCCTCCATCCCCAGCATGCTCCTCGCGTAAGCGTCATAATCATTCTTGTTGACTGTGCCGTCCTGATCAGGCAGGCTTGCCACCTGGTAGGGAACCGTGTCCGGCATCGCCAGCACTTCGTCCGTATCCTCTTCGTTCAGGCTTTCAAACTGATATGTATCCCCGTCCACTCCGGTGATCCGGATATACGCCACCGCGTCATTCTCATAGTTATCCTGCGTATAATCACGTTCCCTCGGATCCGTGCTCTCATAAATGCAGACCACATCATCCGCCGCAAGCTCCCGGTCAGTCATTGTAAAGCTTCCGGTAATCGCCTCAACACTTTCCTCATTGCTCAGCAGCGCTGATTCCAGCACATCTACAGTCTCTCCGCTGACCGTGTACTGCATCTCCTCCGTATCCTTTAAAAAGATCATGTCCGGATTATACTTAAGGTTATCTTCCTCGTCTTTCCGGATCATAAAATACGCGGTACGGAACATTTCCTCCTTATCCGCGAAACTAAGCCCGTCTCCCAATGTCAATTCATAGGTGCCGCCCGGCATGAATCCATCCGGGGCATAGACGGTAAAGCTGCCTCCTCCGTTGTCCGCAACCTCGACCGCCACAGGATCTGAGCCGTCCTTTGGCAGGACTGTGACTAGATTTTTCACTTCTTCCGGACCGGCAAAATCTCCGACAATCTCAAAAGAGACATCCGCCGGCTGGTCATCCAGGCTGAATGATGTGATGTTAAGCTGCTCCGAAGACTCCACCGGCTCATAAACAGCCTTCAGCGTCATATCCGCAGAAACAACATCCGTCAGCGGATAATAGACGCTCCCGTCCTCCTTTGTCCAGTTCACAAATACATATGCATCTTTCGACGGGCTCGGGATCTCGCCGCGGTATGGGTATCCTCCCCCGGCTCTGATCGGCTCGATCTCATCTCCGCCGTCCGTATCAAAGGTCAGCGTATAGAGTACCGGCGTCAGGCTGTCCAGATTCCCCACCAGATAATCCTTTACCATCTGAATGTCGATATCATCCACGACTCCGTCAGCATTGACATCCGCTTCAGTGAAGCGGATATTTTCCACTGCATCCTCTTCTCCTGCCGCATAACGCTCCATGAAATTGGCATCCAGCAGTTCCACCGCGCCATTTCCGTCAGCGTCGCCGTACAGGATTCCTTCCTGATTTTCCCGCGCATAGACGCTCTGAACATCCATCGGGATTATTGACAGCATGGTACAAAATACCAGCACCAGGCTTATGAGCCTTTTTTTCATTCTTTTGTTCCCCCTTGTGAGTTCTTTTCCTCTGTAATTGTAATGTAGTAAACAACTGGTATAGCTTACAATTATATATACAATACCAAAAAAAGCCGGCTCCGACATCACCCGTTTCATGACGAAAACGGGTAATATCAGAGCCGGCTTTCCGGCTGGCGCGGTCATTTCAGCATATATTGCTTCAGTTCTTTCCGCTGGCTGATGCCCAGTTTCTGCAGCGCCGCAGAAATATGGCGTTTCACTGTATGTAAAGATATATTCATATGCTCTGCAATTTCCTGATTTGTCCATCCTCTGGCCGCCAGCATAGAGGCCGCAAACTCAGTGGTCGTCAAATCATCCGCAACATCATGTCCTGTCACCGGATTATGTACCTTCCGCCACCCGGAAGAGAATCGATAGGTAATGGCAATGATCCGCCTGAAATCTTCCGGCCATTCCGGTTTGATAACAGCCTCCAGCATCCCTCCCAGAAGACCATGGTGTTCTCCAAATCCCTCAATCAGGTCGTCCGGTCCGGCAATCTTCCACGCCGAAAGCAGATGTTCCTGCGCCTTATCTGTCTGCCTTAAACTCATATAATCCATAACCGCGACTAGATGCAGGTATATAGCAGGTATGGGATACTGCGCCGCCCCCATATCCAAGGTAGCCTCCACGACGCCGACACTCTTTCCATAGTCACCCTGCAGATAGAGAAAATGTGCCTGGACATAAAGGGCAAACGACCGCAGGCCGGGCGGCAGCAGCGGCAGGAAATCCTGCACCGGGGGCATTTCCTTCGGAAGCGGAAGGTGCAGGAGCACTGCCGATGCAAATGCGACAAACGCTTCGGCAGCGCGGATATACGGACTCTTTTCCGTGCCGGCTTTCAGTGTGTTTTTTATCTCGGTCAGAGCAAACCGGGCCTGGCAGATATGCCCTTCAGATAAATTAGCATAGGCATAGATCAGGCAGGCTGAGAAACGGTAAGCAGCAACAGGACAGGTCAGATATAATTCCGACTTCTTTATTGCCTTCTCCGGCCGGCCGCTGAAATAGTAATATTCGGCAAGAGCAATCTCTTTTCTGTGAATGTCCCGGATCTCATTGATATGGCCCATACATCGCCCGGGCTCAAAAGGCATATTCATCAAAGGCATCAGTCCCTCGAAGAATTCCCTCTGCCGCTGAAACCGGCGCGGATCCCCCTGCTCCTTTTCTCTCGGTTTCCGCGGGTCCTGTGGCTTCACCGCAGCCGGCGGGATCACCCACGATCTTCCGAATTTCCTGGCTCCGCCTATCCTGCCCTCTGCGCAGTATTTCTGTACAAGGCGTTCTGAAATCCCCCACTTTTCTGCCGCTTCCTTCACTGTAATATATTCCATGCTTAACCGCCCCCTTGCAGCTCTGTTCAAAAGTTTTTCTGTTCGTTATTCCGTACAGTTCATTATATCCGCTTCACTCTCCACTTACAAGTATTCGTTCCCGGATTACTCTGAAACGAGAACAAATGCCATAAAACAATAACGCTCCTGCCCGCCACCTCTATAAAGCAGGTGACGGACAGGAGCGCTGAATAACATCCGTCAAGCGAAGGGATCTCACCCTCTCTATTTCAGGAAGCTCTCGATGATCACTGCCTCAGCCTCTTCCTCACTCATTCCGAAAGTGCGGAGCTTCACAAGCTGTTCGTCATTGATCCTTCCAATTGCCGCTTCATGGATGATCTGCGCGTCCACATGTCTTGCGTCGATCTCAGGGATAGAGCTGATCTCTGCATTGTCCATGATAATAGAATCACACTGGATATGGGCGTGGCACTGGTTATTGCCGATCGCCCTGGGATGGAACACCTGCTTGGAAGTCCCTTTGCCTACGGACCGGGACACGATCCTTGCAGAGCTGTTCTCGCCGTTTAACTCCACATCCATATTGGAGACTGCGGTCTGACCTTCATCTGTCATCAGCTTCTCTGTTACAAAAAGCTTGGCATTGTCTGCAAGCTCAATATAATTCTCTCGCTCTGTGGAATCCACACCGCGGATCTGGGTCGTTTCCAGAGTGAACACGGAATCCTCTCCCACATAGATCTTTGTCACCGGGTTCAGGACTTTCTGTCCGGTACCGTTCCCCTCAGCATAATGATTCTCCACATATTTTACATTGCATCCCTTTCCCACATGAAATGCATGGATGCCGTCATGGCGTGTCTCAGAGCATCCTTCTCCGTGGATGCCGCAGCCCGCGATGATCGTCACGTCTGCCCCGTCTTCAATGTAGAAATCATTGTAAACGATATCCACGCCCTCTTTGGACATCACGACCGGAATATGCACCTGCTCGTTCTTCGCCTCGCCGCTAATATGGATATCAATGCCCGGCTTATCTTCTTTTTTCACGATATTGATATGGCGGCTGTCGCCGTGGCACACTGCCATTCCATTCAGCCGCAGATTATATGCGCCCTCCTGTTTAAACCCATAGGAGTCGATCATCTTCAGCACATCCCGGGTGACCTTATCCAGATCGATCTTCTTATTGGACTCCATAGAGTTCACCTCCTTTTTGTCTCCTGCACTCACAGGAATCCAGTTCCTGTCCGAACAGTGTTGGCATGATCTCTTTCGCCTCGCCGATGGACTCTGCCTTTCCGTCAGAGATGACCATAATGCGGTCCGCCATCTGAATAATCCTCTCCTGATGGGAAATCAGGATCAGACTCTCCTTCTTCTCCCTGTGGATCTGTTCAAACCGCTTGATCAGCATGGAAAAACTCCACAGATCGATCCCCGCTTCCGGCTCGTCAAACACACACAAGTCATGATGTTTTGCAAGCACAGTCGCGATCTCAATCCGCTTCATCTCACCGCCTGAAAGCGTGGCGTCTGCCTCCCTGTCAATATATTCCATAGCGCACAGTCCCACACTGCTCAGAAGGGCACAGCATGTATTCTCATCCAGCGGTTTCCCCGCTGCCAGAGATAAGAGCCGGCGCACGGTCATACCTTTAAAGCGCGGCGGCTGCTGGAACGCAAATCCCATGCCTGCCTTCGCCCTCTCGTCAATCGTATAATCCGTGATATCCTGCCTGTTCAGCCAGATCTTCCCGGCTGTCGCCTTATTGATCCCCATCAGAAGTTTGGCAAGGGTGGATTTCCCGCCTCCGTTCGGTCCTGTGATCACAAGCATCTCTCCATCATTAACCGTGAAGCTTACGTCAGATAGTATTTCTGACTGTCTGCCTTCTTCCACCACATCATATGATAAATGTTCTACTTTCAGCATCGTAGGATCTCACTTCCTTTTCTTTAAGTCTGCTATATGGAAAATCTCCGGAAGATCTCGCGGTACCGGTCCGCATAGATGCTTCCCCTTCTCCAGATAAATGTAAATTCATGAGTTACCGGAAAATCCTTGAGCGGGATCTTTATCAGCGCTCCTGACTTCAGTTCTTCCCGCACAGCGACTTCATATAAAAATGTAATACCGCACCCGGATTTTGTCAACTCTTTGATCGTGTGCAGGCTGCCCGCCTCCATAGTCCTCTCAAAGTCCGACAGACTCAGGTTCTGCGAGTCAAGATAACGCTCCAGCACCTCTCTCGTCCCGGAGCCTTCCTCCCTCAAAAGCAGACGTTCTTGAAAAAGATTCTCGATTCTGTCCGGGTTTCCCCTGAACTGATAATCCGGGCTGCACACAGCAATATAATTTTCTTCCGAATACTTCTGATAATCATATTCACTCTTCTTGAAAAATCCCTCCACCAGAGCAAAGTCAATCCTTCCGTCATCCAGCCGTTCCAGAAGCTCCCGGGTATTTTCCACGACCATATGGATATCTGCATCCGGATATTCCCGGAGATATTTCTCCAGGATGCCTCCCATCAGCGTATCTCCTACCGTCCGGGTCGCTCCGAAACGGATTTCCTCCGCTTCCTCTGACTTCTGCATCTCGCTCTGCATGGAGATCTCATCATGCATCATGGTCAGCGACGCGTTCCTCAATATCTCTCCCGCTTCGGTAAGACGCAGCTTTTTCTCCTCATAGCGGAACAGCTTCGTATTATAATGCTTTTCCAGAAAGCGGATGTGCTGGGACACCGCAGGCTGTGTGATATTCAGTTTTTCCGATGCCCTTGTGAAATTCATGCACTGGCAGACCGCCAGAAATGTTTCCATCCTGAAATCAAGCATGTCCTTCTCCCCTTATCTCTGCGGCTGCCTGCCAAAATCCGGCAGCAATGCCGCTCCACGCACAGTCAGTATGAAAATATGAAACCCCTTTAAAAATACCGGACGGAGCTTTCCCTCAAAAACCGTCCGTCAAAGCCGCAGCATACGAGTGGATGCCCGCAGTCTGACGGAAGCTGCGCCTCCGCCTCCTGATCCGATGCCATCCACTCTGCCACTGTATCTATACAGAATTACTCCCTGTGCATAACTATAACATATATTTATCATAAAATAAATATTAATAATTTTATTTTATGATTTTTTTATGATATCTTATCCGCAGAACCAGTAAATGGAAAATACAACAGATAACGGAGGAATCCCTATGAATTTCATCAAAAAGAACGGGGCAGGGCTCCTTCTCTGCCTCATTATCGCAGTTCCGGCATGGTTTCTCGGACAGGCAGTGCCCGTGATCGGCGGTCCGGTATTCTCGATCCTGATCGGCATGGTCATTACACTTTTTCTCACAAAAAAAGACCCCTTCACTCCAGGGATCAATTACACATCAAAAAAAATACTCCAGGCTGCTGTCGTATTCCTCGGATTCGGCATGAACCTGACCGAGATCCTGGCAAAAGGGAAGCAGTCGCTCCCCATCATCCTGGCCACGATCTCAACCTCTCTCATCATCGCATTCGTCCTGTATAAGGCACTTAAGCTGAAATCCAACAATGCGGTCCTTGTAGGCGTAGGGTCCTCTATCTGCGGCGGGAGCGCGATCGCGGCGACAGCACCTGTCATCGACGCTTCAGACGAGGAAGTCGCCCAGTCGATCTCCGTGATCTTCCTCTTCAATGTACTCGCAGCCCTGATCTTCCCCACTCTGGGCGCGGCACTCGGACTGAGCAATGATGGTTTCGGCCTGTTTGCCGGCACGGCTGTCAATGATACTTCCTCCGTGACCGCGGCAGCCACGGCATGGGACGGGATCCACGGGAGCAATACACTGGAAAGCGCTGCCATCGTAAAAATGACCAGGACGCTGGCCATCATCCCCATCCCCCTTGTCCTCGCGCTCTGGAGAGGACGGAAAGAGAAAACTACAAAAGGATCCTCGTTCAGCCTGAAACGCTCCTTCCCGTTCTTTGTCCTGTTTTTCATCCTGGCATCCGTGGTGACTACGGTCTTCCAGCTCCCGGCGGACATCACCGCTCCGCTGAAAGAACTGAGCAAATTCCTGATCGTAATGGCAATGGCTGCCATCGGGCTGAACACCAATATCATCCAGCTCGTCAGGACCGGCGGGAAGCCGATCTTCACAGGATTCTGCTGCTGGATCGGGATATCAGCGGTCAGCCTCGGGATGCAGCATGTGATGGGCCTGTGGTGATCTGATCTGGATTTGTGGGGGAGCCTTCCTTCAAATATACCGTCCGAAAACCGTTGGTTTGATGCAGACGTTTTCGCGGCGGACGGGGATATGGCTCAGGTTCCGGTTCCGTAATCTGGGAAAGACGTAAAAGGGAGAAAGCATGGCTAAAAGCAATTGTCCGGCGGAAGATTCGGCTTCGCCTCAGGCATCCGCCGGACAATTAACGCCACGCTTTCTCCCTTTAAGTCTTTCCGGCAGATTACTCCAAGTCACCGCCGCCATATCCCCGTCCGCCGCGAAAGGTGCATCAAAGGGGAACGGTTTTCTGCGCGCATCCGATCGGAAGGTCCCCGCAGGCAAATGCAGGATTTTATTGGATTTCAAACAGCACTTTTCCGGCAGCCTCTAATATATTTTTTAGTTCTCGGACATCTTCCTCACTCTGTGGATAAACGATAAATAGTGTCTGTGTGTATTCTTCGATTTCATAGACAACATCCCTGCCCTTACATTCGATAATGTCCCCTTTCTCTGCCGTCTGCTTTCTGCCCCCCTGTTCACAGACAGTTATTTTCCCGCGTATCACATAATTATATTCTGCATTGTTCCCATAATGTATTGGCACTTTACCTTCCGGCGCTTCCCAATAGCCGATCAGCATTTTTTCATCTTCCGATAAATGTACCAACGTCATTGCAGCGTGATAATCCGGTACATCTGCATATGGATGATCTACCAGTTTCTTTTTCAATTCTTCCTGTTTTATTATTCTCATATATTCGTCCCGCTCTTATATTGAATCTTCTGTTTATTGATACTATACTCTACTGGCCTGGTCAATCCATAAATAAGCCCGCGGCCCCGAGGATCCCTCCGTCCTCGTTCAGGCCTGACACTTTAATTTCCACTGTATAGAGGCTATGGATCCTGGCAGTTACTTTGGACTTTAAATATTCAAGGTATGGCTTTAATCCTTTTGCAACACCGCCACCCAAAACGATCACATCCGGCGCAAACACATAGACATATTCATTCAATCCGATGCTTAAATAGTCCAGATAACGGGTAATCAGTTCCAAAGCCTGTCTGTCGCCTTTACCCGCAGCTTCGAACAGTTTCTCGTTTGTCATTTCCGGTCCGAACCGGTATCTGCCCATCTTCTGCAGAGCTGTTCCCGAACAGGTAGATTCCAGGCATCCTTGTACCGAACAATAACACGGGCTCTGATCGAGCGGCGGTTCTGATCCCGGCTCACGCACCTTTATATGTCCTGCCAGATGAATACATGCATCTCTGTCCGGGAAATCTTTATCCACAGTAAATCCAACACCCACTCCTGTTCCTAGGGTAAGTGTTAATACTCTTTTATAATCTTTCCCAGATCCGAATCTGCTCTCCGCATATCCGATCAGTCTTGCATCGTTTTCAATCCTGCAGGGGATATGCAGATATCTTTCCAAGCAATCCCTAAGAGGATAATGATCGGGGATTTCAATAAAGCCCTCCATCGTATCAATGACTCCCTGCTCCTGAAAAATATAGCTCCCAATAGAAATGCCGATCCCGGCAATCTGATCCTCGGAAAAACCGGCCACAGTCACAGACTTCTGCTGCTTTATCAAGCCGGCAATTTCCCTGCGGACAAATCCAGGAAACTCCTTCTCATCCGCAACATCTGTCTCCGTGATCCTCACCGCTGTGATCTGTTCTGTTTCCAGCTCTACCAGCCCAGTTTTAGTCCTCGTTCCGCCAATATCCATACCGATCGCATAAGACATTTATTTCACCACCCAACTCAAAGTTTCCATTTGCCCTGGCTCTATTCCGTTTTTCAGCGCACAGCAATATGAAAGAAACTGGAAATAAAAAGCCAGTACAAGCATTTGATACTCTGGTTCGACATCAAACTCCGGATATCGGATTATGTTTCCTTTTTCTATTACCACATTTTCAGGACATATACAGATTATTTTATCTGTAAGGCTGCATATTTTTTCAAAGATCATATCTGCCCTGTCATCCATCTCCACTCCCAGAAATACCGGGACAATATTGGTCCGGGACAATTCTATCGGTCCGTGATAAAAAGTATCCAGTGATGAAACACTGACGCACTTTCTCGCAACTTCTTCCATCCATAAAGCTCCGCTCTTTATTACCCCCATACCATAGCTTCTTGAAAGGAAACAGAAGTCCGGTGCATCTTTCAGCACATCCAGGCGGCTGATCTGCTCAAATATAGATTCTTTGTTCTGCTCGAGCCATTCAAACACATTCTCCAGATCAGTTGTAATTTTTGCATCATTGCTTTTTTTCTCCATAGCATCTACACATTTAAGCCCGCATAACGCTAAAGATGTATACGCCTTCGTACATACCATTGCATCATAGCTTGCACAGTCATGCAGTACATATGTAACATAATGTGCCATTGTACTCTCAGGCGTCATAGTGATCCCTACCGATGTAATATTCTTTTTTTTCATAAGTCTTGACAGCAGTGCAACCTCATAACTTTCGCCCGAACGTGACATGAAAACATACAGTTTTTTACTGTCAAGCTGCTCCTGATTCCTCAGCAGTTCAGAAGATTCTATCAGCGATACCGCATACCCGCGCCTTGCCAGTGCATAATACATGGGGATCAGCGAATAGTACGCGCTTCCCATTGATGTCAGTACAATTTCATTTGCTATATTTAGCAGCGCTGCGACCTGTTCCACCTGTCCTGAATATTCCTCATTCAATGATCTCAATACTTTTTTCAGCTCGCCGGGCTGGTCCAGGATATCTCTTAAGTAAACGTTCAATTATTTCACACCTCCCACTGTCAGTCCTCTGATAAACCATTTCTGACTCAACAGATAAAGAATAATAACGGGCAACGATGTGACCGCAGCTCCAGACATTAAAAGCGGGACATCAAGATTAAACAGCCCCTGAAGCGAAGTCAGCCCAATTATCAGAGTCCTCTTTCCTTCATCCTGCAAAAAAACAAACGCGATCAACAGTTCATTCCAGATCCACATAGCATTTACAATACTTGCAGCCGAAAGCCCCGGTGCGACCAACGGCAGTACGATATGATTAAACATTTTAAAAAAACCACTTCCGTCCAACATAGCGGCCTCCAACAGACTGTTGGATATGGAACTCATAAAGCTTGTAAGCATATTGATCGTAAACGGCATCAGCAGCCCTACATAGATCAAGATCGTCGGTAAAAAGGAATTCGTCATGCCGATTTTAGAAAAAAGTACAAACAGCGGGATCAACAGTACTACCGAAGGGATGGACATCAATGGAAGGATCAGCAGTTCAACCAGCTTTCTCCCGCGGAACCGGAATTTTCCCACTGCAAACGACGCCATTGTCCCTAAATAGCCACATATCACAACAGTAAGGACCGTTAAAACCAAACTGTTAAAAAACATCCGCGGGAAATCATACTCAGACAGTAATTTCGCATAATTTTCTAAATGGATCTCCGACGGCAGATTATATACGTTCTGCAGATATCCTTCTTTATCCTTCAGTGAATTAACAGCGACGAAATAGAGTGGAAGCAAGTCTATGACCAGGAAGATAAAAACAGCAACTGATGCGATCCATGCTTTTGCCGAATGCTTTTTTCTGACTATCTTCTTAATCTTCATTCGAACTCCTCCTCTTCTGTCAGCCGCTTCTTAACCTGCCACTGCAGGAAAACAAGCATCAGCGCAAAAAGCAGCAAAAATATTGCCAGCGCAGATGAAAGTCCATATTGACGGTACCGGATCCCCATCTGGTAAATATAATATTCCATAATATAAGTACTATTCTGTGGACCGCCCCGGGTCATAACAAACACATAGTTAAACATCCACGAAAGCATATTGATCATTGATAAGATAATATAAAATGACAACACTGACTTTAACTCCGGTAGCAGGACATACCTGGTAATATTCCAGAGCCCTGCGCCGTCAAGTTTTGCTGCTTCCAGCACAGTTTCGTCAATTGACAGCAGCCTCGCAAGGAATAAGATAATGCCGAATCCCAGCTCTTTCCACACAACTACCACCATGATCGCATACAATGCCGTGGAGGTCTGGCCCAGCCACGGCTGGGCGGCAGAGCCAAGACCTATTTTCTGCAATATCAAGTTAAACAGTCCGTCTTCACGCAATAAATAATCAAAAACGATTCCGACAACAGACACTGACAGGATATACGGGAGCAGCAGCAAAACCCGGTACGCTTTCCATCCAGGGATCTTCTGGAACAATGCGACCGCAAACACAAGACTCAGTATCACCAGGACCGGCACGCACAGGAACAATTTTATATTGTTAGTTACCGCCTGCCAGAATAACTTATCCTGAAAAATCTGCACATAATTCTGCAGCCCGACAAACTCCCGATCCGCTCCGTTAATACTGAAAAAACTATCTGATATTACTCTCATTACAGGATACAGAAAGATTCCGACTATAATGATCAAAGACGGCAGAAGGAATAGTGCCGGTATTTTTCTTTCATTTTTTCTCAGATACAGCATAGACCTCTCCCCTTACCAATACATTAGTCTGCATATTCTTTCGCCCAATTTTCAAAGTTTTCTACTCCTGTCGGATCCATGGAGCGCCACTTGTCAGCTACGTCTTCCATAAACTGAGCCGCTTCATCCGGAGTACTTCCCGAAAAGATCATCTGTGTTGCCGCGTACATTCCTTCCTGGTCCACCATTGCAGGTATAAAAATTTCCGGATATGGGACACTATTTGTCAGCAGCTGCTCATAAATTTGTTTTTCACTTTCTGTTTCCAGCCATGCTTCATCAAATCTGTCATCACATGGTATGTTTTTCGTATGCTCATACCAGCTTTTCAACTGTTCCGGCTGATGTGTAAATACCAGGAAATCCGCCGCCTCCTGCTTATGTTCTGAAAATTCCGGTATCGCAAAGCTATGGCTCTGATTGTTCAGTTTACCCGCAAGTTCCCCATCACCTAATATCGGAATATTCATGATCCCAACCTTGTCTTCTCCGCCCATTTCTTCAATCCACTGGATCGCCTGCCCATTTGTAGCAAGCCCCATAGCTGACTCACCTCTCAGGAAAGACTCCCGACCCTGATAGAAGTCATATGACATTGCCAGTGGATTGGTATATTCATTAGAAACAAGCTCGTAGATTTTTTCAAACCAGTCCTTATGCGCATCCGTTGTAAATTCTCCGGGAATTGTCGCAGCTTCTATAAATTCCTTCATACTGTCATGAGCTGCCGGTGCAAATACACCATATATCCAGGGAGATCCCCATCCGTCCTTCATCCCGCCGAGTTCTAATGGGATAACCCCTGTTTCCTTTAAAGCTTCACAGGCTGTTAAAAGTTCCTCCCATGTGGACGGCGGCGATTCAGGATCTAAGCCTGCCTCCCGGAATAAATCTTTATTATACATCCAGACAATACTGATCTGATACCATGGAGACAGCCACGGTTTTCCTTCATACGTAAGCCCTTCCATCCCTGTCCAATGACTGATTTCTTCTTCAGGGATCAATTCCGTGATATCTGCCAGACTGTCTTCCCAAATATAGTCCAACGCCCATATCCCAGTCCATAAAAACTGTATGTCCGCGCCGGTTCCCGCCTGAATTGCTGATTCCCATGCAGGATACAACTGATCCGATGTCTGTTCGACCATCTCGATCGTTATATTGGGATTTTCATCTTCGTACTTTTCAATCGTTTCTTCAAGCCATGCCTTAGATCCCGGCGTATCGCCTTCTCCCCACCACCATAAAAGCAGCTCTACCTCTTCTCCGTCAGCCGTCTGACCGGTGTCAGGTGTCGCGGCACAGGCTGTCAGGGAAACTAATAGTCCCGCGATCAACAACATCGAAATATTCCGTTTCATAAAATTTACCTCCTTTACTTGACTCATATTTGTTATAACGTTATAATGATTATAACAATCCACTATTTTGATGTCAACATAAATAGTTGTTATTATTGAGAAACAGTTGCAAAAATAGTATATTATTACTATAGTCCTTACAATTTTTACCAGTATTTTAAAGTGGAAAAAAGACTATATAACACAAGGGAGGATTACAAATTTATGATGGTTAATCAGAAAGGCGACCGTCCTTTATATAAACAATTAAGTGAACTGCTGCGAAACAAGATTATTTCCGGCGAGTGGGAATCCAATACAAAGATTCCCACCGAACCTGAACTCTGCTCCGAATATAACCTGAGCCGGACGACCGTCCGTCTCGCCCTTGACGAATTAAAAAATGATGGCTTCATCTATCGCCGTCAAGGTAAAGGCACTTTTGTCAGCCAGCCTAAAATCAATCAGCGTCTGTCTTCTTTTTACAGCTTTACTGACGAAATACAGAAAAAGGGCTATTCCGTACAAAAAACTATTATATCGTGGAAAGAAGAAGCAGCAGACAAAGCACTGGGCGAACTGCTCAATATCCTTCCTTCCGCCAGCATTTATAAAATAGAGCGTATCCTTTACCGGGACAAACAGCCATTTGCCCTGGAAACATCTTACATTCCAGTTTCTCTATGTCCGGGGCTCTCACAATCACTTGTCGAGCGCAATGGATTATATAATTCTTTAGAACAGTATGGGATAAGACCTGATAAAGCATTAGAAACATTCGAAGCAATTATACTTAACAACAGATGTCAGAAACTCCTGAAAACCTCAAAAACGGTCCCTGGATTTCTTGTACATCGGACATCCCACTGTAATGACCGCCCGGTCGAATATTGCGAATGTTATGTAAATGGAGAGTTAGTCAGATATAATGTAGAGTTGAAATAAGATTTGTGTTGTAAAAAGCATCAGCTGTACAATTAACTGGAGAATCTGTGAAAGAGCCTTGGACGTATCAGCAGCAAATACCCACCGCTGATATGGTCAAAGCTCTTTCACAGATTCTCCAGTTAAAATCAGATATTTTTGCAGCGCTTCACAAGAACAAATTTATCCTTGTTTTATGAGCTGCTCTACTTCCTCTCTCTCCGGCATTGCTTTGATCGCCCCTTTCCGTGTAGTGACGATTGCTGCCGCCGCATTGGCAAATGTAAGCATCTCGCCCATCTCTTCTTCTGTAAGATTATTGAAATCATGCTCAAGAAGAAAATTGAGGGAGCTGCCGCCGAACGTATCTCCTGCTCCCGTCGTCTCGATCGTCTTCACGGAAAATCCGGGGCGCTCCACCCGCATCCCTTTATAGTAAGCCCGGCTTCCATCCTTACCCATAGTCAGGAGGATCAGAGGGATATCATATTTTTCCTGAAGATAAGCGATCCCCTCGTCATAATCTTCCTTTCCGGACACAAACTGAATTTCATTGTCAGAGATCTTCAAAATATCACACACACTGAAACCATATTCCATCTGCTCTTTCGCAAGATCAAGGGAACTCCACAGAGGCGGTCTTAGATTCGGGTCGAAAGAGATCAGACACCCGCCATCCTTTGCCGCCTGCACAGCCTTCTTTGTTGCAGCCCGCACCCCGTCGTGCGTCATGGAAAGCGTGCCGAAGTGGAAGATCCGGGCCCGGCTGATAAATTCCGGATCTACTTCCTCCTCAGTCAGCATCATGTCAGCTCCCGGATTGCGGTAAAATGAAAACTCTCTGTCACCGTCCGGAAATGTATGCACAAAGGCGAGTGTCGTGTTCACTTTTTCATCCGCTAGAAGATAGGAGGCGTCGATCCCTGCCTCTGTTATTGTATTCTTAAGGAGTGTGCCGAACTGATCCCTGCCCACTTTCCCGATGAATGCTGTTTTCTTCCCCATTTTATTCAGAAGCGCCAGCACATTACAGGGCGCCCCTCCGGGGCATGCCTCGAACATATTGTTTCCCTGGCTGCTCTGCCCGTTCATCGTGAAATCTATCAGCAGTTCTCCCAACGCGATCACGTCATAATTTTTCTCCATACCCGGATCCTCCTTTCATATCTGCCTGCCTCGTCCGGCAGGGGATCTTTCTTTTTCATCTCTATTATTTTAGTTAAAGTACACCAGTTCCTCTATAGGCTGCGCAGTCTCGATATGCTCTGCTTCCAGGACAGGTCCTTTGCCCCTGTATACCGATACATTGGCAAAGCCGACCTTTGCCCTGACCTTTACCCAGTCTCCAGGTTTCAATTTGGGAGCGTAAGGGCTCTTACACACATACCCGAGAAATGTAGTATCATCCGCGCAGCAGGTCATTGCCATGCGCCCGGGCAGGAAGACCTTGGACGGAAATGACCTGGGTTTTATTACCTTTGCCGTAAATTCCACTACTTTCCCCTTATACCGGTCCGGATTTTCCATCATATCCACATACCAGATCCCGTAATCCTCTTTCGCGATCTCAATCACCGGCGCTTTCAGGTCATATGGAACATCATCCTCAAAGATATTTTCCACTTCTCCGTTCTCATCTTCAAAGATGACCTCTGCCTGAGGGCTCACTACTTTCACGCTCCTGCGGTATCCGGCGAGCGGCTTGATATCCTCGCATCGGTTGAACAGAACCAGTTCCGCATCCCTGACCATCTCCACGAAGAGCGGCTTTAAGTTTGTCAGATACATCTGGAAAGTGCTGGCGTCCACTGTGGTGAGCTTCTGTTCGATCGCCCAGCCTTCCGGAAGCGTGAGGGCTTCAAAATCACTTACCTTCCACATGCCGTTGTACTCAACCACAACACGCTCCGGCTCATGCTTCCTGTCCATCTCCTCCAGCCATTCTTCCGTCAGGTCTTCCTGATCTTCCACCCGCTCGATCACAACGCCATATTTCAGCATTTCCATGGGATCATACTCTTCCTCGCCCTCTTCACAGAGGATAAGGAGCGTCTTGCCGTCAATCTGGAAATAGTCCTGCTTCAGGGTAAAGTTAAGGAACTGCGTCTTTCCGCTGTCCAGGAATCCGGTCATCAAATAGACCATTACATTTGGTTCTTCCATATATGATCACTCCTGTCTTATCCATTCTTTCAGGTTATGACATGCCCTGTCTTCTCAGAGCCTATGCAAGCCCGAACAGCTCTGCCAGCTTCTCCTCCGCCAGTTCCGCGCCGATCACACAGATACGGCCCGTATATTCCGGCGCGCCGGCGCGCACCTCATGCTCTCCGGGAACCATGTCAAAATAGATCCATTCCCCGTCCGCTCCGGCAACCATACCTTTGGCACGCAGTACATTTCCGTAAGAATGATCTTCCTCCAGCGTTCTGAGGATATCCGAGATCTGCTCCTTGGTGTATGTGTGGATCGTCTCCCTGCCCCAGCTGGTGAAGACCTCATCTGCATGATGATGCCCCTCGTGGTCATGGTGGTGGTGATGTCCGTGCCCGTGGTCATGTCCGCAGCATTCGCCGTGTCCATGGTCATGCTCCTCATGCTGATGGTCATGGTCGTGGCTATGATGGTGTCCGTCCTCATGATCGTGGTCGTGATCGTGGTCGTGCCCGCAGCACTCGCCGTGCTCATGGTGATGCCCGCACTCAGGGCATATGATCTCATCGAGCAGCTCTTCTTCCAGAGTCTTGCCGGATTCCATTGTCTCCAGGATCTTCTCTCCCGGGAGCTGTGCGATCGGAGTCGTGATAAACGGCGCTTTGCTGTTGAGCTCGCGCAGCAGCGCCACACTTTCCTCCACCTTCTCCGGCTTCGCCTTATCTGTCCGGCTTAAGATCACCGCACCGGCATACTCGATCTGGTTGCTGAAAAATTCGCCGAAATTTTTCCGGTAGATCCTGCACTTTGTCACATCCACGACTGTACTGAAGCTGTTGAGCACCGCATCGATATCGCCCTGTACATCCTGTACCGCCTTGATCACATCCGAGAGCTTGCCCACTCCCGAAGGTTCGATAAGGATCCTGTCCGGATGATAAGTGTCAACTACCTCACGCAGTGATTTCCCGAAATCACCTACCAGAGAGCAGCAGATACACCCGGAATTCATCTCCCGGATCTCTATGCCTGATTCTTTAAGGAATCCTCCGTCAATACCAATCTCTCCGAATTCATTTTCGATCAGTACGACCTGCTCTCCTTTGAATGCCTCTGAAAGCAGTTTTTTGATCAATGTTGTCTTTCCGGCTCCGAGGAAGCCCGAGATAATGTCGATTTTTGTCATTTTACATTCCTTCTTTCCTCTTGATTCTATCTTGTCGTCTTTCTATTTCCTGCACTCGGGATCTCCTGTATTCAATGACGCCCCGCCATATCTTCAGTCCTTCAGGTCAAGCTCTACCGGGCAGTGGTCAGATCCCATAACATCAGTCAGGATCTTTGCGTCATCCAGCCTGTCCTTAAGCGCCTCGGATACGCAGAAATAATCAATACGCCACCCTGCGTTCTTGGCCCGCGCACTGAATCTGTAGGACCACCAGGAATAAATTCCCTCCTGATCCGGGTAGAAATACCGGAACGTATCGATAAATCCCGCATCCAGAAGTTCAGTAAATTTCTGCCGCTCTTCGTCCGTAAATCCGGCATTTTTCCGGTTCGTCTTCGGATTCTTCAGGTCGATCTCCCTGTGCGCCACATTCATATCCCCGGTCACGATAACCGGCTTTCTCTTCTCCAGATTTTTCAAGTAAGCTCGAAAATCATCTTCCCACTTCATACGGTAATCCAGCCTCGCCAGTTCGTTCTGAGAATTCGGAGTGTATACTGTGACAAAATAGAAATCTTCAAATTCACAGGTAATAACGCGTCCCTCCTGGTCATGCTCTTCAATCCCGATCCCGTAAGACACGGATATGGGTTCCTTCTTGGTGAATACCGCAGTCCCCGAATATCCTTTTCTCACAGCGTAGTTCCAATACTGGTGATAGCCCGGAAGGTCCAGTGCGAGCTGTCCTTCCTGCATCTTCGTCTCCTGGATGCAGAAGATATCCGCGTCAGCTTCCCTGAAGAAGTCAAGAAATCCCTTCTGGACACACGCCCGTATTCCATTTACATTCCATGATATAAGCTTCATGCATTTCCTCCTTAAATCCGTCCCCGGATTGAATGAGGGACAGATCCGTCCGTATCTGTCCCTGTTTGTCTCTATCTGTACCACACTTCTTTCAGAAACAGTCCTCTGGCCGGAGCAAGAAAACCTGCCCGGGACCTGTCTCCCGACTGGAGCGCGTCAAGGACACTCACCGCCGAGCGCTGATATGTGCCCGCCTCGATGAGCGTGCCTGTCAGTATGCGCACCATGTGATACAAAAAGCCTGTCCCCTTATATTCAAGGGTCACCCTGCTGCCTTGTCCGGTGACCATTATATCATAGATCGTCCTTTTTGTGGAGTTCTCATCTTTTTTATCCGTATACCCGCCGAACTCATGAGTGCCGGTCAGATATCCAGCCGCCTCTCTCATCCTGTCAAGATCCAGCTCATGCGGGTAATGATAACAGCAGCGTCTCGTGAACACATCCGCCTTTTCCCCTGTGTCAATATAGTATTCATACGCTTTCCCGACTGCGCTCCTGCGGGCATGAAAACCATTCTTTTCAAGCTCTGCGTTCAGGATACGGATATCCGCCGGAAGAGCTGAGTTTACCGTTTCCGTGAAAAATCCTTCCTCCGCAAGTCCGGGCAGCACAATGCTTGCCGTCTGCCCCCTGGCATGAACTCCGGCATCCGTCCTTCCGGAACCATTTACCTCAACCATTCTCCCTTCCCTGAGTCCGCCACAGTTTTTGAGCATATCTCCGATGGTTTTTTCCAGTATTCCCTGGATCGTCCGGTCTGTATTTGCCTGTCTCTGCCACCCCTGATAGCGTGTCCCGTCATAGGCGATGGTCAGTTTGTAGGTCCGCATGTCTCCCTCTCCGCCCTGTTACTGAAGGAACTTTTTCAGTTCATCCATAAATGTATTCGCATCTTTAAATTCCCGGTAAACCGATGCAAATCTGACATAGGCCACAGGATCCAGGTCTTTCAGCTTGTCCATGACAATCTCCCCGATCACGCTGCTGGGGATTTCCTTCTCCTCCCGGTTAAAGATTTCCAGCTCAATCGCGTCGATGGTCTTCTGGATCGCCTCAGCCGGAACCGGGCGCTTATAGCACGCGCTGAGCACGCCGTGCTCGATCTTAGATCTTTCATACTGTTCGCGGTTATTATCTTTCTTAATGACGATCAGAGGGATAGTCTCCACTTTCTCATAGGTCGTAAAACGTCTTCCGCACTCATCGCAGGAACGTCTCCTGCGGATGGAGCTTTTATCCTCCGCCGGTCTGGAATCGATCACTCTTGTATCCGGGTTGCCGCAATAGGGACATCTCATATTTTTTCCGCCTTTCTCCGCATTGATCTCGGTCTTATTCTGCAATCTGCGTTCATTATACACAATCGTTAAAACTTTTGCAAAAACTTTTCTTCCTGTATTTCCACGATCACGATATCCGGTCCTATCTTCCTGATACACGCAAACGGGATCACATATTCGCAGTCTGTCCCGAGGAATCCGCAGATCTTTCCCGGTCCCGGGATGATCACCGCCTCCACGTCTCCGTTACAGACATTGATCTCCACATCCACAATACAGCCGAGACGCCTTCCGCTGCAGATATTGATCACTTCTTTATCTCTTAATTCGCAAAGCCTCATCCCGCATCCTCCGCGCATAACCGCATTCTTTCTATATATAAATATGAATTTTTCTCCTGTCTGTTCCTGTTTCCGCTGTTTTCCTATCGGAAGTCCTTCCATTTTCCGCCCTTTTGCACTAAAATAAAGACTGCAAATATAATTTCAGGAGAATTTATTATATGAAAGAAACAATCTTACTTTTTAACCCACCCGAAAAAGACCGTCTCTTAAAACTTGAGATGGCACTGTTCCCGCTCCATGTCCGGCTGAAAAAGGTTGCGCCTTCTGAATACAATCAGCCTTTGGGAGCCCTTGCAGGGATCAAAGACATGACGCCTGCCGAGGGCACCTATGACGGTCCGGAACTTCCGGATACCATGCTCGTCTTCTGCTTTCTCGACGACAGCCGGCTCAACCAGGCGCTTGCCGCCCTGAGGAAATCCGGAGCGGGATCTTTCCCTTACAAAGCGATCCTCACTCCGACGAACAGCGAGTGGACCGCGCCGGACTGCTTTGCTGAGATTAAAAGGGAGCACGAAGCTATGCATCCTTAAGAAGGCAACATTTTATTGTATATCCGTTCCCGGCATGTTATACTGGGAGCAGACATTCGTTCTGACTGTAAAGGCTTTCCGTTTTCGGAAAGACCTGAGCAAAAAGGCGCAGATATCGTACAGAGGACAGAGGGGTTTTCCCTCTTCTTGTGATAGAAAAGCGCCTTTATGGCGCTTTTTATTTTCTTATTTTTCGAAACTAAAAATGGAAGGTCAGGTTCATCCTGGTCTTTCACAGGACAGGTAAAAAATGACCAGAAGGAGGACTGCCTATGGAAAACAGGATCGCACTGATCGGCATCATTCTGGAATCCAGGGATGCCGTGGATGAGCTGAACCATCTGCTGAGCCAATACGGGGAATACGTGATCGGCAGAATGGGGATTCCCTACCGCGAAAAAGGCATCCACGTCATCAGCGTGGCGCTGGATGCACCAAATAACGTCATCAGCGCACTTTCGGGCAAACTGGGGATGCTGCCCGGAGTGAGCACGAAGACGATCTACGGGAAAAATACATGAATATAGAAACAAGAAAACTGACTGTGAATATAACTGAAAACACAGCTGCCAATACAGCCAGGATCAGGGAGCTGATCGACAAACTGGAGCAGGACCATTCCCTGACCCGCAGTGAATGGACGGAGCTCATCCGGGGACGAAGTCCCGAGACAGCCGTCCATCTCTTTGAGCGGGCAAGAAACGTCCGCATCCACCATTACGGGCATGACATGTACATCCGGGGATTGATCGAGTTTACTAATTACTGCAGAAACGACTGCTATTACTGCGGGATCAGGAAAAGCAATCCTAACGCAGAGCGCTACCGGCTGACTAAAGAAGAGATCCTTGACTGCTGCGCGCACGGATACGAGTTAGGGTTCCGTACCTTTGTGCTCCAGGGCGGCGAAGACGGGTGGTATACGGATGAACGGCTGGCAGATATTGTCGCTTCTATCCGTTCCGGATGGCCGGACTGCGCTGTCACGCTCTCTGTCGGCGAGCGTTCCCGGGAAAGTTACCGCATCCTGCGTGAAGCAGGCGCGGACCGCTATCTGCTCCGGCACGAGACGTATGACAGCATCCACTATCAGCGGCTCCATCCCCCCGCTCTGAGCGCGGCGCACCGTCAGGAATGCCTCTGGAACTTAAAGGAACTGGGCTACCAGGCGGGCACCGGCTTCATGGTCGGTTCTCCTTTCCAGACTCCGGAGAACCTTGCCGATGATATGCTTTTCCTGACAGAGCTGAATCCTCAGATGGTCGGGATCGGACCCTTTATTCCCCACCACGACACGCCTTTCGCTGACAGGAAAGCCGGGACTCTGGAGCTGACACTTTTCATGCTGGGGCTGATCCGTCTCCTGCTCCCGAAAGTCCTGCTGCCCGCCACGACGGCGCTGGGCACCATCGCGCCGGACGGAAGGGAGCAGGGCGTCCTGGCAGGCGCAAATGTGGTAATGCCCAACCTCTCCCCCGCCCAGGTCCGTGAAAAATATCTGCTGTATGACAATAAGCTCTGTACGGGAAGCGAAGCGGCAGAGAGCCTGAAAGACCTGGAAACGCGGATGGCGGCAATCGGATATCATGTCACTGTGTCCCGCGGGGATTCACTGAATATATAGTATGCTATAAATATTATTTAAAGTTTACATATGGAAAAGGAGGAATACAGACAATGTATGATGTAAATTCAAAATGCGCGGATGATTTTATCAACCATGAAGAAATCCTGGAAACTCTCGCCTATGCGGACGAGAACAAAGAAAACATTGAACTGATCGATTCCATTATCGAAAAGGCCAAAAAAAGAAAAGGGCTCTCCCACAGGGAAGCCTCTGTGCTCCTTGCCTGTCCGATCGAGGAAAAGAACCAGGAGATCTATAAGCTTGCCGAACAGATCAAAAAAGATTTCTACGGAAATCGTATCGTCATGTTCGCGCCGCTGTATCTGTCCAACTACTGCATTAACGGCTGTACTTACTGCCCGTACCATGCAAAGAACAAACATATACCGAGAAAGCAGCTTTCTCAGGAGGACATCCGCAGAGAGGTTATTGCGCTCCAGGATATGGGACACAAGCGCCTTGCGCTGGAAGCCGGCGAAGACCCGGTCCGCAACACAATGGATTATTACCTGAAATCAATTGAGACCATTTACAGCATCAAACATAAAAACGGGGCGATCCGCCGTGTGAATATCAATATCGCGGCAACAACCGTTGATAACTACCGCCTCTTAAAAGAGGCAGGGATCGGTACCTATATCCTCTTCCAGGAGACATACCACAAGGAGAGCTATCTCCAGCTCCATCCGACGGGGCCGAAGCATGACTACAACTACCATACTGAGGCAATGGACCGCGCCATGGAAGGCGGCATCGATGATGTCGGCTTAGGAGTGCTTTTCGGACTGGACAAATATCGTTATGAATTTGCAGGACTGCTCATGCATGCGGAGCATCTGGAAGCCGCTTTCGGAGTAGGTCCACACACGATCAGTGTGCCAAGGCTGAAACATGCCGATGACATTGATCCCGATGACTTTGACAACGGAATCGATGACGATACCTTTGCCAAGATCGTTGCCTGCATCCGAATCGCCGTTCCCTACACTGGCATGATCATTTCCACAAGGGAAAATCAGAAAACAAGAGAGCGTGTTCTTCATCTCGGCATCTCTCAGATCAGCGGCGGTTCAAGGACCAGTGTGGGCGGTTACTGTGAACCCGAGCCTGAAGACGAGAAATCCGAGCAGTTCGATGTCAGCGATAACCGCACACTGGATGAAGTCGTGCGCTGGCTCATGGAGATGGACTATATCCCCAGCTTCTGTACGGCATGCTACCGCGAGGGACGCACAGGCGACCGTTTCATGTCTCTGTGCAAGAGCGGGCAGATCCAGAACTGCTGTCATCCGAACGCTCTGATGACGCTGAAGGAATATCTGATGGATTACGCATCGCCTGAGACGAAGGCGATCGGAGATAAACTGATCGAAAAGGAAGTGCTGAATGTGCCGAATGAAAAGGCAAGAGCAGTTGTCCTTGAGAACCTGAGGCTGATCGAGCAGGACAACAGGAGAGATTTCCGTTTCTAAGGGCTGAAAATCTGAATATAAAAAACGGGATTGTCAGTTAAAAGAAGGACAGGCGCGCGGCTCATATGAGCAGGCACCTGTCCTTTTTATAATAGGCGGTAGTGTAAAAAACTTTGTGGCTTTGGTAAAAAATAGCTCCTTTTTGGTAAGA
>ERZ1643247.237-NODE-237-length-72074-cov-32.917855_pt1 | contig 72074 bp, 58 predicted proteins | sample MGYA00579264_ERZ1643247 | MGnify/ENA primary metagenome ERZ1643247 (study PRJEB29033, sample SAMEA4952262) | chicken gut metagenome | biome: Broiler Chicken; feature: Gastrointestinal Tract; material: Caecum | place: Ireland | collected 2018 | study: Broiler... | reverse complement strand
AGGTTAGCACACAGGGGGATGATTGTCAAGCACCGATCAGCTCTGCAGTCCCGGAAAATACAGCCCGGGAAATAAATGTCCTACTGTTCCAGAAGTGCCTTTTCGTCATCCCGCACCGGTTCCTGCCCGATCCATGACAAAGCCTCGTCGATGTCAAACGTCTCCCTTCCGTCTTCATTTACGAAAAACGGAATCCCGATTCCACTGTGTTCTCTCACCGGTTCAAAAATGGGATGCGTATCTCTCAAACGCAGAAACTCCTTGAGTTTTCCTGTATCTGCTGTAATGTCAATAAACTCACTGTCAAATCCACGCATTTTCTGTATCACCAGATAATTTCTGCAATCCACGCAGATCTTTGATCCATATACTTTCATCTTATATCTTCCCTTCTGTCCGTTGAAAACACCTCTCACAGCCTCGACTTAAAATCCTCATATCCGAACGTCCTCACGATCTCGCACTCTCCGTCTTCCTTCTCCAGCACGATATCCGGCAGGTTCATCCCGTTAAACGTATTTGTCTTCACCATGGTATAGATCGCCATATCCTGAAATACCAGCCGTTCCCCGCACTGCAGCGGATGATCGAACACATAATCGCCGATCACATCTCCGGCAAGACAGGTCGGCCCGGCGAGACGGTAAACATATTTGTTCTCTCGCAGATCCGCATCCTCCGTGCTCACCGCCCCTTTCAGCGGCGGCCGGTACGGCATCTCCAGCACATCCGGCATATGGCACGCCGCAGATGTATCCAGTATCGCGATCTTCATCCCATTATCCACGATCTCCAGCACTTCCGTGATCAGCTCGCCCGCATTGAGCGCCACGGCTTCCCCTGGTTCCAGATAGACTTCCACACCGTATGTCTCTTTCACATGGCGGATGCATTTCTTCAACAGCTCACGGTCATAATCCTCACGCGTGATATGATGTCCTCCGCCGAAGTTTACCCACTTCATCCGGCTGAGATACCTGCCGAACTTTTCTTCTACGGCTCTCAATGTTGTCGCCAGATCATCTGAGTTCTGCTCGCACAGCGTATGAAAATGAAGTCCGTCCAGCTCACAGATTTCCTCCTCTGTCAGCTCAGCCTGCAGCCGTTCCAGAGTAGTCCCCAGCCTGGAATACGGAGCACAGGGATCGTAAATGGCATGTCCCTCCTGTGTGGAGCACTCCGGGTTGATCCGAAGCCCCATGCTTATGCCGCCTGCGTTCTTGACGGATCGGCCTGCTGTTTTCGAATTTTCTACCTGTTCGGCTGTCTGGATCTCATATCTCCGCACCAGATCCTTATATTTCCGGAACTGTGCCGGAGAATTGAACACAATATGATCGCACATCCTCAGGATCTCCGGCATTTCTTCCTCTCTGTAGGCGGGTGAGAAGATGTGGTTTTCCTTTCCCATCTCCTCGTATCCCAGCCTCGCCTCGTGGAGTCCGCTTGCGGTCGCACCGTCCAGATACCGGCCGATCAGAGGATATACCCGGTACATGGAAAATGCTTTCTGCGCCAGCAGGATATGGCATCCCGTCTCCTCGCGAATCTCTCTTAATATTTCCAGATTTTCTCTTAATTTCCGCTCCTGCACCACATAACAGGGCGTTCTGAGTTCACTCTTTTTCATATTCTGCCCATATCCTCCTGCTTATCTGCCTCTCTGCATGATCCTTTTCAAACTTTTAGTCAACCAGCTCCGGATCTTCACTGATCTTCCACGGCAGGCCCCATTTATTCAGCGCCTCCATGAACGGATCCGGATCGAACTCTTCCATATTGTAGACGCCCGGTTTCTTCCATGTGCCGGTCATCACCATCATGGCGCCGATCATTGCCGGAACGCCTGTTGTGTATGCGACCGCCTGTGAGCCCACCTCTTTATAGCACTCCTGATGGTCACACGTATTGTAGATGTACAGTTTCTTCTCCTGTCCGTCTTTCTTTCCGATGAAAATGCACCCGATATTTGTCTTTCCTTTCGTCCTCGGGCCAAGGGAAGACGGATCCGGCAGTACTGCCTTCAAAAACTGCAGCGGCACGATCTCTTTTCCCTCATACATGATCGGCTCGATCGATGTCATACCCACATCTTCCAGACAGCGCAGGTGTGTCAGATAACTCTCGCCGAATGTCATAAAGAAGCGGATTCTCTTGATTCCCGGAATGTTGAGCGCCAGCGATTCGATCTCCTCGTGGTGGAGCAGATACATATCCTTCTCCCCGATCTCCGGGAAATTATAGACGCGCTTGATCTCCATGGGCTCTGTCTCTACCCAGTGGCCGTCCTCCCAGTAGGAGCCTTTCGCAGACACCTCGCGAATGTTAATCTCCGGATTAAAATTCGTTGCAAACGGATAGCCATGATCCCCCGCATTGCAATCTAAGATATCAATATAGTTTATTTCGTCAAAATAATGTTTCAGTGCATAGGCAGAGAATACGCTTGTTACGCCGGGGTCGAATCCGCTTCCAAGAAGAGCAGTAAGCCCTGCCTTCTCATATTTCTCCCGGTAAGCCCACTGCCATTTATACTCGAATTTAGCTGTATCCTCCGGTTCATAGTTCGCCGTGTCGATATAGTGCACGCCTGCTGCCAGACATGCATCCATAATCGTCAGATCCTGATATGGCAGCGCCAGATTCAGGACTACCTCCGGCTGCTCCTTTTTGATCAGAGCCGTCAGTTCCTCCACATTATCCGCATCTACCTGAGCGGTTGTAATCTTTGTCTTCGTTGTCCCCTGCAGTTTCTCTTTCAGTGCGTCACATTTTGACACTGTCCTGCTGGCGATGCACAGCTCGGAGAACACCTCGCTGTTCTGACAGATTTTATGAATTGCCACACTCGCCACGCCTCCGCAGCCGATTACCATTACCTTTCCCATGATCAGTCTCCTTTCCTGAGTTTTTACTCTTCTATTTCTTTGTTCATTCTTCCTTTTGTTTTTCACTTTCAGTCCTGCCGGTTCGCAATCGCAATGAGCATCTCCCGGATGATCTTACACGCCGCGGCTGTAGACGCTCCCGTTGGATCGTAGGGCGGACACAATTCGTTTACATCACATCCGATCAGATTCACTCTCTCGCACACTTTTGTTACGCCGCGCATTGCGGTAAGAAAATCAATCCCGCCCGGCTCCGGCGTCCCCGTTCCCGGGAATACCGACGAATCCATCACATCCAGATCCACCGTAAAATACACCGGCGCATCGCCGATCTGTTCCAGCGCCTCATCCAGTCCGTCCAGTGTAAACGGGTGGAAATCCGTATGTCCCGCCCGCGCCCAGTCAAACTCTTCTTTCTCGCCGGAGCGGATACCGAACTGATGGATCCGGCCGTCCGCACAGCATATATCCGCCATGTTCCGGGTACCGCTCCCGTCACCAGCGTCCGTTCCATTTTTTCCGGTCTGCTCCAGCACTTCCCAGCATCTCCGGATCACGCAGGCGTGGGAGAGCTCCACGCCCAGATAATCCCGCCTCAGATCCGTGTGCGCGTCAAAATGAATGATATGCATATCCGGATATTTCTCCGCCGCGGCGCGCACGCTTCCGAGCGTCACAAGATGCTCCCCGCCGATCATAAACGGCAGCTTCCCGTCCTTTAAAATATCACGGGCGCAGTCCTCGATCTGCCCCAGCACTTTGGATGAACTGCCGATCGCCAGCTCAAGATCCCCACAGTCATATACGACATTTTCCGGCAGTTCCTTATCCTGATACGGGCTGTAGATTTCCAGCCCGTAGGAATCATTTCTCACCGCCTGTCCCGCAAAGCGAGTCCCCGGGCGAAATGACGTCGTTGAATCAAAGGGCGCACCGAAGATCACGACATGCGCCTCCTCATACTGTGCATCGCATCCGATAAAATTCACTGTATTTTTCCATATCATCTCTCTACATCCTCCAGCAGCTCTTCCACATAAGCCGGGAGCGCAAATACACCGGCGTGCAGCCTCGGCTCATAATACTTTGTGTGGATGCCTTTCAGCTTCCATCCCACCTTGTCCAGATCATCCAGCGGATGATATTTTTTTGAGGCAAATCCGAACAGCCAGTGCCCCGACGGATAGGAAGGAATGTGTGCCTGATACACGCGGCAGATAGGAAATGTCTCCAGTATCCGCTTGTGCATCCTCTGGCACTGGAACGCCTCCTCCGTATAGAAAGGACTCTCGTTCTGATTGATCATAACGCCGTCCTCATGGAGCGCATTGTAACAGTTGCCGTAGAACTCTTTTGTAAACAGTCCCTCCCCTGCTCCGAACGGATTCGGGGAATCTATGATGATCAGGTCGTAGGCATCACTCTTCGACCGGATAAACCGCAGGCCGTCTTCATTAAAAATCTCCACTCTTTCATCGGTCAGGCTGTTGGCTATCTCCGGAATATATTTCCGGCACACCTCCACAAGCAGCGGATCCGGCTCCACCACGTCGATCGTCTCTATCGTGTCATATTTGATCAGCTCTCTGACGACTCCGCCGTCGCCCCCTCCTACTACAAGCACCCGTTTTACATCCGGATGCACCGCCATAGGCACATGGGTGATCATCTCATGGTAGATAAATTCATCCCGCTCGGTCAGCATCAGATCTCCGTCCACGACAAGGATCTTTCCGAAGTCTTTCGACTCAAGGACGTCGATCCTCTGGATATCGCTCTGGGCGCTGAAGAGCTGTTCCTCAATGCGGATGGACAGCTTCACGCCGTCCGTATGTATATCCGAAAACCACATTTCCATATGGATTCTCACTCCTTCTCAAAAATATGTAATCTCACTGCAAACGTATCTCTTCTCTATCTTTCCGTCAGCACATTCAGCCGCTCGATCCGCTCGTCCTCCGGCCCGGTCATAGAGCAGCCTTTTTCTTTCGCATAGACAATATAATTGATGATCTCATCCGTGATCTCCTCCCCCGGCGCCAGTACCGGTATTCCAGGCGGATAGCACATGACAAACTCGGAACAGATCCTGCCTCTCGTCTCCTCCAGCGGCAGCGATTCTTTCTCCGCGTAGAAAGAATCCTGAGGCGTCATGACGACTTTCGGTGCAATGTATTCCTGGGAGAGCATTCCTGTCTTGTCTTTTTTATATCTGCGCTTCAGATCCGCAAGGGCGGTCACAAGCCGCTCCACCTCCCGGATCCGGTCGCCGATAGACAGGTAGGCAAGAATATTTCCCAGATCTCCGAACTCGATCTGGATATCGTACTCATCTCTCAGAATGTCATAGACCTCGATCCCGGCAAGCCCGATGTCCAGTGTGTGGATGGACAGCTTTGTCGGATCAAAATCAAAAATGCTGTCTCCGTTTACCATCTCCCTGCCGAATGCATAGTAATCGCCGATCTGATTGATCTCTTTTCTGGCGTATTCCGCCAGTTCCGTTACGATACGGAAAGATTCCTCCCCGCGCAGCGCCAGATTTCTGCGGGAGATATCCAGACTGGACAGGAGCAGATAAGAACCGCTTGTGGTCTGTGTCAGGTTGATGATCTGCCGGATGTATCCCGGATGCATCCCCTTTCCGATCAGCAGGAAAGAACTCTGCGTCAGACTCCCGCCGGACTTGTGCATACTCACAGACGCAATATCCGCTCCCGCCTCCATCGCCGAAACCGGAAGATTTTTTCCGAAATAAAAATGTGTCCCGTGTGCCTCATCCGCCAGCACCTTCATCCCTTTTTCATGGGCCATCTTCACGATCGCTTTCAGGTCGGAGCAGACTCCATAATAGGTCGGATTGTTGACAAACACCGCAACTGCATCCGGATTCTCCTCAATCGCCCGCTCCACATCAGCGCGCTTCATCCCCAGTGAAATGCCCAGTCTCTGATCCACGTCCGGATTGACATAAATCGGCTTTGCCCCGCAGAGCACCATTGCATTGATGGCGCTGCGGTGCACATTTCTCGGCAGAATGATCTTGTCTCCCTTCTTGCAGCAAGACAGGATCATGGTCTGGACGGCCGACGTCGTTCCTCCCACCATCAGAAATGCGTGTTCCGCTCCGAATGCGTCCGCCGCCAGCTCTTCCGCCTCCTTGATGACAGATACCGGGTGGCACAGATTGTCGAGGGGCTTCATGGAATTCACGTCAATGCTGACACATCGTTCCCCCAGAAGCTCCACCAGCTCCGGATTGCCCCTTCCATGCTTATGCCCCGGCACGTCAAAGGGTACGACTCTGTTCCGCCGGAAACGTTCCAGCGCCTCATAGATCGGCGCTCTCTTCTGTAATGATCTCTCCATCTTAAACCTCCGCCATTGTATAATTGCGGCGTGTGCATCCGGCTGCCATATTGCTGAAAAAGTAACAGGCCGGATGCACGTTGCACCCAGCCTGTGTGATATCGCGTTATGATCCCGCCCTTCTTATACAAGAGGGCTCGTCTGATTTACAGATATAACAGATATTGGACGTAGAGTCTATATAGCAAATATTTTTACTTTTACTACTCTTATTGACCGTTTCACAAGTTGTGTATGCGTATCGTGCACACCGCGGTTATAAAGTAACCAACTTATAAAATTTGAGCTCCTAACTCAATCAATAATGCAGCTTGACGCCGCGTAAAATATTTGCATGGAGAACGTTCCAAATATCTGCTTTCCATACATTCGGTATCGTAGCATAAAATAATCAGGAATTCAAGCAAATTCTTACAGATCAGTTCAGCCGGCTGATACTCAGATGACCGAACTGCTATCCCCTGTCAGAATCCGCTGCTGTACTCTTCAATCCTGCCCTTCACCCGGTCAGCTTCGTCTCCCTCAAGAGGCGTTGGCTGATAATTATTATATGAAGAATCCGAAGATATAGAGCATGGTATGATGTTCGTCACATTATCTTCCACCAGTTCTCCGTCCTGAACCGTAAATGTCTGCTGAAAAATCATAGTGTCTTTATCCGACGGATTACTGTTGCCTCCGAAGCAGAAGTTGCCGAGACTGTACACAATGTTCTTTCCATTATAGACTTCGATGCCTTCAAGTACATGCGGGTGATGTCCCAGCACAAGATCCGCACCATTATCGATAGCAGAGTGAGCAAGGTTCACCTGATTCTCTGTCGGATAATTTTCTCTCTCAATTCCCCAGTGGAAGCTTACGATAACGATCTGAGCCCCCTGATCCTCGACAGCCTTGATATTAGAAATCATCTCATCTTCACAGCCCATGCCTTCTGCCAGCTCATAAGTACCTACCAGGCCGACTTTTACACCGTTTACATCCATGACAGCGGTCCTGTCATATCCGAAGTTCGTGATCCCTGCCGCATCTAAAGCCGCGATTGTGTCCGTATAACTCTTGTCTCCGTAATCATGGCTGTGGTTATTTGCAAGGTTTGCCGCCTCCACATCGCCGTCCGTCAATATCTGTGTATACTCCGCCGGTCCCTTGAACGCATATGTTTTATCCTGGCGTGTCTTCTCTTCCGTAAGCGTCCCTTCCATATTAACGATAGTCAGGTCATCCGCTTCAAAAATTGATTTCACATTCTGGAAGAAATAAGCCGGGCCATTGCTGTCATAGTAAGCATTCAGACTTGTACTCGGATCAAAATACTCGTCCGTTCCCAGCGTGCAGTCTCCTGCCGCACTGATAGTAATAGAAACCGGTTCCGTTTCCGCTTTTGTCTCATTTTCTTCCGGCTGCTGTTCTTCAATCGTCAGATCCGAAGCCTGATCATTCTTATCGTTACTTCTGTCACTGCCGCCCGCAAAATGTCTCACCAGCGCAACTATTCCCACAACGATCAATATCAGCAGCAATGCAAGTCCGCACAGAATTGCAATAGCAATCCTCCTTCTCCTCTTCAGCCGTTCTCTCTTGCGGCGCATCCGCTCTTCACGGCTTATCGGCCTGCGCTGCTGCGTTCCCTTTTCCGGTCCCGGTGTCTGCCCTCTGCCGGACTGCATGTTTCTTCCTCTCTGGTCTTCCCCCTGATTCATCTTAAGTCACCTCTCAAATCATCCCTTTTTCGTATAAAATCCGCTTTTTTAAGCTTTAAACTGATTTTATGGTATCACCTGAAGAGGACTTTTGCAACTGCGGGCAGCAAGAAACGCCCGGTTTCCCGGACGTTCCTTCTGTTATGCCTTATGCTGTTCTGCTGTAAACCCGTTCAAACTGTATATTCACACGGAACAGATCACCATCCAGATACAGTTCGAACTTCCCTCCCTGCATCGTTGTAAGGCTCTTTGCGATAGACAAGCCCAGCCCGCTTCCTTCCGTGCTTCTCGAAATATCTCCCCTGATAAAACGCTCGGTCAGCTCATCCGCTGAAATATTCAGCTGCTGCTCGGATACATTTTTCAAAGAGAAATTAACTTTATCTTCCGTCAGTATAAGATCCGCATAAACCCTTGTCCCGGGCATTGCGTATTTTGCCGCATTTCCAAAAATATTCTCCAGAACCCGCCACATACGCCTGCCGTCCACATGGATGACTGCCGGTTCCTCAGGGAGATTAAGCACCATGGTCAGATTGCGCGCGGCAAATTTTTCTGCCATCTCTCCCTCAGTCTGCTGTACCAGCTCCCTCAGATCCATATCCATATATTCCAGCGTTATATTGCCGCTGCTTACCTTGGATGCCTCCACAACATCTTCTGTCAGTGTCTTGAGCCTCTGCGCCTTTGCCTCAAGAATGTCGAGATAACCCCGGATTTTTTCGTCATCAATATTAGAACGCTTCAGAATATCCACATAGTTGATGATCGAAGTCAGCGGAGTCTTGATATCGTGGGATACATTCGTGATCAGATCCGTTTTCAGTCTCTCGTTTCTCATGGCTTCATCCACGGCCTTATTAAGCCCGCTTCCGATATTATTGATCTTCTCCGCAATGTCCCGCTCTTCCCCGCGCAGCCATTTCAGATCGATACGGTATTCCAGGTTGCCGCCCGATATCTCTTCAATTCCTTTTCTGATCCTGCTCTTCGCAACCGCTCCGCACATCACTGCCCATATGACTGCCACATCCACAGCCACCGCCAGCACAAGAAACGGAACGTCCCTGAAAATGATTGCCAGCCACTGGATAAACATAAATCCCAGCACTGTGGCTGCGCTTTTCATCGTAATCGCCCGGGATTTCCACACCCTTCCGGCAGCCGTGATCAATGCACAGAGCAGACTTCCTTTCCAGAGAATCTTTGCCTTGATTCTCCGGATCAGACTCACATAGCCGGCAAAGAAACAGAGGAAAGTGAACAGCCCGTAGAAGAATAATCCCGCCAGATCCGCCAGATTTATAGCTGCTGTAAACAATGTCGAGTAGACTACCGGAACCGTATCGGCGCCATAATATTCAACTGCTGTCGACACCTCCGGGAAGCTGCTAAATGTGGTAACTGTTCCAATCATGACACACGTAACAAGTACCCACAGGCCAATCACCAGTCCAGCCGAAATTTCCGTCTTCCAATGGTCAAATACCGTCAGATGAAGATCTTCGCTTCCCGGCTTCTTTCCTGCCGTCACTGCAAGCCACACGGCCGATATGATGAAGAGTATGCCGCCTGCTATAAAGAGAATGAGCGCCCATCTCAAAAACGGTATGTTCTGGTTGTAATTTTCGCTACCCTCATAAAACTGATCCTGTATAGGGTATGAGGTATCTACCGATATAGCCAGGATGTTCTCCGAATTCCGGTTGGATTCATATGACCTTACCGTATCCCACTCACTGGATGCAGACAGATTCATATTTGTCTCAAAATCTTTCAGTCTGGGGTTGACGATCACATATTTTACAGAGTCTCCCGACTTCATCTCCTCGATATGTTTCCCGACATCCGCATAGTCCGCGTAGTCTGCCCTGTTTGTGAATACCTGCTTTTTCTCCTTGTCTACATATAGATAGGTAAAGTTTGTATTGCCTTCTTCCAGATATTCCCATCCGGACTGGTAAGTCGTATAATCATCAAATATGTCGCTCAGCACAAAGCTCAGACGGTCATATATTTCAGTCAGATTTCCGTTCAGCTCCGGCGTATTATTCACGACCTCAAGAAGATTTTTCCCTCCCACAGGCGCATACTCTTCCTCAAGAGCCGACCCGAAGTTCCAGCAGTCCGTATAAATCTCTTTTCCGTCGGAATCCACGATCCTTACGCTGCCGTTATACCCCTCTTCTGCAGTTTTGTTAGAAAGATCATTTAAAAATTGCGCCTGCGTATGATATTCGTCATCGAACTCAGCCATAAGCTGTCCGCTTTCAAAAAGGGCAAGAAAGTCATCAAAATAATAGTAATAGTAAGTTCCATCTACATTCCGGCATACGATAACATTTTCATCGTATAAATCTTCACCTGTAGAATTATAATCTTCGCTCCAGCTGATCAGGTGATCCAGTCTGTACATTAATTTCCCATTTTCAATACTGCCGCCCTGTCCGGGATCGGCATACGCCATAATATCAATTTCCTTGCCAGGATCATATGCTCCGTCTGTCTCCATCAGATTCTTTACCCGGAACATCCCGAAAGCTTCATACATAGCGCCTTCTACAGCCGAGTTGAAGTCCGGCGAATCCTCATAGGGCTCGTTTATCAGACTTGTAATCTGAGACGGATCGATCGTTCCCGCATATGTGGCAGCCACCCCCAGCGAGGTAATAAACGCCGCGCCGCTTATAACACCGACCAGCAGGAGGATCACTTTCGTCAGGGTCCTTCTATACCATTGCTTCATATATTTTCCTATATTCCTTTCTCAATCTTGTAACCGACTCCCCACACTACTTTCAGATATCTGGGGTCTTTGGGATTAATCTCAATCTTCTCTCTTATATGACGGATATGCACGGCAACCGTATTATCCGCACCGATGGCTTCCTCATTCCAGATTGATTCATAAATCTGACTGATAGAGAAGACACGTCCCTGATTCTTCATGAGCAGGAGCAGGATATTATACTCGATCGGGGTAAGCTTCACCGGCTCGCCGTCTACCGTCACTTCTTTTAAGTCATCATTGATCTTCAGGCCGCCCACCTCGTAGATCTTCTCCTGCTCTCCCTGTCCGGAACCGCCCAGCTGATTGTACCTTCTAAGCTGGGATTTCACTCTTGCTACAAGCTCCAGCGGACTGAACGGCTTCGTTACATAATCGTCCGCGCCTACGTTGAGCCCCAGTATTTTATCCGCGTCCTCTGACTTCGCCGAGAGGATAATGATCGGGATACTGTTCTTCTCCCGGATCTTAAGCGTGGCACGAATCCCGTCCAGACGCGGCATCATCACATCGATGATCAGCAGATTGATCTTCTCCTTCTCAAGGATGTTGAGCGCCTCGATCCCGTCGTACGCTTTCAGAATATGATATCCCTCCTGGGACAGATATATCTCAATTGCCTCCACAATTTCTTTGTCGTCGTCACACACAAGTATGTTGTACATTATGATCACCCCTTCGTCTCTCTTAAATACTCCGGCCCCTCCTCTTTGACTGAATCATGAAGAGTCCATCTATAGTATACATGATAAGATTGATTTTTTAAGAGGTGAGAATGAAAATCTTATGATTTCCTTAACTTAATAATAGATCGGAACGTTTCCTGTTTTACGAAACATTCCGATCTATATATGGTAAATCATATTTGTTATGTATTTAAAACATCCCTTTGAGCGCCGGATAGAATTTTCTGAATTTCTGGTATTTCTCCTCATACTTCTGTACCAGCTCCGCATCCGGCTCTTCGGTCTTCACGACTTTTACCAGCTTCTTCGCCGCCTCTTCTACCGAGGAATATACTCCGCATCCGACCGCGGCAAGGATTGCCGCGCCGTATCCCGGCCCTTCTTCGCTCTCAATGATATCCACTTTCATGTTCATCACATTGGCGATGATCTTACGCCACAGCGGACTCTTCGCTCCGCCGCCGCAGATCTTCGTTCTCTGCGGATTCACACCGATACTCCGCGCCACTTCAAGGGAATCTCTCAGGCCGAACGCCACGCCCTCGAGAACAGCAAGCGTCATATCCTCACGGGTTGTATCCATGCTCATTCCGATGAATGCAGCTCTCGCATCCGGATCATTATGCGGCGAACGTTCCCCCATCAGATACGGCAGATAGAATACATGGTTCTCGCCAAGTCCGGTAATACCCGACTGCTCTCCTGCATAATCTTTCGTCTTCAAGATTTCATCCATCCACCATTTATTGCAGGATGCCGCGCTGAGCATACATCCCATAAGGTGATAATTTCCATCCGCATGGGCAAATGAGTGAAGGGCGTTATGCTCATCCACACCGAACTTCTCGCTGGAAATAAAAAGTGTCCCTGATGTTCCAAGGGAAATATTGCAACCGCCGTCGCCTACTGTCGCAGTTCCGACAGCCGCCGCCGCGTTGTCCCCTGCTCCCGCAATCACCTTTACATCCGGGGATAAACCGAGCTCTTCCGCAACCTCCGGCTTCAGACAGCCAACCGGCTCCCAGCTTTCATATAGCTTTGGAAGCTGCTCTTCCGTAATACCGCAGATCTCCATCATTTCTGTTGACCAGCACTTGTGCTCTACATCAAGAAGCAGCATGCCTGATGCATCCGAATATTCCGTGCAGGAACTTCCCGACAGCTTATATGCCAGATAATCCTTCGGCAGCATGATCTTCACAATTCTGGAGAAATTATCTGGCTCGTTCTCTTTCATCCATAGAATTTTCGGGGCAGTGAATCCGGCAAAAGCGATATTTGCAGTGTATTTAGAAAGTTTTTCCTTTCCTATAGTATTATTCAGATACTCAACCTGTTTTCCCGTCCGGCCGTCATTCCACAAGATCGCCGGACGAATCACATTGTCATCCCGATCCAGCGCGACCAGTCCATGCATCTGCCCGCCGAAGCTGATGCCCTTTACCTGACTCTTATCACATTCTGCAGTGAGTTCCTTCAGACCTGCCATACTCTGCTCAAGCCAGTCCTCAGGCTTCTGCTCCGACCATCCCGGATGCGGAAAATAGAGCGGATATTCCTTTGATACAATCTTATGGATCTTCCCGTTCTCATCCATCAACAGAAGCTTGACTGCGGATGTGCCAAGATCCACGCCGATAAAAAACATGTTATTTCCTCCTTCCGGGACGTAGTCAATTTCAATTTTACTCCGTCCCCATTCAAAAACAGTCCTGTCCCTTTTTTCATATTGCGGTGTCCCCACTGTAATTTTGCACAAATCACATCCACAAATGCTTTGCATTATCGATAACAATTTGTACACTTTTCTACAGGGGACAGGGATATTTCAGAAAAGGGACAGGGCAAATCGTAATCCGGGACGTAGTAAAACCGGATTTTACTACGTCCCCGATAATTATCTCCACGGGTTCTCTGTCGGATATCTCACTCCTGCCGGCTGGTTATATCCTATCTCTTCTACCGGAACGCCAATATATTTGAATACTTCGAACAGTTCTTTTCCGTAATGCCCGAACGCAACAGCGCCGTGATGCGGATAGTTCTTCTCTATCAGCACGTGGCGGTAGAATCTTCCCATCTCCGGAATTGCGAATACGCCGATAGATCCGAAGGATCTGGATGCGACAGGAAGTATCTCTCCCTGTGCCACGTATGCGCGCAGTTTATTGTCCGATGTGCTCTGCAGACGGTAGAATGTAATATCGCCCGGTTTAATATCTCCTTCAAGTGTTCCCTGTGTCACTTCTTCCGGCAGTGAACGTGCCATGATGAGCTGATACTTCATTTCACAGGAAGTCAGTTTTCCTGACGCTGTATTTCCGCAGTGGAATCCCATAAATGTATCTTTCTGTGTGTACGGGAATCTGCCCTCAATACTCTCCTTATACATATCAGCCGGAACTGTATTGTTGATGTCCAGAAGTGTAACTGCGTCCTGGCTTACCACCGTTCCGATGAACTCACTTAAGCATCCGTAAATATCCACCTCGCAGGATACCGGAATTCCCTGAGCTGTCAGGCGGCTGTTCACATAACACGGAACGAATCCGAACTGTGTCTGAAATGCCGGCCAGCATTTTCCTGCAATCGCCACATATTTGCGGTAGCCTCTGTGATCCTCGATCCAGTCTTTCAGCGTCAGTTCATACTGAGCCAGTTTTGTAAGGATCTCCGGTTTCTTATTTCCCGCTCCGAGTTCTTCTTCCATCTCTTTTACAACAGCCGGGATTCTTTCATCACCTTCGTGCTTATTAAATGCCTCGAACAGATCCAGCTCGGAGTTCTCTTCAATCTCAACACCGATATTGTAAAGCTGCTGGATCGGTGCATTACACGCGAGGAAGTTAAGCGGTCTCGGGCCGAAGCTGATAATCTTCAGATTATTAAGACCTACGACAGCCCTTGCGATCGGCTCAAACTCATGGATCATATCAGCACATTCTTCAGCCGTACCGACCGGATATTCCGGTATATATGCTTTTACATTGCGCAGTTTCAGGTTATAACTTGCATTGAGCATACCGCAGTACGCATCGCCGCGTCCCTGTACAAGATCGTTCTGTGTTTCCTCTGCTGCCGCCACAAACATTTTGGGGCCATCAAAATGTTTCGCAAGCAATGTTTCAGATATCTCCGGTCCGAAGTTTCCAAGGTATACGACAAGCGCATTACACCCTGCCTTTTTGATATCTTCAAGTGCCTGTACCATATGGATCTCACTCTCCACTATACAGATCGGGCACCCATAAACCGTACCTTTTCCGTATTTCTTCTCATACGCATCGATCAGCGCTTTTCTTCTGTTAACGGACAGGCTCTCCGGGAAACAGTCGCGGCTTACTGCGACAACTCCGATTTTCAGTTCTGGCATGTTGTTCATAGTTGATTCCTCTCTTTCTTTTTGCTGCCATTGCAGCATATACTATTTGTTACAGGTTTCTTTATATGTTACCGTATGATAACAGTCTCTTCTATCAGTACGTCCGGTCCTATACTTCCAGATTCTCACCCTTCAGACCGCAGAACGCGCCTTCGATTCCGGCCTCCTCATGGGCAATCAGCCATTTGTTCACTGCTGTCAGCAGACGGTTCTCACCTTCATGCGCAGGAGCAAATGCGAGAGCCTCGTTAGTTCCTTTCGGCAGAACGATCACGCAGCGGAATCCCCCCTCCTGTGCGGAACACGGAGCATAATGAAGCGTTGTCGCATAAAGCTCGACTGCCGTTCCCGCAGGCACAAAGAACGCCTCAGCCTTTGATGTATCATAAGTGTCATCCTCTTCAATGTCCTGCTGACATCCAAGCATCAGGATCAGATCCGAAGCAGCTATATCAATCTCAGAACTTCTGTGATACTCCAGCGCATTCAGCTTATGATTGTCCCCGTTGCAGTACCCGATCTGAATCGGCAGCCCGCCAAAGCCTTTCCTGCATATATCCTCTGCTTCCGGCAGAACTTCCATCGCCTCCACGGACGGTACATAGACAACATCCTTCGGCAGCGGGGTATGTTCCATCTCTTTTAATATCTTCTCAAAAGAGAATTCCGTAACCACTTTTCCGTATTTGCCGAAGGATGCGTCCGTCAGATTCTGAATCTTCATGTTACGACCTCCTTACACTTTGATTTCTGCACATACCCCCGGCATATCTTACCGCGGTATGTGTCCATCACCTGTCTTATGAGGCCATTTTATCACCTTTATTACCTGTTATCGACCAAAAAATTAGCTATTTAATGCCCATTTCTTATCTTTTTACTTTCCATATTTATTAAAAAGTCCTTATTCTGACATACCACATCAGAATGAGGACTTTTTATTCTCTCTGTATTTACTTGGCAGCATACCATACTTTTTCTGAAAAGCTCTTGCCAGCGCCTTGCTTCCCGAAAATCCGTTTCTCATCGCAACTTCTGTAATACTGTACCTGCCGCTGTCCAGGTCCTTTACCGCAAATCCCAGGCGAATATTCTGCACATAGCTCTTAAATGTAATCCCTGCATATTTGCGGAACATTCGCGAAAGATAATTCGGCGAATAATCAAAGATCCGCGCCACCTCTTCAAGCGTCAGATCTGCCGTATAATTTTCTTTCATATAAGAAGTGATTGCGGACAGCCTGTTAAGATTTTTGTTCTTCCGCACAAAAGATTCGTCAACTTCCGTCAGCCGGTAATCTTTCACAAGCAGATACATGATCTGATAGAAAATACTTTTCATCTTCAGATCATAGCCACAGGCTTTTCTGCAATAAACTCCGTACAATTCTCTGACAAGCTCCATAAACCGCTCATCCCGCCTTCCCGGCTCGTGGGAAAACCATATAAACTGTTCCCCGGTGAAATAATTCTCAAACAGTTTCAACGGAATCTGGAGCACGATCGTCTCATTGGGAAGAGGAGAATCAACAGAATGCACTTCATTGGAATTGACAATCATAAAATTATCCGGGGTCAGATGCCATCTCCTGTCGTCAATATAAAACTCCAGTTCTCCCGAACACACTGCAAAGATCTCAATTGACCTGTGCCAGTGCTTCTCGCGGTAATAGCTTCCGCCACTTCCTTCAAATATAAACAATTTAAACGGAAATCCCGTTTCCGGAACAATAAGTTCATGTGAAAAGTCCATACCTGCCCCCAATACAAACTTTATCGATAATCTTTAACAATCATTATAGTTTTATTCCGTCCCTTTTTCAATATTTGGCATCCCGGTTTAAAATATGCCACATCCCATCCGGCAGGGTTCCTCGGCTAAGCTTCATCTGCACTTTTCATTGCGCTCAGGCATATATTGAAGTAAATATTTCAGTCTTACAGGAGTATTCCGGCTGGCTGTTATATTTATGAAAGGAGTCTTAAATGAGTATAAAAGGTCTTGACGTCAGCGAATTCCAGGGAGAGGTAGACTGGGAGCGGGTAAAAGCCGCAGGATATAAATTTGCAATGCTGAGAGCCGGATACGGCTACAATACTGTCGATAAGCAGTTTCGCAGAAATGCTTCTGAATGCAACCGGATCGGGCTGCCGATCGGCGCCTACTGGTTCTGTTACGCATTTTCACCGGAAAAAGCCGCGCAGGAGGCGGACGGATGTATCAGCACTGTTTCCGGATACTGTCTGGATTATCCGGTCTGCTATGATATCGAGCAGGCGTCTGCGGATTATATAGAAAACCAGGGGGTTTCCTTTACTCCTGCGCTTGCCCGGAGTGTCGTTACCAGTTTCTGCAACCGGATAGAATCAAAAGGCTATTATGCCATGTTTTATACAAACCGCAATTTCCTTGACACATATCTGGGAACCGATCTGACAAAACGATATGCGTACTGGTACGCACGCTATACAGATCAGTTTGACGGAACAGACTGCGGTATCTGGCAGTATACGAATACCGGCAGCGTCCCCGGCATCAGCGGTAATGTAGATCTGGATCTGGGATATGTAGACTATCCGTCAGTCATAAAAGACGCCGGTCTGAATCATCTCTCCGGAAGTTCCCCTGCTCCGCCGTCTCCTCAGTATATCACCTATGTAATCCAGCCGGGAGATACGCTCAGCGGAATCGCCCGGCGCTACAAAACGACAGTAAATGTTCTTACACAGCTCAACGGCATCTCTAATCCGGATAAAATCTATGCAGGAAATACAATCCGGATTCCGGAAACCGGTACCGGAAGCGGCCCTTCCGCACAGTACTATACAATACGGGCGGGTGATACACTCAGCGGAATCGCGAAAAAATTCGGAACAACCGTCAGTGCGCTGACACGGTTGAATGGTATCTCCGATCCTGATAAGATCTACGCAGGTGACAAAATACGCGTAAAATGAATTAAGATTTTCATAAGGTTTTTTCTTTTTCTTTTAGAGTTTAAACATACTTTGGACACAATTTCTGTCTATACTATGAATCAGATAGTTGATAAAACAACTATCTCCCCCCTCATAAAGTATTGACATCCCGGGGAACCGGGATGTCGCACTTTACTCTCATTCCTTTAGATAACTATAAAACCACGAAAAACCGTCCTGCCCGGACGGTTTTTCACGTATCAGACCAAAGGCGCCGGAGCACTTCTTCCGCTTCGCTCTACACCTTTTGTCTCATCTGCAATATATTCCAAGAAATATCAAAATCCGCATACTTTTCATGCTTCATTCGGTCTGCACAGGTCAGCTTTCAGCGAGGATGCACACCTTATTCAGCGACAACCGCGCTATGTCCGCGATCACATTTCCTCCAGAACCAGCACATCCCAGTCTTTCAGGCTGATCTCATCGCCCGCATGATACTCTCTGCCGCTTATGAGATCCCTCGCCGCCCGGAACGGACAGGATACCGTTCTGTCTTCTTCGCTGTAATGCAGAATATAATGAACCGTCCGGTCCTGTACTTTTCCGCTGCGTATAATGACCGGCCATTCCAGATCGGGAACCGGGATCTCTGCATCCCCCGCCGCCTTTTTGTATACTTCTTTCAATATCTCCTTATCTGTATAGCAGCCCACATAATAGGCGCTTCCTGAACCGTACCTGTGCCGTGTAATACCTGCGTATGCACCCCAGTATTTATGCTCGTACTTTGCGAGAATCTCTGTTTTCCCCTTCTCGTCCGTCTTTAAGAGCTCTGCAATGTACCGCACCGGCCGGCCCTCCAGCTTCGTCCGCCCCGGTTCCGTATGCTGATTACAGCTCACCCCGAAGCATTCCTGCAGAAGATGGGGCTGGGTATCCGCATAGACCCGCACATGTTCATCCGCCACAAAAGACTTAAAGGAACTTACAAGAACACCGCCGTTCTTTACAAACGCATCCAGCTTTTCCAGCATCTCCTCCGTGATACAATACAGTGCCGGAGTGATGATCATAGAATACTTATCCGGATCAAGGGCGTTCACATCTACTATGTCGCACTCAACGTTCATCTCATACAGACTGTCATACATCCAGCGGAATACATCGTTATAGCTGAGATCCCGATCGATGGGGAACCACTGAAACGCCGTGAGAGACTGGTTGTCCGTTACCACGGCTGCCCGGTTCTGCTTTTTCATTCCGCACAGTCTCTGTCCCAGCTCTTTCCATTCCTTCCCGATCCAGCACGCCTCCTCATAGACAGGGTTCGTCCCCAGATCATGGCTCAGCACTCCTTTCCAGTATGTCTCATACCCGCTGTGTATAGAATGCCAGTTCCAGTACATTATTCCCTTTGCGCCGCTTGCCAGATGGCTGTACGCATGGAGGCGTAGCTGCCCGGGATACGGCGTCCAGTACTTAAATGCCTGAGCCTGACATTCCAGTACGAGATAATTATCATCCTTAAGACTGCGTATACTGTCCCCGCCAAAGGCCGCCTCCGCGCCGGTGAGGTCGTCCTGGGTAGGATGGTAGATATCCGTCCCGGCAAGTGTAAGACATTTTGACGCCTCATAGTGGTTGATATCAGGCTGAACGCCATAAGAATATCCGTCCTGCGCGATATCCGCCCCGAATTTTTTCCATTCAAAATCCAGATTATGGGTAATGAACTGATCTTCTCTTTTATATTCCCGGATAATCTGCGCCTGCCATGCAAGATAGTCCGCCGCAATTTTCCTCTGATACTTCTCAAACTCTGCCACCAGGCCGCCGTTTATGCAGCCTCTCATATCCGGAAAATCCTCCCAGTCATGGATCGAGTTGCTCCAGTAGGCAAGTCCGAAGGCCTCATTGAGCCGCTCTGTCGTCACAAATTTCTCTTTCAGGTACTGCCGGAATCCCGCCTGCATCCGCTCCCCCATATTGCCGTAATGCTTTGTCTCATTGTCAATCTGGAATCCGATCACATTTTTAAATCCCGCAGTATGGGCGGCAAGCTCGCGGATCACAATCTCCGCATGTCTGCGAAACGTCGGATTGAGCAGATCAAAAATCTGACGGTGCCCGTACCGTGCCCTGCCTTCCTTCGTTTCCACCATGATATCCGGGTCCTTCCGGACAAGCCATGCAGGGACGGCGTAAGTTGGCGTTCCCACAATCACCATCATACCTGCTTTCTCTGTCTTCTCCACCACCCGGTCAATATACGAGAAATCAAAAGTCCCTTCTTCAGGCTCCAGTGTACTCCATGTGGATTCTGCAATGCGCACCACATTCATCCCCGCGGCTTTCATCATCGCAATATCCTGATCCATCCTTTCATAAGGCATATATTCCGGATAATATGCGGCTCCGAATAATAATGTATTGTCCATAACTCTTTTCCTCCTGAATTGTCCGGTTTCCATCTATAATACCAGTATCTTCCATCTGATTATATCAATTTTTCCGGTATTGTATCACTTTTCTCACATAATTTATATTTTTTCCCGCCTAGAGAAAGAGAATTATCCGCGTTAATATATTTTTTATTTTTCGTTTAGAATTTTCCCTTTTCTTTTATGATTCACTCATACTTTTGTCACAATTTCCTTTTATACTAGACTCAGATAGTTGATAGACAACTATCTTTCCCCCCTCATAAAGTTTAGGCACTGACAGGTGCCGCACTTTACTCTCATTCCTTTAGATAACTATAAAAACAACGGAAAACCCGCCAGCCGAAAGGCTGACGGGTTTTCCGCTGTTTCTCATTATTATTTATTTCCGATGTTCTTCAAGCCACCCCAGCAGATCCTCATACACCTGCCGGCGGTCCGTCTCATTCAGTATCTCATGACGGTCACCTGTATACAGCCGCAGGGATACGTCTTGTATTCCCGCGGTCCGATACTTTTCGTAAATCTTCCGAACCCCTTTTCCGAATTCACCTACAGGATCTTCGGCGCCGGATACAAATAATACCGGCAGTCCCTTTGGAATCATATATACACTTTCTTTTCGCTGCGTGCTCATCATTCCCAGAAACATATTGTAATAGGCGTTTACCGTAAATCTGAACGAACAGAGCGGATCTGCCGCATACTTCTCCAGCCGTTCATAATCGCTTGTAATCCAGTCCGCCTGCGTCCGTGCGGGTTTGAACTTTTTATTATAGCCGCCGAGCGCAAGTGCATCCACCAGTTTGCTACGATAATGCCATCCTCGGAAAGCCGCCATAACGCGGCACAGCTTTTTGCCGAGCGCAAGCGCCGCCTTCTTATGATCTGCTACAGTTCCCATCAGTACAACGCCGGACAGCCCGTTTCCATACATCTGGATATACTGCCTCAAAAGTGATGATCCCATGCTGTGTCCAAGCATGAAATAGGGCACGCCGGGATACTTTTTTGCTGTGCGCTGCCGGAGCGTATGAATATCTCCGAGCACGCACACATTTCCATATTTTTCATTGAAAAATCCGTACTCGGACTTTGCCTGTACGGATTTCCCGTGTCCGAGATGGTCATTTCCCACGACATAATATCCTTTTTCACAGAGGAACTGTGCAAACTCGTCATATCTTTCGATGTACTCCATCATTCCATGGCAGATCTGAAGGACAGCCTTTACTTCTTTGTCCGGTTTCCATTCGATCGTATGGATCTCAGTGTTGCCATCTTTCGATGGGAAATAGAACTCATCTCTCATGTTCCTCACTACCTGTCATCTAAATTTACATATTCGCGATACGGTGCGAGAGGCTTATATGCCGGACGTATGATCTTATCAACGTTCTGGAGCTCTTCCATTCTGTGAGCGCTCCATCCGACAATACGTGCCGCTGCAAAGATCGGTGTATACAGAGACTTGGGTATATCCAGCATACTGTATACCAGACCGCTGTAGAAATCTACATTGGCATTAACACCTTTATAAATATGACGCTTCTCGCCGATGATCTGCGGCGCCATATGTTCTACTTTTTCGTACAGCGCATACTCTGCGTCATGTCCTTTTTCATGTGCAAGCTGTTTAACAAAAGCTTTAAAAATATCAGCACGGGGATCAGAGATTGAATACACTGCATGACCCATGCCGTAGATCAGGCCATTCTTATCAAACGCCTTCTTATCGAGAAGAGCTTCCAGATAAGCCCTGATCTGATCATCATCGGTCCAGTCCTCTACATTCTTCTTCATGTCTTCGAACATCTGCGTCACTTTTATATTCGCACCGCCGTGTTTCGGTCCCTTAAGCGACGCCATGGCCGCGGCGATCGTGGAATATGTATCTGTACCGGAAGATGTAACGACATGCGTGGTAAACGTGGAGTTGTTACCACCGCCGTGATCCATATGAAGCACCATGGCCATATCAAGGATCTTTGCTTCAAGCTCCGTATACTGTCTGTCTTCGCGGAGCATCATCAGAATGTTCTCTGCCATAGAAAGCTCCGGTTTCGGTGCATAAATATACAGATCTTCGCCCCTCTTATAATTGTAAGCGTGATATCCGTATACCATCAGCATAGGGAACTGGCTGATCAGATTCAGACACTGGCGCAGCACATTCGGAATACTTGTATCGTCCGCTTTATCGTCATAAGAATAAAGCTGCAGGATACTCCTGGTAATACTGTTCATCATATCACGGCTGGGCGCTTTCATGATAACGTCGCGCACAAAATTCGGAGGAAGCATACGCCTTTCTGCCAGCATATCCTGAAAGTCCTTCAGCTGTTTCTTCGTCGGAAGATCACCGAAAAGAAGCAGATATGTCGTCTCTTCAAATCCGGGATGTTTTGCGTCCAGGAAGCCTTTTACCAGATCCTTTATGTTATAACCGCGGTAATAGAGATTTCCTTCGCAGGGGACTGATTTGCCGTCGACGATCTTGGATGCGCAGACATCTGAAATATTCGTCAATCCGGCAAGAACACCTTTACCGTTCAGGTCACGAAGTCCGCGTTTCACTTCATACTTCGTATACAATTCCTTGTCAATCGCATTGTTAGTTTCACATTTGAGAGCTAATTCTTCAATCTCCGGAGTAATATCGAAAAAAATGCTGTCAATATCTTTTGCCATGTATGTTCCTCCTTCTCTCTTAATTATGTTTTCACTGTATGACCTTTTTATTATACTAAAAAAAGAGAATTTATACAATTAACACTCTATTAAAAATTTATGAACTGCACGGCCTTTTCTGTCTATTTATTGGCATTTTTGCACAAAATATTCTGTCATCTTTTTATGTTGTTTAAAATATTAGATAAATTTGCAAATTCTTCTAACGTCAGGGCTTCCCCTCTTACACTCGCTCCCCTGCCCAGTCTGCCGACAGCCTGCTCGATTTCATCTTTTGTAAAATCCAGTTCCGCCGAATTCTTCAGTCCGTTCGCAAGTGTTTTTCTTCTCTGATTAAACGACGCTCTGATGATGCGGAACATAAGCGCCTCATTCTCCACACTGACAGGGGGATTATTATATCGTTCCAGCCGGATCACCGCTGATCCGACTTTCGGGCGGGGCATAAAGCAGTTGGGCGGAACATTGGCCACAATGTATGGCTTCGCATAATACTGGACAGCCAGTGAGAGTGCGCCGTAATCCTTTGATCCCGGTCCTGTCTGCATCCGGTCCGCTACTTCCTTCTGTACCATGACCGTGATACTCTGAAGCGGCACATGATTCTCAAAAAGTCCCATAATAATTGGCGTAGTGATATAGTAAGGAAGATTTGCCACTACCTTCAGAGGCTTTCCGTTATTCTCTTCTTCCGCCAGTTTCCCGATATCTACTTTCAGCACATCTTCATTGATGACCTTTACATTATCATAGCCGTCCAGTGTATCCTGCAGAATAGGGATCAGCGTCCTGTCAATCTCAACCGCTATGACCTTCCTGGCCGCACATGCAAGGTACTGCGTCATTGTCCCGATACCCGGTCCGATTTCAAGTACACAGTCGTCTTTCCCGATTTCCGCCGCGCGGATAATCTTATCCAGAACATGTGTATCGATCAGGAAATTCTGACCAAACTTCTTCTGGAATACAAAGTTATATTTCTGAAGCACCGCAATCGTGTTCTGCGGATTGCCAAGGGTTGGTTCTTTCATGCCTTTCTCCTCAAATTATATAATATTCTGCTGTTTTCTTCCGTCTGCCGGATAACCTCTTCCTCACTTACACCTTTAAGCTCCGCGATTTTCTCCGCTACATACGGAAGATAAAGAGAAGAATTCCTCTTTCCGCGGTAAGGCTCCGGCGCAAGATACGGGCAGTCTGTCTCCAGCACAATAGATGTGAGCGGGATTTCCTCAACAACATTTTTCAGTTTTTTCGCGTTTTTAAAAGTTACCACTCCGCCTATACCGATATAATATCCCATTTTCACATATTCCTTAGCCATCTCGACAGAGTATGAATAGCAATGTATGACAGCGCTCATGCCCGCGGCATATTCGCGCATGATATCCATCGTATCTGCGGCAGCTTCCCGGCTGTGTATGATCACAGGCAGCCTTTTCTCCCGTGCAATTTCAAGCTGGCGTATGAACCATTTTTTCTGTATATCGTGACTCTCATTATCCCAGTAGTAATCCAGGCCGATCTCACCCACAGCCACGATCTTCTCAAGCTCCAGAAGCCGCTCCATCTCATCCATATGCTCTTCTGTAAGCACCCCCACTTCATCCGGGTGAATACCAATCGCTCCATATATAAACGGATAGTCCTCCGTCAGTTTCCGTATCTTCTCCCACGACTCAAGAGTCGAACCGGCATTGACGATCAGTCCGATCCCGCCGTCATGCATACTGTTTAAAAGCTCGTCTCTGTCCGTGTCAAACTGCCCGTCATCATAGTGGGCATGTGTGTCAATTATCATTCTCTGCTCCTTTCATCGAGGCCTTCACTTCCAGAATCCTGCATACAGATTCGTCAATCCGCTCCTCCGTCACAGTTCCGTTTTCCACAGCGTTCAATACACCATTATATGCGCTCTGAAAGTCCTCCGGCATCAGCAGCATATCCGCGCCGGCGTTCAGGGCAGCTACTGCCGCCTCGGATGAACTGTACTGAGCTGTAATCGCTCCCATATTGAGCGCATCCGTGATCACCATACCGTCAAATCCCATTTTTTCTCTTAATATGTCCGTGATCATCGTTTTTGATAACGTTGCCGGTGTATTATCTCCCGTGACATTCGGACAGGAAATATGGCTGACCATGATCACCTGTATTCCATTGTCAATTCCGTCCTGAAACGGGACAAACGCTCCCTTCTCCAGTTCCTCAAGAGTATCATCCACATATGCGTATCCCTCATGAGAGTCAGCCGTAGTTCCCCCATGTCCGGGAAAATGTTTGTACATTCCGATAATTCCCCGTCCGTTCAGCCCTTTCAGTTCCGCGGCAGCCATCTTCGCCACAAGCTCCGGATCTGAGCCGAAAGAGCGATACTTCACCACCTGATTTTCCGGATTCGTCAGCACATCGGTATCCGGCGCAGCGTCCATATTGAATCCCAGATCACTCAGATACGCTCCGATCGTACTCCCGATTTCGTATGCTTCCTGCGTATCGCCTCTGCTTCCTACATCACTCATATTTCCGATCTTCTCTACGCCGAATGCGGCATTGCTTCCCACACGGGCAACCTGTCCACCTTCTTCATCAACTGACAGGAACACAGGAAATCCCATGCGTTCCTCTGCATACTTCTGTGTGTTGGAAAGCATCTTCCGTGTCTGGTCCGGATTCTGCAGATTCTGTGAGAAATAGATCACGCCTCCTACCGGATAAGTATCAAAAGCATTCTGTGTAGCCGCTCCGGCCTGAACCGCTGTCCCCACTCCGGTCAGCGCCTCCGGGGTGACCATAAAAAGCTGACACACTTTCTCTTCCAATGTCATGGAATCCATAATCTCTTTAATTTCTGCGTCCGTACCGTCATCCGACTGTCCGCCGTTTTCATCTGCCTGCGCGCCCGCCTCAGTATCAGCCCGGCCGTTTCCGGCAGTTTCCTGAACCGGAGACTGCTGACCATTGTCCGGATTTTGATTTTTATCTTTGCTGTCCATTTCTCCGAAGATCATCCATATCGCAATCGCAACAGCAGCGATGATCACCAGAACCGCGGCGACACTTCCAATGATATATTTCCCATTACCGGTACCGGTGCTTTTCTTCCGTCGTCCATTCTTATTTGTACTCATCTAATTTTCCCTCATTCTTCACTATCTGTTCCCCCTGCACATGTACCGGCTCTCCCCGCCGGCACCGCAGCCTCATAAATTATATCATACTTTCCCCTGGCACGCCGCATTTTTACTTATAACTTATAATCAATACATATAATGAATAAAACACTTGTATTTTTTCCTCTTTTTGTCTACTCTAATATATAGAATTCTCTTCTTCTGTCATAAGAGGATACTAAATTATGAATAGACGAGGTATGTAAAATGAAGCCAATCAAAGAAGGTAAAGTACGCGAGATCTACGACAACGGCGACAGCCTGATCCTTGTAGCTACTGACAGGATCAGCTGCTTTGATGTGATTCTGAAAAATACGATCACAAAGAAAGGAACAGTTCTCACACAGATGTCCAAATTCTGGTTCGAGATGACGCAGGATATCCTGCCGAACCACATGATCACAACAGATGTAAATGAAATGCCGGAGTTCTTCCGCCAGCCGCAGTTTGACGGCAACAGCATGATGTGCAGAAAGCTTCAGATGCTCCCGGTTGAGTGCATTGTCCGCGGATACATAACAGGAAGCGGCTGGGCAAGTTATCAGAAAGACGGCACTGTCTGCGGAATCAAGCTTCCGGAAGGCCTGAAAGAATCTGACAAACTGCCGGAACCGATCTATACTCCTTCCACAAAAGCAGAGATCGGCGACCACGACGAGAACATTTCATATGAGCAGAGCATCGAGCATCTTGAGAAAGCATTTCCGGGCAAGGGAGAAGAGTATGCGTCCAAGCTGCGCGACTATACGATCGCTCTCTACAAAAAATGCGCGGACTACGCGCTGAGCCGCGGCATTATCATCGCAGATACAAAATTTGAATTCGGACTGGACGAAGAAGGAAATATCGTACTGGGTGATGAGATGCTGACACCGGACAGCTCCCGTTTCTGGCCTGCTGACGGCTACGAGCCGGGACACTCCCAGCCGTCCTTTGACAAGCAGTTCGCACGCGACTGGCTGAAAGCCAATCCGGACAACGACTGGACTCTTCCGGATGATATTGTTGAAAAGACGATCGATAAATATCTCCAGAGCTATGAAATGCTGACAGGAAAGAAATTAAAGTAAAGACATACAAAAGCGGAGCGGCTGTGCATCATTACACATGAGGATGGATGTACAGCCGTTATTTTAAGGGGGGATTATTTTGCCGGACAGAAGAAAAAGAGAACACATCCGTTACCGTATTTTTGAAATCCTCGAGGTGCGGACCGGAACCGTCAGCTATGCCGCCCGTATTTATGACTGTATATATCTTATCACCATCATCATCAATCTGGCTGCAAGCATCATGCATACGTACGAATCGTACCGGCTGAAATACGGAGATCTTCTGCTCCTTATTGAGAATATTACGGTTGCGCTGTTCTGCGTTGATTATATACTGCGGCTGTGCACGGCAAAATACATGTATCCGGAATCAAAAGGGTCGGGAGCCGTAAGGAAATATATTTTTTCCTTTACAGGGATCATAGACATGCTCTCTTTCCTGCCTTATTATCTGCCGGTGTTTTTCCCTTCGGGGGCAGTCGCGTTCCGCCTGCTGAGAGTCATGCGGATATTCCGTCTGTTCCGGATCAATGCCTATTACAATTCTTTCCGGCTCATAACAGAAGTATTGAACAGCAAAAGGCAGCAGCTCTTTTCTTCAGTATTTACGATTCTCATTCTCATGCTCGCCTCCAGCCTGTGCATGTACAGCCTGGAACACGAGGCACAGCCGGAAGTATTCACCAATGCATTCTCCGGAATCTGGTGGGCGGCGTCCACACTGCTGACTGTCGGATACGGAGATATTTATCCGATTACCACACTGGGAAAACTGTTTGGTATCTTCATTACATTTCTCGGCGTAGGCATGGTGGCAATCCCGACCGGTATCATTTCCGCCGGATTCGTGGATCAGTATTCACGGATCAAACGGATGAGCGAGTACGGTCAGGAAACCGATGTACACTTTATCAAAATCCACCTGACCGCCCGCGATCCATGGGTGAAAAAGAGTATAGCCCAGCTCCATCTGCCCGAGCGGGTTATCGTCGCTGTCGTACTGCGCAATCACCGCGCGCTTGTACCAAGGGGGAACCTTGTTCTGCGTGTAGACGACATAATGGTACTGGCAGCTGAATCTTTCCAGGATAAGGAGCATATCCGGCTCAAAGAAATCATCCTGCAGAAGAACAACCCATGGACCGGACAGCGTATCCGTGATCTGGATATCTCCAGACATTCGGTTATCGTACTCGTGAAACGGAAGGAAAAGGTCATGATTCCGAACGGAAACCTGATACTGCGAGAAGGAGATATGGTGATCCTGTACTCCGAAATGCGGATCGCAAATGTGACAGAAATAGAAATTTAAACCAGACCGGGGCGTAGTAAAATTGAATTTACTACGCCCCATGCTCTACCATCGTTTTTCTGTTCCCGGACAATGCCGTACAGCCATCGCCGCCCGCATCTCTACGAAACAACCGCATATTCTGCACATACCTTTAAAAAGATGCTCACACTTTCTACATTCCGACAGTCTGCGTTCATATTCTTTATCAGACACTTTATCATCCTCGGAAATATTTGCAATATATGCATACATATTTTGAAAATATTCCGCCTCAGAAGTATCCCTCAGAAGACATTTCCTGCATATCCGCTGTGTTTCTGCCATTTCTTATCTCAGCTCCAGATGAAGAACGCTGCACGCCGGAATCGTAAACTTCACTCCGCTCTCCGTTATCTGTGTTCCGTCAAACTTCTTCACATAAACATGTTCCGGATCTTCAAAAGTATTCATGGCCTGCATCTCATCTGTCACAATCTCGCCCCTAACTTCTTTTACGCTTCTGTCCACAATAAACGTATCAATATCATAACTCTCTTCAATAGAAAGATTTGTCATAGTCAGATGCAGTACTCCCTCTTCATCCACAGAAACAGATTCTGTCAAATTCGGCACCTTCCATTCCTCTTCAGCTCCGATAACCTCTGTCTCGATACTGCTCTCTACAAGAGACGCATCCTGATGGTATTTATACATATCAAATACATGGTAAGTCGGTGTCTTGATCATCTTCTCTCCCTCTGTCAGGATCACTGCCTGAAGTACGTTCACGATCTGTGCCAGATTCGCCATCCTGACCCGGTCGCTGTGTTTGTTGAAAATGTTAAGAGTGATTCCGGCAACCAGGGCATCCCTCATGGTATTCTGCTGATACAGAAATCCCGGATTTGTTCCAGGCTCGCAGGTAAACCACGTGCCCCATTCATCCACTATCATGCCAATCTTCTTTTCCGGATCAAATTCATCCATAATCTTGCCGTGACGGCAGATCAGCTCTTCCATGAACAAAGCTTTATTTAATGTCTTATACCATACTTTTTCATCAAAATCTGTAGCGCTTCCCTTGATCTCCCAGCCTTCCGGATGCACATAATAATGGAGAGAAAGTCCGTCCATAAATCCGTGCTGCGCCGGAATAGAATGTCTGAAGCATGTAGACAAAACATCCCTTGTCCATTCATAATCATCCACGTTGGCTCCGCAGCAGATCTTCTGAATATGGTGATCCGTTTTATAATCACGGACATAGGTCTGATATCTGCGATATTCATTTGCATAAAAATCCGGGTTCATATTTCCGCCGCATCCCCAGTTTTCATTTCCCACACCGAAGAAATCAACTTTCCACGGTTCTTTCTGACCGTTTTTTTCTCTCAGTTCGGCCATCGGGGATACCCCTTCAAACGTCATATATTCCACCCACTCGGACATTTCCTGTACAGTGCCGCTTCCCAGATTTCCATTGATATATGTCTCACAGCCCAGCTGCCGGCACAGTTCAAAAAACTCATGGGTACCAAAACTGTTGTCCTCCACAACACCGCCCCAGTGTGTATTGACAATCTTTTTCCGGTTTTCTTTGGGACCGATTCCATCTTTCCAATGGTATTCATCTGCAAAGCATCCTCCCGGCCAGCGCAGCACCGGAACCCGGATCTCTTTCAAAGCCTCTACCACATCTGTACGCATGCCGTTTACATTTTCAATGGATGAGTTTTCACCTACATAGATTCCCTCATAGATACATCTTCCGAGATGTTCCGAAAAATGTCCGTATATCTCCTTATTGATCCTGCTCAGTTTTCTGTTTGGATTGATTATCATTCTTGCCATTATCAGCTTCCTCCTAGTTTTTACATTCTGCGTAGTCATTTTCCGTATGGGGGGGGAAGCCCGATATCTTCCGCCCCCGCTGTAAATCATATTGCATTCAAACCGCTTCCCCATATGGAAACACCTGTCTCACTGCACAGTGCGGTAAAGGTCATAACATATTTCTTCCCGTCCTCATCCCACTGCTTTAAGAAGACTCCTTTGTAAGTATTCCCGTCTATCGTCAGCTCCGCCCCATAATCGCCGGTAAGTTTCCAGGTACCTTCTGCAGCTCCGCTGATATCTCCGTTTTTATTCAATTCAATCTCTTCCGATGTTTTCATTTCCGCAGAAATATCCCGTCCGTGATTGATCAGCTTATACGTGCCGGCAACTGATTCTTTATTGCAGGGTTCTACTGTTTCTTCCGCATACCGGTATGGCGCAATGACAGGCCATCCATCCTCATTAAAGAACATCTGATGCACCCTGACCTGATGCTCTTCGCCGCTGTTCTCAAACCTGGTGTGGTAGATGATAAAATATTTATCGGTCTCCTCCTGGTACAGGCATGAATTATGTCCCGGAGAAAGGTAGCCTCTCCTGTCTTCTCCTTCCTCGCCTTCTTTCCACTCAAACTTGTAACCGCCCATCAGCTTTGTCCCATACTGTTCGGCAGTCACATCACTGAACGAAGAGCCCGACGGTCCTTTGCAGTCAGTCATCTCCTGTCCCATCGAGTCTACATACGGCCCGTCCGGATTTTCCGAACGGCACACCCGGATGTTATATCCCCCGTCCGAATCCAGCCCGCCGAAAGACAAAAACATGTAGTAGTAACCTGTGTCTTCATTGTAGATCACATACGGAGCCTCTATTCTCAGATGATTGCCTCCCAGCAGTTTTTCTCCGTAACCGCTCTCCAGAGGAAGTCCGGTCTCCGGATCCATCTCCTTAATGAAAATACCTCCGGAGTAAGAGCCATAGATCATCCACAGTCTCCCCTGCGCATCATAAAACGTATTGGGATCCACTGTATTAGGATCTGATGCTGCCTGATAGAGATTGCCGTCTTCATCATCCTGCCCCGCATCCATTCCAGATTTCAGCATCAGTCCTTCATTTTCATACGGACCGGATACGCTGTCCGAAACTGCTGTCCCCAGACAGGACACCGGCGTATCTCCCTGACAGTTACAGTAATACAGATGATATTTTCCATCATTCAGCTTAACTACGTCAGGCGCCCAGAATGTGTTGCTGTGTGACCACTCAAAAGCGTCTTTCATTACAGAATACACATCAGGAATGATCTCATTATCATCTTTCACTCCCTGGTTTACATAAGACCAGTTCATCAGATCATCTGTTTTTGCCACAGCCAAATGTGATCCGAAAATATAATAACTCCCGTCATCTCCCTGAACGATAGATGGATCGTGAACAGACACTTCCGAAAATTCTTTTTCCACTGGCGTGTCTGCTTTTAATTTCTCCTGTTTTCCACATGCCGATGTCCCCAGACACAGGAGCGCCAGCATGCATACCAATAACCTCTTCAATTTTACCTCCTTTTCGCATCATATACATACAAAAAGCGGCCCAGATACATGGTTTTCCACTGTTTTCTGAGCCGCCGTATTCACTTGTTGATATATCTTACTCTTATTTTTACATCGGACTGTACGCAATCCTGACTTTGATATCCTGATTATAATTTCCGAATCCGCTGCCGAAGATCGTCAGACCTCCCACATTCTTTGCATCTTCCTCGATCTGGAATTTAACCCGGATCGAGCTCTTATAATCAAGATTAAACTGTCTTATGTTCACATCCGATATCTTCAGTCCGTCCACAAAGGTTCCTTTTTTATTTATGACGATCATCTTAAGAAGACCGTACTGATTCCAGTTCGGGAACCACCAGTCCGGCGTGAAGATTCCCTGTACATCTCCGTAATCTCCCGGGCTTGTCCACGTTCCGATCTTCACGTCATTCAGGAAAAATGAAATATCCGAGGGCCAGTCATTATTGATTCCCGGAGCTTCCGAGCTGAGTTCCAGAGAAAGTGTGATCTGATCTATCTTCGTCGCACTCGGAAGCAGATTTGGGACAAGGTACTCAATATACCCCTTGGTAAACCACAGAATCTGCGCTTTAATCCTGTCCGGATGTGCAAAATATCTCGGGTCATCCACTTCTCCTATCAGCGCCTGATCCGTCGCCAGTCCGCAGGTCGGATATACCTCGTAATTTGAATAATGACCGACTTTCACTTCCGTATTGTAAATGTTATTCTCATCTTCAGTCTCATCGCTGTCAATCTCAAACAGGATCTTATCCACCGCTACCCGGCAAAGCTTTTGGTTTCCATGACCGCCACGTTCCGCCAGCACCTGAATAATGCCGCTCTCCTCCAGCTTCTTGATATGACTGGTGAGTGCACCGTTGGTGATGCCAAGCGCAGAGGCAAGTTCATTCATATTCATCTCACGGTTCTCCAGGAGCAGTTTCACAATATTGATCCTCAGCTCGGATCCCAGCGCCTTAAACACCGGAAGCCCTTCATCCAAATTTTTTATGTGTAACATTGCTTTTTCCTACTTTCCAGATAACCTTAATATTTTAGATTTATCTAAACAATACTATACATGAATTTTTTCCAATATGCAAGCCCGGAATTATTAATTCCTGTAATAACTGCCACATCTCCTCCGTTCTCAAAATCCGGGCATTTGTATATGACACATTCTTCCGGATATAAACTCTTTCTATGCGCTGTTTCTTCTTTTGAAAACTTTATGCAATTATCAACATCGTCAAATACCAGGCTTTCCCCGCGGCCTCTGACCTCATCCGGAGAAAGCGGCTCAAACTTTTCTCCCTGATATGGTTCCGGACCAAATACAGGCCAGCCATTTACAAAGAACATAGGACGCACCATCATATAATGAATCTGATAATTGTTTCTCTCCATTTCACTGTCATAGACGCAGTTTACAGATGCCCCGTCCCGGAAATGATGCACGAAGAAATACCGCTTTGACACAGGATCATAAAACGGCACGCCATGCCCCGGGCCTCTTATACCGCCCCATTTCCAACCGTCCCTGTCGGATCCGACTGGCGGATCAGACGATTGAAAACAATAACTGCCGGCAAGCTTCACTCCCATAGAATGCTCCTTCAGATCTCTCCCTTTTATATCCAGGTACGGACCTGTAACCTTGGTGCTCCTTCCCACACGAATATCATAATCATCTCCCAGCCATCCATAGGACTGAAACAGATAGAAGTATCCTGTCTCAGGCGCATATATCACTGCCGCGCCCTCAGGACCATCTATAATTGCATCCGGAGCTTTTCTTGAAATGCATATCCCCATACTGCGAGGATCACCGTCTGCCGAAAGCCCCGTATCCGAATCCAGCTCTTTGATATATATACCGCCGAAAAAAGAACCGTAAACAAGCCAGCTTTTTTCTCCCGTATGTACGATATGTGGATCTATCGCATTCGGATATGTATCATCTGTGCCCCATGTATCGGCAACGATTCCTCTGTTCTCAAAAGGTCCCAGCGGAGTATCCGATACAGCCAGCCAGATTCGTGACTCCGAGCTTCCGAACGCTTTTGTCGCCGAATAGTACATCCTGTATTCACCGTTCACATACTCAGCAAACGGCGCCCAGAAACCTTCTGTTTCAGGATAATCTCCGTTGTCAGCGCCTTCCCCAGCCGCTTTCTCCGAAAGTACTGTTCCTTCATATTTGAAATGAACCAGATCATCGGAGCTCCTTACCGGGATTCCCCGTTTTTCACAAAGCCCTGCCTCAGGACGGTATACATCCGTACTATAGGAAAAATATCTCCCACTCACAGGATCCCACATCATCGACGGATCATGGGACCATACCGCCGGATTACGAACCACATCGGTATCATTTAACCGAAGTATCCTTTCCATATATAGAGTCCTCTTTTCAAAACATTCATTTTCTCCGTTATAGTCTAAAAAAGGGACCGCTGTCAGCAGCCTGAACAGCAGCCCCGTACACTGTAAAACCTTATCCTTTAATTCCTGAAACCGCCATAGATTCAATAATGTATCTCTGGAAGAAGAAAAACAGAAGCAGAGTTGGCAGTATTGCCAGCACAGACGCCGCCATAATAAGCGGGTAATCGCTGTTCACTGCATAATACGCATTAAAGGAACGGATAACAACCTGCAGGGTGAACCATTCTTCATCCTGGATAAATATCGTCGGTGCCAGATAGTCATTCCAAATCCCCATAAACCAAAGGATCAGCTGGGTCATCAGCGCTCCTTTCATCAAAGGAAGGAATATACCGTAATACATCCTGAAATATCCGCACCCGTCAATTTTCGCCGCCTCTACAATAGAGTCCGGTACACTGGTCAGATTCTGTCTCAGGAAAAAGATAATACTGACATTACCGAAAAGCCCCGGAATGATCAGCGGCAGAAGACTGTTTGTCCACCCCATTTTCGTAAACATTACATACTGCGGGATCATAACAACTGCAAAGGGAATCATCATTGTAGCCAGAAGCCCCAGGAAAATCCCGCTCTTTCCTTTAAATTTAAGTTTACTGAAAGAAAATGCCGCAAGGGATGATGTAAAACCTCCCACAATCAACACCGGAAGTGCCACGATCAATGTATTTCGCAGACCTCTTAAGAATTCAGGTTTCTGAAGCACTTCCGCATATTTACCGAATTTCCATGGATTCGGAATAATGCTGAAGTTTGCAGAAAGGATCTGGTTTTTAGTCATAAACGAACTCAAAAACATATAAATAAGAGGGAATACCATAACAATAGCGCCAACGAGAAGAAGTATAAATACAACTCCATCTACAGCCTTTGCTTTTTTCGTTTTAACCTCTGAGCTTTTTTCATCAAGATTCGCCATAGTTCCACCTCCTATTCAATGGTTTTGACCCATTTGTCCTGAACTTTAAAGTTGATTGCCGTAACAATAAAGATAAAGATTGCCAGGATAAACGCCATAGCCGAACCGTAACCCATCTGATTATTGCCGAATGCCTTATCATACAGGTAAAAGACAACCGTTGCCGCGCTGTAATTCAGTCCGCCGTTAGGAACCATAACCAGGACTTCTACAAATACCTGGAATCCGCCGATCAGACCTGTGATCAGCAGATAAAATGTAACCGGAGACACAAGCGGAATAGTAATATGCCTGAACAAATTAAAGCCGCTGGCCCCGTCAATCTTTGCTGCTTCGTAATAGTCTCTTGGAATACTCTGCAGACCTGACAGATACAAGATGATCGATCCGCCCAGTCCTTTCCAGACCATGAAAATGATAATTGATACCTTTACCCAGAATTCATCTCCCAGCCAGTTAGGACCGTGAGCTCCAGTCACCGCTTTGATAATACTGTTCAAGAGACCGTAATCATAATTGAATACCCACATCCACAGAATCGCAACTGCAACAAGAGAAGATACTACCGGCACATAATATAATGTACGGAGTATTTTAATTCCCCGGATCTTACGGTTCATTCCAACCGCAATAATAAGCGCAAGAATCATTCCGATCGGAATTCCGATCATATAAATTACCGTATTCAGCAGCACCTTCCAGAATTTTTCATCTCCCAGAAGCTTGATATAGTTTTCCGCCCCCACAAAATTGGACATCATATCATTCATACCATTCCATTTTGTCAGACTGGCGACAAACGCGAATACGATAGGAAAGGCCATGAAGATCAGAAAGCCGATAAACGGCGGGGACACAAATGCCAGTCCCCAGCAATGCTCTTTGAATTCGGCCTTATTCATCTTTTTCTTTACTGGTTTCACTTTAGTTTCGCTCATACCATTTACCTCCAGACAGAGAGAGGGCAGAAATACCGGATTAAGCCGATGCCGATATTCTCCCCCTCCTCTCTTCGGAGGACCGGATTCAGACCGGTCCTCAATCATAATTTACTCTACACTTTCCCATGCTTCATCAAGAGATTCCTGCATTTGGGGCTGTACCTGTGCAATATATTCATCTACTGTCATAGAACCGTTTTTCACATTATCAAGCCCTTCCAGGAAAATATCATGCCATTCCGCATTAGGTGTATAAGTTGTCTCCTGGAATTTTCCTTCATATTTATCTGTGCCGTTCAGATAATTGAAGAACACATCCACATTTGAAGGGAAGGCAAGCGTTCCATCCTCGATTGCTGTCATGAACTCGCCTTCTGCCAGAGACTTAATGTTCGGAAGCTGGATGGACTGTCCTCCGGTAATACCGGACAGCTCTTTCTGGCCATCCTCATCTGTACACAGATAGGAGATCAGCTCGGTAGCTTCTTCCTGATTCTTACTGTTAGCAGATACACAGAATCCCACGGTTCCCAGCCATGTCATGGTCTTGCCTGTTGACAGTGTGGGGTATGCGCACAGATCCCAGTCAAACGGGAATGTTTCTTTATCCATAAAGGCTGCCACATCCCATGTACCGCATGCATAGAACGCCTCCTGGCCTGCAAGCCATCTCTGATATACACCGAGAGAAGCATCCTGCTCAACTGTCGGTGTAACTTTATATTTCAGTGTAAGATCTACATAATCCTGAAGAGCTTCTTTGAACTCAGGTGTATCAATGTTGACCGTCTTATAATCATCTGTCAGATAACTTGCGCCATTGGACCATACAAACGGCTGAAGCATAAATGCGTTTGCCATACCGCATCCCCACTGATCGATTTCTCCATCTCCGTCTGTGTCTTTTGTAAACTGTTTACATACATCAACGAATTCTTCAAATGTATACGGATTCTCCGGATCCGGATACGGGATCCCCGCCTCGTCAAACATATCTTTATTGTAAGCATACGCAAATACAGATGCGTCTTTCGGAAGAGCATAAAGATCTCCGGATCCTGTTTTCTCTCCGTCATAACGGTAGCTGTCCAGAGCTTCCTGAGCCACAAGACCGTCAGTAGAAATTCCTTTTTCGTCCAGAATCGGCTGCAGATCGGCGATATAGCCGTTTTCTACAAATTGCTCCACAGATTCCGGTCCTACATAAAATACGTCCGGAAGATCTCCCGCAGTCATCATACCAGTCAGTGTCTTGGAATACTCTTCCTGCGTCGTAATCTGGATATCAACATTCGCGATCGTATCTTTGTGATCCTCCTCAAACTTGGCTATCATGTCCTTGTACACCTCTGACTCGTGGTCATTCGCAAAGATGAACACCGACAGATTTTTCCTTCCGTCTTCTGACTCACTGGAATCAGAATTGCCGCAGCCTGCAAGGATGGTTGTTGCCAGTGTCGCAGCCACAACACCAACTGAAATGAGTTTCTTCATTTTCATAAAATAGTTCCTCCTTCTCTCTTTATGTCTTTGTTGACACGTTTCTTTTGTGTGTACATCATATCATTGTTTTTTAGATTATTCAATATTCTTTTAAATATTTCTAAATATAAGCGTCATTTTCAACTTTATTTACAATTATACATCTTTGTTTTTGTGCATGTTTTCTAATTTGTATTCTTTTTATTTAGATTAATCAAAACTAATCAATACATCTCAATATTATTATCATACGAAAATACAGGAAATCCCTTATCATCATAATCAAGTTTCATCACCATAGCATGTCTATTCGGGTCGTAAAGCGGATCTCCCACGATCTCGTCATACTGTCTGGCATGATATATGCACAAATCCGTAACCCCATCTCCGGCTTTGACAAAAGAATTGTGTCCCGGGCCGTAGATTCCTTTTTCGGAATCCGTCTGGAGCACCGGATACCGGAGCTTTGTCCACGCACGCGGATCCAGAACGTCCGCATTTTCATCTATATACATAAGCCCCATACAGTAGCACACTCCGGTTGCGCTGGCGGAAAACGTAAGAAAGATTTTCCCGTCGTGTTTTAAAACAGCAGGACCTTCATTCACCCAAAAATCCACTCTTTCCCAGTCATAGTCCGGTGTTGTGAGAAGAACCTGAGCTGTTCCCAGCTTAACCGGGCTTTCCATCCTTGCTATATAAAGATTCGACACCTTCTTTCCCACTCCGGTTTTCTCTGCCCATATATAGTAGCGTTCTCCTCTGTTTTCAAACACTGTAGCATCCAGAGAGAAGTCATGAAACGAAAATTCATCATCATCCGCAGCCTGCATCATGCCCATTTCTTCCCAGGGATCCTCCATTGGATTCTGCCCCTTGCACCGGAGCACATACGGCCTGATTTCCCATATATCATCTTTGTCCCCCGCCGCATAATAGATGTACCATTCACCGTCCAGATAATGAATCTCCGGAGCCCAGATGTGTATGCTCTGCTCACCGCTCTCATGTTTATACCATACCGCGATTTCCTGCGCCGTCCCAAGTCCGGCAATCGTACCGGCACTACGCAGAATAATTCTGTCATACTCCGGAACCGACGCGGTAAAATAATACGTTCCGTCCGAATGGCGGTATACATACGGATCCGCCCTCTGCTCTATAAAAGGTTTATTATAAAGCGTTTTTCGATAATTACTGTTGTCCATTTTTTCCTCCTTGCCTCGCACGCCCTATGATGATACGCACAAAATATATATCGAGTTCAGTTTACACTACACAATACACTGAAGCAATATTAATTTTAGTTTTTATTAAAATATTACAGTTTTTTCTAAATATTTTTGTTTATTATTACATCTGGTTTTTCCATCTAAAGCGATTATAATGTATTATAATTACTATTCAGAGAGGAGTATTTTCCATGAACCTGTTTTCTTATGACAGCCTTTTTTCACGTTTTTTATATTTTGTAGCGGATATTGTGACGCTGCATATCTTATGGCTGATCTACAGTATTCCAATCGTTACAATAGGCGCGTCCACAACAGCTCTTTATTACAGCTGTATGAAACGCATACGAACCGGAGAAGGTTATGTAAGCAAAAACTTCCGCCGGTCTTTTCGCGAAAATTTCCGCCAGTCTACCATTATATGGATGATTCTCCTTATAACCGTAACTGTTTTTATATGCGATCTCCGCATAGGTATGGCGTTGGACAGTACCGCAGGTACTTTTATGCTTGTAAGCTGTTCCGTTTTTCTCATCCCGCTGCTCCTCCTGTGCATTTACATCTTTCCCGTACAGGCTAAATTTGAGAATCCTGTTTTCGAGAATATAAAAAATGCACTGATCATGTCGATCAGGCATTTCCCGTGTTCTCTGCTCCTTATCGCTATCTACGGAACAATTATAATTCTTTTATTTTCTTTCCCGCCCCTCGCAGGTCTTCTTCTCTGCTGTGGGGCAGGATTGATTGGATATATCACTTCAAATATATTTGTATACATCTTCCGCAAATATGTTCCGGATGAACTTGAAAACGACTTGGAAGCATCCGGAGAGCATTTTGAGTAAACTTTAATCATTCACAGAAATGCAAAGTTCGTTCAAAATCTGAAGATCTCTTTTTTGATCAGTATTCCTGAACTCTATCCGCACCCTCTTCCCCGCATACTTTGCAGGAAGAGGGATTTCTTTTTCACACAATCCGGTGTCACCGCATACATCCTCTTTCTCGCTCAAAAGTTCTCCATCCACAGAAATCCTGCAGTTCCCGGATTCTCCCCATGTTACCGCAAGCGAACTTTTCTCTTGAGGTATATCCATCTCATACGAAAACCATCCGCCGGGCTTCGCGCTTCTTCCCCTTTTCCCCGACACATTCACCGCCTCCGTGCAGCTTCCCTGTATCCCGTGCGCCAGCTCATACTGGTCGTTCCCCAAAGGTATTACCTCTCTGCGGTGTTTCATAACGTATTCTTTTCTCAACTGTTCGCGCCGATAGTCTTCATACTCCTCGCTCCCTTTTTTATACAAATAAAAATATATCCCATACCTCACCTGATTTTTCAGAAAATGCGGCGAAAATATAAATTCGTTTCCGGCAGCATCCCGAAGTATAAATTCCGGACCCTCTCCGGTTTTTTTCATCATCTCTGTCACCACAACGCTGACAGCCGATGACAGATCCGGGTCTGTCCCAATCGTGCCCGGTCCGTCATACAAAATGCATTCCCTCACCCCGGGCTTCCACACCGGAACAGTAACATCGACACCTGTTGTTGCAGTCACCATATCTTCTATTCCCATATCCGCGCTCAGCACAAACGGGCCATATGTAAACGCAACCACGTTAGAAGCATCCGGAAGACCATGCACCTGTATCTGCATCGGAAAATCAATACTTATCTCTCCACCGTCAGCACTCTGTCCCTCAAACAGGAAATAATCGCCAGCCTCTTCTTCATATATACGGTGTACCTCTGATGAACAGGATATCCGCGGCTCTTCTGCTGTCCACTCCGGTACCCTGACCGCTATCTTCCATCCCCCGATCTTTTCACTGTTACCGTATACACGAATAGAAAGCGGCTGTTCTGTCAACAATCCGGCTTCCAGCTCAATCCGCAGACCTTTCTCTTTCCATTCAATATCCGAAGATACATACCGGTTAATATACAGAATATCCTCTCCAGCATAACAGATCCCCTCACACTGTTTTGTAAAATTCTCCATTCCGGTTCCGGTACAGCACCAAAAATTATCATAAGGTCTGGAATAAACTTTAAAATATCCGGATGCCATAGGTTGAAAATAAGTTGTCATTCCCGTCTCATGATTCTGAGACGAAAGAATAGCATTAATATATGTTCTTTCGTCATAATCCGCGTATTTTTTCTTTCCCGTCAACCGGAAAAGAAGCGAAGTCAATTTTAACATATTATAGGTATTGCACGTCTCACAGTTGCATGCAGACCGTTCACCATCCAGAATATCCGGTTCCCCAAAATGTTCCCACTCACTGTTTCCTCCGGTAATATAAGTATGATGATGCACCACCATATCCCAGAAGCGCTCTGCCACCTCCAGATAAAACGGCTCTTTTTCTTTCAGAACATCGTATCTTTTCAATCCCCCGAGGATCTTAGGAATTGTCGTATTGGCATGAAGACCGTCCAGGACATCTTTTCCTTCCGCTATCGCCTTAAAAAGCGGCATTTCGTCAAATCCAGCGGCAGCTTTCGCATAAATCGGATCTCCGGTAATTTTATAGACATCATACAGGCAGTCGTTCATTCCTCCATACTCTACTGCCAGAACAGTTTCTCTAACCTCATCACTCCACGAAAGGATCCGTGCCGCCGCCCAATCTGCCAGTCCCTTCATTATCTTGTATGCCTTCTGCAGCCCGCATAATCTGTAAACCGCAGTAACACCGGAAATAATTTTATGCATAGTATACCAGGGAACCCATGCCGGTTCTTTTTGTTCTACACGATCAAACAACACCTCCGGGAACGCACACAAATATCCGTCCTCCCTCTGACAGTCCGCCAGACCTTCAATAATTTCCCCGAGCCTGTCAAGTATCTCCGGGTCATGTTCGTATGCCCACAGCTGAGAAAGCGCTGTCAGATAATGCCCCATTGTATGCCCTCTGATTTCCGTGCTTTCCCACCCCGGATAAAGCATCGCCTTTGTTTTTTTCCCTGCAGTCTCTCGAAATCCCGCCAGCAGGCGGTCGGCATCCAGAGAAAGAAGATATTCTTTTTCCAGTTCCATGCTCCTGATCAGAAACGGATCTTTCAAGCGGATTTCACCATAGGACAACATTCTCAGCTCAGCAGATAACATAAAAATTCCTCCTGTTATTAGTTTTAAATAATATAACCTATCAGGATAATCTTTTCAATATTCCAAAATTATTTTAGTTTTATCTAAAAATAATTAGCCGTGCTCAACTTCGATTTCGCAGCTTCGCTGCTCCATCTCAGTCACGGGCTGGCGCCCTATGCCAAATCAAAAGAATCCCCTGCGAAAAATGTAAACACTTTTCGCAGGGGATTCTTCCGCTTTGTCGCACGGCTTGTAGCCATCACGAAAGTTCTAGTTTTCCTGTGTATAACTGATAGTATGTTCCTTTCAGTTTGAGGAGTTCTTCGTGTGTTCCTCTTTCGATTATTCGTCCGTGCTCAAGTACCATGATTGCATCGCTGTTGCGGATGGTGGAGAGTCTGTGGGCGATTACGAATACGGTACGCCCTTTCATCAGGTTATCCATACCTTTCTGAACGATCTGCTCGGTTCTTGTATCGATGGAAGATGTCGCCTCATCGAGGATCAGTACCGGCGGGTCTGCGATTGCCGCTCTCGCGATTGCGAGCAGCTGTCTCTGGCCCTGTGAAAGTTCTTCGCCGTCGCCGCTCAGGTGTGTATCATAGCCGTTCGGCAGCATACGGATAAAGCCGTCTGCATGTGCCAGTTTTGCGGCATTTACTACCTCTTCGTCAGTTGCGTCCAGTTTACCGTAACGGATATTTTCCTTAATGGTTCCGGTAAACAGGTGTGTGTCCTGAAGCACGATGCCAAGCGACCGTCTCAGATCGGCTTTCTTGATCTTGTTGATATTGATGTCGTCATAACGGATCTTTCCGTCGGCCACATCATAGAAACGGTTGATCAGGTTGGTAATCGTTGTCTTGCCGGCTCCGGTAGATCCCACAAACGCCAGCTTCTGTCCCGGCTTCGCATACAGGGTCAGGTCATGAAGCACCATATGATCCGGCGTGTATCCGAATGTCATATCATAGAAGCGCACATCGCCTTTCAGTTCCTGATAGGTAACAGTGCCGTCTGCCTTGTGAGGATGTTTCCATGCCCACAGACCTGTGCGCTCCTCGCACTCGGAAAGACTTCCGTCCGCATTTCTTTTTGCATTGACAAGTGTAACATAACCGTCGTCCACTTCGGACGGCTCATCCATCATGTTAAAAATACGCTCTGCTCCGGCGAGAGCCATGATAATGGAGTTGAACTGCTGTGCCACCTGCATGAACGGCTGTGTAAAGCTTTTTGTAAACTGCAGGTAGGAAGCCATGACTCCCAGCGTAATATTTCCGATACCCGCTACAGAGAGGAAGCCTCCGAACACTGCTGTGAGTACGAACTGAAGGTTTCCGAGGTTACCGATGATCGGTCCCATCATACTGGCAAATGTATGCGCATTGGACGCACTGGTGAAGAGTCTTTCGTTCAGTTGGTCGAACTCTTCCTCAGAAATCTTCTCATGATTAAACACTTTAATGACTCTCTGTCCGTTCATACGCTCCTCGACAAATCCGGTAATATCTGCCAGATCAAGCTGCTGCCGGATGAAATACTTCCCACTGTTTCCGGTCACGACTCTGGACACAAGGATCATTACAATGATCATCAGCACGGCAAGCGCCGTCAGAATCGGACTCAATACAAGCATAGAAATAAATGTGACAACAATGGTAAACGCCGACATGAGCACCTGGGGAATAGACTGGTTGATCATCTGCCTCAGGGTATCCGTATCGTTCGTGTAAAGACTCATAATAGAGCCATTGGTATTCTGGTCAAAGTACCGGATCGGCAGTGTCTGCATATGCTCGAACATCTCGTCACGGACACGTTTTAATACGCCCTGGCCGATCACTACCATCATACGGCTGTAAATAAATGTCGCAATCACGCCCAAAAGGAAGATCGTTCCCAGCAGCGTCAGTGCCTGATAGAGTTCCGTATAGTCCGGATTCTGCTGACCGATCAGCGGGATGATAAAGTCATCCAGCAGGAACTTCAGTGACAGAGATACGGAGATTGAAGCGACGGAACTCATGAGGATACAGATCAGCACGATGATGAACTGCACTTTATATGTTCCGAACACATAACCAAGGAGTCTTTTCGCTGTCTTGATTGTTCCCTTTGTCACTGCGGGACCGCCGCCGGCTCTCTGCTGAACCTGCTGAGCATTGCTGTTATTCTGATCACTCATCGTCAGCGCCTCCTTTCACCTGTGATTCGTATACTTCCCTGTAAATCTCATTTGTCTTGAGAAGCTCTTCTGACGTACCGATTCCGTTGATCTCACCGTTATCCATAACAATGATCATATCTGCATCTTCCACAGAAGAAATTCTCTGTGCAATGATAATCTTTGTCGTATCCGGGATCTCCTCGCGGAACGCCTGGCGGATCAGGGCGTCTGTTCTTGTATCCACCGCACTGGTGGAGTCGTCGAGGATCAGGATCTTCGGCTTCTTAAGCAGGGCTCTGGCGATACACAGTCTCTGCTTCTGACCGCCGGATACATTGTTTCCGCCTTCCACGATCATCGAATTATAGCCGGCCGGGAACTCGCTGATAAATCCGTCTGCCTGAGCCAGCTTACAGACTCTCTGCACCTCTTCGTCGCTGGCGTTCTCATCGCCCCAACGGATATTGTCATAAATCGTACCTGTAAAGAGCACATTTTTCTGGAGCACCATGGACACCTGATCACGGAGCGCTTCCAGACTATATTTGCGGACGTCTACGCCGCCGACCTTTACGGCACCGCCGGTCACATCATAAAGTCTCGGGATCAGCTGTACGAGAGTTGACTTGGCGCTTCCGGTGCCGCCGATCACGCCGATGATCTGGCCGCTTTTTATATGAAGGTTTACATCTTTCAGGGAAAGATTGCCGCCCTCTCCTGCATAGCTGAAGTTTACATGTTCAAAATCAATATCGCCGTTTTTCACTTCTGTAACAGCATCTGCTGCGTCTTCCATCTCCGGCACTTCATCGAGAACTTCCGTGATACGTTCTGTAGATGCCTCAGCGATCATGATCATCGTAAATACGAAAGTAACCATCATCAGTGACATCAGGATCTGAAGCGCATACACAATAACACTGGTCAGCTCACCTGTCTGCATCGTACCCGTAATAATGCTCTCACCGCCGATCAGCACCATGATAATAACAACAGCATATACCGTAAACTGCATGATCGGCGAGTTCCATGCAACGATTTTCTCCGCTTTTGTGAAAAGCTTGAATACAAGTGTTGATACCTTTCCGAACTTCTCCATCTCGTGATCTGCGCGGACATAGGCCTTTACCACTCTCGCGGCATTAACATTTTCCTGAACCGTATTATTAAGCACATCGTACTCGTCAAATACCTGTACGAAATGCGGGTGTGCCATCTTTGCGATCGCGATCAGCGCACCTCCGAGGATCGGAACCGTAATCAGCATAATAACCGCAATCTTTACGCTGATTGTCAGCGTCATAATCAATGACAGGATGATCATGATCGGCGCTCTCGCCAGAAGACGGATTGTAAACATGTATGCCATCTGCACGTTTGTAATATCCGTCGTCATCCTTGTCACAAGGCTTGACGTTGAAAAGTGGTCAATATTTCCAAATGAAAAATCCTGTATTTTGTAAAAAATGTCATGGCGCAGATTCTTCGCATATCCTGAGGATGCGATTGCGCCCATCTGTCCTGCTTTCGCGCCGAAAACAAGTGCGAGCACCGCCATAACGATGAGCAATACTCCGGTCCGGATGATATAGCCCATATCGCCGTTTGCGATTCCGACGTCGATGATGTTCGCCATCAGAAGCGGAATCAGCACTTCCATCAGCACCTCAAGACAGACCAGCACAGGGGTCAGAAAAGATTCGCGCTTGTATTCCCTGACGGAACGAAGTAATTTTCTATTCATGGTCTGTTATCTCCTCTCTCCTTTTTTCATCTACCGACAAATTCTCGGACATCTGTTCCAGCACTTCCCTGCAGACAGCCAGCTTTTCTTCCGGTATGTCCTTAGCAAGGAGCTCCTCGATATAACGGATATTATCCAGAATATGCTGGCGCACTCCTTTTGCTTTTTCCGTGGGCATAAGCTTCTTCAGACGCGCATCCTGCTTCACCGGTTCTCGGGTAATAAATCCGTTTTTCTCCAAAATCTGAAGCGTGCCTGTAGCTGTGGATCTGCGGATCTGGAATTCTTTTTCCACATCTTTCTGGTAGATATCCCTCTGCAGTGACTGAAACAGAATATAATGCAGGACAAGCCGCTGCATATTTGTAGTCAGGCTGTCTTCCTCCTCCTGTACGCACATCTGCCGCTTCAGCTGATGGGAAAGCGTATTGATCAAACGCCCGACGTCATGACCGCAGTCCGGTGCTTCTCTGTTATCACCAATGCACATTACTGCCACACATCCTTTCCATGCTCGAGATAATTTGTTCGGTAACTAACAATATAGTATAGAGATTTAAAATTATTGTCAATCATCAAAATGCACAAAAGAAAACCCCCGTATTTTCTTTATGAGTTTTTCCTATATTTTTCATTTTATTTTCTTCTTTTTTAAACAAAATTGTAGAAAATTTCTATAAAGAACGTTATAATAAAGAGCAGTAAGAATGAAAGTGAGGGCTCATTATGAAACAAAATAATATGTTGGCTATGATTTTAGCTGGCGGCCGCGGCTCACGTCTGCATGAGCTGACCAAAAAAGTCGCAAAACCGGCTGTTTCATATGGCGGAAAATACCGCATTATTGATTTTCCACTCAGCAACTGTGCGAATAGTGGTATTGATGTTGTCGGTGTATTAACGCAATATGAATCTGTTCTTCTCAACAGCTATGTAGCAGCCGGACGCCGCTGGGGTCTTGATGCAAAAGACAGCGGTGTATACGTACTCCCGCCGCGTGAGAAATCCGATGCAGATCTGGACGTATACAGAGGAACTGCAGACGCGATTTCACAGAATATCGACTTCATCGATACATACTCACCGGAGTATCTCCTGATCCTCTCCGGCGACCATATTTACAAAATGAATTATGCCAAGATGCTGGATTACCACAAACAGTGCCAGTCGGACGCCACGATCGCAGTAATCGAAGTCCCGATGAAAGAGGCAAGCCGTTTTGGTATCATGAATACAAACGAGACAGGACGTATCATCGAATTTGAGGAAAAACCGGAACATCCGAAGAGCAATCTCGCATCAATGGGTATCTATATCTTCAACTGGAAGACATTAAGAAAGATGCTTCTTGCAGATATGAAAAACCCGGATTCTTCACATGACTTCGGTAAAGATATCATTCCGACGCTTTTAAATGAGGGCAAAAATGTCTTTGCATACAAATATAAAGGTTACTGGAAAGACGTAGGAACGATCGATTCCCTGTGGGAGGCAAATATGGATCTGCTCAGCAAGAATAATCAGCTTGATCTTAACGATCCCACCTGGAAGATTTATACAGAAGATGTTACAGCACTTCCGCAGTACATCGGCGCTGAAGCCAAAATTGATAAAGCATTTATCACACAGGGCTGTGTCGTAGACGGGGAAGTCAAGAATTCTGTACTCTTCACTAATTCCAAAGTTGCGGCAGGCGCAAAAGTCATCGACAGTGTCCTGATGCCGGGCGCTGAAGTTGCCGAAGGCGCAGTAGTCACTCGCGCCCTTGTAGCTGACGGCATCAAGATCGGCAAAAACGCAGTAGTCGGAAGTGCCGACAGCGAAAACATTGAACTTGTTGCAAAACGTGTAAAGGGGGATGAATAATATGAATAAGGCATTTGGAATCATTAATTTTGCCGGAAATCACATTAAAGTAGAAGGCCTCCAGGAATACCGCCCTGTAGGAGCATTCTCATTCCTCGGAAGATACCGTATCATCGATTTCCCGATCTCCAACATGAGTAACAGCGGAATTGATAATATTCAGGTTTATGTGCGCAGGAAACCGCGTTCCCTGACCGAGCATCTCGGCACCGGACGTCATTACAATATTAACTCCAAACGCGGCAAACTGAGCATTATGTACACAGAATCCTCACAGGTCGGTGATATCTACAGTACAGATATCCAGGCTTACATCGAGAATATGGACTGTCTCGAGAGAATGACTCAGCCATATGTTGTGATTGTGCCAAGCTACATGATCTATACAGCTGATTACAGTGATTTTATTCAGGCGCATATCGACTCAGGCGCAGACATTTCCATGATGTATCACTCTGTTGACAATGCAAAAGACGCTTTCCTCGCATGTGATACACTTAACATCAACAAGCAGAAAGGTGTCCTTTCCATTGAGCCAAACCGCGGAAATGCAAAGAACAGAAACATCTTCATGGATACATATGTAATGACGAAAGAGCTTTTCCTCGAACTGGTAAAGAAAGCTCATAAGACATCATCCATGTATACATTTGCAGATATTATTGATGAGGAATGCGAAGAGCTCGACATTCGTGCCGTTCCGCATAAAGGATATTTTGCAGCGATCACAGATTTCAAGAGCTACTATGACGCTAACATGGATCTGATCGATCTGAAGAACGCAATGAACCTGTTCGACGACGAATGGCCGGTATATACACGTACAAACGACTCCTGTCCGACACAGTATTTTGATGACAGCAAGGTAACTTCTTCGGTTGTATCCAATGGATGCCTGATCGATGGAGAGATTGAGAACTCCATTATCGGAAGAGGCTGTGTCATCAAACCGGGCGCGGTAGTTAAGAACTGTGTTATCTCTGCTGACGTTGTCATCGGAAAAGGCGTCCGCGTTGAAAACATGATGGTAGATAAGCATGCGAGACTGCTCCGCGGAAAGAGAGTCATCGCTGAGCCGGGCAAACCGGGATACGTAAAACGCGGGGATACACTGTAAGATATTCTTTTGGAATGATCTGGCGGATCAGATCATCCGGCATAAGATGCATTGATACATTAAAAGGCTGTTATGAACTCGTTGGTAATATACCATACCGTAATCCATAACAGCCTTTTTCATATACGCTAAAATTGGTGTTTACATCTCTGCTTTATAGTAATTAATCAGGCATCCGTCCAGTATGATCTGTCTCTCTGCATCTGTAAGGTCACCCAGTCTCAGATCGATCTCTTTGAGGTCGTCGCCTACTACATAAGCCTTAATAACGTCTGCTTTTTCTTCAACTGCCTTTCTCACGTCCGGCACGAAGATGTAGTCGCCGTTCTTGAACGGCAGATGCTCATGGTCTGCGTCTGTCAGGAACGGAAGCATTCCCCAGTTGATGAGGTTGGAGCGGTAACGCTTTGTAGCATATTCAATGGCGATATTTGCCCAGCCGCCCAGTACCTTCTGGCAGGATGCAGCCTGCTCACGCGCAGATCCGTCTCCCGGCTTTACTGCGAAGATCGTACTTCCGACGCCGATATTTCCTTTGCCCACTTCCGGATATGTCTTCTGGATTGTCGCCATTACCGGTTTCAGCTCTTCCAGCGCATCAAGCGGACAGTTTCCTGCCTCGATTGCTTTCTGTGCTTTCTGTACTTCTTTCGCGCGTCCTACATATGCCGGATCCTTTCTTGAGAGCGCGAACTCTGCAAGTCCCAGCGGATTGGAACGATAGGAAGAAGTCTCACCTGACGGAATGAGCTCATCTGTTGTTGTAACCGGGTCGTGGATCTCGGATACAACTTTCACAATCAGGTTCTCCGGCAGCGCTGACATCTCCGGCCAGTCTTTGATGTTCGGTCCGAACTGGATCTCCACGCTCGGATCTGCCACACCGTGGCTGTCAAATACACGGTTTGCATAAATATTGCTGTCAAAGTGATATTTCTGTCCTTTGTACTCCACATCCATCGCTGTCGCCGGTGTGAGGTAACCTTTGTTTGCCGCCGTAGCCGCGATAGAACGTGCATCCATAAGAGCTACAGAGGAGATCTGTCCGCTCTGAAGCTTGCTTCCCTCACGGTTCGGGAAGTTTCTTGTTGTATGGCGGATGGAGAATGCGTTATTCGCCGGTGTGTCTCCTGCGCCGAAGCACGGTCCGCAGAATGCAGTCTTCACAACTGTTCCTGCCTCCATAAGGTCAGCCACTGCTCCGTTCTTAACCAGTTCCATATAGATCGGCATACTTGCCGGATATACGCTGAATGTAAATGCATCAGAACCGATATTGTGTCCTTTGATAATGTCTGCTGCCGCGCAGATATTTTCAAAACCGCCGCCCGCGCATCCTGCGATGATGCCCTGCTCTACATAGAGCTTTCCGTCGCGGATCTTATCCTGAAGTGAATACTCTACCGCGCCGTCAAGACTTACAAGCGCCTTCTGCTCCACATCGTGAAGAATATCTTTCAGGTTGGCATTTACCTCGTCAATGGTATAGACATTGCTCGGATGGAACGGCATAGCGATCATTGGTTTGATCTCGCTTAAGTTCACATATACGCATCCGTCATAATATGTACATGCTCCCGGATTCAGTTCTTTGTAATCGCTGCTTCTGCCGTGGATCTCATAGAACTCTTCAATCTTCTCATCCGTCGTCCAGATCGAGGACAGGCAGGTCGTCTCTGTAGTCATAACGTCAACACCGATACGGAAGTCAGCGCTCAGCTTCTTCACGCCCGGTCCGACAAACTCCATTACTTTATTGTTTACATAGCCATTTTTAAATACCGCACCGATAATAGCAAGTGCAACGTCCTGAGGACCTACGCCCTTCATCGGCTCGCCGTCCAGATAGATTGCGATCACGCCCGGCATCTTGATATCATATGTCTTGTTGAGAAGCTGTTTTACGAGCTCCGGTCCGCCTTCTCCCATTGCCATGGTTCCAAGCGCTCCGTAACGTGTATGGCTGTCAGATCCGAGGATCATCTTGCCGCCGCCTGCCAGCATCTCACGGGCAAACTGATGGATGACTGCCTGATGAGGCGGAACATAGACGCCGCCATATTTCTTCGCGCAGGTCAGTCCGAACATATGGTCATCTTCATTGATCGTACCGCCTACCGCACAGAGGCTGTTATGGCAGTTTGTCAGCACATAGGGAATCGGGAATTTCTGAAGTCCTGAAGCACGTGCTGTCTGAATAATGCCGACAAATGTGATATCGTGGGATGTCAGCTTGTCAAATTTAATCTGCAGATTCTTCATATTTCCGGAAGTGTTATGCGCATTTAAGATGCCGTATGCCATCGTATTGCGCGCTGCCTCTTCCTTTGAAAGCGGAACCTGAACATTTCCTGTATCTTCCACAATCTCGGTGCCGTTTAAGAGATAGACGCCGTTGTCATATAATTTGATCATGTAGTCCTCCTTCTTGAATCGTATACTTCATGCAATGTGAGCGTGCCATACAGTATGAACATACCATGCAGCATGAGCACATATACTCAACAGGGCTATTTTACCACATTTCGTTATCTGCCACCACCTCTTTTTTGAGGGAACGGCTCGGAATGGCGCGCTTTATTCCGCTGTATATCCTCCCGGATTCAGTACACCTTTACGATCCGGCGCGTATGTTCGTAATACTCGATCGTGACAGTTCCGCCCTGCGGCAGTCTTTTATACTCTTCCATTGTTACCTCTGCCCGGATCGTATTACCGTTATTATCAGAACCGGCCAGATAATAATGACGCGAGAAAATCCCGGTATGTGCCTGTGTTTCACTCACCTGTATGTCTGTCAATGTGGCTGTCTGCGGGCCTGCCGCAAGATCAAGTACTATGTCTTTCGAAAACCAGAATACGGCAGCGATACATATAATAACGACCGCCGCCCCCACAGCTTTTCCTGAAGGGGACAGAGCGGTTCTGTTCCTTAAAGCCCTCACGATCACATAGATACACGCAATCCATATGACCGCGGCATTGCAAAGTTCATCCAGAAGAACAAGATTCCCTGTCTTAGGCAGCAGCAGACCGGCCGCTATGACTGCCAGCACAAGAATACAGAGAATGATCTCGTATTTTTTTATTTTTCTTCCCGATCTGCTCATGATGCGGTTCCTTCCATCAGACTTACAAGGCCGTTTCTCCATGAAAATTCTCTGGCATAATCAAGACACGTTTTGCCGGAGTTATCTTTTTCACAGATATCTGAACCGTGATCTATTAAATATTGATATACCGGCATGGCAGCCTCGGTCGTCAGCTTCACGACGGTAATCGCATAGTTAAGCGGGATCGCGCCGTATTTATCTTTTCCGTTTATGTCGGTCCCTGCCTCAACCAGAAGCTGCGTAGCTTTTAACATATACTGCGGATCGGGTCGCATTACAGAGAAGTAAAATATATGCAGCGGATTTCTTTGATCTTTGGGGCTTGTAAAGTTAACATCCGCTCCCTGGGATATTAAGAATTGTATGATCTTTATCTTTTCTTCCGCATTACGGTCATTGACAAACGCCAATTGAAGCAGGCTCATTCCTGCATATTTATTGAACAGATTCGGATCACCTGTATAAAACTTCCGGAAATCCGAATAAGTTCCGTCTCTTACCGCATCAAAAATATCTGTAATTCTCATAAATCATCCTCCTCAAAACACTCAATCCTGTTCAATAACTTTGTCGTCTGTTTCCTGAAGATACCTTTCTGTATCAAAGTGTGCTTCAATAATATTTTTCAAAAAATCAGTTTCTACAACTCTGTCATCCTCATACAGGATAATTCCCGCCCCTTTTTTCTGCAGCTCCTCAATGAGCTTATCCATATGCTGCAGTCTGTCTATGTCTTCCAGACCGCATATATCAATATACCCATTATTACATAAGCATTCCCTTATTTCGGAGAGGGAGCGGTTCATCATTTTCCTGATCAGGGGAATATATTTCTTTTCATTTCCATCTTTAGAGATCTTAAATTTTACCATCATGCTTTTCAGTCACCCCTTTTCAAATATGGCGGCATTTTCTCAATACACTTCTGCCGCAGTTCTCCCGCATCTTTTACAAGCTTTGCAAGAACCGCATCTTCTTTCTCCGGTTCTTTTTCTTTCAGATAATCTGTGTAAATCTCCCTGAATATGCTGCACAGTTCTTCTGTCTTTTTCCCGTCTGCCTGTCCGGGAAAAATGTGATACCGGGACCGGAAGTATGCGTTAAGTTCCCTGATTTTCTGAACACTGGCCTGAACACCAAGGTCAATTTTTACCGTATCGCCGGTCGCGTAAACGAAAATCACCGGCGTCGTATCCCGGTTCATTATATTGAAGGTTACTTCGGCCCCTCCTAAGATCACAAGTTCTTTCGGGATATATCTTCCATTGATCCGGAACCAGCGGGCACTTTCAGCAAAATCTGTCCGCCGCAGCGAAAGGACTGCGCCCGCCAATGCAAGAACACACGCTGCCAGCGACGGAATATTCTCCGGGCGCGCCAGTATCCCGGCGAAGCCTGCGAGCGCCAGCACTCCCCATGTACACAGAGCCAGGTTTTTCTTAATGGGGTATCCTCTCCGCCATTCTGTTTTTCTCAACTGTTTCATTATTTTCCCTTTAAATCAGACTATATTTTCTCTTTCTCTTTCATGACTTCTATACTAACAAACAGGCTGTCAGGTAAAACTCCCGCCGAAAGAAAATATGTAAAAATGGAACATGCGGCAAGAATTATTATCTTTGCATTTAAGATCACGACCGGATAGAAGCAAAACCACAGAGCAATTCCATACAATCCCCCTTGGAATATCAATTCCGCAACAGCGCACAAAAAATATACTTTAGGTTCCTGAACCGGTCTTTTGCAGAGAATTTTTATCGTGCAAATTTCATTGCGGGCACCCAGACATTTTTTTAACTTTAATTCTCTCCCGGCTCTCCATATATTATAAACAGCAAAAACTATAAGCAGCAAAGCGAGAATAAAAAGCGGACCGTTCACTCTTCCTTCTATATTCACCTGCTGTGATATCCGTCTTGCCGCAGTGCAGAACAGTATTGTTAAAACCGGACTCCAAAATACAGAAAGCGAATTTATTCCGCCTCTTCTCTGCAAAACTGCGGCCTGCTGTTCCGTCAGAATATATGCTTTCTTTTTGAAAAAGCATATAAAAATACCTGCAAAGACCGAATACCAGTGCGGAAGCCAGTCAACAGCATACACTTTTTCTTTATACCTTATCAACTTATAGCGGAAATTATCTGTCGCGCATAAAGTATTCTTCCAATCCATTCTCTCCGTCATTATTTTTCCTCTGTCAGCTTCGCGATTTTATCTATCTCAAAAAGTACAGGACTTTGATAATCCGTCGTTTCGTCAGCAAAGCACCGCGCTATGCTGTTCCAGTGGATATCCGGGAGTTCATTAACATTATCGCAGGATATGATCTGCAGCATAACGTCGTATATTTTTTTGATTATTCCCGAATACTGTAACTGCATATTATAATCGGAACGGAGTATCTGTATGACTTTTTCACAATGCTTTTTTATCTCTTCCATGTGCTTTTCGGAGTACTTCTTCTAACCACTTCATAAAAATCTCGCTTGAATCTGTCCCCGTCTTTGCGGAACAGATACTTTCATACTTATATTCCGTGTCTATTTTACCGCTTTTACAGTCATAGATTATTTTTAATTCTGTGGGGACAGGTTTTCCGTAATGTATGCATATTTGTCTTATCTTCTCCAGATCTGATTCTCCAAGATCCAGAAAATCCCATATCGCATCCGGATCAGCGGCTATATTATTTGTTGTTTTAATCCGGCCGTCAATGTTGAAAAATGCATTAAAAGAAATGCTGCTTTCTTCGATGGAGCCATAGGCATAAACCTTATCAGCCCTATTACCTGCAAATTCTACACATAATGAAACAATCTGTGACTGCGCCTCCATAAATTCATCTTCATATACTCTGGCCACGGTAATCCTCCTTTGAAACAATGCTCATTTCCCTCTAACTTCCGCTGTATTCTCCTGACAGGAGCATATCCCTCACTTCCTCATATTCATCCGGCAGCACCTGCGACAGTAATCCGGACGCTTTTACGCGGAACACAGTCCCGTCCTCATATTCCACTGCCAGCACCATGTACTGGGGATCTGTGATCTCCTCTTCATCTGTCCCGGATTTCCAGTTGAAGACTCCATGCTTATCCAGCGCCTCCACCATCTGCTGTCCATCCGCATAATATCCGGCCTGTGTCTGATAGAGATCATCAAAGAGATACGCATCCGACGTTTGATACCGTTTACTATCCAGTATATCGTAATATACACATTCTGTACTTGTATTCTTATTTTCCATAAAAGCAATGGCATATACATTCTCTGTAAAATCAGACGTACGGTTTTCTATGTCGTCTTCAAGGAGATAACTCACATCAGCCAGGCCGTCTTTGCGGTCCGGTTCGTATTCTTCCATGAGCAAAGGTATGTTGAGCGTATCCACATCTTCTGTCGTGATGTCAAAATCCTCAATAAACTGTTCCAGATCAATTTTGCTGTACTGTTCTTTTGTAAGTCCTGCCGCCCGGATCAGTTCTTCCGGAGTAATCAGACTCTGTTCTGAAAGCATTTCCTCCTTGTCTTCTGTCACATAGATTCCCGGTTTCTGATCCAGACTCCAGAGAAATTCATCCTTGTTAAAAGTTTCTTCCGTAGTGATCTCTATTGCAGTAAGCCCTTCTTTATCCGGTTCTTCTCTGTAAAAAGGAATATAAATATATGCTATTTCATATTGTGCTTCATCTGTAATAACTGAATAGTGCCCTCTCAATTCCCGCCATGTTGTCTTCCCGTGTTCACTTTTTTCATGGGAACTTGCATTTCCTTTCCAGCTTTTACATTGGCCTTGAAAAAACTCTATGAATTCTTCTGCCTGTTCCGTTAAGTTTAGCGTACTGTCCCCGGCATACTGTGAAAATAATTCTGTCAGTGCTTTTGCATCTTCCTTTTCTGCGCAATCGATAATGTTTTCTATCATTTCATCAGCCAATTCTTCATCAGAGCGGTATTCATTGGATGATCCTCTCCGTAAAACTATGCATCCGCTCAGGCTGCATACAAGGGCGCAGCATACCGTAAGCAATAAAATCTTCCTCATGATATTTCTTCCTCTCAGTTAATACACTGTCACTTTCCCGCTCCCGGAGATCGCGCACTCTGCCTCTTTGGTATAGACATCTTCCCGGAGCTTGTCCTCATAATCGGATCTGTCAATCTGCTGCCATGCTTCGGACTCTGTCATACGCAGATAAATCCCCGCCGGTACGCCCTGACAGTTCTCTGTCAGCCAGTCCGGCACAGCCTCCAGAAATGTCTCATACTGTTCTGAGCACAGGGCGTTATCCATAAAAATATACGTCACAGCGGAAACCTCGTTCAGAACCGGTTCTGCATCTGCCACACTGCTGCCGCCATTCTTTATTTCCGTGTAAATCTTTATCCCCTCGGAAGGCAGATACTTCTCTGCAAACGTGCGGATCTGCTCTTCATAGGCGGGGCGCGTCAGGATTGCCCCGTAATCGTCTTCATACCGGTACAGCCTGTTTTCATATGTGCGGTACACAGTCACAATATCCGATTCATCCCCCTGTTCGGGATATACCTTCAAATGCTCCTGTTCGATCGCATCTCCCGGCGCGTAGGATACATAACAGAATTTCTGCTGATATTTTCCTTCCATCCATGTCAGCATATCCTCAATTGACGTAACTGCGCTCTTCTGTGTGTCAGTCAGAGCACTGTAATCTCCCGAAAGGCCTGTTTCCCGCATAATTTCCTTCTGCTGCTCATCCTCTCCTGTACTGACATAGCTTTTGTCCCACTCATCCGGTCCGAAATTGATCTCCTCATCAGGCAGCGTTCCCTCTACGACCGTTGCGCCGGTATGGCAGTTTACAATTTCAGCATGGATATGCCAGTCCGGATTTCCTGTCTCCATAATGCCTTTCAGAGCATAACTTGTTGTAAGCGACAGCAGAACTTTTGCCTGCAGGACGCCGTCTATATTTTCATCGTACCTGTACACCACTCGGCTGTAATCTTCATCCAATTCACAGGAATACGACGGATCAGCTTCCACCATATCATCCGCTACTTCCCTGATATTGTCTTCATACATCTGTATCAGCGTTTCCTTCTGTTCCGGCGTTACTTCGATTATCATATCGTTTCCATCCTGTCTGACGCTGGTGCAGTAGTCGCTGAATGCTTCTATATTATCCTGCAGATCCGAGCTGGAAAACTTAAGCAGCGAAGCCGGTATTGTTATATATTCAGTCTTTACTGTCTGTTCATCAGTAACATCTTTACGGTTCTCTTTATCACCTGCCGGTTCTGCATTCGTCATTCCCGCACACGCACTGCAGGTAAATATTCCGGCTGCTGTCACCACAGCAAGAAGTGGTCTATGTAACTTTTTCATAATCGAAATCCCTCAAAAATACTTTCACTCTGCAACCGCTCCTCCGGCCGTTATCCTTCATTCTCGATATTGATCGACACTATCAGTCCTGTCTCAGGGTCGATACTGGCGTTGAATCCACTTCCCCCGTCATCGTCACCATACCAGTAGTATGAATTTCCGTATTCCTCATCCTCATACACATCATCAGCTTCTCCGTATGCCGCCAGCAGGTCAGCCTCAGGCGTACCGATCTGAATGCCGCCCGGGAAGATCACTGTCAGTCCGCCTTCCGTCATACTGTAAGCATCCGCATAGACAGAAGATACCAGACAGTTTTTGATCGCTTTCTGCCCGCTTCCTGTATTTACCATATTTACCATAATGTAATCACCGCTGTCCACCTCAAACCATGCCAGCTCATACTCGCCTGCATTGACAATATAATCAGCCGGTGTATACTCTGTATCCAGCTTCACCCCCGCTGCTTCCAGATCGGAGATCGTACACGGAAGCGTGATCACTGTATCATTTATCTGTACCGTGTAGCTCTCCCAGCTGTCTCCCAGACCGCTGGCAGGCTTTACCGGTTCTGCCGGCTTTACCACACTTTCATCTCCATATGTGTCATCCTGCGGCAGGTCAAGTCCGCCGGCTGACCCGCTGTCCGCTGCTGAGGAAACCGCCTCTTCCGGAACTGTGATCTCTTCTACTGTATCATATTCCATAAATGTCATATCCACATAGCATTCTGAGATCGTCACTCCGGAATCCTCCAGCACCGGAGCCATACTCTCTGTCATATCGAAATACAGCCTTGCAGGAAGAATGCTGTCCTTATAAATATCAATCGTACACGGGAATACCATGTCAGACAGAGTTTCCTCGTCAATTCCGTATCCCGCCAGCGAATCGGTCAGATCTGTCTGCATCATCTCGGAGAAAAGATCTCCGTCCAGTTCACCGGTAAGCTCAAAGCACTCCTTATCGTTTACTGTAACAAGGTCGTCCGCCAGCACAAACTGGTCTGCATACTCTTCCATATTATCGGCGATACTGTCCACTTCTCCGGTTATTTCCCCGTCATCTGCCACCTCTTTCGTCCACTGGTCGTCCATCAGTGTATAAGTAACATACTCGTCATCCTCCTGCACAGAGTACATCTCTGTCTCTACACTGAAATCCATGCCGCCCATATTAATCGAGACCGTGCCTTTTCCGTGGGACGCCTCCGGTTCCGTCGTTGTCTCCATATTCATATCCATCCCGAGACTGACATCAGTCGTTCCGTCTCCCATAGCCATTTCCATCTTAAAGTTCAGCAGGGCAGATTCTGTTTTCTCCGCGTTCTTCTGCATATCACGCAAAAGATTCTCCGGGGTTGCCTTTGTAGCGCAGCCCGAAATCAGTCCTGCCGCCATAGCTGCCGTAAGTCCCAGTGCCACTAATCTTTTCTGTTTTTTCATGTCTTTTTCCCTCCATTTTGTTTCCTGATATTTATCTTTTATTCTGAAATTTCATTTCCGAAATATGCTACGATCAGATCCACCATCCTGTCATAGCTCTGCACGCCGTCCGCCTGACCGTTTGCCTTCAGGTATGTATCATTGATCCGCTCCGCTGTCTTGGATATCGTCCCCTCATATCTGTCCCAGAATTCATTATTCGCCGTCAGGTCAGGCTCTGCCGCTTCATCGAGCAGTTTCCTCACCTCCTGCCAGCTCTCATAGTCCGCCCGGTACAGTGCATTCATGCAGTACACCCATCCGGACAGATATCCGCTGTACTGAAAGTCCGCCCTTTCAGATCCGGTACACGCAAGAAACGCAATAAAGTTGGCCTCCTGCTCCTCCATAAACCCGCGCAGATGCGACAGTTCGTGGCACACGGTAAAGGGCTTGTCATACGCGGGCATATCTCCGTTGTAATTAGCTTCCACGGTAAAAGGCAGATAGATTCCGGTCAGTCCCTGATAGGACAATATCTCCGATATGATCAGCGCTTTCGGCTCCGGATAATATCCGTCAAGAGAAGAAAATTTCCCGGAGAGCCGGCGCATAGCCTCCACGCCGCCTTCCCTCTCTGACGCATCCAGTGTAAGCAGTCCGCTCCCGTCTCTTTCCACCTCGCCGGCACGGGCATTTACTTCTTCTGTCAGCCAGATACAGATGTCTTTCAGCCCGTTCGCACTGTACTGATATGTAATAATCCCTTCTTCCTCAGAAAAAGATCTCCTGTGATAATTGATCCCGCAGCAGGCCGTATAGAGAAATGCAAGGATACCCGCTGCCAGCAGGACTCCGGAGATCCATGAGGCAAAAAGGCCGGAAGGCGCATCTGTAGTTTTTCTCCGCCCTGTTTTGCTTCGCCCGGCTTTACTTCCCGCAATTTTGATAACCATGCGCACCAATGTCACGATAAATACTGCCATAAGGATATAGATCCCAATCTCCGAGACAGAGAACGGAACCAGTCCGCTGATACGGCCGATACTATTCACTGCCAGAGGATATATGTATTCTGAATACCATTCCGCAAATGCAGGGACTTTAACCGAAAATACCATTAAGGCAGCGCTCAGAAGGAGAAGAAGCACTGCTGCGGTTAGCCGATATTTTACACTTTTATATTTCTTTTGTTTTATATTGCAGCTGTTCATTTCTTAATTATATCCTGTTTCACTGTGACCGGCAATAAGACAAAAATTGGGACCGCCCATCAATTTAGTGCGACAGTCCCAATTTCTAATGTTCCTATGTCTGTTATTCTGATTTTTTCTCTCCGTACATCCTCCGGTACGCCTGATAGATCCTTGAGCCTGCAATCCCCCGGATCACATTTGCCGCGCATCTCTTCAGCGCCGTCCTGTCAAGCTCTCCTGTCCTCAGCTTCTGTCTCAATTCCTTAACTACGCCTTTTCCTCCCGGCATGATCAGATCGTTTCCGGCTTCGATCGCACCGCTGTGGCTTCCCACATCTTTGCCTGTCGCGAACCAGTCTGTCATCACAACACCGTCGAATCCCCACTCATTTCTGAGTACTTTTGTCAGCAGGTCATAGCTGTTGTTCGCGTAAGTGCCGTTGACCTTATTGTAGCTGGTCATAAGAGCCCTCGCATGTCCTTCCTGTACGGCGATCCGAAAGCCTCTCAGATAGATTTCCCGGAGCGCGCGCTCATTTACATTGGCATTCGTATGGTTACGGTTATCTTCCTGATTATTACAGCAGAAATGCTTGATCGTCACAAAGCATCCTCTTCTGGACTGTACACCTCTGCTCATGGCAGCCGCCATCTTTCCTGTCAGCAGCGGGTCTTCGGAATAATACTCAAAGTTGCGCCCGCACAGCGGATTCCTGTGGATATTCATGCCCGGCGCCAGCCAGTAGGTAACACCGTATCTCTCCATCTCTTTTCCCACCGCTTTTCCGACACGCTCTACAAGAGCTGTATTCCAAGACTGCGCCAGAGCAAGCCCTACCGGAAATGAAGTCGCGAACTGATAGACGCAGGGCTGTTTCTCCGGATTTCCGAGAGTGAATTTCTTGGCAAAATCCGGAATATAATTCATCGCCGAGAGCATCGGTTCTACACCTTTCAGCCTGCCATTGTGCATTACAGCTGAAGTTTTCTGAAGGCGCAGTCCGGCAGGGCCGTCCGCCAGACATACATTTGGCAGTCCCTTTGCGATCAGCTCTCCCGTGGTATATCCAGCAGAGCCCGGTGCGTCAAAAAATCGCGGTCCGTCCCCTCTTACACCTGCGCCTGTCACTACATCGCACAGCTCGTCGTCCGACAGAACATTAAGAACTGCATCGACTACAGGGGATGAATATATCTCCGGATCTTCATACCGGTGTCCCACAGTTGCGATATCTGCCGTCTTAACAGGAATGCGCTCGATATCATTATCCTGTTCGTCATCAGTGTCAGCATTCATCGGGGGCTCCATTTCACGAACTTTCAGAACTACGGGGCAGATATTTTCACACTGCTCTGTCACGATCTCTTCATCCAGAACAAGCACGGCTGCCGCCGAAGTATCTCTGCTCGAGGAGCCAAGCCGTAAGATATAGTCTCCCTTCTCCAGTACATATGCCGCGTCTTCTTCACGATAGGAAGCCAGTTCCTGGATATCGAATAAAAGTGTTACGCTGCCGCTCTCCCCTGGTCTGATCTCTTCCGTCTTTGCAAATGCAGCCAGCTTCTGGTATTCCTTCGCCATCCCAGTCTGCGGGCAGCTCACGTAGAGCTGTACGACTTCTTTTCCGGAATAAACACTGCCGGTATTCGTTACTTTCGCAGTGACGGTAACCTTTGTCCCGTCCACTTCAACCTTCTCTTTCTCCACTGAGAAATCGGTATAAGACAAACCGTAGCCGAACGGGTATCTCGGCTCCACGTCATAGCTGTCAAAATACCGGTAGCCGACATAGATCCCTTCCCTGTAATACTCCTGATCCACATCTCCGTTCAGATAGCTGTAATCCATGGCAAACGGGATATCCCCGTATTTCTTCGGCCATGTATCCACCGTCTTCGCCGACGGGGACACTTTCCCGCTGATCAGATCAGCAAATGCTTTTCCGCCCATCATTCCCTGCTGTGCGTAATAGACGACCGCGCCGATTCCCGTAATCTCATCGAGGAAGCTCATGTCGAATACCGAACCCACATTGATGACCACGATCATTTTCTCGTAATTTGCCGCGCACATGGCAAGGTTGGCTTTCTCCTCATCTGACAGCGAATATTCGTAATTCTTAAGCTTCCTGTCCGCACTCTCTCCTGCCTGACGTGCAATGACATAAATACACGTATCGGTATCGGATCCGTTGACATCCTCAATAGTCACCGGCTGTCCGAACGGGTGCTGGTACGGGGTGCCCATCATATTTACCACATCCAGCTTCATCATCCTGCGCCGGAACTCCGCCGCGTACTGTGCTTCACCCTTCCGGTACTCTTCCGCATAGCCCTCCAGCCAGCTCTTTGTCGTAACCGTATATCCTGCTGCCTCCATCCCCTCCAGAATAGAGACCGCATGACGCTCGTTTACCTCGCCGGAGCCTGTCCCGCCCTTAATGGTCATTGCCGCGCCTGCGCCATACAGAGCCACCTTTCCCGGCACAAGGGGCAGTGTGCCGTCATTTTCCAGAAGTACAATGCCCTCCAGTGCCGCTTCGTATGACACTTCGGCATTTTCTTTTTCCAGAGGCGTGACCTCGTCAGTAAACGCCGCTTTATTTCGTATTTTCATTTTCATCGAATGAAGCCTCCCTTATATTATTTTGCCGGAAAATCGTCTATACCCTGACAAAGAGTATAGACGATCATATTGTTTTCTATGCTTCCAGCATCTCGGCTTTCTTCGCGAGAATCGCTTCCACTGCCGCACACGCCGGGCAGTCGCAGTATTTTGCTCCTGCTGCCTTGAGTTCCTTTGCGTGAGCTGCTACCTCTTTTGTCTTCTCAGCGCCGAACACTTTGGCTCCTCCCTCCGACTCTGCAAATGCGATCAGATTATCGAGAGGCATGATATCCGCCTCAAGCTCTGCAATGTACTTCTCTGTCTCCTTCGCTTCGTTCTCTGTTCCAACTGCATCAAGCCATGCCTGTCCGGCTGCCTTTGCCTCCGCACTGCAGGAAAATGCCTCCATCATATCGTGTGTCTTCTCAACTACATAATCCAGTACTTCTTTTTTCATGATTAAAATCCCCTTTCTGTTTCTGATATCTTCTATTCTAACACACACAGGAGTAATTTCGTACTCCCATATCATGTTCTGTATCGATGATCACAGTGCATCTGTTATTGTATTCCAAAAGATGCCAGCTTCATATCTTCATTAAATGCAAATGTAAAGTGTATCTCTGCATTTTCATATTCTGCTGATACATATGCCACCGCAGCCGTAACTCCACGCTGCGTAACTTCTGTTGTGGTGATGTCTTTGATGTCTTTAAATTCTCCCCAGTCCTCCGATACTCTGGCTTTCGCCTCATCCATCCTTTCTTTGTTCATGATGGACGACATATCCTCAACAGACATATCCTTTAATCCGTCGAAATTTTCTTCATTAATATATCCAACCACCTGCTCTGCCAGCGCCTCAACCTCTGTCTGGTCAAATATACTGCTCTGGGAGAGGTCCTTGTTCTTCGGCATCGCAAAATAACACGCCACGGCCGCGATCACCAGAACCACAGCTGTTATAATGATATTTCTTATCCTTTTCTTCTTCTGCTCTTCTGTCTGTGCGGGCCTGAAAACAGCCTGTTTGTTTTTCTTCATGTTTAATATCCACCTTTTACTTTAATGCAACAGAACAAGTTGTCTCATCCCGTCTTCTGCTATTTTAACATATATTGCGCAAAATAATATGACAAATTTAGTTTAACTCCGGATTGGAATCGTGGTAATATATCAGATATAAACCGACTCCCGCCGCTACCGGCGCGGAGCGGATCCCGAGCAGAAAGAAAGGAGAGTTATATTATGGGCAGAGGCGGCGGCTCACACGGCGGTGGAGGACATTCCGGCGGCAGGTCATTCGGCGGTCGTTCAGGCGGATTTGGAGGCAGCCATGGCGGCGAAAGAGGTCCCGGCGGCCCCGGATTTGGCGGGCCGGGATTCGGTGGTCCGCCACCGGGAGGTCCCGGGTTCGGCGGTCCCGGCGGATGGGGCCCCAGGTGGGGCGGTCCCCGCAGAAGATGGCGCGGTCCCATATTTCCGGGAGGCGGGTTCGGCGGCCCCGGCGGATGCTCTACAGTCATTCTCTTAGTGATCATTATTCTCGCGGTCATCAGCTGCGTGGCACCAGACTGGGGATCTTCCCGGCAGGACATTGATGTAACTGTATCACGTACCGAACGTACAGCCGTTACCGGAACAAAGACTTACAGTGACTGGTATCTGGATGAACTGGGATTTATCGATCACGACACAGACCTTATCGACGGGCTGAAATATTTCTATTCAAAAACCGGTATCCAGCCCTATGTCATGCTTCTCGATTATGATGAATCCTTATGGGACGGAGGAAATTGGAATGAAGACGCGGCAGAACAATATCTGGCGCAGGTCTATGCAGATACTTTCTCTGATAACGGACATCTGATCTTTGCTTATTTTGCATGTGAGAACGATACAGAAGATATGGACGGAATGTTTTACTTCTATTATGGTTCAGCCGCATATTCCATCATGGACGACGAGGCTGAGACCATCTTCTGGAGCTACTTTGACATGAATTACAACAATCTGGATCTGAGTATCGCAGAGTTTATCGGGCAGACATTTGAAGAGACGGCAGATAATATCATGCATGTCGGAACTTCAGGAAACAGCACCCTTATAAAGGCGGCTGCTGTCTTTGCCGTGATCTGCGTTGCAGCTATTATCATCGGGATCGTTGTGGCGAAACGGGCGGCAAAGAAGGACAATATGGATCAGCTTTAAGAAACAGGAGCCGGCGCATTGATTCGGATATGCCGGCTCCTGTCTGTTATTTCTCTGTCTCCATTATTATGGTCTCATATTCCCTCAGAGATAGTTCCCTGTTCTCAATATTAACATTATCATAATTGGACAGCAGGACTTTCTTCACCCGCCCTTCAAACGGCAGCTTTTCCGAAGTTCCCTTTACATTACAGACAATCAGAACACTCCTGTCCTGATTACTTCTCTTATAAGCAATTACTCCATCTGTCTTTTCATAGGCTGGTATCAGATCACCATAGATAAACAGATCTCTATAGTCATCCGCTTTTCTCAGTGCGATCATCTTTTTGTACCAGTGATACAAAGATTCTTCCTGGTTTTTCGCCGCTTCAAAATTAATCTCTTTATAATTCGGATTCACCGCAAACCACGGAGTTCCGGTTGTGAATCCTGCATTTTCCCGTGAATTCCACTGCATAGGGGTTCTGGCATGTTCCCTGGATTCCACATTCAGCTTCTCCAGTGCCTGTTCCTCTGTCATTCCCTCCTGCAGGTATCCCTTGTACATATTAAATGTCGTAGGATCTTTAAATTCATCAATACTCTTTTTCCGGTAATCACGCATCCCTGTCGCCTGTCCCTGATACAGAAATACAATGCCGGGAAAGAAGAAATTAATGCTTCCCAGCGTAGACATACTGTGATATCCGATATTATCACGGGGAATAAATCTCTCTGCGGATCTGGACGTATCATGATTGTCCAGGAAATTACAGAGAAATCCGCTTCCATTTACATATTCCTGTTTTTTAAACAGTGCGTCTCGCAGGTCATTTATCATTTCCACAGGACGATCCTTCCACTTCGGGTCATTGACATGATATCTTGTGTGACAGAAATCAAAGATACTGGAAAAATATCCATCTTCCCCGATAAAATCTTCCAGTTCCTCCGGAGGCACATCATCCGCTTCCGCCAGAGTAAATGCATCATGCGGCTGGAATGTCTCTCTTTTCAGCTCATTGAGGAACTTTTCAATTCCTTTTACGTTCCGGAAATACGGGAAGCCGTTTACATAGCCGTCCACTCCGTCCGCCGGAAGATTCTGATACGCAAAATCCTTTTTGAGGTGACTGATTGCATCAATCCTGAAACCGCCAAGCCCCATATCCAGCCACCGGTTAATCATCGCATAGATTTCTTTTCTTAACTTTTCATTCTCCCAGTTCAGATCAGGCTGCCATTTTGTAAAAAGATGAAGATAATATTTGTCTGTATTCCCAATCCTTTCCCAGGCACTTCCTCCGAAGATCGATCGCCAGTTATTTGGCTCTTTTCCGTCCTTTCCCTCTCGTATGATATAGTACTTTCCGTACTCCCCGTCCGGATCCTGAAGAGCTTTCTGAAACCAGACATGTTCCGAAGATGTATGATTCACGACCAGATCCATAAGAATCTTGATACCTCGTTTATCCGCCTCGGCAATAAGCTGTTTCATATCCGCCAGAGATCCGAACATAGGGTCAATTTCGTCGTAGTCAGAGATATCGTACCCATGATCTGCCATAGGAGATTTATTCACCGGACAGATCCATATCATATTGATGCCGAGCTCGGCCAGATCATCGAGATGTGCGATGATTCCCGGCAGATCGCCGATGCCGTCCCCGTTTGTATCCTGAAAACTTTTCGGATAAATCTGATACCCAATTGTATTATGCCACCATTTTTTCTGCATTGTTTCCTCCTGATCAACCCTTTACAGCGCCGCTGGTTACGCCTTCAACATAAAACTTCTGCATGTAGATAAACAGCAGAGAAATCGGAATGGCTATAATCACGCATCCCGCGGTAAATACAGTAAACATTGTGTTGACATTGGCTTTTGTCATCATTGTGTAAAGCCCGATTGCGATCGTATAATTCTGTACATTGTCGCCCATAATCACCCTTGAGAAGATGAAGTCCATCCACGGGGACATAAATGCGGTCAGTGAAGTATATACAATGATCGGTTTTGCCAGCGGAAACGTGATCTTAGTAAATATCTGGAACTTTGTCGCCCCGTCGATCTGCGCCGACTCATCCAGTGCTTTAGGCATCGTGTCGAAAAAACCTTTAGACACATAGAAGGTTAAAGCCGACCCTGCCGAATAGACAAGTACAAGAGCTGCAAGACTCTGTGTCAGATTCATGGCCTTTAAGATATAGTATACGGCGATCATACTCATAAACGCAGGGAACATATTCAACACCAGCGCAATCTTCATAATCGGTTTTCTCAGCCTGAATCTCAGCCTTGACAATACATATGCCATAGACGTTGTCAAAAATGTACTGATAATACACGAAAACACTGCTACTATAAAAGTATTTCCAAACCATCTCAGGAACGGATAATCCGTATTAGTAAACAGCACTTTATAATTATCAAGAGTAAAACCGTGTGGTATAAAGTAAGATACGAACTGTCCGCTCTCTTCTCTGAAAGATGTGAGCACGATCCATACGATTGGGAATATCCATATGATACTTATTACGATTAAAACAATATATGTAACTGCATTTCCGAACTGTGCTTTCTTTTTCATTGGAACATATCCTCCTTATTATAGGCAGCTGACCTTGTATAGGCGATAAGTGAAAATACCGCACATACGATAAACGTAATAATACCGATCGTAGATGCAAGATTATAGTCCGCCTTTTCCACAGTCAGCTTGTACAGCCATGTTACCAGCAGGTCGGTATCCCCGGCCGCATAATAGTTGCTGTTCATAGGAGCTCCGCCGGTCAGCAGGTAGATGACGTTAAAGTTGTTGATATTTCCAATAAACTGCTGGATCAGCGTAGGAGTCATAATAAATATAATCTGCGGAAGCGTAATCTTCCGGAATATCTGGAATGTATTCGCCCCATCGATTCGTGCCGCTTCAAGCTGATCCTCCGGCAGGTTGGTCAGAACGCTTGTCACAATCATAATCGTAAATGGAATTCCTACCCACATATTTACCGCGATAACCGTAATTTTTGCTGCCAGAGCGTCCGTCAGAAACGGAAGCGGTTCTGAAATCAGTCCCAGATTTTCCAGCATCGAGTTGATCGGCCCTGCTGCGTGAAGCATATTTCTCATAATGAGAAGAGAAACAAACTGTGGCACTGCCACTGTTGTTACAAAGATAGTACGGAAAAATTTCTTGAATTTAATTCCTTTTTTGTTAATAAGGAGTGCAAGTATCACGCCTCCGAGGAAACTGGTAAATGTAGCGAAAAATGCCCATATCAAAGTCCACACGAGCAGCGGGAAAAATGTACCTGCTATATTACCTCCCAGCATAGAACCAAAATTGGAAAATCCGACCCAGTCAAACAGATTCTTCGGCGGAAGATGATTGTGATCGTAATTTGTAAATGCCAGAAGTATCATGTAAAGCAATGGAAGTACTGTAAAGATCAGAACTGCTGCCGTAGGTACCGTAAGAAGTGTCACGTGAAATCTGCTGTCCAGAAGCAGAGCTGCGTCCTCTCTGAATGAGCGGATATGCTCTCCGGATTTTCTGCATTCATATACCGCTGCAGCACTCCTCGTATTTACCACATAAAATACCAGAAATAAGGCGATGATCATGATAGTCGCCAGCCCGTAGATCATGCAGAGCATGGAGTTGTCTCCCTCTACCTGCACCTTGATACCCAGACTCTCATCCATAACCCATCCCTGAGCCTGCGTCCCGAGAGTGATCAGCCCCACAATTGACGAGGCTCCCGTCAGCACCATGTATACAATAAATCCAATTTCAGATAGAAGGAAAATAAGACCTTTGATAATCTGTCCGTTTCTCAGATTGGCAAATCCCATAATCAGATAGGACAGCTTAACGGAGATATCCCCCTCCCGGAATCCGTTTATATATTTTTTCCACCACGTATTGTTGTTTTTTTCCATAAATCCGATCCTCTTTTCCACTTTATAATATAAGAGCCTGACAATGGCTCAGGCTCTTATGAATTGAGGTTATTCTGCAGTGATATCTGTATTATTCTGCTGCCGCAGAATTTGCTACCAGATCATCCAGTTTTGCCTGCATATCGGCTTCCGTCAGATTTCCGCCGTATGCATCAATGATGATCGGGTCGAGCAGATCCCAGAAAGAACGGAGCTCCGGAAGCTTCGGCATCAGCACTGTATACTCATCCTCTGTCATCTGGGAAACCACATTTGTGATCGGATCATTTTTGACCTCATCGGTATCACGCAGTTCCTTGTTGCACGGAATTGCTCCAACTGCGTCGAAACGCATCTTCTGACACTCGGCATTTGAAAGATAATCTGCAAGTTCCATAGCGTCCAGCGGATATTTTGTAGCCGCATTAACAGCCAGCAGTTTCACGCCCTGGAATGCGCGCATCTGCACCGGTCCATCACCGAAATCACATGTCGGGTATACCGCTACTCCGAGGTTATCTCCCAGAGCGTCTGTGATATCGTTCTTTCCCCACGGTCCTGTCACCATAGCGGCGATCTTACCTTCCTTTAAGAGAGATACTGACTCACTGTTGCATGCTACAACATTCGGGTTATCTTTCAGGGATGCGATCCATTTTGTCACATTAACACCCTGTTCATTGTTAAAGGTTGTTCCTTCCAGATCTTCACCGTTATCTCCATAGAGTTTACAGCCGTTTGCGATATACTGCGGTGCGATTGTGTAGTTAGTTCCCTCCTCGGCAAGGTTAAATCCGATCGGAGCCTTGGCTGTAATACCCTCAAAAGTCTTGACATCTTCATCCGACAGCATAGACTTGTTATAAACAAGATACATGGATTCTACCTGATACGGATAACCGTATACAACTCCCTGGTATGTAGCTGCTTCATATGCGGTCTCTGTATCCTCTTCTTTGATCCTGTCTACATATTTGGTATTTTCATAGAGTACACCTGACTCTACCATCTGACCGAGCTGATCATGCGGCAGCGCAATAATGTCGGCAGCCGCTTCCGGATCTTTCTTCACATCTTCTTCTGCCTTGCCGCTGTCTCCGAGTACAACTTCAATATCATAATTCTTATCAGGATGTTCTGCTATGAAGTTGTCTACCATTGTTTTGGTTACCTCCAGAATATCCTGGTCAGCCCACACTTTGAGGCTTACATTTTTACTGTCAGACGCAGCGGCTCCTTCCTCCTTTTTGTCGCTTCCGCATCCCGCCAGCAGGCTTCCTGTCATGAGCGCAGCCAGTCCGAACGCAAGAATTCTCTTTGTTTTCATAACACTGTTCTCCTTTCCCTTGGGGTTTCTCCTCAGTGGCTTCCCCTTTGTTGTTCCTTATTTTAGCAGTCATGTCTCCGGTGGAAAATGAACAAAATAAACTTATACTTTAAAGAAAATAAACTTCCCAGGCGAATATATTGCACTTTAAATTATGTGATGCTAAAATTTCCATGACTTAAATACGATAATCTATTACCTGGGAAAGAGAGGACTGACGCTTGTGAAATTATTCCGGAGTATAAAGAAACTTCGCACTAAACTGCTGATTATTTTTACTGTTCAGGTGTTTCTCCTTCTAGGAATCGCTTTATCTGTCAGTTTTTTTCTTGCCCGCAGTTCAAACCATAAAAATCTGGACTTACTTAACCGGCAGCTAAAAACTCTTGCTGACACTGACTTTCAGAATATCTTCGACGAGATAGACCGTGCGTATCTCTCCATTGTAACAAGTTCAAATTTTTCTACTCTCTATAACGCACGTTCCGACAGCAATCCTCTGGAAATCTATGAACTTTATTATGATGTCGATGACCTTCTCACAGCGCCTCTGACATCATCTCAATATATACATAGTATTAACTATCTTACACCTGATAATAAGATTCTTATTTCCAGTATTGCAGGTGAGCTGTCAATGGAAAGAAATTTTTCTATTGACAACTCACCTGAATGGTTCCAGCTCCATACACGTCTGCTTAATACAGTGGGTTCTCTTTCCGAGACATATATTCCGCCTCACCAGGAACTTTACTATCAGCGGACATCCAGCTCAGCCAACCAGACCGTGGTCTCTATTGTACGTAAGACTGCCAGTTTCAATACCAATTATAAAAACAGGGGACTTCTTTATTTTAATGTAGAGCTTTCTGATTTTGTGGCTCTTACCGATTCTCTAAACCTTTATCCGGATATGGAAACTGTCATTCTTACAGATACCGGACGGGTAATCCATGATTCCTCTGAAAGTATCACCGAATGTACAGATTGTATAGAGACACTGCGTAATTGTACATCAGAGCAGTCTCTCACCCTGAATGGACAAAAATATATGACTGTTCCTGTTACCATGAAAGATTCCGGATGGAATATCTATACGCTCATACCGTGGCAGGTTTATACTGCTGATATCCGGGACTATACAGTATACAGTCTCGCATTCGGCCTTATCGTATTTATCGCAGGCTTTATCATGACCTGGATTATGTCGGCCCGTGTCTCTGCTCCCGTAGAAAATCTGTCCCGCACAATGAAATCTGTACGCAACGGCAATATACAGCAGCGGGCTGATATTATCTCATCGGATGAAATCGGAGAACTGTCTAATACATTCAATACGATGCTGGACCAGATCAACCGTCTGATCGAACAGGAATATCAGCTAAAAGTAAAACAGCAGGATGCGCAGATGAAAGCGCTGCAGGCGCAGATCAATCCTCATTTTCTCTACAATATCCTGCAGTCCATAGCCAGTATAGCTTCACTCAATCACCTGCCCGAAATTTCGATTATGGCAAATTCTCTGGGCAAAATGATGAGGTACAGTATCAAAACAGAGGAAAATACAACTACACTGGAGGATGAATTAAATCATGTTGCCCATTACCTTGAAATCCAGAAAATCCGCTTTAAGAATCAGCTTGATTATTCCATCGACTCCTGTGAAGCCTACGGACGCTATCCGCTCCTGAAACTGACTCTTCAGCCACTTGTAGAAAATGCCGTCATGCACGGATTCACCGGACAGCACCAGAAACTTTTCATCTATATCCATGTCTATCAGGAGGAATCTTATCTGGTAGTAGAAATATCAGATGACGGTGCCGGAATGTCAGCCGATGTTCTGGCTGAAATCAGACGTTCGCTCTCTGATTCTGCCACAGGTTTCTACAGCGACACACAACAGAGTATCGGTCTTGCAAACGTGTACACACGTCTGAAGCTCTGTTATCAGCGGCAGGCCGTGCTGGAAATTGACAGTGAACCGGATGTGGGAACCGTCATTACACTAAAACTGCCTTTATATTTTAATCGCCTGGAGGATAAAGATTGAAAATGAAAAGTAGAGGGTATCCATTCCCTTAATTGCATGACAAACAA
>ERZ1643247.236-NODE-236-length-72265-cov-108.371818_pt1 | contig 72265 bp, 57 predicted proteins | sample MGYA00579264_ERZ1643247 | MGnify/ENA primary metagenome ERZ1643247 (study PRJEB29033, sample SAMEA4952262) | chicken gut metagenome | biome: Broiler Chicken; feature: Gastrointestinal Tract; material: Caecum | place: Ireland | collected 2018 | study: Broiler... | reverse complement strand
CTTGTTTGCCATACACTTTTTTGGTGGTTTACCTCTACTTCTTTGTTTCAAACTTACTCCTTTCAAAATCCATGTTTTCGCTTTGCCTCTCTCCTGAATCAGTCAGGCAGTTTTGCATTAGTTATATCTAACTCGATGGGTAAAGCATAGACTTAAAAGTTCCAAAAATCAAGAGACTACTCCATATGAAACAGTCCGCTTAAAATATCTTTAAACCACAGGAAATGAAAGGGTTTCCTGTACTTTTTTATCGTAATATTTAAAATATCGTGATATAAATATGTTAGATTGTGCTAATCCATTATGCTATATTAAATACATGGAGGTACTGTTATGGAACAAATCAGCACAGTCATTGAATATTATATGGAACTGCCAAAACATTTACATTTTGTAAGGATAGCGGAACAGTCAGAACAGGACTGTGGCTGCTACCGCATGCTTTCTGATTACGGAACAGGCAACGTCCGGATTTTAAATCTGCACCAGCAGGTTCTCATCGTTTTGGCAGATTTTATGCCGCTGAAAGACTTCGAAAAAGTGTCTGAAATCAGAGAAGATTATTTTGAAATCAGCCAGTTTGAGACAGCTTCCAGTTCCTTCAAAGTCAGTGGCCGCAAAATCAAGCAGGTAGATCAGGGTATCTGCTGCTATGCAAATTCACAGAAAACTGCCTATGCCTTTTGTGCGGCAGGCAAGCAGACCCGCTTTACAAAAGTCATCGTGACCCGCTCTTACTTTGATCGGTTTCTGCAGGATCAATACGGAAATAATTATGAAGTATCCAAAAACGCCCTGGATTACCTGGTGCAAAATCCCAACTCCCCAGAATTAAACTTTGTATTCCAGCAGATCAAGGACTGCCCTTCCGAGGGGAAAACTCGAAATCTATATATGGAAAGCAAGAATAATGGAAATCCTGTCACTGATTACACATAATCTGGAACAGGAGCAGAACCGGCACCATCTCCCTGTCAAACTGGATAAAAAGGACAAATGTTCTCTTGGGAAAGCTATAACACTGATGAAACGGGATCTGTCCGCTTACCCTTCCATTTTTCAATTAGCGCAAACGGCCAATATGAGCCCTTCTCGTTTTCAGATGGCCTTCCGTCAGTTCTATGGCACGACTGCCTATGAGTATCTGAAAGTTCTCCGGATGAATCATGCCCTTTTACTGCTCCGTGATTCTGACGATAATATCCGGAATGTAGCCTTAAAGATTGGTTACCGCAATGCAGGACATTTTTCGAAACTATTCAAAGATACCTTTGGCATGGGACCTAAGGAATACCGGAACACGCATCGGATTAAGTAACAAAGCAGCAATCCCCTACTTTTCTAAAGCACATTACACTAGATAAATGTTCATAATCCTTTTGCCAGATTATTCAATACCTTCTGGCAAAAAGAAATATTTTCGCATAAGTCCGTTATCCTGCCATTTTTCTCACCCCTTTTCACTCTGCGGAAACTGATATACATTCCGCAAAATAAAGAGACACACCACATTTACAAAATATCCATTCCGAAAATCTCTAAGCATATCTTTATTCCGGCCAAAATATCTACCTTTAGGACAGCAAAAATGGGATGTTTATCCGCACCCCATTTTCGCTATTTTCCCTTATTTACGGGTATTTTGCCCTTACTATTGCCAAAAGATATGTCTCTGCAAGCAACTATATCTTGTGGTATTTAAGCCATTTTTCATTGCATTTATACAACATCTTGTGCGAGCAGAGCGACTGTTTCAACATGAACCGTCTGACAAAACTGATCCACGCAGCAGACCTTTTCCACTCTGTACCCATTTGCCAGAAACATCTCCAGATCTCTTGCCAGGCTGGTGGGCTTGCAGGAAATATACACCAGTTTGTCCACTCCATACTGGATGATCTTCGGCAGAGCCTTGGGGTGTATTCCGTCTCTTGGCGGGTCCAGCACAATGAAATCCGGTTTTTCCTCCACCTGATCCAGGACTTTCAGCACATCTCCGGCAATGAACCTGCAGTTTGTGATCCCATTAAGGGCGGCGTTTTCTTTAGCAGCCTCTACTGCTTCCTCTACGATCTCCACCCCAATGACTTCTTTTGCCACCTCTGCCAGGATCTGGGAAATAGTGCCTGTTCCGCTGTACAAGTCAAAGACGGTCATATCCCTGGTATCTCCGATATATTCTCTTGCTGTATTGTAAAGGACCTGGGCAGCGTAAGAGTTTGGCTGGAAGAATGAGAACGGTGTGATCTTGAACTTCAGGCCCAGGATTTCCTCATAGAAGTAATCCTTCCCGTACAAAAGCCTGGTCTCATCGCTCCGCACCATATCGGACAGGCCGTCGTTGATAATATGAAGGATCCCCACGATCTTTCCTTCCAGGGAAAGGTCCAGCAGCCTTTTTGTCAGTTCTGAAAGATCCGGCTCTTCCTGGCTGGTGGTGACCAGATTTACCAGGATTTCCCCGGTAGTGTTTCCCCGCCGTAGGAGAAGGTGGCGAAGGAAGCCCGTATGCTGCATTTTATGATAATAAGTAAAGCCCCGTTCCCGGCAGTATTCCAGGACGCAGCCCAGGATTTTGGTCATATCCTCATGGACCAGCTTACAGTCCAGGGCGTTCAGCACATCATAGGTACTGCCTTTTTTGTGAAGGCCCAGAGAAAGAGGGCCGTCCTTATATTCATCTCCAAAAGAAAATTCCATCTTATTCCGGTAGGCAAACTCCTGAGGGCTGCCTTTGATCCCCTGGAACAGGTAGTCCGGTCTGCCGTTTTCATCGGTCTGTCCGCCTTTTACTATTGCTTCATCCAGCAGTTCTTTCACCTGTTCCGCCTTCATTTTCAGCTGTTCTTCATAGGGCATGGTCTGGTACATACAGCCGCCGCAGGCCGGAAAGATACTGCATACCGGTTCTCTGGTCTCCAGAGGAGATTTCTCCAGGACTTCCAGCAGTCTCCCTTCCACTTTTCTTCCTTTTTTCTTATTGATCACAAAACGGACCTTCTGGCCGGGAATTCCGTTTTTTACCGTAACCTTTCCCTCTTTCAGACAGACTCTCCCTTTGTTTGGAAAATCTACTTTTTCAATGATCCCCTGATAAATTTCGCCTTTCTTCAAATCCCCTTTTCCTTTCTTTCTAAACTCTGATTTTCCCCCGCAGATCTCTTTACAGAAAAAGAAGCCCCGGTCTCCCGAAGCTCCTTATATGTTTCTTAGTTTTCTTCTTTCTCTTCGTCCTCATCTTCGTCTTCAAAGTAATCGTCGAAATCTTCGTCGAAATCTTCTTCAAAGTCTTCCAGATAATCCGGAGTAAAGAAGCGGTAAACTGCATATGCGATACCTGCAACCGCTGCTACTGCGCCGATAATTGCCAGGACCCATAATACTGTATTCTTATTTCTTTCCTCTTCTCTCTTCTGTAACGCTGTCATTAAATCCTCAATACGATTCATATAGCCTGCACCATCCTCTCTTTTTACAGCTTTGCTGCAAATATATTGCTAACCCGCTGCATCTGCCTACAGCTTCTGTCTTTTAGATATTATACCACTCCAAAAAGAATTTTACTATCCTTTCTTCGCTTTTTCCTAAAGGAATTTTTTCAATTCTCTGATTTTGCCTTAAACTTTCTTTAATTTTGCAAAAGATGCGAACATCTTTTTGACCCCGACTTTTTCAAAGTTCACCGTTACCTCGTAGTCCCGGCCTCCTTCTGCAATATCTGTGACCACTCCGGTCCCGAATTTGATGTGTTTTACCGTATCGCCTACTCCGTAATCCAGGCCCTGCGCATGTTTTACTTCAAACTTTTTCGGAATAAAGGCCGGCTGTTTAAAGGCCTGTTTCAGCTGGCGCATGGAAGTGGGCAGGGGAATGTCCATAGGTTTCTTCTCCTGGACTTCTCTGCCCAGATCCACCAGTTCCCGGGGGATTTCCCGGATAAAGCGGGAAACTTTATTATATTGGGTTTCTCCTCGGATCATCCTCTGCTGAGCGCAGGTAAGAGTCAGTTCTTTCATGGCTCTTGTGATCCCTACATAGCAGAGACGCCTCTCCTCTTCCAGTTCCGTAGGATCATCTGCGGTTATGGTCATATAGCTGGGGAAGATACCGTCCTCCATACCAGCCAGGAAAACATAAGGGAATTCCAGTCCCTTTGCGCTGTGGAGGGTCATCAGCAGCACCTGGTTATTGTCTCCTTCCACTGTATCGATGTCCGCGATCAGGGCAACCTCCTCCAGGAAACCGGAAAGAGTAGGATCTTCGTTTTCTTCCTCATAGGATACGATCTTCGTGATCAACTCGTTAATGTTTTCGATCCGGGATTCTGCCTCTTCCGTACCCTCCGCTTTCAGCTCGTCAACATAGCCTGTCTCCTCGATGATATCTTCCAGAAGAGCGGAAGGGGACAGATAGTCTACTTTGCTCCTCAGACTCTGGATGAAGGTGACAAAAGGCTGGATCTTGGAGACTGCCCTTCCCACTTTATCCATACATTCCGGTTCTCTTAAGGCATCATAAAAGCTCATGCCCCTTTCTGAAGCATAGTCCTGGACTTTTCCAAGGGTAGTTGCCCCAATACCTCTTTTAGGCACATTGATGATCCTGCGGACCGCCAGGTCGTCTCTGGCGTTGTCTACAGTCTTTAAATAAGCCAGCAGATCCTTGATCTCCTTTCTGGCGTAGAAATTTACCCCTCCCACCAGTTTGTAGGGAATGTTGGCTATCAGGAATTTTTCTTCGAAAAGACGGGACTGGGCGTTAGTCCTGTAAAGAATGGCAAAGTCTTTATACTCTGCCTCATGAGCCCGTACCTTTTTACTGATCTCTCCGCAGATATACTCCGCTTCTTCATAGGCATTCATAAACTGGCGGAAATGGATCTTTTCTCCCTCTTCATTCTCTGTCCAAAGAGTCTTGCTCTTTCTGCCTACGTTGTTCTGGATCACCTGGTTGGCGGCATTCAGGATATTCTGGGTGGAACGGTAATTCTGCTCCAGCTTGATCACCAGGGCCTGGGGAAAGACCTTCTCATACCCCAGGATATTGCCGATATTGGCTCCCCGGAATTTATAAATAGACTGGTCGTCATCTCCTACTACGCAAAGATTTTTATACTTATCTGCCAGAAGACTGACAAACTTAAACTGAGCCGTATTGGTATCCTGATACTCATCTACCATAATGTATTTAAACCGTTCCTGATAATAATCCAGAACATCTGGACAGGAACGGAAAAGCTCTACCGTTTTAACGATCAGATCGTCAAAATCCAGGGCATTGTTTTTCTTTAGCTCCTTCTGGTATTCTTTATAGGCCAGGGCGATCTTCTTTTTGGAAAAGTCTCCCATCACGTTCAGCTCATACTCTTCCGGCCCGATCAGCTCGTCTTTGGCAGAAGAAATAGCAGCCAGGATAGCTCTCTCCTTGGTGATCTTTGTGTCAATCTCCAGCCGCTTGCAGATTTCCTTCATAACAGTCTTCTGATCGTCTGTATCATAGATAGTAAAGTTATTGTCAAAGCCCAGACGGTCTATGTATCTCCTCAGGATCCGCACACAGCTTGAGTGGAAAGTAGATACCCAGATACTTTCTGCTCCGAAACCTACCAGCTTATCCACTCTTTCCCGCATTTCTCCTGCCGCCTTATTGGTAAAGGTAATAGCCATGATATTCCAGGGATTGACCCCTTTCTCTTCAATAAGGTAAGCGATCCTGTGGGTCAGCACCCTGGTCTTTCCCGAACCGGCTCCTGCCAGGATCAGCACAGGTCCTTCTGTATGAAAAACAGCCTCCCTCTGCTGGGTATTTAATGTATCATAGATACTCATATTTTAGGTCCTCCATCTCATTTCCATATAACAAAACATTAGTTCTTATACTATATCATATCCTCCTGAACACATGCAAGCCTGGAAAATCTCCCGCGGCGGAGCGAAGAACTGCTCATGCAAGCACGGCAGCCGTTTGCCGGGCATATCACACAAAAAGAAATGGCGCTGTCTCACTAATCATTCTCCAGGAATATTTTCGCTTCTGATTAATGGGACAGCGCCATTTTCTTCTCTTCCCGTTTATCTTTGCCTCTCTTTGATCAGGAAAAGAATAGCCAGCAAAAGGAGGATTCCGATGGGCAGAGGGATCCATGGCACTTTTACAAAGCCCGCTACGATATAAGTGACAAAACTGATCGCCGCTACCAGCATAGCATAGGGAAGCTGGGTAGATACATGATTTACATGATCACACTGGGCGCCTGCGGAAGCCATGATGGTGGTATCCGAGATCGGCGAACAGTGATCTCCGCAGACAGCTCCTGCCATACAGGCGGAAATGGAGATGATCATCAAAGCCGGATCAGAATTTTCAAATACTTTTACCACAATCGGTATCAGGATGCCGAAAGTTCCCCAGGAGGTACCTGTGGCAAAAGCCAGGAAACACCCGATCAGGAAGACGATAGCCGGCAGGAAATTCATCAGGCTGCCTGCTGCGGATTCTGTAGCCATCTGGACGAAATCCGCGGCTCCCAAACTATCTGTCATAGCCTTTAAGGTCCAGGCAAAAGTAAGGATCAGGATCGCCGGGACCATCGCCTTAAATCCCTCCGGTATACATTCCATACAGGAACGGAATACCAGGACTCTTCTTACACTATAAAAGATCACTGTAATGATCAGGGCGATCAGGCTTCCAATGGAAAGGGCTATGGAAGCATCGCTCTGAGAGAAGGATTCTACAAAGCTGGTGCCGCTGAAGAATCCTCCGGTATAGATCATGCCGATAATACAGCAGATCACCAGAACGATCACCGGGAATATCAGATCGATCACCTTGCCTTTGGGATTGGGCTTCAGGGAAGAAGCCGCTTCATCCAGCCGTTTTCCGGAAGTATAGATATCCCCCTTCATAGCATTGGCCTCATGAACCGCCATAGGGCCAAAATCCACTTTCATCAGTACAATGGCAAACATCATTACGATCGTCAGCAGAGCATAATAGTTGTAAGGAATAGCCCGGATAAAGATCGCAAATCCATCTTCCCCTTCTACAAATCCGCTGACTGCCGCCGCCCAGGAGGACACCGGCGCGATAATACAGACCGGAGCCGCCGTGGCGTCGATAAGATAAGACAGCTTTGCCTTGGAAACATTGTGCTTATCTGTGATCGGCCGCATAACGCTTCCCACGGTAAGGCAGTTAAAATAATCATCTACAAAGATCAGGATCCCCAGGATGATCGTAGCAATCTGGGCTCCGATCCTGGTCTTGATATGGACTCCCGCCCATCTTCCGAAAGCTGCGGAACCTCCCGCGCTGTTCATCATAGAGACCATGGCTCCCAGGATCACCAGGAAGATCAGGATCCCCACATTATAGGGATCTGCCAGGACACTGATAAATCCCTCCTCCACCAAATGTACTACGGTACCTTCAAAATTAAAATTTGAATAAAACAGCGCCCCTACCAGGATACCGATAAAAAGGGAACTGTACACCTCCTTGGTGATCAGTGCCAGAACAATAGCCACCACCGGAGGCAGCAATGACCAGATCGTGGCGTAAACAGCCGGCTTTGGAACCGTATCCCCCTCAGCGGCAAATACCGTCACAGCCCACACAAAGGTCAGGATCAGTGCCAGGATCAGGCCTGTTCCAAATAATCTTTTTCTGTTTTTCATAATTCTATCCTTTCTTATGCGATATTATCCTGCGGTCCTCCGCAGGATCCCTATAAAAAGAAAACCATGAGCCTCCCCCAAATGGATACGCTCATGGCCTATAAAAATTCTTTTCCTTATCTTTTGTCCTGCCCTGACAAAGTTCAGAGAAAGAAACGGATAGCGCTCCACTTTTCGTGACAGAATACGGTATATTCTACCGTATTCCAGGAAGGACTCCCGGGCGGATGTTCTTCCTTCGGCAGTTTCCCCTTTCCGCTCCTGCGGCTGTCCCCGCCCTGTACAGAAGCCTACTCTTGAAACCTGCGCCTCTATCGTCTCTCCGGTTTTACCCGGATTTGATCTTCTTTCCTGTTATCATACCATTATTTTTGCCTCATGCCAATATAAAAGGAGAAAATCAGAAAATCATTTACAAATGGTTTTTAAAACTATATAATAAGGAGGAGAGGTGACGAAATGACAATAGACACAAAAGACATATTAAACAGCATACTGTCCAGTATATCCCGGATCGATTACATTAAACCGGAAGAAATTCCCGGCATTGATTTATATATGGATCAGGTAACTACCTTTATGGAGGAACATCTCCGTTCTTCAAAACGGCACAGTGAGGATAAGATCCTGACAAAGACTATGATCAACAACTATGCCAAGAACGACCTGCTCCCTCCTCCGGTAAAGAAAAAGTACTCCAAAGAGCATATGCTGATGCTGGTATTTATCTACTATTTTAAAAGTATCCTGTCTATCAGCGATATCCAGAAACTCCTGGAACCCATCGCCCAAAAATATTTTCCCGGAGAAGGCAGTATGGACCTTACAGCACTATATGAAGAGATCATGAAGCTGGAACTGGAACAGATCGATCCTCTTGCCAAAGATGTGACCAGGAAGTTTTCCATGGCAAATGATTCCTTTCAAAATGTGTCTGAAGAAGAAAAAGATTTTCTCCATAAATTCGCTTTTATCTGTATGCTGAGTTTTGATGTATATGTCAAAAAACAGGTGATTGAAAATCTTATCGATCAGATGTCCAGGGAAGAAAAAAACGAGTGACTTTCCCGTTGGATTTTTTTATGATCTATGCAAAAAACGCCCGGTGAACTGTGTATAAGGGAAATCAGGCTGATCCCCTCACTGTTCACCGGGCGTTTTCTTCAATTACTGCTTTTATAAGATTTTACGATTCTTTGGAAATCCTTTCGAATACCATGTCATAACCGTCATTTCCATAATTCAAGCTTCTGTTTACACGGCTGATGGTAGCGGTAGAAGCCCCCGTCTTCTCTGATATTTCCAGATAAGTTTTCTTCTCCTTTAACATCTTAGCCACTTCAAAACGCTGAGACAAAGATAATATCTCATTTACCGTACATACATCTTCAAAAAACTGATAACATTCTTCTCTGTTCTTCAGGCTAAGTACTGCGTCAAACAATGAATCAACTGCTTCTGTATGGATCTTTTTGCTCATATCACATATCTCCTTATATCTATTTCCCACCCTGTGATATCAACGAACTGCTAAAAATTTATCAGGATCATTTATCACTCTATTTGATTAACGTTTTAACAGTTATATCTCCTATCACTTTCATATATATTAGCACAGTAAATTTTTAAAGTAAAGAACAGACTTAGACTTTTTCGTCATTATTTATAAAAATTCTATAAAATTTTATCTTTATTGACATATTTCTTAAAGGCTTCCACACTTCTGTTCACTACCAGTTCTTCCGGAAACTGAAGTTCATCCAGGATCTTCTGGACATACTGGTGGCTTCCTACCAGAGAGTCCGTATGGGCGTCGCTGTCTGCGATCACAGGAGTCTGGTATTCCATACATAATTTCAGCATAGTCCTGATATTTTCTTCCCCTCCCTGTCTTCCGCACCGGGGATCCAGAGAATTATTATTTACTTCCAGCAGGACTCTGTGCTCCTTCGCACTCTGGACCAGGGCAAGATAATCTACTTCATACCTGGCGTCATCCGGATGTCCGATAATGTGCAGATAGGGGTTTTTCATCACTTCCAGGTAAGCACTGGTATTTTCCTCTCTGGTTCCCGGTTTGATACAGGGAATGTGCATACTGGCTATAACAATATCCATTTTTTCCAGAGTTTTCTCTCCCATATCCACATGGCCTTCATAGTCCATGATATTCAGTTCCGTTCCCATGTAAAGCTCTACTCCATACATCTCCCGGTCCACCATCTTCAGATTTTCAAAGTAAAAAAGCTGGCAGGTCCCCGGCATTTTCATAGAATGTTCTGTAATGCCCAGAAGCTCCAGACCTTTTTCAGAGGCGGATTTTGCCATTTCCCGGATGGTGCTGTAGGCATGTCCGCTGGCAATGGTATGAGTATGGGCGTCTAAAACGTATTTCATTTCTATTATCCTTCCTTTCCTAACATCTCTCATAACATCAGTCTGGGGGAAAATTTCTTTTTCCCCAGGTTCACCGCTATTTTAATACATTTTTTCCAATGTCACAAGGACACTGATAGAAAGTCTCCTTGCCGGGCTTATTCTAATCGTTTCGGCTTCGCCTCTCGATTACTGCGATAACGCACAGCTCGCTGCTCCGCTGCTCGCTGTCCGTTGCCCGGCAAATGTCCGCTCGTGCAAGCACGGCGGTCCCTTGCCGGGCTTATCGCACAAAAAACAGCAGAGCTGTTCCTTCTTAAAGGGGACAGCTCTGCTGCTTCTCTTTTTGCCTGTATCAGATAATCTCGTTAAACAGGTCTTTTACTGCTGGATATATTTTTACGAATTTCTGGTATTTTTCCTCGTATTTTGCAGCCAGCTCCGGCTCTGGTTCTACGGTATCGATAACTTTTACGATTTTTGCCGCCGCTTCTTCTACGGAAGCAAATTCTCCGTTGGCTACTGCTGCAAGCATAGCACCGCCCAGGGCGGGACCTTCTTCCGATTCGATCACATCTACCTTGATGTTCAGGATATTCGCGATCATCTTTTTCCACAGAGGGCTCTTGGCTCCGCCGCCGCAGATCTTGGTCCGCTCGATCTGGATCCCCAGAGACTTGGCGACTTCAAAGGAATCCCGGATGGCAAAGGCAACGCCTTCCAGGACTGCCTGGGTCATGTCTGCTCTTGTGCTGTCCATAGTCAGACCGATAAAGGTTCCTCTGGCATTCGGATTATTGTGAGGAGAACGCTCTCCCATGAGATAAGGCAGGAAGAATACATTGTTTTCTCCCAGCTTTTTGATCTTTGCCTGTTCTCCGCTGTAATCCTTTGTACCGATGATCTCGTCCATCCACCATTTGTTACAGGAAGCTGCGCTTAACATACAGCCCATCAGGTGATAATGGCCGTCTGCGTGCGCAAAAGCATGAAGGGCATTGTGGGGATCTACCCCGAATTCTTTGCTGGAAATAAAGATGGTTCCGCTGGTCCCCAGGGAAATATTGCACATTCCGTCTCCCACCGTTCCGGTTCCAACTGCTGCAGCCGCGTTATCTCCTGCACCTGCCACGATCTTGCAGGTTTCCGGGATTCCCAGTTCTTCTGCCAGTTCCGGTTTCAGTGTTCCTACGGTTTCATAGCTTTCAAAAAGCTTTGGCATCTGCTCTTCTGTTACTCCGCAGATGTCCAGCATTTCTTTAGACCAGCAGCGGTTCTTTACATCCAGGAGCAGCATTCCGGAAGCATCGGACATATCGCAGCTGTGGGTTCCGGATAACTTATAGGCCAGGTAATCCTTTGGCAGCATGATCTTTTTGATCCGTTTAAAATTCTCCGGTTCATTTTCCCTTACCCAGAGGATCTTCGGCGCTGTAAAGCCTGCGAAGGCAATGTTCGCAGTATACTGGGACAGTTTATCTTTTCCGATGACATTATTCAGGTAATCTGTTTCTTTTCCTGTTCTTCCATCATTCCAGAGGATAGCCGGACGGATCACCTGATCATTTTCGTCCAGGATCACCAGACCGTGCATCTGGCCGCCAAAACTGATACCGGCCACCTGGCTTTTATCACATTCCGCGGTAAGTTCCTTGATCCCTTCCAGGCTCTGCTCCCACCAGTCTTCCGGATTCTGTTCAGACCAGCCCGGATGTGGAAAAGAAATGGGATACTCTCTGGAAACGATCTTCTGGATCTTCCCCTCTCCGTCCATAAGCAGCAACTTCACGGCAGAAGTACCTAAATCTACGCCAATGTATAACATTTTTTCTCTCCTTTACTGAATGGGGACCGCCGCAGAAACGACAGTCCCTATCTTCATCTTTTTCTTTCTTATGCAAATGGATTTTCTGTTGGATACAGAACACCTTTTGGCTGGTTGTAATTAATCTCCTCTACTTCTACGCCAATGTACTTAAATACTTCATATAATGCTTTTCCATAATGTCCGAAAGCAACGGCTCCGTGATGCGGGTAATTCTTCTCTACCAGAACGTGACGGTAGAAACGTCCCATCTCAGGAATTGCAAAAATACCAATGCCGCCGAAGCTCTGGGTTGCTACAGGAAGGACTTCGCCGTGAGCGATGTATGCGCGAAGCTTGCAGTCAGAAGTACTCTGGAGACGGTAGAAAGTAACGTCGCCAGGAACAATGTCACCTTCCAGAGTTCCCTGGGTAACTTCTTCCGGAAGAGTTCTTGCCATGATCATCTGATATTTCATTGTGCAGGAAGTCAGCTTGCCGGAAGTTGTATTTCCGCAGTGGAAGCCCATGAATGTATCTTTCTGTGTATAGTTATATTTCCCTTTGATCTCGCTGTCATAGATAGAAGCCGGAACCGTATTGTTGATATCCAGAAGAGTTACGGCATCCTGGCTGATCACGGTACCGATGTATTCGCTTACGGTACCCCAGATATCCACTTCACAGGATACAGGGATCCCTCTTCCTGTGAGACGGCTGTTTACATAGCAGGGAACAAAGCCGAACTGTGTCTGGAATGCAGGCCAGCATTTTGTTGTCAGAGTCACATATTTTCTGGAACCTTTGTGAGCTTCGATCCAATCCAGGAGAGTAATCTCATACTGGGCCAGTTTTGGCAGGATCTCCGGCTTCATATTGCCTTCGCCCAACTCATTCTCCATATCTTTTGCAACTTCCGGGATACGTGGATCCCCTTCATGTTTCTTAAAGGCTTCAAAAAGATCCAACTCAGAATTTTCTTCAATCTCGATTCCCAGGTCATACAGTCTCTTGATAGGAGCGTTGCAGGCCAGAAAGTCCTGAGGACGGGGACCAAAGCTGATCACTTTCAGGTTCTTTAAAGCAACCACTGCTCTTGCGATAGGAACGAACTCTTCGATCATATCTGCTACTTCTGCTGCCGTTCCCACTGGATATTCCGGGATATAAGCCTTTAAGTTACGCAGCTTCAGGTTGTAGCTGGCATTTAACATACCGCAGTATGCATCGCCTCTGCCCTGTACCAGGTCTCCTTCTTCTGCCGCAGCTACTACCATACATGGACCATGGAAATATTTTACTAACAGAGTCTCTGCTGTCTCCGGTCCGAAGTTTCCAAGATATACAACCAGCGCATTACAGCCGGCTTCTCTCAGTTCTTTTAAAGCTTTCTGCATGTCCACTTCGCTTTCCACAACAGTTGGACATTCATAGATTTCTCCCTTATATGCGGCTACTACTGCTTTTCTTCTGTTCTCAGACAGACTCATTGGGAAGCAGTTACGGCTTACGGCCACGATACCCATTTTTACTTCTGGCATGTTCTGTAAATTCATCTTTCTTTACCTCCTGATTGAAATTTTATCTTTTCTGTCTATTCTACAGACAGGTTTTCACCTTTTAATCCCACGAAAGCGCCTTCAATCCCGGCTTCTTCATGGGCAATGAGCCATTTGTTCCTGGCAAACAGAAGCTTATCCTCTTTGGTGTTATTCTGAGGTTTGGGGGCCTCTTTGTTGGTTCCCTTTGGAAGGATCACTGCTGCACGGAATTTCTGTCCGTTTACGTTGCATGGAGCATAGTGAAGCGTAGTCGCGTATACCTCAATCACTGTGCCTGCCGGAACCAGAAATGCTTCCATCTTTCCGGTATCATATGTACCGTCTTCTTCAATGTCCTGTTCCTTCCCCAGGATCAGGATCATATCCGTCTGGGCTACGTTTACCTCAGAATCTCTGTGATATTCTACTGCATTCAAGAGTACATTGTTTCCATTGCAGTAGCCCACCTGAATGGGCATTCCCCCATAGAGGCTGTAACCGATCTTCTCCACACAGGGACAAGCCTCCAGCTTTTCGTCGGAAGCCACGTAGACCACATCATCCGGCTGAGGAGTTTCCTTCAGAGCTTCCAGCAGATCCGAAACATCCATTCCCTGGATCACTTTTCCATAAGGCTGGAAAGCTTTGTCCGTCACCTTCAAAATTTCCATTTGGAACTTACCTCCTTAATTAGTTTAGTCATTAAACTATATCTTTATGCTACCACCTGTATAGAAAAAAAGCAAGTTGTTTTTGTAGAAATTTTTCTCCTAAACCACATGCCCCGCGCCTCCCTCCCGAAGGGCTTTTATTCTATAGGACAGACCAAAGGACTTTCCCATAAAATAAAAAAGCCTTTATATTTTCACGAAACAATTCTCATGAAAATATAAAGGCTGTATCCCGTTTTTCTTTATATCGTAAGATCTTCCCCGAAATATTTAGCGGAGAGCTGGGAAAGCGTCCCGTCTTCTTTCAGTTCTTCCAGATTTTCTTCCAGCGTATCCGCCAGGGAATTTCCCTTTTTCGTAAAGGCCGCGATCTGAGTCCCCTCCTCATCCCCAGATCCTTTCTCTATAGAAGAAAGATCCAGGTACGGCTGGGTATGGCCGTAATGTATGGTATTCCACTGACTGAGTCCCACAGAAGAAAGTACACAATCATAAACTTCCCCGTCCAGAGATTTTAAAAGATTTTCTTCTGTAGTATCTACGATCTCCAGTTCCATCCCCATCTTTTCCGCCAGAAGTCCTGCCAGTTCTACTTCGAATCCTTCGGGCTGATTATCTTCCGGGGACAGATAACACATTTTATCAATATCCAGGTGCATACCCACCCGCAGCACATCCGTCTCCAGAGTTTCTCTGCCCATTCCCATGGAACAGCCGGTCATGGACAGAATGCCTATGCAGATCAGAAGCAGAAGGCAGACTGATCTTCCCTTGCCTTTTATTTTCATAATATTTCTCCATTTATCAACATTTTTCATGAACACCATATCATGTACGTCTTTTTTTGTCAATGGAATTGGAAGGAGCCGGCACTTGTAAAAGATTTTTTCAAATGGTATACTAGACGTAAAGTGTCTACATTTGCAGCCGACAGGTATGATCCCTTACCTGATCTTCTGCTTTATGCTATGATACAGAAAAAATTTAGGAGAGACCTGGATTATGGAAAGCTGGAACGGAAAACCTTATCATTCTTTTGACTATATGCTGAAGGAACGCTTTTCCTGTAAAATATATAAGACAGCCTTAAACGGCGGCATGACCTGTCCCAACCGGGACGGGACTCTTGGAAACCGGGGCTGTATTTTCTGCAGTCAGGGCGGATCGGGAGATTTTGCCGGAGACAAACGGGATTCTATTACCCAGCAGATCAATAAGCAGGCGGCAAAACTGGCCCAAAAAAGAAATGCTTCTGCTTTTATCGCTTATTTTCAGGCTTATACCAATACTTACGCCCCTGTAGAATATCTGGAGAAAATCTTTACGGAAGCTTTAGAACATCCTCTGGTAGCGGCAGTATCCATCGGCACCCGGCCGGACTGTCTGGGGCCGGAGGTACTGGATCTTCTGAAAAGACTGAACCGCCAAAAACCGGTATGGGTGGAGCTTGGCCTTCAGACTATCCATGAGAAAACCGCCCGTTATATCCGGAGGGGATATCCTCTCTCCTGCTTTGAAGAAAGCGTGAGGAACCTCCGTAAAAGGGATCTGGAAGTGATCGTCCATACGATCCTCGGCCTTCCCGGCGAAAGCCGCCAGGACATCCTGGCCACCATGGATTATCTGAACCATCAGGATATCCAGGGGATCAAACTCCAGCTACTCCACGTGCTGAAAGGCACGGATCTGGCCGCGGATTATCTGGAAGGAAAGTTTTCTGTATATACTATGGAAGAATATCTGGATCTTCTCATCGACTGTCTGGAACATCTTTCCCCGGATATCGTAATCCACCGGCTTACCGGAGACGGCCCCAAAGATCTGCTGATCGCCCCTTTGTGGAGCAGCAAAAAACGTACGGTTTTAAATACCCTGCATCATGAATGTAAGATACGTCATGCATATCAGGGAAGATTATATAAGGAGGACTAAGTTATGGCAGAACCTCTCACACTTTATAAACTGATGATCCTTTATATGCTGGAAAAATCAGAATTTCCTCTGACAAACGCTCAGATCTCCGGCTTTATCCTGGACAAAGGGTATACCACCTATTTTCATCTCCAGCAGGCCATCTCAGAGCTGACCGATTCAGACCTTATAAAGGTAAAAACTGTCCGGAATTCTACTTATTTCCGGATCACGCCTCAGGGCAGGCAGACATTATCCTATTTTGAGGACCAGATCTCCGATGGGATCAAAAAGGACATTGGGGATTTCTTTAAGGAAAATATCATCCAGATACGGGAAGAACTCTCGGCAGTTGCGGATTATTACAAAGGGCAGGAAGAAGGCTATCAGGTACGGTGCCGTCTCCGTCAAAACGATCTTTCTCTGGTAGATCTTACTATTGCAGTTCCCACAGAGGATGCTGCCAAGGCTGTCTGCCTTAACTGGAAAGAAAAACGGCAGAGTATTTACGAAAACCTTATCGAATTTCTCCTGTAAATACGATCCGCTTATTAAATAAAGGGCAAAAAAGAATACTTCTCTCCGCTATCCTCTATTAAGAGAAGCCAGAGAGAAGTATTTTTTTATTTCATCATTTTTTTCAATTCATCCATAAAGGTATCGATATCCTTAAATTCCCGGTAAACGGAAGCAAATCTTACGTAGGCCACAGCATCCAGGTCCTTCAGTTTTTCCATAACGATCTCGCCGATCACTGTGCTTGGTACCTCCCGCTCTTCTTTATTAAAGATCTCTGTCTCGATCTCATCAATAAGCTCTTCGATCCTTTTTACAGGAATCGGCCTTTTATAGCAGGCCCGCATAACCCCGTTCTGAAGTTTGCTCCTGTCGTATTCTTCCCGGCTCTGATCTTTTTTTATCACAGTCAGAGGAATGGTTTCTATCTTTTCATAAGTCGTAAACCGTCTGCCGCACTCATCGCACTGTCTCCGTCTTCTGATAGAATTGTTATCCGGCACGGGTCTGGAATCGATGACCCTGGTATTATCCTGGTTGCAAAACGGGCACTTCATATTGTTCCTCCTTATGCAAGAACCGCCTTTGCCAGTGTTTCCATGTTTTTCTCATCTGCTTCCTTCATCACAGATTTGATGGTAACTACAGGCTCGCAGATCTCAATATCTTTCATACTCTCAAAATAAGCTTTCATCAGTTTACCGGCCATAGGAGCCCAGGATCCGTTCTCTACGATCCCGACTTTTCTCTTCTTATAAGTTTTGATCTTCAGATGGTACAGGAAATCTTCCATACATGGGAACAGATTACCGTCATAGGTCACTCCCATAACTATCAGGCGGCTGTAACGGAAAGCACAGGAAACCGCTTCTGCCATGTCGTCTCTGGCCAGATCGAATACCCGTACATTTTCAGCTCCGTTTTCCTTCAGCAGCTCCGCCATTCTTCTGGCTGCGTTTCCTGTATTTCCATGGATAGAAGCATAGGCAACCACTACCCCTTCTTCTTCGGGTTCGTAGCTGCTCCAGGTAAGATATTTGCCGATATAATGGCCCAGGTCCTCTTTCAGTACTGGTCCGTGGAGCGGGCAGATCATCTGGATATCCAGTGTAGCGGCTTTCTTTAACAGAGCCTGCACCTGGGTTCCGTATTTTCCTACAATGTTGATAAAATATCTTCTTGCCTCGTCATCCCAGTCTTCTTCCACATCAGAAGCTCCGAATTTTCCGAATCCGTCAGCAGAGAATAGGATCTTCTCTGTCTGCTCGTATTCTACCATAACCTCCGGCCAGTGGACCATAGGAGCCATAAAGAACTGGAGTGTATGATTTCCGAGACTGAGGGTATCTCCTTCTTTTACCACAACACTTCTGGGAGTGAAATCAAGCGTAAAAAACTGGGGCAGCATGGAAAATACCTTCGCATTGGAAACCACCTGCATATCCGGATATTTCTCTGCCAGAAGCTGGATATTGGAAGCATGGTCCGGTTCCAGATGAGATACCACCAGATAATCCGGTTTTCTTCCGTCTAAGACCTTTTCCAGGTTGTCCAGCCACTGCTGGGTCCTTCTTTTGTCAACAGTATCCATAACAGCGATCTTTTCATCCAGGATCACATAAGAATTATAGGTAACGCCATTTGGCACTTTGTACTGACTTTCGAACAGATCGATATCTTTGTCGTCTACACCAACATACACTATTGAATCTGAAATTTTCATGTCGTACATAAATCTATTTCCTCCTTGCAGATATGAAATCAATATTCCGCCTATATTATATATGGGTTGCAGGAAATTTTCCACTGATTTTTTAGGAAATTTCTTTTCTTAAGGAAAATCTTGACGTGACCAGGCGGGAAGCATACAATGAATGCTGAAACAGGAGGTATCAAAATGGAAGAAATCACAAAATACATCTTAGAACAGCTTCAGAATCTTCTGTCCATTGACAGTCCCACTGGCTATACTAAAAATGTGACCGACTATCTCATGGCAGAATACGAAAACTTAGGATATACCCCTAAAAGGACAGTAAAGGGCGGTGTCCTTACAGATCTGGGTGGAGAAGATCCGGACAATGCTGTCTTTCTGGAGGCCCATGTGGATACGCTGGGCGCTATGGTATCCCAGATCAAATCCAACGGCCGCCTGGCGGTTTCTCCCCTGGGAGGCATGAACGCCAATAACGCCGAAGCAGAAAACTGCCGGATCATTACCCGGTTTAACGGTACCTACGAAGGCACCTGCCAGCTTACAGACGCTTCCGTCCATGTAAACGGCAAATATAACGAAACTTCCAGAAGTTTTGATGTAATGGAGATCCTTCTGGACGAAAAGGTTTCCACCAGAGACGAGGTACTGGCTCTGGGCATTATGGAAGGGGATATCGTAGCCTTTGATCCCAGGACCAGGATTACCCAAAGCGGCTATATCAAGAGCCGTTTTCTAGATGACAAATTAAGCGCGGCCATTCTTCTGGGTTACGCCAGATATCTGAAGGAAAATCAGATTACTCCGGAAAGAAAGATCTATCAGCATCTTACGGTTTATGAAGAGGTAGGCCATGGCGGTTCCGCTTCCATTCCCCAGGGTGTCACTGAGATCCTGGCGGTAGACATGGGATGTGTGGGAGAAGGTTTAAACTGTAAAGAACATCAGGTATCCATCTGTGCCAAAGACAGCGGCGGTCCTTACAGCTATGACCTGGTATCCCAGCTGATCACTGTAGCCAAAAGAGACGGCCTTGATTTTGCCGTAGACGTATATCCTTATTATGGTTCCGACGCAGAAGCAGGCCTGAAGGCAGGTTATGACGTCCGCCATGGTCTCATCGGTTCAGGTGTCTACGCCTCCCATGGATATGAGAGAAGTCATGTTGAGGGAGTAAAAAATACCTTTCTTTTGCTGAAAGGATATTTAGGATAGATATAATTTAAGGTTTATTAAGAGATTTTCTAATTATTTTATAAAAGGGACATAATTTACTCACATTTTCTTTCTATAATAAATCTTGGATAGTTGATAAACCACTCACTATCTCCCCCCTCAAGTTGAAAAAGCCCGATGCCTTGTGTATCGGGTTTTTTTCTGTTGCTTTTCTCATCACCAGCAGATATAATGTTCTTATCTTCCTTTTATAAACGGTATATATAAGAGGAAACAGGGTGATCGGATAGGGAAGAGTCCTCCCCTATCCGCCGCGATACCGCGGACAGCTCCAAGCATTTGCCGGGCGTATCGCGCAAAACATAGAAGGGATCAAAAAGGTCCCGGAAGAAAGAGGTATGACACTATGACAAGAAAGAAAGTCGTTGTGGCCTTAGGCCATAGAGCGCTGGGCACTACTCTGCCGGAGCAGAAGTCCGCAGTAAAGGCTTCCGCAAAAGTTCTGGCAGATCTGGTAGAGGCCGGAGCAGATATCATTATTACACACAGCAATGCTCCTCAGGTAGGTATGATCCACACAGCCATGAATGAGTTCGGAAAAGTACATCCGGATTATACAGCCGTTCCCATGTCTGTATGTTCTGCCATGAGCCAGGGGTATATCGGTTACGATATCCAGAATACCCTCCGGGCAGAACTTCTTCGCAGGGGCATCTACAAACCGGTAAGCACCATCCTTACCCAGGTAACAGTGGATCCTTATGATGACGCATTCCATGAACCGGTAAAAATCATCGGAAGGACCCTGACCGAAGAAGAAGCAGAAGCCGAAGAACACAAAGGAAATTATGTGGTAAAGACTGAGGATGGCTATCGCAGAATCGTCGCTGCTCCCCAGCCGGAAAAGATCGTGGAGATCGACGCCATCAAAGCCCTGTCTGACGCAGGACAGGTCGTGATTGCCTGCGGCGGCGGCGGAATCCCAGTATTAGAAAGAAATGAAGAGCTCATCGGCGCCAGCGCTGTGATTGAGAAGGATCTTACCAGCGGCAAGCTGGCCCAGGCATTAGACGCCGACGAACTGCTGATCCTTACCAGTGTAGAAAAAGTTTCCGTAAACTATGGTTCCGACTCTGAAGAGTATCTCTCTCAGATCACTGCCCAGGAAGCAAAGACCTATATGGATGCAGGACATTTCGGAGACAACACTATGCTTCCCAAGATCCAGGCTTCCGTAGAATTTGTAGAGGGCCGTCCCGACAGACGGGCTGTGATCACCTCTATCGGAAAAGCGAAAGAAGGATATCTGGGAAAGACCGGAACTATTATCACAGCATAAATCGAAAACAGCAGACAATAGAGATTTCCCTTTGGGTGACCGCCTATTGTCATGAAAAAAGCAGGAAAATGGAGCTGATAAAGTTCTCCTTTTCCTGCTTCTTTTATTCCCGCGGGCAACGAGCCAAGCGGACATGCCCGCATGTCCATTTGGCGATGCTGGCTTGACGCCCCGTATGCTTGCATCGGGGTCTTTTGCATTTTTTCCTTCTTATTTCCTTTTCAGGCCTTTTTCTGAAAAGCACGGTTAATCGTCTTCTGAGGAATCTCAAAAACAAAAATAATCCCCAGTACAATGGCAATGGCAATTCCCAGGGTCTCTCTCCCATAGTGAAGGCTCAGATCATTATTTTCCAGCAGTGTATAGTAGATGGTCCTGTAGATTCCGATCCCCGGCACTTCCGGAAAGATCCCCGCAATAAGAAACAGGGTTACCGGACATTTTCTCACTGTGCTTCCGATCCTGGAAGCCAGAGTGATAAACACGGTAGCCGCAAAATTTCCTATAATGGCTCCTGTACCCAAGCCGTTTACAAAGATCCAGCAGATCAGCCAGCCTGTCCCTCCGATAAATCCGCAGAGGGGATAGTGCTCTCTGGGTACGGAAAACAAGACGGAAAAAGCTACGGTTCCCACCGCCGCTGCCAGAAACTGTAAGATTCCTTCCAGGATCATAGAAGTATCCCTCCTGTCAGATTATAGTAAAAAAAATACACGATCCCCACGCCCATGGCGATCCCCAGGGCGACCATGAGAGCGTCCAGGAACCGGACCCCGCCTCCGATATAATCTCCATCGGCAAAATCCCGGACCGCATTTACCAGAGAGACCCCCGGGACCAAAGGCATCACAGAACCTACCAGAATACTTCCCGGCGCGTTTCCCAGCCCCAGCCGGTAAAAAAAGACGGCGAAAAAAGATACACAAAACCCTCCTGCCAGATTGGTGACGATCTTGGAGGTCCGTTTTTCTCTTTTCCCGAATCCCAGGATCAGGGCATAAAGAAGAAATCCGGAAAGGAAAGCCGCCGCCATGTCCTCCAGATTGCCTCCCAGAAGATAGCAGAAACAGCCGGAACCCACTCCGGAGGCAAACATCTGCACGATTCCCCGTTTTCCCGGCATATGCTTAATGATCTCCAGTTTTTCTTCTGCTTCCTTCACCGTATACTTTCCCTCCACGATCTCTCTGGAAAGCTGATTTACTGCCGCGATACGGTGAAGCTTTGCTCCGCTTATAGGTATGTGCTTTACACTGGCGTATATCTGTCCCTCCTGATTTTCCGCAGTGATAAAAATCCCTGTGCTCAGCACAAAGGTGCTGCATTTCTCAATTCCAAAAGCTTTCGCGATCCGCTGTATGGTCTCCTCCACCCGGAAGATCTCCGCTCCTGCATCCAGAAGGATCCTCCCGGCTTCCATAGCCAGATCCAGCACTTCTTTATCATAATTTTCCATTTTCTTGCTCTCCTATCCTCCAGGCTTGGGGCTGTCGCATTAGTCAAAATCGAGAATATTTATACATTTTATTGCTCAGTCTGTGCCGCTTTAAGCCTATGGTCTCAAAGCTATGCTCGACAAATTCGCATAAAATGTATAAATATTCCTGACATATGACTATGCGACAGTTCCATTCTTTAAAATGAAAAATGGAACCGTTTCAGCGGACCAAAAGGCCCTGTGAAACAGTTCCGCAATTTCCGCTTATCTGAAAATTGTAAAAAACAGGATGACGATTATGCCTAAGACGATCCTGTACCAGCCAAACACCTTAAAGTTGTGTTTCTTAATATATCCCATAAGGAATTTTATGGCAAGGATGGAAACCACGAAGGAAACCACCATGCCGGTGACCAGGATCACCACTTCCCAGGAGGTAAAGTTCAGGCCAAACTTTACGATCTTTAAAAGACTGGCCCCAAACATTACCGGGATAGCCAGGAAAAAGGTATACTCTGCCGCCACTGTCCTGGAGGCTCCCACCAGGATACCGCCGATAATGGTGGATCCGGAACGGGAGGTTCCGGGGATCAGAGACAGTACCTGAAAGATACCGATAAACAAAGCAGTCTTCCAGGTGATCTCTTTAATAGAGTTATATTTTGCCTGGCGTTTTTCATTGTAATCCTCCACAATGAGAAACATCACGCCGTAAACGATCAGCATCACCGAAACCACAAACCAGTTGTTGAACTTTTCTTCAATAAAATCATTGAAGGGCAGACCGATGATGATAGCCGGCAGACAGGATACCAGGATCTTGAACCACATGATCATCTTATCGATCTTCACAAAACGGCATAATACTCCTGCCGCCTTCTCGATGCTGGTCACATTTTCATGTTTCGGCTTCTTGTTCTGAAAGGGCCACAGATCCTTCCAGTAAAGGACCACTACAGCCATAATGGCCCCTAACTGGATGACCACCATAAACATATCCCAGAATTCCTGGGATACATCCAGTTTCACGAATTCTTCCACCAGGATCAGATGACCGGTGCTGCTGATGGGAAGCCATTCGGTGATTCCCTCTACGATACCCAGGAAGATTACTTTTAAAATCTCAATAAAGCTCTCCATGATCCACCTCTCAGATTTCGGCGATATTTACCAGTTTCAGTTTCTGAATATCTGTATTTTCCAGACTGGTTACCAGAGCTTCCGCCGTATCCAGAGCGGTAAGGACATTTACACCTGTCTCAATGGCATTTCTCCGGATGATAAATCCGTCTTTGGATTTCTCCACGCCCTGGGAAGGTGTGTCAATGACCAGATCGATCTTATGACCCAGGATCAGGTCCATCAGGTTTGGAGAAGGCTGCTCGATCTTATTTGTACGAATGGCCTTTACCCCGTTTTCATTAAGGACCTTCGCCGTACTTCTGGTGGCATAGATCTTATACCCCAGATTCTGGAATCTCCGGGCGATAGGGATGATATCCTGTTTATCCTCATCTCTTACTGTAATGATCATATTTTTATACTTAGGAAGGTTCACACCTGCACCCAGGAAGGCCTTATACAGGGCTTCATTAAAGCTCTCGGAAATTCCCAGACACTCTCCTGTCGACTTCATCTCCGGTCCCAGACTTACGTCCGCTCCCCGGATCTTTTCAAAGGAGAATACAGGCATCTTGATGGCATAGTGCTTTGCTTCCGGCTGAAGTCCAGGTGTATAACCCAGATCTTTCAGCTTATGTCCCAGGATCACCTGAGTGGCAAGAGGAACAATAGGGATTCCTGTTACCTTGCTGATATATGGTACTGTACGGCTGGATCTTGGATTAACCTCGATCACATAAACCTCTTCTCCGCATACGATAAACTGGATATTGATCATACCAAGTACATGGAGAGATTTTGCCAGCTTTCTGGTATAGTCTTCGATGGTCTTTTTTGCGCTGTCGCTGATAGTCCGGGCAGGATATACGGAGATACTGTCTCCGGAGTGGATACCGGCTCTCTCAATATGCTCCATGATCCCGGGGATCAGGATATCTTCGCCGTCGCATACAGCGTCAACCTCGATTTCTTTTCCCTGAAGATATTTATCTACCAGAATAGGATGTTCCTGAGCGATCCGGTTGATAATACCGATATACTGTTCCACATCCTCGTCATTGATCGCGATCTGCATTCCCTGTCCTCCAAGAACATAGGAAGGACGTACCAAAACCGGATAGCCCAGTTCATTGGCGGCCCGGACAGCTTCTTGGGCAGTATATACTGTATGTCCCTTTGGTCTTGGAATATGACACTGTTCCAGGATTTCGTCAAAAAGTTCTCTGTCTTCTGCGGCATCTACATTTTCCGCAGAGGTTCCCAGGATCTTCACGCCCATCTTAATAAGCGCCTGTGTCAGCTTAATAGCTGTCTGACCGCCAAACTGTACTACCGCTCCGTCAGGCTTCTCTATATCCACTACGTTTTCCACATCTTCCGGTGTAAGAGGCTCAAAATACAGCTTATCTGCAATATCAAAGTCTGTACTTACCGTTTCCGGATTGTTGTTAATGATAATGGTCTCGTAGCCTTCCTTTTCAAAGGCCCAGGTACAGTGTACGGAACAGAAGTCAAATTCGATACCCTGTCCGATACGGATCGGGCCGGATCCCAGGATCAGGACTTTTTTCTTATCCGTGGTTCCGTCTGCCTCGTTCTCTCCTCCATATACAGAATAGTAATAAGGAGTAGTTGCGGCAAATTCTGCAGCGCAGGTATCTACCATCTTATAGGAAGCCGTGATCCCCCACTCTTTTCTCAGATTATGGATCTCATCTGTAGTCTTCCCTGTCAGCTGTCCGATCACATTATCCGGGAATTCAATCCTCTTGGCCTCTCTCAGCAGTTCCTCTGTCAGCTCCTGTTCTTTCAGAGCCTTCTCCATTTCTACCAGGATAGCGATCTTATCAATAAACCAGATATCAATTTTGGTAATATCATGGATAGTCTCATAAGAAATATTTCTTCTTACTGCCTCTGCGATACGCCAGATACGCATATCATCTACGATATGAAGCTGTTCTGTCAGTTCTTCTTCTGTCAGGTTGGTAAAATCATAGGACATAAGAGAATCCACATGCTGTTCCAGGGAACGGATAGCTTTCATCAGCGCTCCCTCAAAGTTATTGCAGATACTCATAACCTCTCCTGTAGCCTTCATCTGGGTAGTCAGAGTCCTCTTGGCACTGATAAATTTATCAAAAGGCAGTCTTGGGATCTTTACTACGCAGTAATCCAGCATAGGCTCGAAGCTGGCATATGTTTTGCCGGTAATAGCATTTTTAATCTCATCCAGGGTATATCCCAGGGCAATCTTTGCAGCCACCTTAGCGATAGGATATCCTGTAGCCTTGGAAGCCAGGGCGGAAGAACGGGATACACGGGGATTTACCTCGATAACACAGTATTCAAAGCTGTCCGGGTTCAGGGCATACTGTACGTTACAGCCTCCGGTGATCCCCAGTTCTGTGATAATGTTCAGAGCAGAAGTTCTCAGCATCTGATATTCCTTGTCTCCCAGAGTCTGGGAAGGAGCCACCACGATACTGTCTCCTGTGTGAACGCCTACCGGGTCAATATTTTCCATGTTGCAGACCGTGATGCAGTTTCCTGCGCTGTCCCGCATTACTTCATACTCGATTTCTTTCCATCCGGCAATACAGCGCTCTACCAGAACTTCTCCCACACGGGAAAGACGGAGACCGTTTTCCAGGATCTCAATAAGCTCTTCTTCATTATTGGCAATACCGCCGCCGCTTCCTCCCAGAGTATAGGCAGGACGCAGTACCACCGGATAGCCGATCTTATTACTGAAGGCAATACCATCTTCCACATTGCGCACCACCAAAGACGCAGCGATAGGTTCGCCGATCTTTTCCATGGTGTCCTTAAACTCCTGACGGTCTTCTGCTTTTTTGATCGTCTCAGAAGTAGTTCCGATCAGCCGCACATTGTGCTCCTTTAAGAACCCTCTTTCTTCCAGTTCCATGGCCAGGTTCAGTCCGGCCTGTCCTCCCAGAGTAGGAAGCACGCTGTCTGGTTTTTCCTTCAGGATCAGCTGTTCTACCACTTCTACTGTAAGGGGCTCTATATAAACTTTATCCGCAATATCTTTATCCGTCATAATGGTGGCAGGGTTGGAGTTCAGCAGGACAACCTCGATTCCTTCTTCCTTCAGAGACCGGCATGCCTGGGTTCCCGCATAGTCAAACTCTGCTGCCTGTCCGATCACGATAGGGCCGGAACCGATCATCAATACTTTTTTAATATCCGGATTTCTTGGCATTACTCTGTCACCTCCATCATTTTAATGAAACGGTCAAATAAGTAGCCGGAGTCCTGAGGTCCGGGGCAGGCTTCCGGATGGAACTGCACGGTAAAAATATTTTTTCCTACATATCTCAGGCCTTCGTTGGTCTTATCATTTACATTTTCAAAAGCCGGAACCGCGATCTTGGGATCCAGGGTCTCTGTGTCTACTACATATCCATGGTTCTGAGACGAAATATAAACTCTTCCTGTCTCCAGATCTTTTACCGGATGGTTTCCCCCTCTATGGCCGTATTTCATTTTCTTGGTATCCGCGCCGGTGGCCAGAGCCATAAGCTGGTGTCCCAGGCAGATCGCGAAAATAGGCACCTGAGAGTCATATAATTTACGGATTTCCTTAATGATCTCTGTACATTCTTTTGGATCTCCAGGTCCATTTGAAAGCATGATACCGTCCGGCTGATCCTTCAGGATCTCCTCCGCCTTCGTAAAAGCCGGGTAGATCGTAACCTGGCATCCTCTCTTATTTAATGATTCGGCGATATTCTCCTTGGCGCCAAAATCCATAAGAGCCACTTTCGGTCCGTTTCCTTTCAGAAGGGTCTTTTCTTCACAGGTAACCTTCTCTACCACTTTTCCTGTAGTATAGGCGTGAAGTTTCGGGATCACTTCCTCCAGTTTAAAGTCCGGATCTGTGGTGATCATACCGTTCATAGTTCCCTTTTCCCTGAGGATCTTGGTAAGGGCCCTGGTATCGATTCCTGCAATACCTGGAATATCGTATCGTTTCAAAAAATTCTGAATTGTATCTTCACAGCGGAAGTTGCTTGGAATACGGGATAATTCTCTTACAATATATCCATCGGGCCATGGTCTCAAAGATTCCTGGTCCTCATAGCAGATACCATAATTTCCAATCAATGGATATGTCATGCAGACTGCCTGTCCGGCATAAGAAGGGTCTGTAAGTACTTCCAGATAACCAGTCATAGAAGTGTTGAAAACGATCTCGCTGATCACTTCTCTCTTGGAGCCAATGCTGGTACCTGTAAAGACTGTCCCGTCTTCCAGTATCAAAAATGCTTTCATTCTTTCACCTGTCTCCCTTTCTGTTCTTTTTATCTTCCTGCCAGGAGCAAAGGACCCCTATGGTCCCTCTTCAAAATCCGCAAATCTGGGGGGCGGAAATCCTCCTGGCCTTCCGGCTTCCTAAAAAGCCCTAAATTTCCCCAAATTGTAAAAAGTGTATCATAACATACTGTTTTTTTCAACCTTTTTTACAGAATCCATTTCATAAAAGTTTTTTTATTTTTTGCTTGACAATTTAAGACAAATCATTTAATATATATTTTGCGCTTACGAAAACGCAAAACTTCATAAAAATTGCAGGAGTGGCGGAATTGGCAGACGCGCAGGCTTCAGGTGCCTGTGGTAGCAATATCGTGTGGGTTCAAGTCCCATCTCCTGCACGAAGAGAACCTCAGATAAATATATCTGAGGTTTTTCTTTACTGCGGACAACGGAACCTTAAAGCACAAATTTTCGCTTATATTCAAAAATTCGGAAATTATTAAAAAAATTTCTATTTTACTGTTGACAATCTTTCTCTTATCGTGTATTATATATTTCGTGCTCAGGAGCACACAGCAAAATATCTGAAATGCAGGAGTGGCGGAATTGGCAGACGCGCAGGCTTCAGGTGCCTGTGGTAGCAATATCGTGTGGGTTCAAGTCCCATCTCCTGCATCTTTTTTTGCCTTTTACCCGGTTGCGGAAGCATGATTCTTCCATAACCGGATTTTTGTTTATATAGAAAAAAGAAACAGACTGGGAACATATTTTCTCCAGGCTGTTTCTTTTTATACACTCCGGCACAGCCGCCCTGCCCCGGTACACTCTCTGTCCCGGCAGGCAGAACTGTGCTGTTTTTAATTTTTTTCCTGCATTTCCAGCTGAGGCAGCTCCTGTCCCCGCAGAAGGATCTTAGGTCCTCCTGTATGCTGGATATATTCTTTGGTAATGATCACCTCTCCAATGCTGTCATCCTTAGGTATCTCATACATGATGTCCAGCATATATTCTTCCAGTATGGCCCTCAGGGCTCTGGCGCCGGTATGTTTCTCCATAGCCAGATCCGCAATAGCCTCCAGAGCGCCCTGTTCAAATTCCAGCTTTACTTCATCCATAGCCAGAAGCTTCTGATACTGTTTTAAAATGGCGTTTTTCGGCTCTTTAAGGATTTCTACCAGCATATCTCTTGTAAGGCCCTTTAAAGCGAAGATTACAGGCAGACGGCCCAGGAATTCCGGGATCATACCGAATTTTCTCAGATCATCTACTGTCACTTTCTCCAGAAGGCTGTCGTCATGATCATATTTATCTTTCAGATCCGCCTGGAACCCGATAGAAGCCGTCTTATTCAGACGCTCCTTCACGATCTCCTCCAGATCCGGGAATGCGCCGCCGCAGATAAACAGAATATTTCTGGTGTCTACCGTAGTCAGGGGAACCATGGCATTTTTGCTGTTCGCGCCTACCGGGACCTCGATCTCGCTGCCTTCCAGAAGTTTCAGCATCCCCTGCTGGACCGCTTCCCCGCTGACATCCCGCTGATTGGTATTTTTCTTTTTGGCGATCTTATCAATCTCATCAATAAAGATGATCCCGTGTTCTGCCTTCTCCACATCATTGTCCGCGGCAGCCAAAAGCTTGCTGACCACGCTTTCAATATCGTCTCCGATATATCCTGCTTCCGTAAGTGAGGTTGCGTCAGTAATTGCCAGAGGCACATCCAGAAGTCTGGCAAGAGTCTTTACCATATAGGTTTTGCCGCTTCCTGTGGGACCGATCATAAGCATGTTCGATTTTTCAATCTCCACATCATCATTATTCTCTGCAAATACTCTTTTGTAATGATTATAGACAGCAACGGACATTACTTTTTTCGCGTGTTCCTGACCGATCACATATTCGTCCAGACTGGCTTTGATCTTGTGAGGAGCCGGAATACTCTTGATATCAAACACTTTTGGAGCTACTTTTTCCTTTGGCTTCTCCTGTTTCTTTTTTACTTTCTGTCTGTTGGGAATCTGATTCTGAAGGGAACTTAGATCGATCATACTGATATTAGGCATATTCGGGATATTCTTCATCAGCTCATCATAATTGATGCTGCTGTTATTCATGGTGTCAAAGCTTCTCTGCATACAGTCTGTGCAGATATGGATATTGTTTGGAAGATCGATCATCTTTCCGGCTTTACTCTCCGGCCGTCTGCACATGAAACATATTTTTTCATAAGTATCTTTATCTTCCTTATCAGAGGAAGTCGTTTCTAAATATTCTTTATCATCTGACATATCCGTTCTCTCTCTTTCTTCTATCAACAAATCTATCATAGGATTTAAACTATTTGACTCCAGTATCTTATCATAAATCTATAACAGGAACAAGTAAACTTTTTATAAATAGGAACAGGCAGTGCCCTGGAACCCTATCCGTTCCGGCCGCCGCCTGCTCCTATTTTCTATCATATGGATCTTTATTTGTCTTTATTTCCGCTTTGGGAAGAACTCTGAGCATCACTTTTTGCTCCCAGAGTGACCGTCACGGTCTGTTCCTTGTACTGTCCGCCTTCAGCCCTGGCCACAACAACCTCTACCTTTTCGCCTGCCTTATAATAAGCCAGTTGATTTGTAAGATTCTCATAAGTCTGTACCGTAGTACCGTCAAATTTCTGGATGATATCTCCACTCTGGATACCTGCCTGGTCTGCAGGACCGTCTTCTTCTACGTCACGGACGAAAACGCCAACCGGCATATTGTACATTTCTTCTGTATTGCTGGACACATCCAGACAAGTGATCCCCAGATAAGCTGCCTGGCTTTCGTCTTCTACCTTCTGTCTGGTCTCTTTACTCATCAGTTCTTCCAGGATAGGTTCCGCACGGCTGATAGGAATCGCAAATCCCATACCCTCTACAGTATCGGATGCGATCTTGGAAGAGTTAATGCCTACAACTTCTCCATTCATATTCAACAGAGCGCCGCCGCTGTTTCCAGGATTGATAGCCGCATCTGTCTGGATAAACGTACCGTTTACATCATCGGAGCTAACCTGCTTATTTAACGCGCTGACATAACCGGATGTTACAGACTGGCCGTAACCGAGAGCATTTCCGATGGCTACCACCTGTTCTCCGACTACAAGGTCATCAGAACTTCCCAGGTTTGCCACTTTAATCTCATTGCGGACATCCTCCGGTATATCGGAAATATTTACAGAAACTACTGCAAGGTCGTTGTCCACGTCCGTTCCCTTTACCTGAGCGGCAACTGCTGTTCCGCCATTTAAATCTGTACTTTCCTCATCTGTAGCGCTGGTGTTTGTCACGTCGCTTGAGGAACTTGCCGCAGTACCGTCCTGATTTGTAAAACATACGCTGAGACTGTCCGCGCCTTCTACCACATGATTATTTGTTGCGATCAGAAGTTCTGAATCATTTTGTCCCACGATAATACCAGATCCGCTGCTCTCCTGCTCCTGGGTCTGGCCTTCTCCGCCGAATCCAAAGAAGTATCCGTAATAATTAGGGATCTCCTGTACGCTGACACTCGTGATCGCTACGATCGACGGCATAACATTAGCGGCTACCTGAGAAACGGTTCCCTGGCCGGAAGATCCCGTGTCAGAAGAAGCACTGCTGCTGTCTGTATTGGCAAGCTGGGCCTGGGCGATCTGTGTAGTCTCCTCCGGGATCAGCTGGCCTCCTACATAATTGACGCCCTGGAATACGACACCTGCTACTAATCCGAATACTGCCGCACAGGCCGCTGCAAATCCCAGTTTTCTTACCGGACCGGAACCTTTTCCCTTCTTCTTGTTCTCCTTTCTCTCAGGAGGAATAGGAGAAGCAAACTGGTAAGAACTGTATTTATTTTTTCCTGCTCCCGTATTTTCATCCTCCGGACCTGCTGCAGATTTCTCTGTAAAGCTGGCGTTGCTTTCCTGCCTTGATTCGGAAGCTTTCCGATAGGTATGGGCATAATAAGGATTCTCCTCACTTGGGGCCTCCTGAGGCTCCTGGGAATCCTGCCGGGGTTCTTCTGCCCTTTTCTCTGTCTCCTCAGAACTTCTCATAACAAAAGAATCTCCCTGTGTATAAGATCCATTGCCGGAATTTTCCGTTCTTTTTTCCGGTTCGCTTCCAGTATCATTTATATTCTTAAATTCATCGCTCATCTTGTTTCTTCCTTTCCTCAAATATTCTCTTTTTCTTTTTACATGACTAAGTCTACCAATCAATTGTGTTCAAATTGTGATGAAAAAACAAAGAAAAAGTGAACATCAATTTTCGTTTTTCCAATAGCCTTTATTCATGGTACATTTTGCGATCAGGTTCCCGGGCAGTCTCTTATAGCTTTTTCCCAGCCGATATCCCAGAAATTTAAAGCCGCTGCTCATCACAAGCGAAGGGATCAGCCAGAATTTTCCTTTTTTCACCAAATAGGCTGCTGTGCTTTTTACCAGCCGCATCCCCTCTCCTTCCGATGGAACGCCCTTAAAAACTTCCGGATGGTCCGCCTGGGACACTGCCAGATCAAAATTTCTCCGAAACTGCTGCCCCCAGGTGTAATTATGGGAATGGACTACTCTGGCATCTGCCGCATAGAAAACAGCATATCCTTGTTTTATCATATTTCCGGCCATGACCATATCCTCATTAAAAATAGCAGGATAGGAAAATCCCCCCATTTTTTCATAAATACTTTTCCGGTACGCAGCGCATACATTGGAACAGAAAAAAGTTTTGATCCCCAGTTTCGGCAGATCTGCCTTTGTCTTTTTTCTGCTTTCCCCTGGATAATTAAAGGATCGGGTATAACTTTCTATCAAACGGCAGTCTTTGTCAGGAAGCTGTCTGCCATATACAGCTCCGATCTGCGGATCTCTAAAAGGCTTCAGCAGATTTTCCAGAGTATAGTCGTCTGCCGGCACTGCATCCTGGGTAAAATAAATCAGGAATTCACTGTCTGTCATCTTTGCCGCCTGGGCTCTGGTCTTTCCATGATCGAATTCATTTCTGGAAATATGGACCACTTCTGCCCCTTTTATGCCGCTGATCACAGACTCCTTCCAAAACTTTTCCTCCGTATTTATGATAATGATCTTATCCGGTAAAATGGTCTGTGTTTGCAGTCTCTCCATCAGTCTTACGAACTTTTCTCCCGGTTTATATGTGGGCACGATTACAGTAACACTCATAAATTATCTCCTTTAGATTTCCTTCATTTTTCATTATAATGTAAAAAGAACAGGAAGCATACCAAAAAGCTTCCTGTTCTTTGTAGGGAAATGCCGGACATTCCAGCCTGGCTAGCAATACATCAGTGATATGCTTTATCGGCAAGGGAACAGAATATCCTGCCTAATAGGCTTCATCTTCTATGTCGTAGCTACTGTCATCATCTAGATCATAACTGTAGTTATCTTCCGACGTCTCTGCCCCGCCGCTGTCCGAACTGTCCGTGTCTTCACCGGAAGAATTGTCATCCAAGAGATATTTTCTCTCATCCGCCACATAACTTTCCCCGAATCCGGTACGGATCACCACAAAATCGCTGCGTACAGTTACCGTTTCCGAAGGCTGGTAATCCTCATCTGAGAATAAAAACTGATGGAGATATTTCACGTTAGTCTCCAAAGTAGTAGGAATAATACAGTCCAGTCCGGTAACCGGCTTTGTCCGGTCAGCCCCCATAACATAGTCCACAGGAAAACCTGTATTTTCTCCCATATTATAGTCCAGAATGCTCCTCCCCAATTTGATCAGTTCTGACTTGGAAAAATTCGTCTGGATAAGAGGGAAAACCTGGTCTACAATGTCGCTGAGCGTACTAAAGCTTGCAGATTTCGCCTTATCTGCCAGCATATCCAGAACTAACCGCTGCCTCTCTGTTCTTCCCTGGTCTCCGGAAGCAGTCTGACGGATACGGCAGTAAGCTGTGACCTGTACGCCGTTAAGATGATATGTTCCTATAATCTTTGACTGATCTTCAGGAACCGGGTCCGGCTCTTCAATAGGCGTATAATCCATCCCCGTCTGTTCGGAGGTTTCCACACAGTGATTATTCATATGCACGATTTCTTCGTAAGACATCGGAATATCCAGACCTCCCAGGCAGTCTACCACGGTAGCCATGGCACTGAAATTCACAGATACATAATTCTGGATATCCAGATCCATGTTGGTATTTATCATGTTGATCGTCTGAACAGGTCCGCCCCGAAGATAAGCAGAATTACATTTATTATAAATACCGTTTCCATACTCATCTTCATCTACCCGCATGTAAGTGTCCCGGTAAAGAGAGACCAGCCGTACTTCTTTAGTATCGTTGTTGATACTGGCTATGATAGCTGTATCGCTGTTGCCGTAAAGTCCTTCATCTTCTGTCCGTTTATCCACACCAAAAAGCGCGATATTGGTATAGCCGCTGAGGACTTCGCTTCCTGCTACAGTCTCATTGATCTGTACCTCCTGGTCATCTGCCGCCTGTGTAAAATCCAGTTTATCCATTCTTTTATTAATCTGGGTATAGATAAATAAAACTCCTACCAACAGGATCAATATAAGAATCTCAAATCCGAAAAAGATTTTTCTTCCCAGGTGCCTCTTCTTTTTTTTCATCTTAGACATTTCCGTTCCCCTTTATCCTTAATAAGCGTTTTTATTTACAAATCCTTTAAAAATCGTCAGAAATAAAATTTTGATATCCAGTCCCAGTGTCCAGTTTTCAATGTAATAGAGATCGTATTCAATCCTTTTTCTGATGGATGTATTTCCTCTATATCCATTCACCTGAGCCCAGCCTGTGATCCCCGGGCGCACCTGATGCTTGATCATATACCGGGGGATCTCCTCCTTGAATTTTTCCACAAAGAAAGGTCTTTCCGGTCTGGGACCTACAAGGCTCATCTCCCCTTTCAGCACGTTAAAAAGCTGTGGAAGTTCATCGATACTGGTCTTTCTCATAAATTTTCCAAATCCGGTAACCCTGGGGTCATCCTTCACCGTCCACCTGGTTTTTTCTTTTTCAGGAGCCTGAACTTCCATGGAACGAAATTTGTACATCATAAAAGGCCGGTTATGCAGCCCTACCCGTTCCTGCTTAAAGATCAGGGGACCAGGTGAAGTGAGTTTTATCATGATCACAGAAAAAAGCATCACAGGGGAAAAGAGCACTATGGCGCATACAGATCCTACAATATCCATAACTCTCTTCAAAAAAGCATAATAAGTGTTCGTCAGAGGCACATGCCTTATATTGATCACCGGAAGTCCCAGGATGTCCTCTGTATATGGCTTTGTAGGTATAACTCTATTATAATCCGGAATAAATTTTGTATGCACCCCGGATTTTTCGCAGAGCGCCACGATCTCTTCCAGACGGTAATATTCATTCAGTCCCAAAGTAATAGCGATCTCATCCAGACGATTCTGAGGCAGGATCACCATAAGGTTTGCGATCCTTCCCAGGACCTTTACGCCTTTATATTCTGTTCCGGCTTCCACATGATCATCCAGTATTCCCCGGATCTTATATCCCCATTGGGGATTGGCTATGATCCGGTCGATATATTCTTCGGCCGCATGACTGTATCCTACAAGAAGGATATGTTTTAGATTGTAGCCTTTTTTCCTCATACTTCTGAGAAAATACCGGATCAGATTCCGCAGCCCGGTTTCCAGAAGAATATTCACAAAATAAAAAATCGCCAGCAGTTCTCTGGAAAAATGCATCATCTTGATCAGATACAATACACCCAGGATCAATGCGATCCCTACTGTATTAGCTTTGATGATATTCCACATTTCCAGCCGTCTTCCCTGCATTCGCTTAGGAGTATACAAGCTGAACAGATAATACAGCAGCAGATAAACCGGTACAATAGGCAGAATTGCCGCCGCATAGGTCCTGAAAGGAAGAGCACCCACACTCCCATCCAGAAACAGGAATTTGATCATCCATGCAAGAAAATAGGCGATTACGATCACAAAAGCATCCAGCACCACATGCAGGCGGTTAAAATGCTTTTGGTTTTCTTTAATCAAGGTCTTATCACCCTCTGCTTAAACATGTAACACATGTAATATTTTCTTAATAATATAACATACTTCCGCTTAGAACGCAATAATCTTATTTATTGATGCCAAAGGTAAAAGGAACACGCCCATCTCAGTTTTCTCATAAGTAGCGCGGGAATGGGCAGCATGGAGCAATCCGCAGGCATCATCGTTGGGAGCTTTTGCTCCCAACATCATTTATTGGGAGTGATCACATAGGTAGGCACTACTTTCCTTACCGCTTCTTTGATCTGAGGACTGTCTTCTCTGGACAGTTTATCCAGAATCTCAAGCTGTTTCCGGAACTCTTCCTCATCAAATTCAATAGGCTTACCGATATGGATCAGTTTATTGTCCGTTTCCTGAAGGCCTTCTTCATTCATGAGCAGTTCTTCATAAAGCTTTTCCCCGGGACGGAGACCTGTAAATTCAATTTTGATGTCTTCCCCTACCTTATAGCCGGAAAGTTTGATCAGATTTGTAGCCAGATCCAGGATCTTCACCGGTTTTCCCATATCCAGAACAAAAATCTCTCCCCCTTTCGCGTAAGCTCCCGCCTGGAGCACTAAAGACACCGCTTCCGGAATAGTCATAAAATACCGGATAATATCCGGATGGGTAACGGTCACAGGTCCCCCTGCTGCGATCTGTTTCTTAAACAGAGGGATCACGCTGCCATTGCTTCCCAGTACATTTCCAAAACGCACTGCCACAAAGTTGGTCTTGGAGTGTCTTGCAAACATCTGGACGATCATCTCGCACATACGCTTGGAAGCCCCCATGATATTCGTAGGATTTACTGCCTTATCCGTAGAGATGAGCACAAATTTCTCAGCTCCGTACCGATCTGCCGCTTCGGCAGTCTTAAAGGTTCCGAATACATTATTTTTAATCGCCTCATTAGGACTGTCTTCCATAAGGGGAACATGCTTATGGGCCGCTGCGTGATAGACGATATTTGGCCGGTATTTTTCAAAAATATTGTTTATTCTGTGGGTGTTCCGCACAGAACCGATAAGCACTTCCAGATTCAGATCCGGATATTTTCGCTTCAGTTCCTGCTGGATATCATAGGCATTATTTTCATAGATATCCACAATGACCAGCTGCTTTGGATTATGAGCCGCGATCTGCCTGCAAAGCTCGCTTCCGATGGATCCCCCGCCGCCGGTGACCATGACTACCTTATTCTGCACATAACCCATGATCTCGTCCAGATTCACCTGGATAGGCTCCCTCCCCAGAAGGTCCTCGATCTGTACCTCCCGAAGCTTGGATACACTCACATCTCCATTAATAAACTGATAGATTCCCGGAATGATCCTGGTCTTGCACCGGGTCTCTTTGCAGATATCCAGGATCTCCTTCATCTTCACATTTCCAAGAGAAGGGATCGCCACAATGATCTCCTGGATATTATACTCTTCCACCTTATCCGGGATATCCTCCCTGGTTCCCACGATGGGAACCCCTCTCAGATATTTTCCCTGTTTGGCAGGATTGTCGTCAATGATACATTTTACCTTCAGGTTCAGGTAACGGCTCTCCTCTGTCTCTTTTAAGATAGAGCTTCCCGCTGCTCCGGCTCCGATAAGCATAACATTGATCTTTTTCTTGTCCCCGCCGGTCAGATCTGCCATCTTTTCATTAAGTATATTCAGGATCACATAAGAAAACCGCACGCAGCTGGTACCGATGACCATAGCAAAATAATAGATCAGATAGGAAGATCTGGGCAGAGTCAGTTTCAGCATATAGGCGCAGGTAATCTGAATAGCTGAAGCCACTGCGTTTCCAAGGATAATATTTACCAGTTCACTGGAACTGGCATGGCGCCACACGCCTCTGTACATTTTGGCAACTGCAAATACGATCAGGGTAATAATAGTATTGGGAACCGTGTAATGAAGGACCTGCTCCATATCTGAGACCGGAATACTGTTAAAACTAAACTCATATCGGATAAACAGACCAAGAAACGAGGCGATCTGTACTGTCAGTATATCCAAAAGTACAAGAAGAAAAACCTTGCTTGATATGATTCTACCTTTTTTCCACTTCATAGTAAATTTCCATCCTTTGTACTTACTTTATAAGAAATTTTCCCAGATTTTTGTACAGTTCAAGCTGTATCTCCAGGTAACGCTTTACGGAAGACCCACGAAATCTTTTTTCTCTGTTTTTTATAGAGATCGTAATCCCGTTTTTCAATCCTGCAGCATATTCTCTGCCAAACCCTTTCATTGTAAAGAAAGCCATCTTCACTCCGAATCCCAGTATAAACAAAGGAAGATTCCAGAGGATCTGGAGCGGAGGCATATTTTTATAGATCAGATAAACATTATTTCTGGAAGAATACCGGACTTTAAAGAGATTGTACCTGGAACCGGTAGTTCCGCTGCCTACATGGAGTACTCTGGCCTTTGGGCAGAACCAGTTCTCATACCCCAGGAGCCTTCCCCGGTAGCCGATATCCAGGTCTTCCAGATAGGCAAAATGCTCCTCATCAAAAAGCCCTGTCTTATCCAGCAGTTTCCTGCGATAGATCGCCGCGCCTGCACAGGAAGCAAAAATTTTCTTCTCCCTGTTATAGTTTTCTTCCGGCTTTCCCTTTCCGTCTGCAAAGGCCCATCCCAAAGCACAGTAATAATTTCCTCCGTCATCTACTCTGTCCTGATGTCTCATTTCCAGAAGCTTGGCCTGACAGGAAAAAGCTCTGGGCTTACTTTCCAGCCCCTTCACCAGCTCTTCCACAAAATTTTTGTCTGCGATAGTATCATTATTCAGAAGGATCACAAAAGGGCTGTCACTGTTTTTTATTCCCTGGTTCACCGCTCCGCAGAAACCTGTATTCTCACTTAGAGGGATCAGCCGTACCCAGGGGTAAGCTTTCTCCACATATTCCCGGCTTCCATCTTCAGATCCATTATCCACCAGCAGGACCTCAAAATTCCGGAAGCTCTGATCTTCCATAGCATCCAGACAATCTTTTAAATACTTTTTTCCATTATAATTGGGAATGATCACCGAAACCTTACACATGTTCCTGCCTTTCAATCTTTTGGCCGCAGGGAATAATTCCACTTTGTCAGAGACAGATTTTTGTTGTAATAGGGATCTCCTGCTTTTAAAAGTTTTTCCCATCTGCAGCGCATAAATTCTATCTCTGACTGAAATCTGCGGACCTTCTCTTTGCTGTCCTCTGCTCCCCGGCTTTTTGATTCATAATGATATAATTCCACATAAGGATCATATACGACCAGATAATCCAGCTGCCTTACACGAAGGCACAGATCCACATCATTAAAGGCTACGCTTAAAGCTTCTTCAAAACCCTGTACCTGGTCAAATATCTGTTTTTTTATCATCATACAGGCCGCGGTCACCGCGCTGAGGTCCTGTATGATCGAAGCTTTATGCATATAGCCGGATCTTTCTCTGGGCATATCTGTAAACATATGCCCCGCAATACCTCCGATACCGATCACCGTTCCCGCATGCTGAATGGTATCATTGCCATAATAAAGCTTGGCACCTACGATCCCCGTATCTTTCCGCTGGGCAAATCCCAGCATTTCCTCTATCCAGTCAGGCGTGATCACCTCTGTATCATTGTTTAAAAACAGCAGATAATCGCCTTTCGCCTTAGCCGCCGCAAAATTATTGATAGCAGAATAATTAAATTCCTTTTTCCACCTCAGCAGGCGGATCTTGGGCATCTCGGAAAGCTGTTTATAATAGTCAAATATCTCCTGGGAAGTACTGTTGTTCTCCACGATCAGGATTTCATAGTTACTGTAAGTACTCCGTCCCAGAATAGAATTGATACATTTCTCCAGATCTTCTCTGGCATCCTTATTGGGAATTATAATAGAAACCAGAGGATTCCCCGCAACCGGATATTTTACCCGGTAAAACCCGTAATCTTTGGTCTGGGTCACTGTTCCCACAAGGCCGGACCTCTTCAGGTTTGCTTCAATAGCCCGTTTCCCTGCGTCAAAAGCATACAGCTTGCTCTCCGGATTATCTGCAGTGGACGCCTCATGAGTACGCCAATGATAAAGGATTTCCGGAATATGCCGGATCTTACCGGCCTCCTCTGTACAGCGGAAGATGAAATCATAATCCTGTGCCCCGTCGTACTCCCCGCAAAACCCTCCTGTCTTCTCCAGAATACTCCTTTTCACAACAAAAAAATGACAAATATAATTATTGGACCGCAGAAGATCCGGATTGAAATCCGGTTTCAGATGGGGCTGGAAATGTTCCAGATCTTCTCCTCTTACTTTATCTTCGTCCGTATAGAGCACTTCTGTATCCGGCTCTTTCTCTAAAACTTTCGCCACTTCATACAGGGCATTAGGAGCCAGCAGATCATCATGATCCAGAAGGCCAATATACTCTCCTTCCGTCATAGCCAGTGCTTCATTGGTATTTTCCGCGATCCCTTTATTTTCCTCCAGCTTTTTCCATCGGATCCTGGGATCTCTCCTGGCATATTCCATAAGTGTATATTCCATGGAAGCGTCCTTTGGACTGGCATTTGCGATACACAACTCCCAGTTTTCATAGGTCTGTTCCAGCAACGAATCCATCATCTGGCGGAGAAACTTCTCCGGCGTTTTATATGCCGGTACCGCAATACTGATCTTCGGCTGATACTTCCATTTCTTCTTTTTCTGCTTTTCCAATTCTTCTATATCCGGCCTGTATTCTTCATACCAGGGCCCATAAGGCACCTCTTCCGGTTCAAAACGTTCATGAAGTCTGATCCAGAATTCCTTTGGTCCATAATGCTTTAAATAGCGAAAACCTTTCTGAATCGTATATGGCGAAAGCCTCCCCAGAATCCTCCCCCATTCCAGTTTTCCAGTAGGCATTACCCTTCACCTGCCTTTCCTGTTTTCACTCATCTGCTTATTCTACCACATTTTCTGTTTAAAGAAAACCTTAATTTCCGTAAGCGGCGCGCCAAGGAGGCGTGGCTGCGCACGCATCCGGCTGGTGGCTGATGCCAGGTGCCAGGCTCCATCCTTCGCTTCTTGCAGTGGAGTTACGGATTATGTTATAATAGACGGGACTTGCCCATACCGGACAGGTACCCTCTGTATATAAAGGGACGGATTCCCTTGTATACAGAAGATATTTATGTTTTATATTTATAAAGGAGGAACTTTTGTGAAAAAAATCTTATTGCCAAAGCCTCTTCTTTGTATTTCTCTGGCTTTTACTCTGCTGTTTGGCAGCTTTTCCACTGTACAGGCCGCGGATTTTCCCCAAAGCTGGTCCCAGGCCCCGGAAATTTCTGAAGAGACAGGCGTCCTGATGGAAGCCTCCACAGGCCAGATACTTTTTGATAAATCCATGGATGAGATCCGCTATCCTGCCAGCACGACAAAAATCATGACTGCTCTGCTCATTCTGGAAAATATAGAAGACCTCAGTCAGACAGTCACCTTCTCAGACGTGATCACACCGGATCTGGAACCGGGCAATTCCACGATCAATGCCAGGATAGGAGAACAGCTTACTGTAGAGCAATGCCTTTATGCCATCATGCTGGCCTCCGCCAACGAAGTCTGTACCCAGATGGCAGTCTACGTGGCCGGATCCGTAGAAAATTTCGTATCCATGATGAATGAGCGGGCCCAGGAACTTGGGTGCAAAAATACACATTTTGTAAATGCCAATGGTCTGCCGGATCCCAACCATTACACCACTGCTCACGATCTGGCCCTGATCCTGGCCGCAGCCATCCAAAACGAAGATTTCTGCCGGATTTCCGGATCCGCCACATATACCATCCCTGCCACAAACATGACAGACTCTCCCAGAAATCTGGAAAACAGCAATGCCCTGATCAAAAATGGGAAATATCATTACGAAGGTGTGATCGCCGGCAAAACCGGCCACACGGAAGCAGCCAAAAACACGCTTGTCACAGCAGCTTCCCGGGATGGGATGACTTTAGTATGTGTGGTCCTTCGTTCCGATGGAGAGGATCGTTTTATCGATACAGTAAATCTTTTTGACTATGGCTTTGATAATTTTCATCTGTCCCCTGTATACTGGATGGACAAGGAAAATCCCGCCGGCTATGTAGCGCTGCCTAAAGGGGTGGAAAGCAACGTACTCACTGTAAAAGACAGCGACAGCGGAAATATCCGTACCCGGACCTATTCCTATCAGGGAGCAGAGTTATATAGCACCCAAATAAATCTTCCGGTATCTTTTGAACAGAATGAGGAACTGCCTTCCTCATCTTTCTTTCAGATTGAGGGGATCGGCTACATACTGCCTGGAATGGCTGTGATCCTGGTCCTTCTGTGCGTTACTGAACTCACTTTTCTGGTCACTTTCCTGCTCAGAAGCAAGACAAAGACAAAAAAATCCAGATAAAATTTATACAAAAAACAGGCCCTGTTTTATCCTTAAAAAACGGGCCTGTTTTTATTATTCGTTTTTTTTCCGAAGAGAGCAGTCGCTTCTGCTTAAACTCAGATTTGGATTATAATAGGGATCGCCTTTTTTCAGGATCTCTCCCCAGCGCTTTTTGAAAATCTTCACTTCTTCGGAAAATCTCTTTTTATTTTCAGAGTCCTTATCTGAACCTCTGGTCTGGGATTCGTAATGATACATCTCTACATATGCGTTATATACTACCAGTTTTCCCAGTTCTCTCATACGCAGGCAATAATCAATGTCATTAAAAGCCACCTGGAACCTTTCATCCAGGCCATGGAGCCTGGTATACAATGATTTTTTTGTCATCATGCAGGCTGCTGTTACCGCACTGAGATCCTGCGTTGTCTGGGTACGCCCTGCGTACACAAACTGGTCTCTCGGGAAGTTATAGAAAATATGTCCTGCCGTTCTGGAAGGCCCCATTCCTATGATCACACCGGCATGCTGGATCTTGTCATTGGGGTACAGCAATTTTGCGCCTACGATTCCCACATCTTCTCTCTGACAGTAGCTGAGCATCTCTTCCAGCCAGTTTTCCGTGATCACTTCTATATCGTTATTCAGAAGCAGCAGATAATCTCCTTTAGCTGCTTCTGCTGCATAATTGTTGATTCCTGAATAATTAAACTGTTTTTTCCATTCCAGGATACGAAGATTCTCATACTGGCTCTCCAACTGCCGGTAATAATGGAATATCTCTTCATCTGTACTGTTATTCTCTATAATGATGATCTCAAAATTCTTATAGGTAGATTTGCTGTAAATAGATGCAATACATCTTTCCAGATCTTCGCGATGATCCTTATTTGGGATCAAAATAGAGATCAGCGGTGTTCCTTTAAGAGCCAGTTCTGTCCGATATCTCCCCCAGTTCTCCGTCATACTGACTTTTGCCTGGATCCCAAGCCGGTCATAATGCGCCTGGACCGCTGCCCTCCCAGCTTCGTAGGCATACATTTTACTCTCTGGATTTCCCGCTGTTGACGCCGGATGATTTCTCCAGTGATACAGGATTTTCGGAACATGCCGGATATTTTTCGCCTGCTCACAGCACCGGAGGATAAAATCGTAGTCCTGGGCGCCATCATATTCTTTTCGGAGCATTCCCACTTTTTCTAAGATTTCTCTTTTAACCACAAAAATATGGCAGATATAATTATTACACCGCAGCATATCCAGATTAAAATCTGGTTTAAAATGTGGATCGAAGTATCGCTTTCCGTCCATAGTTACTTTATCCTCATCTGTATACACTGCATCTGTTCCGGGATTCTCGTTAATCTCTTTTACGATTTCAAACAACGCATTAGGAGCTAAAGTATCATCATGGTCAGAAAACATGATAAACTCACCTGTAGCCATTTCTATAGCTCTGTTTGTATTCTCCGAAATCCCCTCATTTTTTTTCAGAGCCTTGTAACATATACGGGAATCCTTTGCATAATTATCTTTTATAAAAGCACCCGCTTTTTCATTATCGCTTCCATCTGCCAGACAAAGCTGAAAATTCCTGTATGTCTGGGACTGTACAGAATCTACAAGTTCTTTCAAATATTGTAAAGGAGTATTATAAAGGGGAATTACAATACTAATTAGAGGCTCATAGACAAAACTCTGTTTTCTCTGCCTTTCCAGCTCATCTTTTCCCGCCATATGATCCGGATACCATTTCGTATAAGGATAAGGGCGATTTTTATAATCCTCTGCTTTCTTTATCAACTTTAAAGCAAATCCTCTTGCACCATGAAGCCTGAAATAATGAATTCCTTTATGATAGTAGATTCCCAGCCGTTCACCTATCATTTTTCTCTTCTGTAAGCTTATATATCGGATTGTTCTACGTCCCTGTGAAGCAAAGACCAGCCTGACACCCTTTTCATTTTCGAATATAAATTCCAAAAAGAATCCGCTTTCCTTACCAATATCAATTTCCTGATATTGCTGCTGTACATCCTGACGATTTACTCTTTCAATGGAAGACTTTATCCGGTTCTGGCTTGGATCCTCAATATAAATTTCCAATGGTCGATCATATGCTGCCCAGCCACAAATCGTACATTTATGATTTTCATAATCTACATCAATATAGTCAATATAATATTGAGGCATATTTTGTTTTTTTACAATCTTTTCTGTTTTTTCCGAAAACCATAGAACCTTATTTTCCCGTTTTCTGCCATATACATAAAGTTTCCTGTATTCTTTCATATTTTCAGGGAGCTCAATACAGATCTCTGCCTGCTCTCCTTCCGCTGAAAATTCTACATTTTTCACCCTGTACTGATCTAGAAAAACCTCTGGCTCGTAGCCCTGAGTCCAACTTCCCTGAATCAGATATTTATTTTTGTCTTTCAGACTGAAACGTTCCCTTTCTACTTCCATTAGTTCTCGTTTCATTTTTTCTCCTTTTATTTCACCATTTTAAAGTACAATTAGAATCTTCTAAAGATAAATTGGGATTATAGTAGGGATCCCCTTCTTCCAGGATTCGTTTCCACCGTTTTCTGAACAATGCAACTTCTCTGTTAAATCTTTCTTTCTTTTCCGTTGTGTCTTCCAAGCCTCTGGATCTAGATTCATAATGATAAAGTTCTACAAAAGCCTGAAAAACAATCACTTTTCCTGTTTCTCTTACTCTCAGGCAATAATCTACGTCATTAAAGGCCACTTCAAATCTTTCATCAAAACCGCCGATTTCTTCATGAACAGACCGTTTTACCATCATACACGCAGCTGTTACCGCGCTTATATCCTGGGTCGAATTTGCTCTTCCTCCGTAAGTAAACTGTTTTCTGTCTACCCCGTAAAAAACATGACCTGCAGCATGATCCGCTCCCATTCCGATCACCACACCGGCATGTTGTACAGTATCATTAGGATAATACAACTTGGCTCCTACAATCCCTACTTCTTCTCTCTGGCAGTAACCAAGCATCTCTTCTATCCAGTCCGGTGTAATCACTTCTATATCGTTATTTAGAAAGATCAGAAATTCTCCCTGGGCAGACTTTACACCAAAGTTATTAATAGCAGCATAATTAAAATGCTCTTTCCAATATAATACCTTTAAATTCTCCCATGTTTTCTGCACTTGTTCATAATATAGAAAAGTTTCCTGGCTACTGCTGTTGTTTTCTACTATAAGGACTTCAAAATTATCATAAGTGCTGATCTCATAAATAGATTTAAGACATCTTTCCAGATCATCAATATGATCTTTGTTCGGTATAATAATTGAAACCAGCGGCTTACCTTTATATTTTAGCTTGGAGCGATACCTCCCCCAATACGGAGTCATAGTTACTTCCGCTTCCTGATGAATCCTTTCATAATGTGCTTCTACAGCCTTTCTGCCGTTTTCATAGGCATACATTTTACTCGCTGGATTTCCTGCAGTTGAATTAGGATGAGATCTCCAATGATACAGAACTTTCGGGATATGGTAAATACATTTTGCTTTTTCGCAGCATCGCAAAATAAAATCAAAATCCTGGGCTCCATCATATTCTTTGCGGAAATCCCCTATCTGCTGAAGGATTTTTTTTGATACTACAAAAATATGACAGATATAATTATTGCTTCTTAATAAATTCCAGTTAAAGTCCGGCTTGAAGTGTGGATCAAAATACTCCTTTCCATCCATCGTCACCTTATCTTCATCCGTATATACAATATCTGGTCTGCCGCCTGTATTTAAAGCTTTCGCTATTTCATATAAAGCATTTAATTCCAGTACATCATCATGATCGCAGAGCATGAGATAATCTCCATCCGCCAACTTTAAAGCTGCATTTGTATTCTCAGAGATTCCTCCGTTTTTCTTCAATCTTCTATAAACGATTCGTTTTTCTTTTCTATACCTGCTTTGGATAAATTTTTCGAGCTTATCATTTGGACTTCCATCTGCCAGACAAAGCTGCCAATTTGTATAGGTCTGTCCGATTATAGAACGTATAAGCTCTTCAAAATAATTTAAAGGTGTATTATAAAGAGGTATCACAATACTGATCAGAGGTTCATAAACAAAATGGTCCTTTCTCTGCCTCTTTAGTTCCTGTCTGCTGACTTTATGAAGTTTAGCCCAATATCCATATCCCTGATTATTGGGATTTAAATTAATAGACAGTTGTTTTTTGAACGCTTTCATTCCATTAGCCCGAATAAACTGATAATTGCTGCGCATTTTCTTCGGTCCTAGCTGCTCATAATATTTCCCCAGTTTACTGTTTCCAAGATACAGTTTTTTAGAGGAAATCACATACCTGGCTTTAGAATCTTCAGTTTTAAAGGCCACCGCCACATTGCCTTTTTCCAGATATTTTTTTGAAAATTTTATAACAAAACCACTTTCCAGTTTCGGATCTACAGAAAATACGTTATTAACATCTGGCCTTACTTCTCTTTCACAAGCAAATTCCACATCACCACCCCTGCTGTCTTGTACAAAAATAGGACATGGTTCCTTTTTATAAAAAGCCCACCCTTTTATTACCACATAATTTTCTATGATACAGGCACTGTCCACATGGAATTTGATAAGATTCTTAATATATCTCTGTTTAATGTCCACCCAGGGCCGCTGAAATACCTGTACAGTTTCTGCAGTATCTGAAAAGATCACCTCTATCTGGCCTTTTTCATCCCACAGCTTTGAGATGTGATCAATATAAATAATGAATCCCAACTTTAAATCACTTTCAGCCAGCTTTAGATACTTTTGGACATCCGCTCGTTTGATCCAGGAAATTTTATACAGAATCTCTTGCCCATTACTATTCTTTACTTTACAGGTAACATTTTGACTTTTTTTGCTCCAGATCCAGCCTCTGATTTCAAATCTATCTTTTCCAGAACGGCTCACATCTGCTTCATCAATACACCAGCGCATAGTACTCATTGTGATTCTTATTCCCCTTTTATCATCTTTTTATATTTCTTATATGCTTTCCAGACTTTCGTATTTTCCATATTCTGAATCAATCTCTCTTTTTCTCTCAATTGGTTCATCAATTCTATAATCTGCTGTTCTTGACGGATAATTTTATCTTTTTCCTCCAAGATTTCTTTTGCATAGTTTTTCAGATCAAAATCTTTCACCAGATCGATAATCAGTTTCCCACCATTGAACGGCACTGTCACTATATAAATTTGAGGATCTTCCGTTAAGAATATCCATTCCCTATCTGATTTTTGAAGGCCATTAGTCCTGATCTGACATTTTTCTCCAGACTCCCATTGAAGTTTCCTAATTATAACCCTGCCCATTTTTTCCCCCGGATCCAGTCTTATAAAAGAGATATTTTCTTCTACGGCAAGTTCGACCTTCGCTCTCCCATAATTCATTATAAAACACTTGGAGTCCTCCTCCCGGGAAATCCCATCCCTAGATACAAAAACCTGAAGTTTTTCATCCTGAAACTGATTTTCCAAAAGCTGTGCAAAAGTAACTGTTCCAGGTGAAATCCTAGGATATAAATCTCGGAGAGGAACATAATTTCCCAGTATATACTTCTGGAAGTTCTTTTCCATTTCTTGGAATATCTCCTGCTCTTTTTGACCGATTCCTGTCTCTTCATATAAATTCCATTCTGCTATCTGATTTCTAAAGGCATTACTTTTTTCATAGTAATGTAAAAGCCGATAAATCACAAAGTGTATGGGAATGGGAAAAGAAAAAGTCCATTCATAGTCGATTAGAGTCCATTTTCCACCCTGGACAATAACATTCCCCAGAACCATATCAATATCTGTTACAGAAGCTGAAGAAAATTTCTCGGCAACTTCGATATCACCAAAAATCTGCTGAAACTCCGGAGTAACTGTAAAGTTCTGATCTGCTGTTTTTTTTATAAGCTCAATATATTCAAACAGCAAAGACTTAAATTCTTTCTTTTTTCCTTCCTTCAACAGATTGTCCAAGATTGTCTGAAGCGTATCACCGGTCATATATTCAAATGATATTTCTTTTGTCTCTAATTTACATTGATTTATCTGGATTTTTGTATTTTGAAAGAGCTGTTCCAGTTTCTGAAAAATATGGTATATATTTTCTATGTGTTTTTGTCCCTGCGGATAGAAAGCCTGCTTACTGACTCCTTTTACACCGTATTCTTCCCAGATATCCGTTCTGACAGCAAACCGAGCATCTCTTTCATTTGAATACTTAGTAAACAAAATCCTTCTCATATTAACCCCTCTCTAACAATATCAAAAATGAATTAGAATACATAGGAAACATATCCTCTGTAATCAAGCTGTCAAATACCTTGCCTTCATCAAATAATGTAATTCTCTTTCTGTCAAAATTGTAAGAGTTTAAATTTAATTCCCCTTTTCTTGGTAAATATTCATCTGAATATATAGCTAATGGGAATTTATAATCCGGATAAGGATAGTAAAATTTTCCACGCATCCCGGATATTTCTATGAGCTTTTCCCATTCTTTTTTAGAAAATGTTCTCACACCTTCAGAATTATGATATCCTTCCAGTCCTTCAAAATATCGTCCCACATGATCTTCTGTACATCCCGCCCAATACTTAAGTCCCAAACGATTCTCAATAGCAATCACAATTTTTCCGCCACGTGCCAAATGGCGTTTCAAGCTTTCAAGCATACGGATATAGGGTTTTTCCCCATTTATATACCCTTGCGAATACTCAAAAACCCCAATCAATGTAATATAATCATAGTCAGAATCTAAATTAGGTTCTATATCCTGGAAGTTTCCCATAAAGATTTTTATATTCTCATATTCTCTATTTCTATAAGCATTGATCATGCTTCTCTTTTTAGAAAGTTCTATACAGTCTACCTTTCCTGCTTTCCTGGCCAATGCACCCGTTATCGCTCCACAGCCAGATCCTACTTCTAAAACTTTTTCGTTTTTATTAATAGGAATCCATTCTATAATATTTTGTCTTATATTAGAAAAATGGTACATCACAGGCCAGCTATTTTCCCGGGCAATAATCTGATTCAATTCTGCTTCAGTATAGCTTTGTGCAATATTCAAGAGTTTTTCCTCTATTTCACCATCGCTATATAGATCTGTTCCCCCATAAAAAGTATCGTCTAATTCTACTTTTCCTATTTTTTCCACCTTATATCTCCTTTAATTTACAGTCACCTTAGAATTCATATCATAAAATCCAACTGTATTTTTTGTTGACATAACTGTAATGCCACACACATCATACAAACGATGAAACACTTCAAACTCTCCGTTTACATATCCTGTGCAGCCTAAAGAAAGTAAATATTCTCCCCCTTGCAAATTCATTTCTTGAGTAAAGGTAATCTCGCATATCTGACCTTTTTCCTTTGGGCTGATATCTGATTTTTCAAAAAGTGTATTCGTTCCCGTAATTTCTGTTCCCTGAAGATTTTTTATACTATAAGCAAAAATAGGTTCCTGTACGCTTTCTTGAAATTTCACTTTCATTTTTATATCAAAAATTGTTCCCTTTTCTATAGTATTTGTCGATGTTCCATTTTCGTCAGCAATTGTAAAGTCTATAATATTGGCCCATCCATTTCCATACTCTAAAACATTCGGATTTGTTTCAAAAGGTCGGCTCCACTTGTCCATGGAAGATGAATCGTCTTCGGCAGATTTTTTTTCTTCTTTAGGCACATCTTCTGTATCCTCTAACCCCACCAAAACTTTCTTGTACAAGTTCACCATTTCCTTAGGTGCACCTTCCGCCATTTTATTCCCTTTATTCAGCAGGATAACTCTGTCACAATATTTACTGATACTGCCCAGATCATGGCTAACAAATAGAATCGTTTTTCCCATTTTCTTGAAATCTTCAAATTTTTTATAACATTTTGCCTGGAAAAACACGTCTCCCACTGACAATGCCTCATCTACAATTAAAATTTCCGGTTCAATATTAATCGCTACTGCAAAAGCAAGTCTCACAAACATACCACTTGAATAGGTTTTAACCGGCTGATGAATAAAATCTCCGATATCTGCAAATGCCAGAATATCATCCAGCTTTTTATCAATTTCTTCTCTGGAAAATCCAATCATCGTACCATTTAAGTAAACATTCTCTAATCCGGAATATTCCATATTAAACCCGGCTCCCAATTCCAGTAAAGCTGAAATACGGCCATTTACGATTACTTCTCCTTGAGTAGCATTTAAAACTCCCGTAATGATCTTGAGGATTGTTGATTTACCTGAACCGTTGGTTCCGATAATTCCTACAGTTTCGCCTCTCAAAACATCAAAAGAAACATCGTTTAACGCATAATGTTCCCTATATTTCTTTTTTCTCGTAAGTCCAAGGGACTCCTTCAACCGGTCCATAGGTTTATCATATAATTTATATATCTTAGTGAGGTGTTTCACTGAAATCGCAACTTCTGACATGTTTCATTCTCCTTACAGTACATCTGCAAAATGTGGCTTTAATCTTTTAAAAATCAAGGTTCCCATTAAAAAGATCAGTATGGTCACACCCCAAAAATATATCCCCCATTTCCAATGTGCCGTCAACCAGGTCCTGCCCAGCATAGAATCTCTATATCCCGACACAATGTAATACATAGGATTAAATTTGAATATTTTCATCAAAAAGGGATGTCCGTTCAACATTTCCAAATCCCACATGATAGGAGTCATCCACACTCCTACCTGAAGGATAATATTAATAATCTGGGTCAGATCCCTAAAAAAAACAACAATAGCACTCGTGGCATAAACCAGAGCCAGGACTAATACAAAAGTACAACCTGAATAATATATCAACTGTATCGTATGAATAGTAGGTGTGTAACCATAGCAAGAGCTGATCACCAAGGCAAAAGCCACAAAAAAGAAGTGTACAAACATAGCTGAGATAACTTTTACCATTGGCAGGATACTAATCTTAAAAACAACTTTTTTCACAAGATAATTGTATTCGATCAGCGCATTCGTCCCACCATTCAACGCATCCTGAAAAAAGAACCAGGGTACTATACCCGAAATCAAATATAGTACGAAAGGGTAATTAGATGCATTACCTGCCTTTAGTCCCACACTAAAAACAAACCAATATACTAAAATGGTTACAATCGGCTGTACAAATGCCCATACGATTCCTAAATAAGAACCTGCATACTTTGTTTTAAAATCATTTTTTGCAAGACTCAATATCAAATGTCTGTTATGGAACAATTCTAACGGTAATTCTAATATTTTTTTCATCTCTATGCCTACTTTCCCTGCATTTTTATTTCTTAGCTTCCTAAATATATAGACTCCCAAAGGGATTTCCATTTCTTATCTCAGCCAAACACTGCAGTTTAATAAAGATTTCAACTTCCAGCAAAGTATTAATTTAGTTTACACTATTTATCACCATAAATCAACTAATCTGCTTCACATCTTGTTAACATATCGGTAACATTTCCAAGATACGCTCTGCCAAAAACACCCCGGCACAGGCGCACCCTGCTACAACGATCAGACTTTTCTTTCTGAGTGCAAGGAATACCGCGATCACAAATCCCACCATTCCTGAGACTGGATACTGCGTGGCATAAAGAATTGCCGGGAATGTCATTGCAGTAAGGCAGGCATAGGGAATATAGTATAAAAAGGAACGGAAGTAAACATTTGTTATTTTTTTCTGTATCAAAGTCAATGGCAGCATGCGGATCAGATAAGTCACCCCGGCCATCACAAAAATATACCCATATATCATAACGTCTCCTCCTTAATAGGGAATAAAACCGCTCCGATCCCGGCGGCCGCCACTGTGCACATGATAATAGTAAATCCGGAGGAGATCTCCTGAAGCACAGGGAGATAATAAAATGCCGTACTGAATACAAGGGCATCTCCAACCACTATAAAAACTTCCCGGCTCTCTTTTGCCGCCGGGACCACGATTGCAATAAACATACCGTAAAGAGCCACTCCAAGAGCGCTGATCACTGCAGCCGGAAGGAGGGTGCTTGCCACAGCGCCTGTAAAAGTCCCCCCTACCCATCCTAATACCGGAAGAAAGATAAGACCATACATATACCGGCTTCCCACACTGCCTGGTTTGGAACTGGCTACTGCAAATATTTCATCTGTATTCCCATAGGCGATCATCATGCGCTGAAAAGTTTTAACAGAAGGGGCCAGTTTCTGAGAAAGAGAAACCGACATCAATGCATACCGGATATTGATCACCAACTGGGTCAATGCCATTTCCAGCAGAGAAGCTCCTGAAACGATCACTGTCAGTCCTGCAAACTGCCCTGCCGATGTCAGATTCAGCAGCGAGATCAATACTGCATGAAAAGGAGAGATCCCATCCTGTACTGCCAGCATACCAAAAGTAAAGCTTACCGAAAAATAACCGGCGGCAATAGGGATACCGTCACGCAGCCCCGCCTTTATCTTATTATGTACCATAATTTGTTTTTTACCTCCAATGTCATGAGAAAGGCTGCCGCATTAAACAATGGCTCTTACTTACTGTTTAATACGGCAGCCTGTTCTCCTATTCTCCTAAACCACTTTCGATCGCTGTCACCAGGGTTTGCAATGCATTCTCCTCATCCTCTCCCTCACATACCAGCTCAATCTCATCTCCGCACTTTACGCAGGCTCCCAAAACACTTAACACACTTTTGGCATTTGCGGAACCACCTGCAAAGCGGAACGTGATCAGAGACTTGAATTTCATCGCTTCCTTACAGAGTATGCCTGCCGGCCTTAAATGCAGGCCGGTAGGATTTTTAATAGTCACTTTTTGACTGACCATTCTCTCACTTCCTATCCTTCTCCTATTATTCTGTCTGTTTTTCTGCTGACGGAGTCAAGGTAACCCTTACAGTAACCTTTTCTACCAGTTCATAGCCCTCAGGAAGTGATACATCTACCGGAACATTGTATTCTCCTTCTGTTGTATACTTTGAGGTATCTATGGACAGCTTGATGTCGCTTTCCTTTAATGCCTCCAGGTCTTCCTCAGATCCCTTTATGCGGACTGTCACGCTGTCATCCGTGATCACAGCAGTCATATTTTCCGGCTGTTTGCTCCTATCTATACTAGTGGCAGGAATAACATATTCTTTGCTGTCATATGGTATAATTGCCACGGAAACAATAACCGAACTGCTGATATCCCTGGCCAGCATAGTGTCCTCCGGAAGCAGTTCTTCGATGTCAATAGTCTGTTCGAAATCTGAATTCTTTCCTGAAACATCTATCTGCGAAGCAGGGATCTCAATGGCGTTTCCATCGGCCGCCAGTTCCTTCAGCGCTTCATCTGTTCCTGCCAGACTGATAGTATTAGGTACTGTACTGACAGAGGATACCTGATAACCTGCCGCAGGGTTTCCTGAGTAATCAGCCCGAATGGCAATATCCGGCTGGACCCTCCACAGATCCACATAAACATCTACCTTATTATTCTCAATATCCTGGAGATTCAGATAAGACATCTGGGTATCTGAAAGCTCATCTCCATTTTTGTCATATATATGCAGAGAACTGGAAATATTGCCGCTTTGACTCATTCCGCTTACATCTATATCAGCCACTACTCTATCCAGCTTATTGATCAGATCTTCCGGTCCGGAGATCGTAACTTTTTCAGGATTTACCGTAATTTTTCCCACCTCATATCCCGCTTCTGGAGTTGTTCCTCCAACAGAAGCGGAAATGGTCATGGCCTGACTGGTAAGCTCATCTGTCTCGATAGGTATATTTGCCGGTGTTACCGTGATATCTTCAGCAGAAACTCCCGGACAAACTACACGTACCGGCACCATATAAGGAGTAGTATCCATTGATATGATCTGGGTCATATCCGCTTCAGCTTTGATGCTGTCCCTGTCAATGGTTCTTAAAGTACTGCTCGTCGCGCGGATCCTGACCGTCACAGTATCACTTCCATCTACCAGAAGAGGGATCTGCAGATCACTGGTAAGGTAAGACTCATTTACAATAGTAACAGGTACATCCCAGTAGGTTTCTGATCTTACAGGATTCTCAATATTCACCACCAAAAGCCAGATTAAAATGGCTACTGCCAGAGAAAGGATCTTCAGTGTAAATTTATTCATCAGATTTTTTTTCATTCTTCACCAATCCCTTCCACAGTCTGTGTTTTACATTTTCCTGTTTTACCTTATTTTGTTCCTGTTCCAGTATCTGTCTCAATTCCTCCTTATTCAGACCCACATGGATCTCTCCGTTCTTTGTCACAGAAACCCGTCCGGTTTCCTCTGAAACGATCACAGTCAGCGCATCGCTTACCTCGCTGATCCCTACTCCTGCCCGGTGTCTCGTCCCCAGGTTCTTGTTCAGATCCAGATTGTCAGACAAAGGAAGGTAACAGGTAGCAGCCACGATCCTGTCTCCCCTTATGATCACAGCACCGTCATGAAGAGGTGTATTATGTTCGAAAATATTTATGAGAAGCTGACTGCTCACCAGGGAATCCAGTGCAATACCTGTTCGGATGTATTCATTCAGCACTGTTTCCTCCTCGATAACGATCAGCGCCCCTGTCTTCACTGCTCCCATTTCAAAACTTGCTCTGACGATCTCATTTGCGGTCCTGTCGCTGAAACGTCCCTCCGATTCTTTTTTACTGGTATCAAAAGGTATCAGATTGCTGACGATCTTTTTATGTCCCAGCTCCTCCAGAGCTTTACGCAGTTCTGGCTGAAAGATAACTAAAATAGCGGTGATCGCATACCCGCCCATATTTGTAACCAGCCAGAGTATTGTATTCATTTCAAAAATATAAGCAATGACAACAAAAACCAAAACCGTAAGAATTCCCTTTAATAAAGAATATGCCCTTGTATTTCTGATCCAGAGCATAAACTGATAAACAAAAAATGCTATCAAAAGGATTTCTACAATATCATTCCACTGTATGCTGTTGGGCAATGTCCATTGTCCCAGATACTCATGAAGATTTTTTAAAAAACTGCCCACAACTTTTCCTCCCCCTTTCCTGCCGGAATGATCCATATTATTATAGGAAAAATCCTGACAGACTATGATTTAGAACTTATCCCCTATAAATCTTTCAAAGATTCTTCCAGCTGTTTTTCAAAATCAAAGCTCTCTTCCCCGATTCTTTCCACAGGTGCGGCCTCTTCATCCTCCTCTTCCGATACTTCCGCCGGTTCTGAAGAAATGTTTTTAATCTTTTTTTCCGACTGCGCCACAAAAGATTTTGGTACAGCCTTTACATAATAGACATATTCATCATCCTCAAACTGTGTGGTCTCACTTCTGGAATAGTCGATCCCCAGCGCCGCAAACTCGATCAGAAGTCCCGCTACAGCAGCCAGAACGCCTGACAGGATCACGCTGCCGATATTAATATTCACGTTCAAAAACATACCGCCCAGGATCATGATCAGGATATAAAGAACGGATCCTGCAGCATCTCCAATCCTCCAGGAATAATCAGCAGAAGTCCTGGAAATCAGGTAAACTACCATAAGTACCACTACAAAAGCCAGAATGTTCAGCCACATCTCCTGATTATTAATAAGAGCATCCAAAAGTATCTGAAGTTTCTGCACAGACTCTGTCTCTTTTCCCTGAAGGACTGTACTCCTGTCGCTGACCGCCTCCATAAAATAGTACAGGATCACGCCGCAGCAGGCAGGCACGGCACAGGAAGGGCCCCTCAGCAGTCCGCTTCCTACAGGAATTGCCGCCGGCATATGAAAAGAAAATGCTGCCGGAGTCAGGATCAGCGCCAGATTATCCTGAGAAGTAAAACGCAGGAACAGGATCATCAGTAAAAGCAGAAGAAGCACCGAAAATGCAGCTACTTCCACCCCCACTCCATAGCAGTGGGCTACGATCATGATACATCCTAATACAGCCATTCCGTTGAGAGGCAGTACCGCGCATATAATAGATAAGATCAAAACTATAAAGATATTATCCAAAGCTTCTAAAAATCCCAAAGTAAAATTAATACTCTGGAACACAAGGAAAGCAAGAAGAAACTTCAGCAGCGGAAGAAGCCAGCTATCGTGCTCTCCATAAAAATTTTTGATTTTTTGTTTCATCTCCAATAAAGTTGTCACGGTCAGTTTCTCCTCCCTGTAATTCTTCCGTTTCTTCTGTCTTCTCTGTCGTAGATCTTCTTCATCTGTCCCAGGCCTTTATAGTATTCCTGTATTCCCTTCTGGGCTTTGGCATATTTCACCGTACAATATATATATGTAAGCACACTGTATACCACCAGCAGGATAATATAGCCGCCTAAAACTGCCACCACCAGCAGGGGAAGATTCATCCGGTGCAGATTATTCATCAGATAGTCGCTTTTATACCCGGCCCATCCCAAGAGAAGGAGTCCGTAAGCAATGGTTGTAAGGAAAAAATTCTTAATCAGAGCCAGACCGATATAATCGCTTCTATAATAATTGCTGATAGCCAGATGCTTTTTCCCCTCTCCAGATTCATACACCGCCAGTTTATGCATTTTTTTTATTTTCTGTACATCAAGCATAAAATTCCCTCTTTTCTGTTGCTTTCTATACTCATACATACTGCATTATAACATAGTCTGCGGAAGTGAATCAAGACTTTTAGGGCTCTGAGCCGATAGCGATCACCAGAAAATATACCTTCTCAGCTCCTGCTTTTTTCAAAGCGCGGGCGGCTTCATCTATTGTAGTTCCTGTAGTGTAGATATCATCTATAAGAAGGACCTTTTCCCCTCTTATTCCTTCACCTGCTGTAAAAGCTCCTCTTATATTTTTCCGCCTTTCCTCCGGATTCAGATCCTTCTGAGGCTCTGTATTTATTTTTCGTTTCAGTATTTTTTTCTTGACCGGAATGTTTACTTTTTCCCCCAGTGCTTCCGCAATGAGCTCAGCCTGATTATATCCTCTTTTTTCCAATCTTTTTCTGTGAAGAGGAATGGAGACAATGCAGTCTATTTTCCATCGGCGGATATACTCTTCTGCATAAACTGCTGCCAATTCTCCGTAAAACAGGCCATATTCCTGCCGTTTCCCATATTTTAATTTAAAGAGGGATTGCTGAAGAAGTGTACTATAGGGAAAAATTCCGATTCCCTGTTCAAACAGATGCGTCCTGCGGCTGCAGTCTGAACAGTATTCCTGTTCTGTGTTATTCAAAGGCTTTGAACATTTATAGCATCTTGGACCTGTTATAGGTCTTAGCCGTTCCCGGCAGCCGCTGCAGATCTTCTGTGTCCCCGGCACAGGTATATCATGACATACCGGACAGTGCCTGGGATACAGAATATCCAGAAATGTATTCTTTATTTTTTCTTTTTTTGTCACTGAATCTCTTTAATCCTCACATCTAAAGCCGTATAACGGTCCTGTTCCATCCGGTTGTTTTCCATCTCATAGAAAGTCTTTTCATCTCCTACCAGGGTGACACATTTTCTGGCCCTGGTTACTGCAGTATAGAGAAGATTTCTGTTCATCAGCATTCTGGGACCCTGAAGGAGAGGGATCACTACTGCCGGGTACTCGCTTCCCTGAGCTTTATGTATGGTAATCGCATAAGCCAGTTCCAGCTCATCCAGCTGTTTAAAAGAATATTCCACGAATCTTTTCTCATCAAACTCCACCGTCATCATCTCTGCAAAAGAATTGATCTCCCGGATAATACCGGTATCTCCGTTAAATACTCCCACGCCTTTCTCCACAGGTATTCCATAGTTTCCTCTGATCTCCCATTCCAGCTGATAATTATTTTTGATCTGCATGACCTTGTCCCCCTCACGGAAAACGCCCTGCCCGTGCTCTTTTTCCTTTTTTTCCCGGTCGGGGGGGTTCAGATACTGCTGCAGTATGGAGTTTAACCGTTCCACCCCCAGAAGTCCTTTTCGCATAGGCGTAAGGACCTGGATCTCATAGGGCGCTGCTTCCACATATTTCGGCAGTTTTTTCTGTATCAAAGTGATCACAATACTGATGATCACATTGGCGTCATATCTTTTTAAAAAGAAAAAATCTCTGCTCTTATTATCAAGGACCACCGGTATTCCCTGATTGATCTTATGCGCGTTGACCACGATATCGCTTTGCGAAGCCTGACGGAAGATCTTCACCAATTCCACGACAGGAAAGCAGCCGGAAGAAATAATATCTTTCAGCACACTGCCCGGCCCCACACTGGGAAGCTGGTTCACATCTCCCACCAGGATCAGCCGGGTACCGGAAACCACAGCAGAAAGAAGTGCATGCATCAAAAAAATATCCACCATGGACATTTCATCGATAATGATCACATCCGCTTCCAGAGGATTCTGGGCATTCCGTTCAAATCTCACATTCCCCTGGGCCTGTTCCGGCCCGCCGCTTAACTCCAACAGACGATGTATGGTCTTTGCCTCATAGCCAGTAGTCTCTGTCATCCTCTTGGCAGCTCTTCCTGTAGGCGCCGCCAGACAGATATCCAGATCCTCCATCTCAAAGTACCGGATAATAGCGTTGATAGTCGTGGTCTTACCGGTTCCGGGGCCGCCGGTTATGACCAGAAGGCCGTTTTTCACAGCTTCTTTTACAGCTTCCTTCTGCTTCTCATCCAGTTCTATTCCTGTTCCTCTTTGGATCCGTTCTATCTTTTCTTCCAGAACATCTTCCTTTACTGTATCCTGGAGATTTAATGTATGGAGCATCTGCGCTACATGGAGTTCTACCTGATAGTAAGAAGCAGCATATACAGCTGTCTGCACCGGTGTCCCCTCTCTTTTGATCTCCCGGATCACAATTTTTCGGTCGATAGAAAGGTCCATGATATGTTTTTCCATATATTCCTGTTCCACACCCAGAAGATCCCTGGCTCTTTTCAGCAGAACCTCCTTAGGCAGGTACACATGTCCCTCCCCGGAAGCCAGAAGCAATATGTATAAAATACCGCTTCGGATGCGGTAATCGGAATCCGTATGGATCCCGATCCTGGCAGCAATCTCATCAGCGATCTTAAAGCCTACGCCGGGAATGTCCTCTGCCATTTTATAAGGATTTTCTTTCAGTACACCATACATCTCCTGTCCATACTGCCGGTAGATCTTCATACCCAGTGTCTGGGTGATCCCGTACTGCTGAAGGAACATCATAGCCTTGCGCATATCTGCCTTTTCTTCCACCTGATCGGCGATCTCCCTGGCCTTTCTTTCACTGATCCCCTTTACCTCTGCCAGCCTTTCCGGCTCCTCCTCAATGATCCTGAGAGTGTCGTCTCCAAACTTCCTTACGATCCTGGCGGCAAGAGCCGCTCCTATTCCTTTGATAGCCCCTGATCCCAGATAGCGCTCCATTGCCAGAGAATCCTGAGGGATCACGGACTCATAGGAATCCACCGAAAACTGTCTGCCATAGGAAGGATGTCTTGTGTACGTCCCTCTGGCCCGTATCGTCTCTCCTTCACTGAGAAACCGGAAATTTCCCACACAGGTGATCTCCTCCCCCTGAGAAATCAGACAGGCTACCGTATATCCATTGTCACGATTCTGAAATATGATATGGTCCACATATCCCTCTATTGTCTCTTCCACAATTTTTACCTTCCGTACGATCTTCTTTTACTTTTCGTTCATCTTGCTCATAAGTTCCATATACTGGCCGGTTCCTATAGCAACAGCCAGGGCAGGTTCCTCTGCCACTACGGTATTGATCCCTGTTTCTTCTTCGATAAGCTGTTCCAATCCTCCAAGGAGAGCGCCTCCGCCGGTAAGGACGATTCCTCTTTCTGCCACATCAGCAGCAAGCTCCGGAGGTGTTTTTTCCAGAATACTGTGTATGGTCTCCATGATCTGGGTTGCCGCGTCCTTCAGAGCCTCCCGGATCTCTTCGGAAGTCACTGTAATGCTCTTTGGAAGTCCGGTAATGGTATCTCTTCCTTTTACCTCCATCGACTTTGGTTCCGGAAGAGAGTAGACTGTGCCGATCTGAATCTTAATATCCTCGGCCGTCCGTTCTCCGATCATCAGATTATGCATTTTTCTTACATAGCGCATGATGGCCTCATCAAAGTTGTCTCCCGCCACTTTAATGGAAGTGGAGACTACCGTTCCACCAAGGGAGATCACCGCCACATCGGTAGTACCTCCGCCTATATCCACGATCATATTTCCAAAAGGCTTTGTAATGTCAATTCCTGCTCCTATGGCCGCCGCAATAGGTTCTTCAATAATGGAAACTTCTCTGGCTCCGGCTTGATAGGTGGCCTCTTCCACAGCCTTTTTTTCAACCTCTGTGATCCCGCTTGGGGCGCAGATACTGATCCTGGGCTTCCGGAAAGCTCTTCTTCCTATAGCCTTTGAAATAAAATATTTCAGCATCTTTTCCGTAACCTCAAAATCTGAGATCACTCCCTGTCTAAGAGGACGCACTGCCACAATATTTCCCGGTGTTCTCCCTATCATCTGACGAGCCTCTTCGCCTACGGCTCTGATCTTATTGCTGTCTTTATCATATGCGACTACGGAAGGCTCCTTGAGCACGATTCCTTTCCCTTTCGCGTATACCAGTATACTGGCCGTGCCTAAATCGATCCCGATATCTGAAGCTGCCATTTACACTGCCCCTTTCTAAACTTCTCTTCATGATCAGATCGGAATTTCTTTTCCGCCTGATAAGTCAACATTTATTATATCCAACTTAACCCCTGTTGAAAAGGGGCAATCATCTCAAATATTTTGACACATAACGACCTGTATAGGATGCCGGATTGGCTGCGACCTCTTCAGGAGTCCCGCTGGCGATCACAGTTCCCCCTTTGTCGCCCCCTTCCGGGCCGATATCAATAATATAGTCCGCCGTCTTGATCACATCCAGATTGTGTTCGATGACTACCACCGTATTCCCCCCTTCTGCCAGTCTGTGGAGGATTTCAATAAGTTTATGCACATCTGCAAAATGCAGTCCTGTAGTGGGTTCATCCAGGATATAGATGGTCTTTCCCGTGCCTCTTTTACTAAGTTCTGTAGCCAGCTTGATACGCTGTGCCTCTCCTCCGGAAAGCTCTGTGGAAGGCTGCCCCAGTTTAATATAAGAAAGTCCTACATCATATAAGGTCTGGATCTTTCTTTTGATCGATGGCACATGGTCAAAAAACTCCAGCGCTTCTTCCACAGTCATATTCAGCACATCATAAATATTTTTGCCTTTATATTTTACCTCAAGTGTCTCTCTGTTATACCTTTTTCCATGACATACCTCGCAAGGGACATAGACATCCGGCAGAAAGTGCATTTCGATCTTTAAGATACCGTCTCCGCTGCATGCCTCGCATCTGCCCCCTTTTACATTAAAGCTGAATCTTCCTTTCTTGTAGCCTCTGGCCTTTGCATCGGCTGTAGCCGCAAACAGATCCCGTATCTGATCGAAAACCCCTGTATAAGTAGCCGGATTGGAACGGGGAGTTCTTCCAATAGGGGACTGGTCAATGTCGATCACCTTGTCAAGCTGCTCTACGCCCTCGATACATTTGTGTTTTCCGGGGATCGTCCTTGCCCGGTTTAATTTTCGCGCAAGGCTTTTATACAGGATCTCATTGACCAGGGAACTCTTTCCTGATCCGGACACGCCGGTAACACAGGTCATGACTCCCAAAGGGATCTTTACATCTATATTTTTCAGATTATTCTCCGCTGCTTTTCTCACAATGAGAAAACCTGTAGGTTTTCTTCTCTCTGAAGGTACCGGGATTTTTTTCTTTCCGCTTAAATACTGGCCCGTGATAGAGTTTGGATTTTTCATGATCTCTTCCGCAGTTCCGATGGCCACCAGTTCTCCTCCATGCTCTCCGGCACCGGGGCCGATATCCACGATACAATCTGCCGCTCTCATGGTGTCCTCATCATGTTCCACCACGATCAGGGAATTTCCCAGATCCCGGAGATGCTTCAGGGTAGCCAGCAGTTTATCGTTGTCCCTCTGATGCAGACCGATACTTGGCTCATCCAGGATATATGCCACCCCTACCAGCCCGGAACCGATCTGAGTAGCCAGCCGGATCCTCTGGGCTTCTCCGCCGGAAAGAGTACCTGTTGCTCTTGAAAGGGTAAGGTATTCCAGTCCTACATTGACCAAAAATCCTACTCTGGCCCGGATTTCTTTTAAAACCTGTTCTCCGATCATTTCCTGGGTAGATGTCAGCTTCAGATCATTTAAAAATTCCTGAAGGCTGCTGATCGACAGAGAAGTCACTTCATAAATATTCTTATCGCCTACCGTCACAGCCAGGGCTTCCGGTTTCAGACGCTGGCCCTTGCAGGCAGGACAGGGTGTGATCCGCATAAAAGTCTCATACTCCTGTTTTGTAGCGTCAGATCCTGTCTCTCTGTAGCGTCTCTCCACATTTTTGATCAGCCCCTCAAAGGCAACGTCATAGACTCCTTCGCCTCTCTGTCCTTTGTAGTACACTTTGACCTGGTGTCCATTTGTTCCGTAAAGCAGGATATCCTGGATCTTTTGAGGATATTCTTCAAAAGGCGTATCCAGATCAAAACCGTATTCCTTTGCCAGGGCGTCCAAAATAGCTCTTGTAAAGCTTCCTTTATCCGTACAGGACTGCCATCCTAAAACAGTAATGGCCCCCTGCTGGATGCTCAGGCTCTTATCCGGGATCATCAGATCCACATCAAATTCCATTTTGTATCCTAATCCAAAACAGGATGGGCAGGCCCCGAATGGATTATTAAAAGAAAAACTTCTGGGCTCGATCTCATCAATGCTGATTCCGCAGTCCGGACAGGCAAAGCTCTGACTGAAATTCTGGATATTCCCATCCATGGTATCCACCATCAACCGTCCCTCTGCCAGATTCAGCACAGTTTCAATCGAATCGGTCAGACGCTTTTCGATCCCTTCCTTCACGATAAGACGATCCACCACGATTTCTATATTATGTTTTTTATTCTTATCTAATCGGATCTCCTCGCTGAGTTCATAAAGGCTTCCGTCTATCTGTACCCTCACATAACCGCTTTTTCTGGCCTGTTCCAGAAGTTTGGCGTGGGTTCCCTTACGCCCTCTCACCACCGGCGCCAGAAGCTGGATCCTGGTCCGCTCCGGAAGTTTCATGATCTGATCCACCATCTGATCCACAGTCTGCTTTTTGATCTCCCTTCCGCATTTGGGGCAGTGGGGAATACCGATCCTGGCATAGAGCAGGCGGAAATAATCATAGATTTCCGTAACTGTTCCTACGGTAGAACGGGGATTTCTGTTCGTAGATTTCTGATCAATAGAAATCGCCGGAGACAATCCCTCTATACTCTCCACATTGGGCTTCTCCATCTGCCCAAGAAACTGTCTGGCATAGGAAGAAAGGGATTCCATATATCTTCTCTGTCCCTCTGCGTATATCGTATCAAAAGCCAGAGAACTTTTTCCCGAACCGCTGAGCCCTGTCAGCACCACCAGTTCATTTCTGGGGATATCCACATCCAGATTTTTCAAATTATTCTCATTCGCTCCTCTTATTTTTATAAATTGTCTAGGCTGCATTTTCACTGCCATATCCATTCCTCGCTATCTTTTCGTCTTTTATTTATATTATCTGATCCTTTCCGCCTGTTATACTGTTAAAAAAGACGGATATCCTCAGCGATCCGCCTGTCTGTCAGGCAGCAGATCCGAGGCTAGGCCCAGTATAGCATATATGCCCTTATTTTTCAAACATTTGTTCTGTTTTTATCTAAAAAGGCAGAGGGACGGCTAAAAAAGAGAGCTGCCCGAAGGCAGCCCCAATCCGATCTACTTTTCCTTAGGTTCCTTACCACAGGAAGAACATATATACTGCATGATATCTCTTCTGGTCACGATCCCGATAAAATTCTTCTGATCATCTACTACCGGGACAAAATTCTGCCGCATGGCTTTCTCCATCAGATCCTCCATATCGGAGTCTACTCTGATAGGAGCATAATCTGCACGCCTCTTAAATGAAGTGATCGGGACCTCCTCTGCCGCTTTCATGTTCAATGAACTGCGGTTTCTCAGTCCCCAGAGCATATCTCCTTCTGTAAGCGTACCCACATATTTTCCTCTGTCGTTTATGATCGGAATACAGGAAAATTTGTGCTCCTCCATCTTCTCCAGTGTCTGTCCCAGAGTATAAGAATCATGTATATATGTAACATCTTCCTTGGGGGTAAGAAAAAATAATATATTCATAGTACCCTCCACTCAATTTACTCTTTCCTTATTCTGACATATTCAGAAGAAGAAATCCAGTAGAAAGCTATAAACATTTATTAAAATTCTATGAAGAGCCAATTACTCCTGAATTTTTCAAAATCCTATGTCAATCAAACAGGAAATCCGCAAATATCTGGTTGCTCACCAGGATTCCTTCCTCCGACAAAAAGATCCTGTCTCCTTTTTCCTGAAGCATGCCGTTTTCCAGATATTTCTTCAAGGTTTTCTCATAGACCAGATCCAGATCTTTTCCGAATATCCTGCGGAATTCTTTTCTTGAGACGCCTCTGATCTTGCGAAGTCCCAGAAACATAAATTCTTCCATCTGTCTGGGTTCTTCCAGGAATTCTACCTCTTCCCGGATCTTTCTGGGATCCCGGCAGCCTATTCTGTATTTTTCCCAATCCCGGGTATTGGACATACGCATATTACGGATCATAGACGCGGCCCCCAGCCCAAGCCCCAGATAGTCCTTTCTCTCCCAGTAGCGCAGGTTATGTCTGGACTCTCTTCCGGGCCTGGCATAATTGGAAATCTCATATTGTCCAAATCCCTGTTTCTTTAAATATTTTCCTGTCCACAGATAGATTTCTCTGCTGGTCTCCTCATCAGGCAGGAGTTCTTCATGTTCTCCATATCTTTTATAAAATTCAGTTCCTTCCTCGATGATCAACTGATAAACGGATAGATGTTCCAGAGGAGTTTTCATCAGGATTTCCAGTTCTTCCTTCCATGCCTCCAACGTCTGTCCCGGCAGAGAAGAAATAAGATCCCCGCTGATATTGTCAAATCCCGCTTCCCTGGCTATGTGATAGCTTTCCAGAAAATCTTCATAGGTATGGATCCGTCCCAGAAGTTTCAGATTTTCATTTTTCACTGACTGGATCCCTATACTTAAACGGCTGATCCCCAGCTGCCTATACAGATCCAGCTTTTCCTTATGAGCCGTTCCCGGGTTCATCTCCAGGGTAATCTCTGCTTTTTTCTCTATCCGGAATGTCTGGCAGAGCGCCTCCATGATCCTTTCGATCTGTCCTGTTTCCAGGATTGACGGAGTTCCTCCTCCAAAATAAACTGTAGATACCTGATAATCGGCAGCAAAAGTTTTATAGCTGCGGATCTCCTGCTCCAGATCCCGGACATATTCTTCCTTCTGATCCTTATCCCCGCTCCAGGAAAGGAAGTCGCAGTATGCACATTTCTTTACACAAAAGGGAATATGGATGTACAAGCCTAAATCTTTTTTCATCACTTTACTCCCGGAATCTATTTATCATCCAGCTTTAATACGCTCATAAAAGCTTTCTGAGGGATTTCTACATTTCCGATCTGCCGCATTCTTTTCTTTCCCTCTTTCTGCTTCTCCAGCAGTTTCCGCTTACGGGAAATATCGCCGCCGTAACACTTTGCAAGCACATCTTTCCGCAAAGCCTTTACAGTCTCTCTGGCAATGATCTTACTTCCCACGGCCGCCTGAATGGGAATTTCAAAAAGCTGTCTGGGAATTTCTTCCTTCAGTTTCTCACACATTTTTCTGCCTCTGTCATAGGCAGACCCGGCGAACACAATAAAGGAAAGAGCATCCACTTCTTCTTTATTTACCAGAATATCCAGCTTGACCAGATCGCTCCTCTCATATCCCAGCATTTCATAATCAAAAGATGCATAGCCCCGTGACCGGGATTTCAGTGCGTCGAAAAAGTCATAGATGATCTCATTTAAAGGCAGATGGTAATGAAGGAGTGCTCTGGTAGTCTCCATATATTCCATTCCCTGATACTGTCCTCTTCTCTCCTGGCAAAGTTCCATAATAGGACCGATATAATCCGTTGTGACCATGATCTCCGCTTTTACCATAGGCTCTTCCATATAGTCGATCTCTGAAGGATCCGGAAGATTGGAAGGATTTGTCAGATCCATCACTTCTCCATTTGTCTTATGCACTTTATAAACAACTCCGGGAGCAGTTGTGACCAGATCCAGGTTATATTCTCTCTCCAGTCTTTCCTGGATGATCTCCAGATGAAGAAGTCCCAGGAAACCGCAGCGGAACCCAAAGCCCAGAGCGATAGAAGTTTCCGGTTCAAAGAACAGGGAAGCATCATTAAGCTGAAGCTTTTCCAGAGCATCCCGCAGATCCTCATACTTGGCTCCGTCGGCAGGATAAACGCCGCAGAACACCATAGGATTTACCTTTTTATATCCCGGCAGAGGCTGAGCGCAGGGATTTTCATCGTCTGTAATAGTATCTCCCACCCGGGTATCTTTCACATTTTTGATACTGGCGGTAATATAACCTACCATTCCCGCCGGCAGCTCTTCACAGGGGATCAGCTGTCCGGCGCCGAAATATCCCACTTCTACCACTTCTTCCACAGCACCTGTGGCCATCATCCGGATCTTAGTCCCTTTCTTTACCCTTCCTTCCATGATCCTGCAAAATACGATCACGCCTCTGTATGAATCATAGATAGAATCAAAGATCAAAGCCTGAAGAGGGTTGTCAGGGCTTCCTTTGGGCGCTGGTACTTTCTTTACGATCTGTTCCAGTACTTCATCAATATTCAGTCCTGTTTTGGCTGAGATCTGGGGAGCGTCCTGTGCCTCGATCCCGATCACATCCTCAATCTCATTGATCACCCTTTCCGGATCTGCACTGGGCAGATCGATCTTATTGATCACTGGAAATACATCCAGGTCATGATCCAGGGCAAGATAGACATTTGCCAGCGTCTGGGCTTCAATCCCCTGTGCGGCGTCCACCACCAGGATAGCGCCATCACAGGCCGCCAGGCTCCTGGATACTTCATAGTTAAAATCCACGTGTCCCGGGGTATCGATCAGGTTAAAAATGTATTCCTCACCATCCTTGGCCTTGTACACAGTACGCACAGCCTGGGATTTAATGGTAATCCCTCTCTCTCTTTCCAGATCCATATTATCAAGGACCTGAGACTGCATCTCCCTTTCTGTAAGTAAACCGGTTCTTTCTATAATACGGTCCGCAAGGGTAGACTTTCCATGGTCTATATGTGCAATGATACAAAAATTACGAATTTTGCTCTGGTCTATTGCAGGCATAAATTTTCCTCCTGTCAGTAATATAATCGTTCTCTTTTACACTTGAGTTGTATAATTTAATATAAAATACAAAAATCCGCTGTAGAACAGAAATGCTGAAGCAACAATTCCTATCGCCCAAAACACCTTTGTCATACTTTGCATGACCCTGCTCTTTTCGCCCAATACACTGATCTTTTTCTCCGCCCCTATATATGCTGTCTCTAAAAGCCGGACGGCGATAAAAGCCATTATTGGCAGAACGCACAGATAATATCTGGATTGATAGGCCCCCGGATATCCCGAGATGAAATAGAATCCATCATAAGCGTTCTTAAACTGGAGGAATACCACACATATCAGGGCAATATAAAAGCTGACGAACATTTTCATATATAATCTTTTCTTGTTCATAAAGAAACAAAGGATGGGTACAAAAGGAATGATTATAATAAAGAATCTGTCATAGGATAACCATCCTCCCTGCTTTAAAAGATTTATATGAGAGGCAATTCCCGTCCAGGTAGTGAAAAATCCCTGCCAAAAATGGAAAAAGTAATCTTTGAAATTCATAACCGCTCTGTCCCCAAAGGAAACATAAAAAGCTGTAGAACGATAATATTCCATGTCAAGATTAGCCAGAGATGGCTGAAAGGAATGCACCTGAGCATAAACCATCAGAAAATAGACAATGGTCAAAAGGTAAACCGGCAGTGTTGTCATAAACTGCCTGCAGCATACCAGCCTTACAGACTTCTCCTTTATACAATACCATATAATATAAATAGCGCACATCAAGATCAGTATCAGTCCCGCCGTAAGTTTACTCAGGATCGTCAGAGAAAATCCTAATGCGATAAACCAATAGGTCCGATAATTTTTCTTTTCTTCAGATAAGTTCAAAAATCCCAAAAAGAAAATGCTGCAGCCCAGAAGAGCAAATGTATCATTATTTACGCCAGATAAATTATATAAAAACATCGGAACATTAACGATCATGGCCGTATATAACAGGTGCAGCACCGGCAGACTCTTGCTGATCTTCCGGTAGCCGATATAAAATATGAGAGCCATCGCCAGAAGTCCGAAAAATGCAGAAAATACTCTCAATCTCAGAGTATGGATATAATACTCACCATTTCCGAGGTTATCAATAGGCGAACACAGTCTCATCACATGATAATACAGGGGAGGATGTCCTAATTGATTAATGGATCCCGGAACAAAGGAAGCCGGGTTTGTATCCGTCATAAATTCCATATGAGAAAAATCCGGTATGATCTTCCCGGTCTCTTCCAAATAAGCTATATATGATATATGCCTCATCTCATCCGGAGTATGGCCTACATAAACCATATAATAGCCTATCTGCAGCACACAATACAGGAACATGCATACGTATATAAATGCTACTGCGTATTTATTATGAAAGGGCAGCTTATTGCAATATATCGTATAGATGACCAGTAAAGCGATGCATATTTCCAGGATTCCTGCCAGATCTTTCGCCAAATGCTTTTCATAATCAGCAGATATCATCAGCATAGAATCTGATATTTCCGTATTACCGCTGTATAAATGCTGGCCGGCTTTGATCTGTCCTTTTGCAGCCGGTAATTCCAGACTTTCAGGGATCTGCCCGGTCAAATGTTCAATCTCTATAGTAAGATTGTTATTCTGCTTCATATCTTTTTCATCTAGCTGGATCACCACAGATGGCGACTGCTGCAAAGATATATAGGAAAAAATATTCTGAGATATTATTTTTTGTGTATCTGTCTCTGATAGCCTTACGCCAAACTTGGCATCCGGATCGATCACCTCTTCCGCGTCTACCTGAAAATTCAGAGATATGGAATGCAGATTTTCTAATGCTGTATCAAAAGTCTGCCGTACAGTTCCTTCTGTCTCCATTTTTATACCGGCATCCTGAACCAGGTCCTCCGGCATTTGAACACTTACTTTCTCGTAATCTTTGTGCAGATCATTATACATCAGCAAATACACGATCAGCACTGCCGCGATACAGACGATCGCATTTTTGATTATTTTTTTTACTAAGGAAGGTCTTGCCGAACATGTTGCCCATAAAAACAAAAACAGCAGAGAAGCAAAAACAGTCAAAAATACTTTTATACCATAATTATTATTTATGGCATTTTCAAGACTCTTTGTTAATTCCTCCGATACTTTCAGGCAAGACCCTGCTTCTGTTTCTATCCGCTTCGTTGTAACATCCTCGTTAAAGATCACCTGATCTGTATTTGTATCATATTGTCCTGTGTAAGCAGCCAGACTGTTCCAGCTGATTCCCTGGTTTTCAGGATCTGTGGCTATCATAAAAGAATCCGCATGATAGTAATTCGGATTTAAAGAAAATTCGGCTTTTCCTCCATAAACCGGCTGTCGGTCTGCAATAAGGACTTCCCCGTCTTTTTCAACGACCAGCTCTATTTCTGTTCCGTCCTTCGCCCCGCTTATCCCCATTTGCAGAACAACGTTAATATTTCTTATAGGCACAAAAATAATTCCCGCCAGACATAATACATATAACAAAATAATCCCAAAAGTTCTGTTTATCTTTAAAGTTTTATTTCTTATTGACATGTCTCATTCCCTTCTCTATTTATAATTCAAATTGTCGATCGTTTTTCTTCCAATAGAATTATAAACCAAAGGTTTCTGGCTGAAAGTCTCTACATCATAACAATTACGCCCATCTAATATAATCGGTCTGTTCATTTTCTCACAGAAAATTTCCGGTGTTAATGCTTTGATCTCCGGCCATTCTGTAAAAATCATACACAGATCTGCACCGTTTAAAGCTTCCTCGGGGCTCTTTGCGTACTGGAGTTTTCCAGGATATATTTTTTCAAACTCTTTTTCGGCAATAGGATCATATGCTTTTACAGTGGCGCCATTATCTAATAAAATGCCGACATTGAGAATGGAGGGGGCCTCCCTCAGATCATTAGTACCTGGCTTAAACGTCAGCCCTAATACAGCAACCGTTACTCCTTCCATAGAAGAATAATACTGTCTGGCTTTCTTCAGCAATTTTATTTTCTGGTTTTCATTAACCTCAATGGCAGCCTTAATTGTTTTCAATTCATTATCGTAGTAGTTTCCCAACCAATGCAGTGCTTTTGTATCTTTTGGGAAGCAGGAGCCTCCATATCCGATCCCTGCTTTTAAAAATTTATTGCCTATCCGGCTGTCCAGCCCCATACCCTGAGCCACATCTTCGATATCTGCTCCTACGATTTCACAGAAATTGGCGATCTCATTAATATAGGATATTTTCAGCGCAAGAAAATCATTTGAAGCATATTTTATCATTTCTGCACTTCTTCTGTCCGTTACAAGTTTCGGTGCCTCGAAATTCCTGTAAACCTCTAACAGTTTCTGTCTGGCTTCTTCATTTTCTGCTCCTATGATAATCCTGGATGCATGAAGCGTATCTCTCACGGCCGTTCCCTGAGAAAGGAATTCCGGGTTGGAAGCGCAATCTATATGCACAGGATTTTTCAGATTTTCCCTTATATAAGCTTCCACCTTATCGTTTGTGCCAATCGGTACTGTTGACTTAACTACTATGATACAGTCCTGTTTTACCGATTCTGCGATCTGTCCTGCCACTGTAAAGACATATTTCAGATTCGCAGACCCATCTACTTTTTCCGGGGTTCCCACTCCGATAAAGATAACATCCGCGTCCTCATATGCGGTCCGATAATCCATTGTATAAGTCAGCCTGTCTTTGTTTTTAATCATTAATTCCTGCAAACCTTCCTCATATATGGGAGGAATGCCATTCTGCATTAATTCGACTTTGTGTTTATCAACGTCAACGCAGGTAACCTTATGTCCTTTTTCCGCAAGGCATACGCCTGTAACCAAGCCCACATATCCTGTTCCAGCAACTGCTATTTTCATATTTTCTCTCTCCCTCTGCTATTTTGTTCTTTACACTCCAAAATCTTTTCTGCCAGCTTCTTTCCATTGCCCATTTCCACAAAACTTATTCCTAGTTCCTTTTCCGAGTACAGTTCATGATTTGCGGGATTTTCCCCCAGGATCATAGGTTTACCCATAGCGCGATAGATATAGGCTTTTCCCGGGATCGTTCTTTTAGCTTTATTGATCGCTTTATTAAAATGCCCTGCCAGGCATAAATCGGCAAAAGCAATATAATCTGAAAGCTTGTCCTGACTAAGCCATGGGATGTAATGTATATTCGGAGCGGATGGCTTTGTCATTTTTTCCCCTATAGGGCCGATAATATAAAAACAGATATCTGTTCTGTCCTTTAAAAGCTCCGCTGCCTCCAGTACGATATCCACTCCCTGGAGGGGAAGTATGCTGCCAAAATATAAAACCGTATACTTTCCCTTTGCCTGATCAGGTTTTTCTATCTGATGGGGATAATAAATACTTGTGTCTGCTTCCAGATACATTACTTGTATCTTTTGGGGATCTGCTCCCAGTTCCTCTGAAAAATACCTTGCGTGAGCTCTGGTATCTGCAATAATTTCGTCTGCTGCCTGCAAAGTTTTTCTGTCAATCCGCGCCAGAAGCTTCCCAAATACAGATTCCGGTTTAAATTTTTTTCTGTCAAAGGCCAATGTATCATACATAGAAATAAAAAAATCTATATATATCTTGCTTTTCCTGAATTTCCATTTAAAAAGGGGTACTACCAACTGAGGTGAAAAGCCTACAAAAACTGCATCATACTGCCTGCAGGATCTGGTAAAGATCCTCCAATATACCTTTAGCAATCTTACAGGATAGCTTTTATCCTTTGTTCCTATAACCGAAAGAAAATCCGTCTTTTCTTTCAGTTGACGGATTTCTTGAGTGTTTCGCAAATAATCTAAATTTTTTGTGGTAATAAAAAGGACTTTTTTATTTTTCAGTTCTTCAAACATTTGTATCCTCTCTT
>ERZ1643247.235-NODE-235-length-72267-cov-28.838960_pt1 | contig 72267 bp, 62 predicted proteins | sample MGYA00579264_ERZ1643247 | MGnify/ENA primary metagenome ERZ1643247 (study PRJEB29033, sample SAMEA4952262) | chicken gut metagenome | biome: Broiler Chicken; feature: Gastrointestinal Tract; material: Caecum | place: Ireland | collected 2018 | study: Broiler... | reverse complement strand
AGTCATATTATATCATACAGAAACAAGTAATTCAAGCTGTTAATTTATTTTTACTACTTTAAATAAAAAATAAATCCGAACCAGTCGGTTGTTACCAAAAGGTTCGGATTATTTTGACTTGGTGGGGATGGTAGGGCTCGAACCTATGACCTCATGCATGTCAAGCATGCGCTCTAACCAACTGAGCTACACCCCCGTGACAGCTTATATATCATACCATTTTTCCATGTGCTTTGTCAAACAAAAATACGGCGCTTTGGCAATTTTTTTGTTCATAGATCGCGTTTGCCGCGCCCCGCTTGCGGCGGCGGGGCGTGTCATCGGCGCGACTGTACCCTTAACCAAGTCAAAGTAATCCGAATCCGCCCTGAAAGGCGTCTTTTGCGCGCCTTGCTGCTCATCCTCATTGCAATACCACAGTGGGTATTGCTGCTTCGCCGCCCCGATCCATCGCAAAATGCGCTCTTTCGAGGTAGCGTGCAATCGCAAGCGGGTAGATCACTATACTGTAAGGGAGAGATACGGACCCGATCAAAAGCGGCAAGCGGTGTTGAAGCTCTCGCTTGTGTGCTCTTGGCTCGTGCTGCACGCTTCGTTTTTTTGAATTGCATACCTTGCCGCTTTTGATTGCTTCGCACTTTTAGCGGCAAGATTTTTGGATGATTTGCCGCGAAGAGGATGCAGCAATACACGCGTATTGCAAAGACGATGAACGGCAAAGCGACTAAAAGATGCCGCTAAAAGCGTGGTCCGTATTTTTTTCCTTACAGGATCCATGCAAGGCAAAGCCCGCAGGTAATATAGAGACATATTGCCAAGGGCTTTAACGCCGCAGATGTGGTGAGATACCCGCTTCCGATCGGGTTCGCTTTATTTTGACTTGGTTAAAATCAGCGCGATCACGGCGCAGAACGCTGCAAAGAGGATGGCAAGTACGGGCAGGTGCCATATCGCAAGGTCGGTCATCGCCTGAAACCCGATTGTTGCAGGGAAGATATACGCTAAATACTGCATAAAGTCAGGCAACATTGTCGCCGGAACCATGATGCCAGACAGCATAACGGACGGCAGAAATATGATCATTGCAACCATCGTCTGTTTCGCCTGTGTTTTTACCAATAAGCCTATGATGCACCCGATGGCAAGGGTAACGCAGAGCAAAGCGACGAGGGAGCAAAAGTACAGCGGCAGATTTGCCGGTAATTTCGCTTTGAACATGAACGGCGCGACCGCAAAGACGATCAGGCAGACGATCAGAGTATGGATAAAAGAGGAAATGAACTGCGTTACTACCCCCAAAGAAAGCGGTACGCCGTTCGCCTTGTACACTTTTTTAATATCGCCGCCGTAAACTTCACCGAGAGAAGGCGGCAGCCCTATAAGTGCGCTCATGGTAATGACGAATACAGACATAGACGGGATCAGCGTATTTACCGCAGAAGGATCGATCGAAGTGAATATGCCGCTCATAAAGAAAAAGAAAACGAGAGGGACAAGGTAGCAGGTAATGAGCATAGTCTTGCTGCGAATATCCATTTTAAATTGTAGTCCCACGCCGTATAAAAATGCTTTCATTGTTCGCCCCTCGCTATGTCGATAAAATGTTGTTCGAGCGTTCCTCTGTCCGTTCGTATATCTGAAATTTCTATTTTCTTATCTTTGAATTCGGAAATCTTTTCAAGCAATGTTTGCGTAAGATTATCTGTAACATAACTTTGCCGTCCGGACGGTGTGGTTATATGTACGGTATATTGCTTGCCGACTGCGGCGGTCAGTTCCTCAATTGTGCCGATAAAAGCGATCTTACCTTCTTTGAGTATGGCGATGCGGTCGCATAAAGTTTCGACTTCTGCCATATCGTGGCTGGCGAGAATGATCGTTTTGCCCTGCCTTTTTAATTGCTTGATTTGCTCGTGCAGAGAATGCCTCGCCTCCACGTCCAACCCTGCGGTCGGCTCGTCGAGAAATACGATGTCCGGGTTGCCGATCAGAGCGAGCGCAAGGTGCAGTCTGCGCTTCTGCCCAGTGGAAAGATCCGCATATCTCTTTTTGGAAAGTTCGTATATTCCGAGTGCGTTCAACATCTCCGTGTCCGGTTTGGTTTTATTCCATTTAGAAAACAGATAGACCGCTTCCAACGGTTTGATAAATGCCTGCAAGGATGCCGATTGCAGCTGAATACCGATCTTGCCGTGTATAGTTATCTCCCCGGCATCGTAGGTGCGCAGGTCTTCGATACATTCCAAAGCCGTCGTTTTTCCTGCGCCGTTCACGCCGAGCAGGGCAAATATCTCGCCGCGCCGCACCGAAAAATCGATGCCTTTCAAAACGGGAATATTGCCATAGCTTTTCTTTAATCCTTTTACTTGTAAGGCGTCAGACATTTTTGACCTCAAAAGGGTTCACACCCAAATTGTTAAAATAAGTTTCGAGAGCAGGGGCGATAAAGGCGTTAAGGATATTCATCTTTTCCTGCCATTCGGCATTGTCCGTATCAAGTTTTCCCATACTCATTAACTGCGGCAGCATACGCATATCTCCGTCTGTAAATTCTGTAATGAGCTGCCAAAACTCCTTTGCAAATTCCTGTCCCTGTGCGCTTTCGGGCGCGACGCCCGCCTCGCTGTATTGTACGGCTTTATCGCGCAAGGCGTTGAATTTGTTTATAAAGGCAAGGCCGCTTTCCTTATCGAACCGCCCGCGCAAATAATCGAGCGTGTTGTCGTCAAAGTATTTGATCAGCCAATAGTTGTCGTTGCGCATTTGCAGATTGACGATTATATCGGCATACTTTTTGAAATCGACCGATTGCATTTTCAGAACTTCGGTCTTCAGTGTTTCAATATCGTGCAGCGATCGCGTGAGCATATCGATCTGCGCCTGTATTGCCTTGCTTTGTTCTGTCAGGGCGGCGGCAACTTCATCGGGGGTATCGATCGAAGTCAATCTGTTTTTGATCTCGTCGATCGAAAACCCCAAAGACTTTAACGATAAAATTTGGTGCAGTTTTATGATGTCCTTATCGGTATAAAGCCTGCGCCCGCCTTCGCTCACGGCAGAGGGGCAAAATAGTCCCTCGCGATCGTAGTATTGCAGGGCGCGAACGGTAACGCCCATTTTTTTGGCAACTTCGCCAACAGTCATGTATCCCTGCGGAATTGCTTTGTGATCAGCCATATCTTTATCACCTCGCTGCTATTATAATTCATTACGCGGCGTCACGAGCAAGCGTTTTTCCGCAACTTTTTTCAAAAAATAAATATTTTGCCCACGATAGGACCGTATGGTCCGTGCGCTATTGCTCTGCGCCGTGCCGAAAATAAGGAGGAGCAGCCCCCGCGCTTTTCCTTCGCATATCGTCCGCCGCAGCCGAATACAATACTTCTGTAAAACGACGGGGAGGGGTTATGCGCGCATTTCATTCACTTTCGGCAGAAGAGGCGCTGGCAGCGCTGCAAAGTTCGCCGCTCGGCATTTCGGAGCAGGAGGCGGAAGAGCGGCGCAAGCGCTTCGGCGTCAACCGTCTGCAAGACAAAAAGAAGGGCGGGGCGCTGCGCCTGTTTTTGGCGCAGTTCAAAGACTTCATGACCATCCTTCTCATCTGTGCCGCGGCTATCTCCGCCGTCGTCGCCTATATCACGGGAGACGCCGCCGACCTTGCCGACACGGGCATCCTGCTCTTCATCATCCTCTTGAATACATTTGTCGGCTTCATCCAGCAGTACCGCGCCGATCACGCCGTCGAAAAGCTGCGCAGCCTCTCCGTATGCCGCGCCAAGGCGGTGCGCGGCGGCAAAGATGTGCTGCTCGAAAGCGCGGCGCTGGTCCCCGGCGACGTCATTTTTTTGGAAGAAGGCGACGTCGTCCCCGCCGACTGCCGCATCCTGCAATGCGAGCAGCTGCGCTGCGACGAATCTGCCCTCACGGGCGAGTCGGAAGGGGCGCCCAAGTCGGCGGCCGCGTGCGCGGAAGGGGCGGCGGTGGCAGACCGCGCCTGTATGCTGTACTCTTCTTCCTTCATCGTTCGCGGGCAGGCGCAGGCGCTCGTCGTGCAGACGGGGAAGCATACCGAGATCGGCAAGATCGCCGGCATGCTCTCCGAAACGCCCGCGCCGGAGACCCCGCTCGAACGGGCGCTGGCGGTGCTCGGGCGCATCATCACCGCCTTCGTCGTCGCCGTGGCGGCGCTCATCTTCTTGTTCGGTATCTTTTTCAAGGAAAGCACGCTGCTGGAAAATTTCATGTCCTCCGTCGCCATCGCCGTGGCCGCCATCCCCGAAGGCATGCCCGCCATCGTCACCGTCATCATGGCGCTGGGGGTGCAGAAGATGAGCCGTGCCCGCGCCATCGTCCGCAGGCTGCACGCGGTGGAAACGCTGGGCGGATGCAGCTGTATCTGTTCGGATAAGACGGGCACCCTCACCGAAAACCGCATGACGGTGGAAGAGGTCGTCCTCCGCTTTCCGGGCCGTCCGCTTGCCAGCGCGCAGGTGAGCGCGGACGCGGGCGGAAAAATGCTCCTTTCCTGCATGCTCGCCTGCAACACCGTGCGCGAGCGGGGCGGCAAACTTGCGGGCGACGCCACCGAGTGCGCCCTCGTCTCCTATGCGCGCGCCTGCCGTTTTGCAGGGGGATACAAGCGCCTCGGCGTCATTCCCTTTTCATCGGAACGGAAGATGATGACGGTGGCGGCGGCGACGCGGGAGGGGAAGTTCTGCTTTTCCAAGGGCGGCACGGAAGTGCTTCTGGAAAAATGCAGCCGCATCTATGACGGCGCCGTGCGCCCGATGACGCCGGCGGACAGGGCGGCGATCTTGGCAAAGACGCGTGAGCTCGCCTCCCGCGCCCTGCGCGTGCTCGCCTTCGCCTATCGCCCGTTTACGGGGGAAGTGCTGGAAGAAGAGCTCGTCTTCCTCGGCCTGTGCGGCATGATCGATCCGCCCCGCGCCGGCGCGCGCGAGGCGGTGGAAGAGTGCGCGCAGGCGGGCATCCGCACCGTCATGATCACGGGCGACCACCGCGAGACGGCGTTTGCCATCGCTTCCCGCCTCGGCATCGCCGCTTCCGAACGGGAAGTGCTGACGGGCGCGCAGCTGGACGCGCTTGCGGAAAGGGAATTGGACGCGCGCATCCGCAGCACGCGCGTGTTCGCGCGCGTCACGCCGCGGCACAAGAGCCTGATCGTGGAGCGGCTGCAGGCGGCGGGCGAAGTCGTCGCCATGACGGGCGACGGCATCAACGACGCGCCCGGCATCCGCCGCGCGGATATCGGTATCGCCATGGGCATTGCGGGCACAGACGTCACCAAAAACGCCGCCGACATGGTCATCGCCGACGACAACTTTTCCACCATCGTCACCGCCGTGCGCGAGGGGCGGCACATCTTTTCCAACATCAAAAAGACCATCCTCTTCTTCCTCGCCACCAACCTCGCCGAGGTCTTATCCATCCTCATCGTTACCCTGGCGCTGTACCGCTTCGATTTCCTCACCTCTACCCAGCTGTTGTGGATCAACCTCATCACCGACAGCCTGCCCGTCCTCTCTTTGGGAGCGGAAGTCGCGGATGCCGACTGCATGCGCCGTCCGCCCGTGCGCGCGGCGGACCTGTTTTCGGCGGAGTCACTCGCCTCCGTCGCCGTCTACGGCCTGATGCAGACGGCGCTGTGCGTGGGCGCCTTTGTCTGCAGCCTGCGCCTGTGGGGGAATGAAGCAGCCGTCACGGTCGCCTTCTTCGTCCTTTCCTTTTTGGAATTGTTCCATTCCTTCAATATCCGCTCCGCGCACGGCTCCGCCTTCGGCAGGGGATTTTTCTCCAACAAGATGCTGTTTCTGACCGTCTTTCTCGGCGTGGCGGTCAACTTGCTGCTGTGCGCCTTTGCGCCCCTGCGCGCCGCCTTCGGCATCGTGCCGCTCACGGGGGCGCAGTGGGGGCTGACGGCGGCGGCCTCTCTGGCCGTCGTGCCTTTGGCGGAGCTGTACAAGGCGATCGTGCGCCGCGCCGCAAAGAGGGAACAAAACGGCCGCAGGTCGCCGCTCGGCGCCGTACAGCCGCATTGAAAAAGAGCGCCCCGTGGGGCGCTCTTTTGTCGCTGAAAAGTTATTGTTTGTTGCTGAAATAGCTGTACAGCAGGGCAAACAGCGGGATGTTGCAGGCGTAGATGACGGGCAGCACCACATACAGTACGATCTGCGAAGTCAGCGCCGTCGTGTCGTTGGCAAAGGTGATGACCAGGAAGGCGATGAGGCAGATGATGAGCAGGATGTTCACGAACACCACAAAGCTCGCCGATATGTATGAACGCGACAGCGACTTGCGGCTGTTCTTTCCGTATCCGCTCAGATATAAGAAGAGGAACACGCCCATGAACAGGAAGTCGATGATGAAGGGCACGATCACATACCACAGATTCGAGCCGAGCACCCCGCGCAGGCAGATGTTCACTACCGATTCGATGAGCGCCACGCCGAATACCCACAGCGCCGTCCAGAACAGCGCCTTGCCCTTGTCGAACGACTTGCCGGGCATCTCTTCGGCGGCTTTGGCGCGCTCGCGCGCGGCGGCGATGCGCAGGCCCTCGCGCTGTGCCTTGCGCTCGATGGCGTCCTGCCTCTTCTTTTCGAGGGCGGCGGCCTTGGCGGCCTTTTCTTCCTCCGCCTGCTTTTTGGCGGCGGCTTTGGCCTGCTGCTGCGCCTCTATCTGCTTCTGTTTATTTTCTTCCGAAGAAGCGGAATTTTTTTCTTTTTTTTTATCGTCGGCGGGGGCGGGCTCTGCGTGCTCTTCCGCCGCCTCTTCCATCGCCTGTTCGTCGGGATAGGGCTGCTGATAGGGGTCGAAGCCCTGGTCGTAGCCCGCCGGCATGTACGGGTCGGTGCCATAGCTGCCGTATCCGCCGTAGTCGTCGTATTCGTGGCGCGAATTGTCGTACAGCTGCGACAGCAGTTCCTTATAATTGCGCTCTTCCGGCGTCTTGTCCGAATATAACAGCTCGGACGAGATGGCCTTGTTCTGGCGGTACGCCTCGTCGTAAGACTGCGGCGCGGCGGGGCCGTTGCCGTAGTTCTCCATCGCCTGCTCTTCGTACAGATCGCTCTGCGCCTGGTACTGGTCCATCGTGTATCCCTGGGTGCGGGCGGAAGGGGCGTCAGACTTGCTCTCGTAGGAAGGGCGGACGCTGCGGTCTTTGGCGACCTGCGAATAATAATAGGAAGTTGCGTCGTCGTCGCTGCCGATCAGGCTCTGATAATTCTCGTGGATGCGGCGGCGCTCTTCCGTGGTCAGCGGGCGGATATCTTCCACCGCGGGCGACTCTTCGTCTTCCGTCTCGTCGGCAGAGCCCTGTGCGCGCTGCTCTTTTTCGGCGGGCTCGTCCTCATCCTTCGCCTTTTCGAGGGGGCTCTCGCGCGTCCAGCGCATGTTGGAGGCGGGGTCCTGCACGATGATGGGGGTGGGGTCGGCTGCCGTCGCCTGCGGCTGCATCGCTTCCGCCGCGGCGCTCTTTTCTTCCGCCGTCGGGGCGGGCTCATTTTGTACGGGCACTTCCTGCACGGCCTCTTCCTGCACGGGCTCGGCTGCCGGGCGCACCGCCTCTAACGGGTCTTCGCGCGTCCAGCCGGCAAAGGCGGGCTGCGGCGCTTCCTGCACGGGCGCTTCCTGTACGGGAGCTGCCGGCGCGGGCGCTTCCTGCGCGGGCTGCGGAGCTTCTTCCGCCGCCGATGCGGGCTCGGCTGCAAAAACAGGCGCCTGCGCGGGCATTGCGGGTGCTTCCGCCGCTTCTATAACGGGCTCTTCCGCGGGCTGCGCCGCTTCTTCCGCGTCGGGGGCGGGGGCTTCCGCATACGCCTCTTCATCATAATCTAATTCGATGGGATCGTTCCCGTCGCCGTGCATCACGGGCACGCGCGAGGTCGATTTTTTCAGCAGCGAAAAATCGACGGAAGATGCGGGGGGCGGGTTGTTGAAGTCGTAGTCGCGCTCGGAAATGAGGCTGTCGATGACGGTGCGCGAATACTCCCACTCCGCCAGGTTCTGCTCCACGACCCGTTTGCCCTTGTCCGTGATCTGGAAATATTTGCGGCGGCCGCCGTTGCTGACGCCGCCCCAGTACGAGGTGACGTAGTCCTGGCTTTCCAGCCGCTTCAATGCGCTGTACAGGGTGGGCTGCTTCAGCACATACTGTCCTTTGCTCTTCGATTCGATCTCGCTGATGATCTCGTAGCCGTACTTGTCTCCGTCATAGAGGGTACGGAGAATAATGGTGTTGATGTGGCCGCGGATCAGGTCGCTGCTGATGGCGGATGCGCTGTCGGCAGCTTTGTCTTGATCGTTGCGATCGTTAATATCCATATATCGCCCTCCTTTGAAATTATTATACTATATTTGTCGTTTCGTGTCAACGTTTTCGCGAATATTCTTTAAAATTCCGCCTTTTGCAAAGTACTATGCATGATGTTTGCATAGTACTATGCGTGGCATACTATAAAAGTTCGCGAGGGATACCGCAAAGTGGCGCGCAAAAAGTAGACAAATCGCCCTAATTGGTGTAAAATGAGAAAAAACGGATACGGAGACCACAAGATATGCAGGCACCGAGCAGTATCGAACGCAGCTATACCGTGCGCAACAGCGACGCGGATTTTTTACAGGAACTCAAGCCCTCGTCGCTTTTGAGCTTCTTTCAGGAAGCCGCGGGCGACCACGCCAAAAAGATGGGGCTGGGGTTCGGCCTCTTGTCGGAAAAGGGCTGTTTTTGGGTGCTTTCTAAGATCCATGCCGAGGTCGCGGCAAAGCCCCGCTGCGGCGAGCGCGTCACCGTCGTCACCTGGCCGCACCGCCCCAACAAGGCCATCTACGAGCGCAGCTTCGCCGTCAAAAACGAGGCGGGCGAGGTGCTCATCCGCGCCTATTCCCGCTGGTGCATCCTGCAAAAGGACGGCAGGATCGTGCCCTGTTCCCGCCTCGAGCAGCCGCAGATCGACTTTATCGAAGAGCGCGCCGTGTGTGTGAAAGACTGGTCCGTGCCCGCCGTGGAAGAGCGCACGTCTCCCGCCTTTTCGCTGCGCGTCGCCAATTCCGAATACGACCTCAACCGCCATGTCAACAATATCAAATATGCAGATTATCTGTTTAACTGCTTCAGCGTGCAGGAGCTGGAAGAGCGCCGCCTGCGCTCCTTTCAGCTGCACTATGTGCGCCAGTCGCACGAGGGGGACCTGCTCGAGTTTTACCGCCGCGAGCTCTCGCCCGGCGTGTTCGCCGTCGAAGGGGTCAAAAACGGCGCCGAGACGGTCGTAGCGGGGCAGGTCTGCTTTGATCGAGTATAAGGTGGTGCGGTCCCGCCGCCGTACCCTCGTCATCTCCGTGTCGGCGGGCTCCGTGGTCGTCAAGGCGCCCGTCGGCTTCTCCGACGAGCTCATCCGCGCCTTTGTGGAAAAGAAGCGCGACTGGATCTGTAAAAAGCTGGAACAATTTTCCGATCCGCGCTTTGACGACGTGCGGGAGGGCAAGGTCCTGCTGCTTGACGGCGAGCCCCATTGCCTCCGCTTCGGCTCCGTGCGCTGCCGCGAGACGGGCGGCACTTTTTTCATGAAGAACGCCGCCGCCATGCGTGAATACTTCAAGCGCACGCGCGGCCCGCTGCTGGAGAGGGAGTTCGGCATGCTGTCGGCGCGCATAGGCATCCCGTTTTCTTCGGTCGCCGTCCGCGATTACAAGGCGCGATGGGGCAGCTGCGACGCCTCGGGCAATATCAGCCTGAACTGGCGCCTGTGCATGATTCCGCCCGACCTGCGGCAGTATGTGTACATCCACGAGCTGTGCCACAGGATGCATTTCGACCATTCGCCTGCCTTCTGGCGGGCGGTGGGCGCTTTCTGCCCCGACTACCGCACGGCGCGCCGCCGGTTGAAGGAGTATTCCTTTTTGATGCTCCTGTACCGTTCGGGCGGCGAAAATAGGGGCTGAACGCGTCTTCGGCGGCTCATTTTGTGCCGCGGCAGGGGCGAATAGCATTTCATATTATTTATATAGAAAAATTGTTTTATGGAAAGATCGTCAAAAACCCGATCATTTAGGAGGTATGTATCATGAAAACAGAGATCCCCGCATCGACGCTCTTGGCGCCCGTACCCGCCGTCATGGTCTCCTGCGGCGATATGCACACGTCGGACATCGTCACCATCTCCTGGGCGGGCACCGTCAATTCCGACCCGCCCATGCTCTCCATATCCGTGCGGCGCAGCCGCTATTCGTACGGGCTCATCAAGGCGACGGGCGAATTCGTCGTCAACCTCGTCGATGCCGCGCTGCTGCACACGCTGGACGGCTGCGGCGTCGTTTCGGGCAGAGACGTCGATAAATTTGAAAAATTCCACCTGACCAGGCAGAAATGTTCTCACGTCTCCGCGCCCGCCGTTGCCGAGTGCCCCGTGTCGCTGGAGTGCGTGGTGCGCGAGACGGTCGAGCTGCCCTCGCACGTCATGTTCATCGCCGAGATCGTCGGCGTCACGGCGGACGAGCGCTGGATGCGCGGCGGCAAGCTGTACATTCCCGAGGGCGCGCCCGTGGCGTATGTGCAGAACCGCTATGTGGAGACGGGCAAAACGGTGGGCAGCTACGGCTTTACCGCCAAAAAGTGACCCTCCCGCCGCCCGCATATTTTTGCGTACCCGCGGCCGGTTGCCGCTCCCGCGCGCCTATGGTCTCGGTCGTCTCGCAGCTTCTGCGCGCCGTATCTTGCGGCGTTTTGTGCCGTCTGTCGGCCGCCCGCGGCCGCGTATTTCCGACCGCCGCGCCGTGCGTGTGCGCCCATGGTCCCGGTCTCGCCCGTATATTTTCGCGCGCCCGCGCGCCCATGATCCGGGCCGCCCGCGCCCGCCTTGGCGACGCGTGCCTGTATATTTTTCGATTATTCATGAATATCCGCCGAAAAATGCATAATTATAAATTTTATGCAAAAAAGATTGAATACAAATGTATAAAATCAGAAAAGCGGGCGAAAAATGCTTGACTTGCGCCGCGCGAATGAGTATAATCATCGATAGTATCTACAGAGAGGATGTTTTCAATGGAAAAGAAAGAGATCAAAAAAGTTGTTCTGGCATATTCGGGCGGGTTGGATACCTCCATCATCATCCCGTGGCTGAAAGAGAACTATAACAACTGCGAAGTCATCGCCGTCTCCGCCGACGTAGGGCAGGAGAGCGAGCTGGAAGGGCTGGAAGAGAAGGCGCTCAAGACGGGCGCTTCCAAGCTGTATATCGAGGATCTGCGCAAAGAGTTCATCGAAGACTACATCTATCCCACCATGCAGGCGGGCGCGGTGTACGAGAACGAGTACCTCCTGGGCACCTCCTTCGCGCGCCCCGTCATCGCCAAGCGCATCGTCGAGATCGCCAAAAAAGAGGGCGCCGACGCCATCTGCCACGGCTGCACGGGCAAGGGCAACGACCAGGTCCGCTTCGAGCTGACCATCAAGGCGTTCGCTCCCGATATGCCCATCATCGCCCCCTGGCGCATCTGGAACATCAAGAGCCGCGACGAGGAGATCGACTACGCCGAAGCGCATCACATCCCCCTGAAGATCACCCGCGAGACCAACTATTCCAAAGATAAAAACCTGTGGCACCTCTCGCACGAGGGGCTCGACCTCGAAGATCCCGCCAACGAACCCAAATACGACGAGATCCTCGAGCTGGGCGTTTCCCCGCAGAAGGCGCCCGACGCGCCCACCTACATCACCCTTTCCTTTGAAAAGGGCGTTCCCGTCGCCTTGGACGGCGAAAAGCTGGGCAGCGTGGAGCTGATGGAAAAGCTCAACAAGATCGGCGGCGCCAACGGCGTCGGCATCGTCGACATGGTGGAAAACCGCCTGGTCGGCATGAAGAGCCGCGGCGTGTACGAAACGCCGGGCGGCACCATCCTCTATAAAGCGCACGAGCTGCTGGAGATGCTCTGCCTCGACAAGGAGACGCAGCACTTCAAGCAGCACGTCGCCATCCGCTTTGCCGAGCTCGTCTACAACGGCCAGTGGTTCACGCCGCTGCGCGAGGCGCTCTCTTCCTTCGTCTCCAAGACGCAGGAAACCGTCACCGGCGACGTCCGCCTGAAGATCTACAAGGGGAACATCATCCTCGCCGGCATGAAGAGCCCGCACTCGCTGTACAGCGAAGAGATCGCCACCTTCGGCGAAGAAGACGTGTACGACCAGCACGATGCCGAGGGCTTCATCAACCTCTTCGGCCTGCCTATCAAGGTGCGCGCCCTGTTGGCGAATAAAGAGATCAAATAAAGCAAAGAAAGGGGCTTGCGGCGAATTTTTCGTCGCAAGCGTCATGTTTGCGCCATATATCAAGTACTATGACAGACGTATTTATCGACGGAAAAGAGGGGACGACGGGCCTGCGCATCTTCGAGAGGCTGGGCAGCCGCCCCGATATCCATATCATCGCCCTTCCCGAAGAGAAGCGGAAGGACCCCGCCGCGCGCAAAGAGTGTATCGACGCCGCAGACATCGCCTTTCTCTGCCTGCCCGACGCGGCGGCGAAGGAGTCCGTTTCTCTCTGCGGAAGCACCCGCACCAAGATCATCGACGCCTCTACGGCGCACCGCACCGCCCCCGGCTGGGCGTACGGCTTCCCTGAATTGTCGCCCCGCCACCGCGAGGCGGTGGAAACGTCGCGCCGCATCGCCGTGCCCGGCTGCCACGCCAGCGGCTTCATCTCGCTGGTGTATCCGCTCGTCGCCGGCGGCATCGCGGCGCCCGACTATCCCTTCGCCTGCCATTCCGTGACCGGTTACAGCGGCGGCGGAAAAAAGATGATCGCCGAATACGAGGCGGCGGGCAGACCGAAGGAATTTGACAGCCCCCGCCAGTACGGCGTAGGGCAGGCGCATAAACACCTGCCGGAAATGCAGGAGGTCTGCGGCCTGTCGGCGGCGCCCGCCTTCGACCCCATCGTCGCCGATTTCTACAGCGGCATGTGCGTGTCCGTTCCGCTGTTTGGGCGTCTGCTCGCCAAAAAAATGGGCGTAAACGACATAAAATCGTATTTTGCAGAGTACTATGCGTCGCATAATTTCGTGAAAGTCGAAGAAGAGATGCCCGCGTACATCCCCGCCAACATGCTCTCGGGCAACGACGGCATGCGCATCTTTGTAGGCGGGAACGACGAGCGCATCCTGCTCGTGTCCGTGTTCGACAACCTCGGCAAGGGCGCTTCGGGCGCGGCGGTGCAGTGCATGAATATCGCGCTCGGGTTAGACGAGCGCACCTCGCTCTCCCTCTGAGCGGGGCGCAACGGAGGAGTTCTATGGAAAAGATACAGGGCGGCGTCTGCGCCGCGAAGGGGTTCCGCGCCAACGGCGTGCATTGCGGGATCCGTAAAAACAAGAGCAAGCTCGACTTATCGCTGATCGTCAGCGACGTGCGCTGCGCGGCGGCGTGCGTCTATACGCAGAACCTCGTCAAGGGCGCGCCCATCCTCGTCACCAAAAAACACGTCGCCGACGGCTATGCGCGGGCGGTGGTGTGCAACAGCGGCAACGCCAACACCTGCAACGCGGACGGCGTTGAGATCGCGGAGGGCATGTGCGCTCTCGTAGAAAAATATATGGGCGTGCCGGCGGCAGACGTCGTCGTCGCCTCCACGGGCGTCATCGGCCAGCCGCTGTCGCTCGAGCCCATCGCGGCGGGCATGCCCGCCTTGGCGGCAGGGCTGGGCGAACATAGCGACGAGGCGGCGCAGGGCATCATGACTACCGACACCGTCGAAAAGCAGATCGCCTACCGCTTTGTGCTGGGCGGCAAAGAGTGCCGCATCGGCGCCATCGGCAAGGGCGTGGGCATGATCAACCCCAACATGGCGACCATGCTCATCTTCGTCACCACCGACGCCGCCGTTTCTCCCGCCATGCTGCAGAAGGCGCTCTCCGCCGACGTGCAGGATTCCTTCAACATGGTCAGCGTGGACGGCGATACCTCCACCAACGACATGGTGGCGCTGCTCGCCAACGGCCTGGCGGGCAACGCGGAAATTTCGGAGGAGAACGAAGATTTCGCCGCCTTCTGCGCGGCGCTGCACGCGGTGACGACGGACCTGTGCCGCAAGATCGCCAAAGACGGCGAGGGCGCCACCAAACTTCTCGAATGCAAGGTGAGCGGCGCGGCGGATAAGGCTGCGGCGCGCACGGTGGCAAAGTCGGTCATCAAATCGTCCCTCTTCAAGGCGGCCATGTTCGGCGCCGACGCCAACTGGGGCAGGGTGCTGTGCGCGGTCGGCTATGCGGGCGCGCCCGTCGATATCGCCAAAGTGGACGTCGATTTCGTCAGCCGCGCCGGCAAGGTCTCCGTCTGTCGCGGCGGCAGCGGCATTCCCTTTTCGGAAGAAGAGGCGAAGCGCGTGCTCTCCGAAGACGAGATCGAAGTCTGCATTGCCCTCGGCGACGGCAGCGCCTGCGCCACGGCGTGGGGGTGCGACCTCACCTACGACTACGTCAAGATCAACGGCGACTACCGTACCTGACAGGCAGCCATCGCACCTGACGGGCGGCCATCGCACCCGATACATGTTTTGATCGATGCGGGCCGCAAAATAGCGCGCGCCCGGTCGGAAGGGAAATGAAAATCGATGCGGGCCGCAGGACAACGCGGGCCCGGTCGGAAGGGAAAAGAAAGAAGATATGAACATCAACGACAAGCAGTTCCGCGCCCAGGTACTCATCGAGGCGCTCCCGTATATCCAGGACTATAACGGCAAGACGGTCGTCATCAAATACGGCGGCAACGCCATGATCAACGAGCGGCTGAAACACTCCGTTATGCGTGACATAGTACTTCTTCGCCTCATCGGCGTGCGCGTCGTGCTCGTGCACGGCGGCGGGCCGGAGATCTCGGAGATGCTCAAGCGCCTCGGCAAGCAGTCCGTGTTTGTCGACGGCCTGCGCTATACCGACGAAGAGACGGCGGAGGTGGTGCGCATGGTGCTGGCGGGCAAGATCAACAAATCGCTCGTCAACATTCTGGAGAGCATCGGCGGCAAGGCGCTGGGCCTGTGCGGCATCGACGGGCACATGCTCAAGTGCTGCAAAGAGAGCGAAAAGCTCGGCTATGTGGGCAGGATCACCGATATCGACACCAAGGTCATCACCGACGCCTTAGACGCCGGCTATATCCCCGTTGTCTCCACCGTCGGCTACGACGACGAAGGCCACATCTACAACGTCAATGCCGACACCGCTTCCGCCGCCATCGCGGGGGCGCTGCACGCCACCAGCCTCATTTTGATGACGGATACCGTCGGGGTCTTACGCGACAAAGAGGACGAGTCCAGCCTCATCGAAAAGATCTGGGTGAGCGATATCCCTTCCCTCGTCAAGCAGGGCGTCATTTCCGGCGGCATGATCCCCAAGATCGAGTGCTGCCGCGACGCCATCCGCCGCGGGGTCAAAAAGGTATTCATCATCGACGGCAGGGTAGAGCATTCCATTTTGGTGGAAACGCTTTCCGACCGCGGCATCGGCACGATGTTCGTTAACGAAGACTGATCGCAGCGTCAGTCTTTTTTTCTGCCCGCAAATCTGCCCCCAAAGATTTGCATTCGGCGGCTTTTTATGATAAAATAGATAAAATAGGTACGAGCATGAGTTTTGAAGAGATCAAGCAAAAAGACCAAACGTATATAGCGGGCACCTACAGCCGCTTCCCCGCCCTCCTCGATAAAGGCGAGGGCGCCACGCTGTACGGCGAAGACGGAAAAAAATACGTCGACTTCGGCAGCGGCATCGCCGTCAACAGCTTCGGCGCCTGCGACGAGGCGTGGAAGCAGGCGGTCATCGGGCAGCTGAACAAGCTCCAGCACGCCAGCAACCTCTATTACACCCGCCCGCAGGCGGAACTGGCGGCCATGCTGTGCAGCCGCACGGGCGCGCGCAAGGTGTTCTTTTCCAATTCGGGCGCCGAGGCCAACGAGTGCGCCATCAAGGCGGCGCGCAAGTACTCCTTCGACCGCTACGGCGAGGGCAGATATCACATCGTCACCTTGAAAAATTCCTTCCACGGGCGGACGATGGCGACTCTCTCCGCCACCGGGCAGGAGGCGATGCACCACTACTTCATGCCCTTTTTGGAGGGCTTTTCCTACGCCGAGCCGACGGCGGCGGGCGTTACCGCCTGCTGCACGCAAAAGACCTGCGCCGTGCTCATGGAACTGGTGCAGGGAGAAGGGGGGGTGCGCCCCCTGGACAAGGCGGAGGTGCAGGCGATCGAAACGTTCTGCAAACAGCGAGACATCCTGCTGATGATCGACGAGGTGCAGACGGGCAACGGCCGCACGGGCACCCTGTACGCCTACGAGCAGTTCGGCATTCGGCCGGACGTCGTCACCACGGCCAAAGGGCTTGCGGGCGGCCTGCCGCTGGGCGCCACCCTGTTTTTTGAAAAGACGGAGCACACGCTGGGGGCGGGCGACCACGGCTCCACCTTCGGCGGCAACCCCGTCGCCTGCGCGGGCGCCTGCAGCATCCTCTCGCGCATCGATAAAGACCTCTTGCTGGAAGTGCAGGGCAAGAGCGCCTACCTCTTCACCCACCTTTCCCGCCTGCCGCACGTTCTGAGCGTGACGGGGCTGGGGCTGATGATCGGGCTGGAGACGGAAAAGCCCGCCCGCGCCGTGGCGGAGGCGTGTTTGGAAAAAGGCCTCATCGTGCTCACCGCCAAAAACAAAGTGCGGCTGCTGCCGCCGCTGTGCATCCGCAAAGACGAAATGGACTTTGCTCTGAAAATTTTGAACGAGGTATTGGCATGAAACATCTTCTGAAACTGGGCGATCTTTCGAGGGAAGAGATCTACGGCATCCTCAACCTCGCCGATCAGCTCAAATACGAGCGCAAGAACAACATCCGCCACCCGCTGCTGGCGGGCAAAAAGCTGGGCATGATCTTCACCAAGTCGTCCACCCGCACGCGCGTCAGCTTCGAGGTCGGCATGTACGAACTGGGCGGCTACGCCCTTTTCCTCTCGGGCAGGGATATCCAGCTCGGCCGCGGCGAACCCATCAAAGACACGGTGCGCGTCCTTTCCCGCTACCTCGACGGCATCATGATCCGCACCTTCGCCCAGCAGGACGTGGAAGACCTGGCAAAATACGGCTCCATCCCCATCATCAACGGCCTCACCGACTACTGCCATCCCTGCCAGGTGCTGGCAGACCTGATGACCATCCGCGAATATAAGGGGAGCCTTGCCGGGCTCAAACTCTGCTTCGTGGGCGACGGCAACAACATGGCAAATTCGCTCATCGTTGGCTGCCTGAAAGTGGGTATGCAGGTGTCGATCGCCTGCCCCGACGATTACCGCCCCGACGCGGGCGTGCTCGCCTGGGCGAAAGAGCAGGGGGGCCTGACGGTCACTTCCGACCTCAAAGCCGCCGCGGCGGATGCAGACGTGCTGTATACCGACGTGTGGGCGTCGATGGGGCAGGAAGCGGAAAAAGAAGCGCGCGAAAAGGTGTTCCGCGGCTTCTGTATCGACGGCGAGCTGATGAAGCTGGCGAAGCCGGACGCGATGGTGCTGCACTGCCTGCCCGCGCACCGCGGCGAAGAGATCGCCGACGAGGTGTTCGAAGCACATGCGGGCGACATCTTCGACGAGGCGGAAAACAGGCTGCACGCGCAGAAAGCGGTGCTGGTCAAGCTCCTCAAATGAAAAAATAAATTTCGGTAAGGATTTGCATATGAAGGAAGAAAAAGTGTATTTGACTCTCCAGAACGGGCGCGTGTTCGAGGGCAAGCGCTTCGGCGCGCGCGGCGACGTCATCGGCGAGCTCGTGTTCACCACGGGCATGACCGGCTATATCGAGACGCTCACCGATCCCAGCTATTACGGGCAGATCGTCATCCAGACCTTCCCGCTCATCGGCAACTACGGCATGATCTTGGCCGACCGAGAGAGCAAAAAGCCGTATCTTTCCGCCTACGTTGTGCGCGAATATTGCGAACATCCTTCCAATTTCCGCTGCGAGGGGAAGCTGGACGACTACCTGCGCGAAAACGGCGTGGTCGGCATTTACGGCGTAGACACGCGCGAGCTGACCAAGACGGTGCGAGAGGCGGGCGTGATGAACGCCGTCATCTCTTCCAAACCGGTCACAGATCTTTCGCAGGTGCGCGCCTATGCCATCACCGATGCGGTCATGCGCTGCACCTGCAAAGAGGTGCGCACGTACGGCAGCGAAGACGCCGCCCGCAAGATCGTATTGTGGGACTTCGGCGCCAAAGAGAACATCGTCCGCGAGCTGGTGCGCCGCGATAACCGCGTCATCCGCGTGCCCGCCTGGTACACCGCCGAGCAGATCCTCGAGCTGCAGCCGGACGGCGTCATGCTCACCAACGGCCCGGGCGACCCCGCCGAAAACGTCTCCATCATCGAAAATATCCGCAAGCTGGCGGGCAAGCTGCCCATCTTCGGCATCTGCCTCGGGCATCAGCTGTTCGCCCTCGCCATGGGCGGCAAGACGCGCAAGATGAAGTACGGCCACCGCGGCGCCAACCAGCCGGTCAAGGAGTTCAAAACGGGCACGGTGTACATCTCCAGCCAGAACCACGGCTACGAGGTGCTTGCCGACTCCATCAAGGGCGTGGGTTTGCTCAGCTTCGTCAACGCCAACGACAATACCTGCGAGGGCGTCGAATACCCCGATCTCAATGCCTTCACGGTGCAGTTCCACCCCGAAGCGTGCGCGGGCCCGCTGGACGCGCGCGACCTGTTCGATAAATTCATGGCCATGATGGACGGAGGAAAAACAAATGCCTAAAAGAAGCGATATCAACAAAGTACTCGTCATCGGCTCCGGCCCCATCGTCATCGGCCAGGCGGCGGAGTTCGATTACGCGGGCGCGCAGGCGTGCCGCGTGCTCAAGGCGGCGGGCGTCAACGTCGTCCTGTGCAACTCCAACCCCGCCACCATCATGACGGACAAGGCGCTCGCCGACGAGATCTACCTCGAACCGCTGACGCTGGAATCTATCAAGCGCATCATCATCAAAGAGCGGCCGGACAGCCTGCTCGCCTCGCTGGGCGGGCAGACGGGGCTGACCATCGGCTGCCAGCTGGCCAAAGAGGGCTTCCTCGATCAATGGGGGGTCAAGCTCATCGGCACCAACGTCGACGCCATCGACCGTGCGGAAGATCGCGAGCTGTTCAAAGAGACCATGCAGAAGATCGGCCAGCCCGTCGTCCCCTCGGATATCGCCTATACGGTAGAGGAATGCGTGGCGGTGGCGAACAAGATCGGCTATCCCGTCATTATCCGCCCCGCCTTCACGCTGGGCGGTGCGGGCGGCGGCGTCGCCTATAACGAAGAGGAACTGCGCTCCATCTCGCACAACGGCCTCATGCTTTCGCCCATCACCCAGGTGTTGGTGGAAAAGTACATCTACGGCTGGAAAGAGATCGAGTTCGAGGTGCTGCGCGACAGCCACGGCAACGTCATCACCGTCTGCTCAATGGAAAACTTCGACCCCGTCGGCATCCACACGGGCGACTCCATCGTCATCGCTCCCGCCGTCACGCTGGCAGACAAAGAGTATCAGATGCTGCGCAGCGCGTCCTTGAAGATCATCACGGAACTGGGCATCGAGGGCGGCTGCAACTGCCAGTTTGCACTCAACCCCGATTCCTTCGAATATTCGGTCATCGAAGTCAACCCCCGCGTGTCGCGTTCTTCCGCGCTCGCGTCCAAGGCGACGGGCTATCCCATCGCCAAAGTCGCCACCAAGATCGCCCTCGGCTATACGCTGGACGAGATCAAGAACGACGTCACCGGCAAGACCTTCGCCTGCTTCGAGCCGACCATCGACTACGTCGTGGTCAAGCTCCCCAAGTGGCCGTTCGATAAGTTCCTCTACGCCAAGCGCGAGCTGGGCACGCGCATGAAGGCGACGGGCGAGGTGATGTCTATCGGCACCTCCTTCGAGATGGCGATCATGAAGGCCGTGCGCGGGGCGGAGATCTCCCTCTCTTCCCTCAACCTCGACAAATACGAGGGGAAGGACCTGCGCGAAGAGCTGAAAAAGCTCTCCGACGAGCGCCTGTTCACGGTGTTTGCCGCCCTCAAGGCGGGCATCTCCGTAGACGAGATCTTTGCGATCACCAAGATCGACCGCTGGTTCCTGCATAAGCTCAACAATCTGGTCGAGTTTGAAAAGCGCCTGCGCAGCGAAAAGCTGACCCGCTCCCTGTACGAAGAGGGCAAGCGCCTCGGCTATCCCGACCATGAGCTGGAAAAGCTCTCCGGGCAGAGCGTGCCGTACCACCGCAAGGCGGTCTATAAGATGGTCGATACCTGCGCCGCCGAGTTCTCCGCCGAAACGCCGTATTTCTATTCCACTTATGACGATTACACCCACGACGAGGCGTCGCCGCTCATCAAAGAGAGCAAAAAGCGCCGCATTATCGTCATCGGTTCCGGCCCCATCCGTATCGGCCAGGGCATCGAATTCGACTATTCTTCCGTGCACTGCGTGTGGACGCTCAAAGAATTGGGGTATGAAGTGATCATCATCAACAACAACCCCGAGACCGTCTCCACCGACTTCGATACGGCGGACAGGCTGTACTTCGAGCCGCTCACCCCCGAAGACGTGCAGAACGTCATCGATAAAGAAAAGCCGTACGGCGTCGTCATCACCTTCGGCGGCCAGACGGCGATCAAGCTGTGCAACTACCTCGATAAGCACGGCGTGCGCATCCTCGGCACCTCGGCAGACAGCGTCGATATGGCGGAAGACCGCGAGCGCTTTGACGAGCTGTTGGAACGCTTCGGCATCAGCCGCCCCAAGGGGCTGACGGTCATGACCAAAGAAGAGGCGCTGGAAGCGGCGGAAAAGCTGGGCTATCCCGTGCTGCTGCGCCCGTCCTACGTCATCGGCGGCCAGAACATGACCATCGCCTTCACCGAGAGCGACATTTCCCGTTATATGGACGTCATCCTCGCCCAGCACATCGAAAACCCCGTCCTCTGCGACAAGTACCTAATGGGGCAGGAGCTGGAAGTGGACGCCATCAGCGACGGCGTCGACGTGCTCATCCCCGGCATCATGCAGCACATCGAGCGCGCGGGCGTGCACAGCGGCGACTCCATTGCCGTCTACCCGCCGTATAACCTCAGCGACATCATGCTGGAAAAGATCGTCGACTGCTCGGTGCAGCTGGCGCTCTCCTTAAAGACCAAGGGGCTCATCAACATCCAGTACCTCGTGTACCGCAACGAATTGTACGTCATCGAGGTCAACCCGCGCGCCTCGCGCACCATCCCGTACATCTCCAAGGTCACGGGCGTGCCTATGGTCGAGCTCGCCACCAAGATCATGGTGGGGGCGAAGCTGAAAAAGCTCGGCTTCGGCACGGGGCTGTATAAAGAATCTCCTTACGTCGCCGTCAAGGTGCCCGTGTTCTCGTTTGAAAAGCTGAACGACGTCAATTCGCAGCTCGGGCCGGAGATGAAGTCTACGGGCGAAGTGCTCGGCATCGGCAAGACCATCGAAGAGGCGCTGTTCAAGGGGCTCGTGTCGGCGGGCTTCAAGCTCTGCCACCCCGGCAAAGACCGCGAAGTGGGCGTGTACTTCACCGTCAACGACCAGGATAAGTTCGAGATCTTGGGGCTTGCCAAAAAGTTCAGCGACCTCGGCCTGAACATCTACGCCACCAAGGGGACGGCGGACACCATCCGCACCCTCGGCATCGAGGTCAATACCGTCGACCGCCTGTCGCAGAGCGACGAGATCCTGCGCCTGATGGACGAGGGCAAGATCGACTACATCGTCTACACGGGCAAGACGGACATGGCCTCCATCGACGACTATATCCGCATGTACCACCACGCCATCCTGCTCGGCATCACCACGCTGACCTCGCTGGATACCGCCAACGCCCTGGCGGACATCATCGCCAGCCGCTTCAACGAGAACAACACCGAGCTCGTCGATATCAACCGCCTCCGCAGCGAAAAGATGAAGCTCAAATTCATCAAGATGCAGAGCTGCGGCAACGACTATATCTTCTTCGACAACATGAACGGGGAGATCACCTGCCCCGAATCGCTGGCCATCAACTTTGTCGACAGGCATTACGGCATCGGCGGCGACGGCATCGTGCTCATCGAGCGCTCCGACGTCGCGGATGCGAAGATGCGCATCTTCAACCAGGACGGCAGCGAGGGCGGCATGGCGGGCAACTCCATCCGCTGCGTGGCGAAGTACCTGTACGAAAACGGCTTCGTCCGCGACAAGCACCTGACCATCGAAACGCTCAGCGGCGTGCGCGACCTCACCCTGTACACTTCGGGCGGCAAAGTCGGCTCTGTCAGCGTCGATATGGGCAAGGCGATCCTTTCCGGCAAAGACATCCCGTCTACCTTGGAAGGGGACAGCGTCGTCGGCAGGAAGATCGAGGTGGGCGGCAAGGAATACACCGTCACCCTCGTCAACGTCGGCAACCCGCACTGCGTCGTCTTCTGCGACAAGGTGGACGCGGTCGACCTCGCGAACGTCGGCCCGCTGTTTGAATACGCGCCCTATTTCCCCCAGCGCATCAACGTCGAGTTCGTGCGCGTGGTCAACGATACGACGCTGAAGATGCGCGTATGGGAGCGCGGCAACGGCGAAACGCTTGCCTGCGGCACGGGCGCCACGGCAAGCGTGGTGGCGGCGGTGCTCAACGGCTACTGCAAGGCGGGGGAAGACATCACCGTCAAACTGCGCGGCGGAGACCTCATCGTCCGCTACGATGAAGGCGGCGACGCCACCCTGACCGGCGCCGTGCGCAAGGTATACGAAGGCACGGTCGAGTTTTAAGCGAGGTGCTCCATGCAGGATATCTTTTATGAAGAGAGCGTGTCGCAGCAAGACGAAGCGCCCGCGCGCCGCCGCTATATCCTCTTCACCGTGTTCGGCGTCCTGTGCGCCGCCATGGCGGCCTTCTCGCTGTTCACCATCGCCATGACGCTGGTCATGCCGCCCCCTTCGGACGGCGGCTGGACGGACGAAGCGGTGCGCAGCATGTGGCTGGGGATGATCCCCTGGGCGATCGCTCTGGCGGTGATGACGGCGGGCGCGGCGGTGCTGCTCGTCAAGCGGCACAGCTTTTACGTCAGTTACGACTATACCTTCGTCTCGGGCGAGCTGCGCATCGGCAAGGTCTTTCACGGCCGTAAGCGCAAGCCGCTGTATGCCGTGGGGAGCGACCGCCTGATACTGATGGGGCGGTACGATTCGGCTACCTACCGCAAGAGCAAGGCCTCGCCCGACGTCAAAGAAGATATCCTCACGCCCAACCCGCAGCCGGGGGAGGGAAAAGAATTTTTCTACATCCTCGCCGTCACCAACGTCGGCAAGCGGCTGCTGGTGCTGGAATGCCGCATCGAGCTGCTTTCCAATATCCTGCGCTGGACGCGCAAAAATATTTTGGAATCGGAATTCAATCAGAAATGATCTATTTAGACAATGCCGCGACCACCGCGCCCGATGCGGCTGCGGTGAGCGCGGCGCTCGCATTTTACGGCCAAAAATTTCATAATCCTTCTTCCCTGTACGGGGCGGGGTTCGAGGCGCACCGCGCCGTGCAGGATGCCCGCCGCTCTCTCCTTGCGCACATCGCCCCCGCGGGCGGATTCGAGCTCGTGTTCACGGCGTCCGGCAGCGAGGCGGACAACCAGGCGATCTTCTCTTCTGTCCGCCGCGGCAATTTCGTCACCACCGCGGGCGAGCACGCCGCCGTGTATCAGTCGGCAAAAGAGTTGGAACGCCGCGGCATCGAGGTGCGCTATGCCCGCCTGCATGCGGACGGTTCTGCAGACGCGGAAGATCTGCTGCGGCTGGTCGATGAACATACTTCCCTCGTCTCCGTCATCCACGTCAACAACGAGACGGGCGCCGTCAACGATATTGCCGCCCTCTCCGCCGCCGTCAAAAAGAAGAACGCCAAGGCGCTCTTCCATAGCGACGGCGTGCAGGCGTTCGGCAAGATCGCGTTTTCGCTGCCGCAGAGCGTCGATCTGTACACGGTCAGTGCCCATAAGATCGGCGGCGTGCGGGGTGCTGCGGCGCTTATCCGCAAAAAGGGCGTGCCGCTGCATCCGCTCATCTTCGGCGGCGGGCAGGAAAACGGCCTGCGCAGCGGCACCGAAAACACCTTCGCCATCGTCCAGTTCGCGGCGGCGGCGGAAAAGAAGTTTTCCTCCCTCGGCCGCGATCTCGAACACGTCCGCGCCCTCAATAGCGCCGTGCGCGCGGGGCTGGATGCGGGCATCTTCACCGTCTTATCGGCGGAAGACGCCTCGCCGTACATCGTCAGCGTGGCGGCGAAAGGGCTGCGGGGAGAAGTGCTCCTGCACATGCTCGACGATGCGGGCGTACAGGTGGGCACGGGTTCCGCCTGTTCTTCCAAAAACAGATACAGCCGCGTCATGCTCGCCTGCGGGCTCGGCGAGGCGCTGGCAGACGGCGTGCTGCGCATCTCCTTCTGCGCCCAAAACACGGCAGAGGAAGTGGCAGAGGCGGTCGCCATTATCAACCGCTGCGCCGCGCAGCTGAAAGAGAGGACAAAGTGATATGGAAAAGGTCATCATCATCCGCTATTGCGAGATACATCTGAAGGGAAAAAACCGCGGCTACTTTGAAAAGGTGTTCATGAACAACCTGGAAAAATCTCTCTCCGGCATCCGCCACGAGATCAGGAAGCCGAGCGGCCGCTATGTGGTGGAAAATTTCGACGAGGCGCGCACGGACGAGATCGTTGCCCGCCTGCAAAAGGTGTTCGGCACCCACACGCTCAGCATCGCCTATAAGGTACCCGCGACGATGGACGACATCTTTGCGGCCGTCCTTGCGGTCGCGCCCGAGGCGGGGAGCTTTAAGGTGCAGGCAAACCGCGCCGATAAGCACTTCCCCCTCAATTCCATGCAGATCAACGCCGAAGTGGGCGGCAGACTGCTGGAAGCGCGCCCCGCTTTGCGCGTCGACGTGCACGCCCCGCAGCATCTCATCGGCATCGACGTGCGCGAAAACGGCGACGCACTGGTGTTCTGCGGCTGGATCAAGGCGGCGGGCGGCATGCCCGTCGGCACGTCGGGCAAGGGGATGCTGCTGCTCTCCGGCGGCATCGACAGCCCCGTGGCCGGCCACATGATCGCCAAGCGCGGCATGACCATCGAGGCGCTGCACTTCCACAGCTATCCCTACACCAACCGCCAGGCGCGCGAAAAGGTAGAGGAGCTGGCGCACATCCTCGCGGGCTACACGGGCGGGCTGGAGCTGCACGTGGTCAGCGTCACCCACATCCAGGAGGCGATCCACAAATACTGCCCCGCCGAGATGATGATCACGCTGCTGCGCCGCTTCATGATGCGCATCGCCGAGCGGCTGTGCCGCCAAACGGCCGCGCAGTGCATCATTACGGGCGAAAGCCTGGGGCAGGTGGCGAGCCAGACCATCGAGGGGATGACCTCTTCGGGGAGCGTCGTGCACGAACTCCCCATCCTGCGCCCGCTCGTCGGCTTCGATAAGACGGAGATCGTGGAGCGCGCGCGTGAGATCGGCACCTTTGAAACGTCCATCCTCCCGTACGAAGACTGCTGCACGGTGTTCCTTCCCAAACACCCGCTCATCCGCCCCGACCTTGCCAAGGTCGCCGAACAGGAAAAAAAGTTAGACGTCGAGGCGCTCGTCGCCGAGGCGCTCGCTTCGGAAGAGACGCTGCATATACAGCGCTGAAAGGGGGCCGCGGGTCGGCAAAGTCTTGTAAACTTTGCTGACCCGCGGCCTTTACGTTGCCTTCTATCGTTTCCACCAATCGGGCGGCAGGGACATCGGCCTTTCTCCGTCCGGGCGGGGCGGAGGTTTGGGAGGCTCGCCTTCCTGTCCGCGCAGAAATACGGAGGGCAATACCGTCTCTTCGCCGTACACGCGCTCCCCGTCGTCGGCGATAAAATAGGGGGTCACCGAGTAGATATATTTGCCGCACGCGGGCAGCGTATCGGTAAAGCGTTTTTCTATTTTTCCGTCATAGATGGTCTCTTTTTTGCGTATATCTTTCCTTTTTACGATATATGCATAGTACTCTGTGTAACATAGATCGATGATAACGCTCCTGTCTTTGCACCGCAGCGACGCCTTTTCCCGCGGGGCGGAAAAGAGGGTGCCGCGCTCTTTCGGCGCGCAGCAGGCGCGGAACAGCTCCCTTTGCACATAGCGTGCCGGCTGGCGTTCTGCCGCGAGCACTACGCGGTGTTCGCGCTCGTAGGCGGCCTTGTCGATGGCGCGGCACACGACCTTCCCGCTGACGGGGAAGGGGCGCGGGGCGCGGCGCTCGTACAGCTTTTTGTACAGCAGCATGGCGTAGTGGCAAGGGAGTCCTCCGCCCGTAATGTCCGTGCGGGCATTGTCGGCGTTGCCCATCCACACGACGGCGGTATGGCTCCCCGTGCACGCCGCCGTCCAGGCGTCGGTATTGCCCGCCTCCGTGCCGCAGGTGCCCGTCTTGGCGGCGACGGCAAAGGGCAGGGCGGCGAGCTTTTTTGCCGTCCCGCACCGCACGGCGCTTTGCAGCATGTCGCACACGAGCTCTGCGGTATCGTCGGAAAAGGCGCGCGTGCGCGCGTCCTGCCGCCTGTACAGCAGTTCCCTGTTTGGGCCTTCGATCTTGTCGATAAAGCGCAGGGGCGCGTAGATGCCGCCGCCCGCGAGGGCGGCATAGGCGCCCGCCAGCTCGCGCGGGGTATATCCGTTGCTGAGGCCGCCGAGCGCTAAGGCCAGGGTGTGGTCGTTTTCCTCTGCGGGCAGCCCCAGCCGACGCAGATAGCGGATGCCCGTCTCCACGCCCAGCCGGTCGAGGATGCGCACGGCGGGCACGTTGCGGCTTTCGGCCAGCGCCTCTCTCGCGGAGATATAGCCGCGGTATTCGTCTTTATAGTTGGAAGGGCTGTATCCGTTGAAATCTGCCTTTTCGTCCAACACGGGCGTGCAGGGGGAGATGCGCTTTTCTTCGATGGCGGGCGCGTACACGGCCAGCGGCTTGATGAGCGAGCCCGGCTGCCTGCGCAGTTCTCCCGCCGTCGAGTGCCAGGCGATGACGCCGCGCGTCTGATTATCGGCAATCAGCACGGCCTTGCCCGAGCGGTCTGCATCCGTTCGCAGTCCTTCGATATATGCCTGCATATCGGCGTCCAGATAGGTATAGATCTTGCATCCGCCGCGGAAGCGGTAGGGGGTGAAGAAGGGCAGGCTTTCCAGCTCTTCATACACGGCGCGCAGGTACGAGCGCGCCGCCGCCCCGCCCTGCGATTGGACAGGCAGCCCCTCTCGGAGTGCCCGCGCGTATTCCTCTTCCCCCAGCCATTCCAGTTCCCGCATCCGCCGCAGCACGCCGTCGCGCGCTTTTTTGCACCTTTCGGGGGCGATGAAGGGGGAATAATTGTTGGGCGATCGGATGACGGCCGCCAGCGTCGCCCCTTCGGCGGGGCTGAGCTGTTCCGCGCTCTTCCCGAAGTAGTATTCCGCCGCCCCCGCGATGCCGTAACAGGCGTGCCCGAAGTAGATGGTGTTCAAATACATCTCCAAGATCTCGTCTTTTGTATAGCGCTTTTCCAAAAGGCGGGTGAGCTTGATCTCTTTGAGCTTTCGCCGCAGCGTCTTTTCGCCCGTCAGGTGGGTGTTTTTGACCAGCTGCTGGCTGATGGTGGAAGCGCCCTGCACGAACGCCCGCGCGCGCAGGTTTTTATACGCCGCCCGCGCCATGCCCGCATAGTCCAGCCCGTGGTGGCTGTAAAATTTTTTGTCTTCCGCGGCCAGGAAAGCGCGCCGCACGCACAGGGGGATATGGCAAAGGCGCACGCTGCGCGCCGCGCTCCTGAGCGAAATATCCGCGATCTCCTCTCCGTTCCCGTCCAGGACGCACGCCGCCTGCGATGCTTTTTCCAACAGGACGGGCTGCAGCTTTGCGTCCGCCGTGACTTGCAGCCAGTACGCGCCTGCCGTCAGGGCCGCCGTGAGCAGCAGGCAGCCGCCGACGGCGGCGATGGTTTTGAAAATTTTCATGCCGTACACCTTATTTTTTTACAGTATCTGAATTTTGGCGGGAATTATTTCAGCCGCGGCAAACTTGAAAGGCTTGAAAAAATTCCGAAAAGATTGTATAATATTTGTTATCAGTAAAAGTGCGCCGTCCCTGTTCGGAACGGCGGCAGGCTGCGCCAAAAGAGCGAACGTGCGCCGCGGCAGAGGCAAAAGCATGCCGCCTGCGGGGCGGGGCAGGTGCAGCTGTCGGAAAAAAGGACAATATGGAAAAAAAGTACTACATCGTCACGTACGGATGCCAGATGAACGTGCATGAATCGGAAAAACTGGCGGGGATCTTGCGCGCCCGCGGCTATACCGAGGCCGCCTGCGAAGAGGAGGCGGACATCGTCGTGTTCAACACCTGCTGCATCCGTGAAAACGCCGAAAACCACGCCTACGGCAACATCGGCGCCCTCAAAAAGCGCAAAAAGGCAGATCGCGGCTTTTTGATCGCCGTGGGCGGCTGCATGACGCAGCAGCCGGGCGCGGCGGAAAAGCTGCGCAAAAAATTTCCCTTCGTCGATATCGTCTTCGGCACCCACAATTTAGAGGAGTTCGGCGCCCTGCTCGACCAAAAGGCGGGGCAGAAAAAGGCGGTCGTCAGCATCCCCGAAAAAGAAGGCCCTGTGCACGAAGAGGACATCTCTTATCGCACCAGCTATCCCAACGCCTGGGTGAATATCATGTACGGGTGCAATAATTTCTGCTCCTACTGCATCGTGCCGTATGTGCGCGGCAGAGAGCGCTCGCGCGCGCCCGAGGCGGTGGTCTCCGAGTCGTGGAAGCTGCTGGATGAAGGCTATAAAGAGATCACGCTGCTGGGCCAGAACGTCAATTCGTACGGGAACGATGCAGGGGGGCAGTGTTCCTTTCCGCAGCTGCTGCACAAGATCTGTGAAAAGGAAGGCAAATACCGCCTGCGCTTTATGACCAGCAACCCCAAAGACTTCGGCGAAGAGCTGGTAGAGGCGATCGCCGCTCACGAGCAGGTGTGCAAGCTCATCCACCTCCCCGTGCAGGCGGGTTCCGACCGCATCCTGCGGCTGATGAACCGCAAATACACGGCGGAAGAGTACCTGAAAAAGGTGGAGATGCTGCGGCGGGCCGTGCCCGGCTGTCAGCTTTCCACCGACATCATGGTGGGCTTCCCCACCGAGACGGAAGAGGACTTTCAGACCACGCTCGATTTGGTGAAGGCGGCAGATTTTTCGGCGGCGTTCACCTTCGTCTATTCCCGCCGCAGCGGCACGGCGGCGGCAGCCATGGAGGGGCAGATCCCCGAAGAGGTGCAAAAAGAGCGCATCATGCGCCTTGTCGAGCTCGTCAACGCCCAAACGCGGGAAAAATCGCTTTCCTATCGCGGCAAAACGGTCGAGATCCTCTGCGAAGATTACGACGAAAAGAAAAATGTATACCTCGGCCGCGACGAATACGGCAGGATGGGGTATTTCGCTTCAGGGCGTAGCCGCATCGGCGAATTTGTCAAGATCAAGGTCTCGGAAACCTCCGGCGTATCGCTGGCGGGTGAGCTTATCACGGAAGAAGGGGAATAAAATGAGCGGACTTTCGCCCATGATGCGGCACTATCTGCAAGTCAAAGAACAATACAAAGACTGCGTCCTGTTCTATCGCCTCGGCGATTTTTACGAGATGTTTTTTGAAGACGCCAAAGAGGTGTCGCAGCTTTTGGACCTGACGCTGACGGGGCGCGACTGCGGCCTGGAAGAGCGCGCGCCCATGTGCGGCATCCCGTACCACGCGGCCGACAACTATATCGCCCGCCTCGTGGCCCTCGGCAAAAAGGTCGCCATCTGCGAACAGCTCACCGAGCCCACCCCGGGCCGCGGCATGGTGGAGCGAGACGTCATCCGCGTCGTCTCCGCGGGCACCCTCATCGAAGAAAACCTCCTCGACGAAAAGAAGAACAACTACATCGCCTGCGCCTTCCGCGAGGGCAGCGCCTGTGCGCTCGCCTGGGCAGACATCACCACGGGCGAATTCTGCGCCCGCGATTTTTCGGGGGAAGATACGCTTTCTGCCTGTTTGGAATATTTGGTGAAGCTCTCTCCCGCCGAGGTCATCTGCAACGACGGGATGCTGCTCGGCTCCAAGGGCGCCCCCGCTCTGCGGGCGCTGCCTGCCTTTTCCTGCTATGTGCCGTGGGCGTTTTCTCCCCGTCACGCCGAAAAGGACCTGTTGGAGCAGCTGGGCTGTAAGACGCTCGAGCCCTTCGGCATCGCCGAACTCCCCGCCGTCATCTCCGCCTGCGGCGCCCTGATCGAATACCTGCGCGAGACGCAGAAGCACGCTCTCCGCATCATCGACGGCGTGCGCCTCGTCAAAGAAGGGGAGACGATGATGCTCGACAACACCGCCATCGCCGACTTGGAGCTCGTCCGCACGCTGGGCGACGGCAAAAAGCGCGGCTCTTTGCTGTGGCTGCTGGATAAGACGCGCACGGCGATGGGCGCGCGGCTGATGCACCGCCTCGTGCTCAACCCGCTGCGCAAGAAAGAGGAGATCGAATACCGCTTAGACGGCGTCGAAGAGCTGTTTGCCGCCACGGTCATCCGCATCGGCATCGCGGATACCCTGAAGGGCATCCGCGACATCGAGCGCATCGCCGGCAAGATCTCCAACAATAACCTGACCCCGCGCGACTGCGAGGGGCTGGCGCAGTCCCTTTCCCTCATCCCCAACCTCAAATTTCAGCTTTCCGGCTTTTCTTCCCGCGCCATCGCCGACATCAATGCCTCGCTGGGCGACTTTTCCGCTCTGTGCGACCTGCTGCAGCGCGCCTTTGTGGAAAATCCGCCCGTCGGCACCAAAGAAGGCGGCTTTATCCGCGCGGGATACAGCAAAGAGCTGGACGAACTGCGAGACGCGCGCGACAACGGCGCCCGCATGATCGGTGAGATGGAGGCGCGCGAGCGGGAGGGCACGGGTATCAAGAACCTGCGCATCAAGTACAACCGCGTGTTCGGCTACACCATCGAAGTCACCAATTCCTTTTTAGACAAGGTGCCGTACAACTACCAGCGCCGCCAGACGCTGGCAGGCGCGGAACGGTATGTGACGGACGAACTCAAGCAGCTGGAAGAGCGCATCCTCACCAGCTCCGAAAAGAGCCTCCGCCTCGAGGCGGAATTGTTTGAAGGCGTCAAGGCGACCCTCTCGCAGCAGCTGGGGCGGCTGAAGGCGCTCGCGGGCGCCGTTGCCATGCTCGACTGCCTCACCGCGCTCGCTTCGCTGGCGCGGGAGAGCAATTATTGCCGCCCCCGTATCCTGCCGGAAGGCGGACAGCTGCACATCAGCGAGGGGCGGCACCCCGTGGTGGAGGCGCTCTCCAAAGAGCGCTTCGTTCCCAACGATACGCAGCTGGGCGGCGACACCACGACCATGGTCATCACCGGCCCGAACATGGCCGGCAAGAGCACCTATATGCGGCAGACGGCGCTCATCGTCCTGCTGGCGCACCTGGGCAGCTTCGTGCCCGCGCGGGCGGCGGAGATCCCCGTCGTCGACCGCATCTTCACCCGCGTCGGCGCCAGCGACAACCTCATCTTGGACCAGAGCACCTTTATGGTGGAAATGACGGAAGTCGCCACCATCATCCGCGCAGCCACGCAAAACTCTCTTCTCATCTTAGACGAGGTGGGCAGGGGAACGAGCACCTTCGACGGGCTGAGCATCGCCTGGGCGGTGCTCGAATACCTCACCGAGCATATCCGCGCCAAAACGCTGTTTGCTACCCATTATCACGAGCTGACTGAGTTGGAAGGCAAGATCGGCGGGGTAAAAAATTATAAAGTCACCGTGCGCGAGACGGCGGGCGGTATCATCTTTTTGCGCAAGATCGTGCGGGGCGGCGCCAATAAGAGCTTCGGCATCGAGGTGGCGCGCCTGGCGGGCATCCCCGCCGATGTGACCTCGCGCGCCAAAGAGATCTTGAAAAAGTTGGAAAAGAACGACATCGCCCGCACCGCCGTGCGCACGCAGGCGGCGGAGCCGTCCGTCTCCGAGGCGGAACGCATCCTTTCGGAGATCGACATGAACACGCTCTCGCCCATGCAGGCCTTTTCGCTCCTTTCCGACCTCGTCGAAAAGGTCAAAAACAAGCAGGGGCAACAGGGATAGAAAGCTATGGCAAAGATCAACATTCTCGACAGCAGCATCTATAACCGCATCGCCGCGGGCGAGGTGGTAGACAGGCCGTATTCTGTGGTCAAAGAGCTGGTCGAAAACAGTTTAGACGCGCACGCGAAGAACATCACGGTTGCCATCGAACGGGGCGGCAAAGACCTCATCTGCGTCACCGACGACGGCGACGGCATCGAAAAGAGCGAACTGCGCGCAGCCTTTTTGCCGCACGCGACCAGCAAGATCGCCAAGGTGGAAGACTTAGACGATATCCGCACCCTCGGTTTTCGCGGCGAGGCGATCGCCAGCATCGCCTCCGTCTCCCGCATGCGCATCCGCTCGCGGGCGCGCGGGGCGGGCGAAGCGTTCGAGCTCTCGTGCGCGGGCGGAACGCTGGGTGAAGTTTCGCCCTGTCCTTTGGGAGAGGGAACGGAGATCAGCGTCGAAAACCTCTTCTATAACACCCCCGTGCGCGAGCGTTTTCTGCGCACGGATAAAGGGGAAGAGGCGGAGATCTCGAGCTATGTCTCCCGCTTCGTCCTCGGCAATCCGCAGGTCTCTTTCCGCTATTATATCGGCGGCAAGTTGGCGCTGCAATCGTTCGGCGGGGGAGAAGAAGAAGCGGTGGCGGCCGTCTACGGCGGTGCCGCCGTGCAGCAGTGCTACCGCATCGACGCCGTCAAGCACGGCATCCGCCTGCACGGCTACCTCGGCAAGCCATCCTTCACCAAGCCCAACCGCACCTATCAGAGCGTGTTCGTCAACGGCAGGTACGTCGTCAACAACACCATCGCCTCCGCCATCGGCAACGCCTACGGCGGGTATTTGATGAAGCGGCAATATCCCTTCTACGTCCTGTTTGTAGACGTGCCGCCCGCCGTCGTCGACGTCAACGTACACCCCAACAAGGCGGACGTCCGCTTCGAGAACAATCAGGTGATCTACGGCTGCATCTATTCGGTCGTCTCTGCCGTCTTGGACGGGAACGCCGCCGCGCTCGACTTCGTTGTCGGGGCGAAGGACGCCGCTGCGGCCGGGGATGTTTCCAAGCAGGAGGACGCGCCGAAGATGGCGGAAGTTTCGCCATCGGAGCTTGAAAACAGGAACGAAATCGCGGAAAACGCCGTTTTGCATAGTACTGTGTCTGAAACAGATCGCGAAAAGGATCTGTTCAGCTTTGCGCCGCCTTCGCAGATGCGCGGCGGCGAGCGGGTCGTGTTCCATGACAGCGGCGCCCATCCCGCAGCGCCCGCGGTTGAGAAGATGGAATTTCCCTGCCCCGAAGCCGCCGCTGCCGGTGCGGTTTACCCCAAAACTTCGCCTGCCGATGCCGGCCCTTCCGCCTCCTCGCCCGGCGAAGATATATTCGCCGAAAACAAGCGCTTCCTCGAAGAGCAGGAGCGCATGGCGCGCGAAAAGGCGAAGCAGCAAAAATTCGTGTTCGAAAACGCCGTCTATAAGGGGAGCCTGTTCAACACCTACCTCATCTACGAGGAGGGCGACAACGCCTATATCATCGACCAGCACGCCGCGCACGAGCGGCTGATCTTTGACCGGCTGAAGGCGGAGATGGAGGCGCGCAAGGTAGTCTCGCAGCCCATGCTGGTGCCGTATATCCTCACCCTCAACCGCGAAGAGGGGGCGTTTTTCGCCGAGCATCTTGCGACCATCCGCGACATCGGCTTCGACATTGAGGAATTCGGCGGCGGCAGCTTCAAAATTTCCGCCGTGCCCCTCGATCTGCAGGACATCGACCTTTCCGCCTTTTTTGCCGACGTGCTGGCGGAAGTGGGGACTCTCCGCGCCATCAAACTTTCCGAACTTCTGCGCGATAAGTTGGCGATGACCGCCTGCAAGCACGCCGTCAAGGGCGGCATGCTGCTGACGGACGCCGAACAACAGGCGCTGTTTGCCATGCTGCACGGCGATATGGGGTTGAAATGCCCGCACGGCAGGCCTGTCGCCGTCCGCATGACCAAGGCGGAGATAGAAAAATTATTCAAGAGGATCGTCTGATTTTGAAAGAGAAAATTCTGGTCGTCTGCGGCCCGACCGCCTCGGGCAAGACGGCGCTGGCGGTGCGCGCGGCGCAGCTTTTGGGCGGCGAAGTCGTCTCTGCCGACTGCATGCTCGTCTACAAGGGGCTGGATATCGGCACGGCGAAGCCGACGGCGGAAGAGATGGGCGGCGTTCCCCATCACATGATCGACGTCGTCCCGCCCACGGCGGCCTATTCGGTGGGCGACTATCAGGCGCAGGCGGACGCCGTCTGCGAGGATATCCTGCGCCGCGGCAAAGTGCCCGTCGTCTGCGGCGGCACGGGTTTTTATATCCAGTCTCTCCTGTTTTCGCGCGCGCACGGCGGCGCGGGCGCGGATGCGGCGGTGCGCGAAAAGTACGAGCGCATCGCCCGCGAAGAGGGGAACGGGGCGCTGTTTGCCCGCCTTGCCGCCGTCGACCCCGAAAGCGCCCAAAGGCTCCATCCCAACGACGTCAAGCGCGTCGTCCGCGCGCTGGAGATCTTTGAACTGACGGGCAGGCGCAAGTCGGAGCAATGCGACGGCTTTGTGCCCCGCCGCCCGTACCTCGCCGTCGCCCTCAATTATCCGCGCGAAGAGCTGTACCGCCGCATCAATTTGCGCGTCGAAAAGATGCTGGAAGCGGGGCTGGTGCGCGAAGTGGAAGGGCTTTTGGCGGCGGGCGTGAGTGAAAACAGTCAAAGCATGCAGGGCATCGGCTATAAAGAGGTGCTCGAATACCTGAAAGGCAACTGTTCGCATAGTACTATGCGTGACATAATTCAGCAAAACACCCGCCGCTATGCCAAGCGGCAGATCACATTTTTCAAAAAACTGCCCGGCATCGTCTGGCTGGATCCTTCCGAGCCCGACCTCGCCGCGCGCGTTACGGAGTTATACGATGCAGAATAAAATTTGTCAGCTCATCGAAGAGAGCGAGCGCTCGCTCGCCCCGCAGTTCCATCGCCTGGAACAGATCGCCTATCATAATCAGAAAAAGGTATTGCAGGCGTTCCAGAACAACCGCATCGCCCTGCGCCACTTCGCGCCCACCAGCGGCTACGGCTACGGCGACGAGGGCAGGGATACCCTCGGTGCCCTGTTTGCCGACATCTTCGGCGCGGAGGCCGGCATCGTTTCGCCCAACATCCTCTCGGGCACGCACGCCCTCACCGTGGGGCTGTTCGGCCTCTTGTGTACGGGCGACACTCTCTTTTCCATCGCCGGTGACCCGTACGACACCCTGCACGAGGTGATCGCCGGCAAGGGCATCGGCTCGCTGGCAGACTACGGCATCGCCTTCAAAAAGTGCGATCTCAGGCAAGGGGAGTTCGACTATGACGGCATCCGCGCGGGGCTTTCGGACCCTTCCGTCAAGGTCGTGTTCATCCAGCGTTCGCGCGGCTATGAATGGCGAGACGCGCTCAGCCAAAAACAGATCGCCGCCGCCTGCGCCTTCGTGCGTGAGTGCGGATTTGCGGGCTGCATCTTCGTCGATAACTGCTACGGCGAATTTGTCGAAGAGACGGAGCCGACGCAAAACGGCGCCGACGTCGCCGTCGGGTCTCTGATCAAAAATCCCGGCGGCGGCATCGCCCCCACGGGCGGGTACATCGTCGGCAAGCGCGCCTTCGTCGAGCGCATCGCCTGCCGCCTGACCGCGCCTTCCATCGGGGCGGAAGTCGGCTCGTACATGTACGGCTACCAGTCCTTCTACCAGGGCGTGTTTTTGGCGCCGCACGTCGTCTGCCAGGCGCTGAAAGGGGGGCTGCTCATCGGCGCCTGCCTCGAAAAGCTGGGCTTTGAGACCTCGCCCGCCGTCACGCAGCCGCCGTACGACATCACGCGCGCCATCCGCTTCCGCACCCGCGAAGAGCTCATCGCCTTTATCCAGGCGGTGCAGGAGGCGTCGCCCGTAGACAGCTTCGTGCAGCTGGAGCCGTGGGATATGCCGGGGTACGAGTCGGAAGTCATCATGGCGGCGGGCTGCTTCGTGCAGGGCGCTTCCATCGAACTCTCCGCCGACGCGCCCGTCCGCGAGCCGTACATCGCCTATTTCCAGGGCGGGCTCACCTACGAGCACTGCCGCTACGCCTTGGAAAAGATCCTCGAAAAGATCGTGCGGGAATAGCGCCTTTGGCCGCACGCCGGCGTTTATAAAAGTTTATAAGAAAGAAAACAGTGCCCTGCTTTATACAAGACATTGATAGAATTCTTGACAATACTTTTATATGAGCTATAATATAAAAAATAGTTTGTCTCAAAAATAAGTTAAAGGAATTTGTACTTCATGAAAAAAATATTAAATCTTTTTTTATTTTTTGTAATTATAGCCATGGTAGCTTCTTGTTTTATCGCCTGTTCTCATACATCGAATAATGAAATTTCTATTAAATACTTAGATAATAAATTGTATGCTCGATTTGATTCAAGTGTTCCCGGTAGCGGTTTAAGCTATAATTCAAGTTATATGCCTTATGATGGAGTAATTTCGTTTGAAGAATATGAAAAAGGTTCCGAACCTTGTATTTCAAGGTCAAATTGTTATGTAAGGTTTATGTTAACATTTAATAATACACCGAAGGGATATAAAGCCATCGATGTTTATCATTTAAATTATATAACACTAGATTCAACTACAAATTCTTTAAACTATATGTCAACTCGCGAAGGGACTAATTTTAAAGAAATAGAAATTCTTATCAATTTACAGCATATGACGGTGGCGGAAACAGAACACACAATAAAATCTTTAACTTATACTGTTTTTGATTCGATTAAAGGAGAAGATGTGCAAAAAACATTTGATTTAAATTATAGCTTTACAACTGATCCTATCCCTAACTTTTTTAATCGATTCAGCGATGAAAGTAAATTTGATGCAGTTGCTACTGAATGTTCAAAGAATAAGCTTATTTTTTCGATTAACTCTAATTTAAATTTTGATAAAATTATATACCAAGTAGATAAACAAGGGAAAGGACAGTATTTGATGCATTATGTAGCATTAGTTAAAGAAAGTACAATGGATAAAGCAGAATTTTATGTATATGAGACTAATGTGAATGAATATTTTTGGTATACTGAATTTACAATTGTCGGGTATCAAAAAGATGGAATAAACTATTATACTTATCCTATGAGTTTTTCTATGGACAATCGTTCGTTTTAGTTTAATCTTCCTTAGCTGATTTGGAATAATCCGAACCTCTTCGTGGTTAGGAAGACGTTCGGATTATTTTTTACGATTGAAAACTTCAAAACTTTCTCGAAATGAATAAATATCCGCCAGCGGAAAGAAAGAGGGGCGGCGCGCTGCCTGCCATGCAGGATGCGCGATTTTTATATTGGGGAAGGGGAATAGCGGCGCGCGGCTTTCCATGTTGTCTAATACGCGGGGCGAGGGATGGGCGCATTTCATGACCGAAAACTGCGCATATGCGGCGCCGAAAACGCCGTTTGTGCGTATTAAAAAAACATTTTTCGTAAAGTTTTCACAAATCCTTGCCTTATGTGTTTCGGAGTGGTATAATAATACGGAATGTGCGGCCGGGGCCGATCGCTTGGGGCGCACGGCAAGAATTACTAGAGAGGTTGTTTACCAATGAAGCTTATCTATGGCGTGAAAGACAGGCCCAAAGCGGGGCAGCTCATCCTCTTCGCTTTGCAGCAGCTGCTGGCGATCTTGGCGGCGACCATCGCCGTGCCGATGATCGTCGGCAACGGCATGTCCATTTCGGCGGCGCTGTTCGGCGCAGGCGCGGGCACCATCGTGTACCTGCTGTTCACAAAGTTCAAAAGCCCCGTATTTTTGGGCAGTTCCTTCGCCTTCATCGGCTCGATGACGGCGGCATTCGCGGGCGGCGTATCGGCGGCGCTGGGCTATCTCGGCCTCATCATCGGCGCGATCTTTGCGGGGCTGGTGTATGTGGTCATCGCCATCGTCATCAAGCTGGTCGGCGTCAAGTGGATCGATAAGGTGATGCCCGCAACGGTCATCGGGCCGACGGTCGCCATCATCGGCCTTTCGCTCTCCACCAACGCCATCGCTGACCTGATGTCGGGCGAGGTACTGAACGCTGCGGGCGAGATGGCCTGCTCCCCGTATCTGGCGCTGCTGTGCGGGCTGGTCGCCCTGGGCGTGACCATCGCCTGCTCGGTACACGGCAAAAAGATGCTGCGCATGATCCCATTCATCATCGGCATTCTCGCGGGCTACGCCGTGGCGGCGGTCTTTACCGTCATCGGCATCGCCTGCGACGTCGATGCCCTCAAGATCATCGACTTTTCTCTCTTTTCCAATATCGAATGGTTCCCGCATTTCACCTTTTTAGAGATCTTTGAAGGTTCTCTTACCCCCGCCGAGGGCGGCAGCATCGGGCAGTACATCGGCACCATCGCCGTGGCGTATATCCCCGTCGCCTTCGTCGTGTTCGCGGAGCACCTTGCCGACCACAAGAACATCTCTTCCATCATCGAAACGGACCTCTTGACCGATCCCGGCCTTTCCAGGACGCTCCTCGGCGACGGCGTCGGCTCGATGGTGGGCGCCTTCTTCGGCGGCTGCCCCAATACGACCTACGGCGAGTCGGTCGGCTGCGTGGCCATCTCCGGCAACGCCTCCGTCTCTACCACGCTCCTGACGGCGCTCTTTGCCATCGCCTTCTCCTTTATCGGCGTGTTCACCACCTTTTTGGCGACCATCCCCGGCTGCGTGATGGGCGGCGTGTGCATCTCGCTGTACGGTTTCATCGCCGTCAGCGGCCTGAAGATGGTGCAGCAGGTCGATCTGAACGAAAACGCCAACCTGTTCACCGTCTCCGTCATCCTCATTGCGGGCGTCGGCGGGCTGACCCTCAACTTCGGCGGCATCACCGTCACCTCCATCGCCTGCGCGCTCATCCTCGGCATCCTTACCAACCTTCTGGTCAACATCGGCAAAAAGCGCCGCTTGCAGAAGGAAGCGGAAGGGCAGGGCGCGGCTTTGGAGCAGTCCGCCGCGGCAGAAGAACAGGATACGGCGGCAGAAGGGCAGAGCGCCGCTGCCGATGCGGCCGTGCAGGCAGGGCAGAAAGGCGAGGGGGAGGAAAAATAATGCAGGCATATAACAACGTATTCATCTTCGATCATCCCCTCATCAAGCATAAGATCTCCATCCTCCGCGACAAGAATACGGGCATGAAGGAATTCCGCGAGCTGGTGGAAGAGATCACGCAGGTCATGACCTACGTCACCATGCAGGATATCGAGCTCGTCCCCGTCGAGGTGGAAACGCCGCTGGAAAAGACGGTGCAGTACCGCATCCCCGAAGAGAGCGTCGCCATCGTCCCCATCCTGCGGGCGGGGCTCGGCATGGTCAACGGCGTGCACAAGGTATTTCCCACCGCGCGCGTGGGCCACATCGGCATGTACCGCGACGAAGAGACGCTGCAGCCGCAGGAGTATTACTGCAAGCTGCCCGCCGGCATCGAAAACAAGACGGTCATCCTCGTCGATCCCATGCTCGCTACGGGCGGTTCCGCCTGCGACGCGCTGGCGGCGTTGAAAAAGCGCGGCTGTAAAAATATCCGCATGATGTCCATCATCGCCGCGCCCGAAGGCATCGAAAAGGTGGCGCGCGAACACCCCGACGTGCGCGTGTACGTCTCCACCCTCGATCGCGGCCTCAACGAGAACGGTTATATTTTGCCCGGCCTCGGCGACGCGGGCGACAGGCTGTTCGGCACCAAATAAGCCAAACAAAACCAATGATTGCGGCGGCTGCCCCTTGTGGGCGGCCGCTTTTGCCTGTATAAACGAAGCCCCCGCGACTATCGCGGGGGCTATAAGAGGCTAAAGCCGAACCGGGCATTTTATGTATCATATTCTTGAAAACGGCGCATGGATAATTTGCAACTTATTGTAGACATGATAGCATAAATCGCCATTCCTATGATCAAAGCGGCCGCTTTTGCTCCCGTGTTTACAGAATTCAGCCCGTTCAGCGTGATGGAATATAACGGCGTTACCCAGCGTAAAACGATAAAGACGCCGATCAGCAAGAATACGACGATCGCACCTATTACGAACGGAACCCCGATCTTATCCGGGGATTTGAAGTAACGAGGGAAAAAGATCAAGTTGAACACGCCGAGCAGTATTGCACCATTGCCGACCAAAGCAAGATTCGCCGAGATCCCCGCTTGATTGACATACTGTTCCGCAGGTAAAACAGCGCCTTTAACTGCGCCGATAATTCCCACAAGCAATAAAATTATACACTGCAATCCAATCGTTACGAGTATTTTTGCAAGAGGAATATGCTCCTTTTTTACGGGCAGTGCGCAGGAAAACGCAATATCACCGTTTTCCCTTGTCATCATACAGCAGAAAAATACCGAAAGGCAAGAGAAAAAGAAAATGACTTCATACGGATAATTCGGCACGAATACAAGGGCGGCAAAGGAGAGAAAGATAAAAGCCGTAGGGTGCATACAAAGTTCTAATTCTTTTTTAATCAGTTTAACCATGCCTTTTCTCCTCGTTCGCCTTTTCCAGGTGCACTATGATATTGTCGATCGTTGCGTCTGCAAGACTGACCCCGTTCAATTTTTGCGTATCACTCGGAAGCAGTCCTTCGTATCCGTCTTTTACCGACTTGACGCCGATGGCATTTGCCGCCGTTGCGTCTGCAAGAGAAGAAAAATGCGCCGACTTATATTGATCAAGCAATTCTTTCAGTGGACACGCCACAAGAATCTTGCCCTGTGATATATAAACTATATCGTCGGCAATGCGCATCAGGTCGGACGTGATATGCGTGGAAAAGAGTACGGATACGCCTTCTTCACGCACAAGCTGCAAAACAATGTCGCAAAACTCTTCGCGCGAAAGCGGATCAAGCCCGCTCGTCGGTTCGTCCATGATGAGTAGCTTTGCTCCGTGCGAAAGGGCGAGGGCAAGCGCAAACTTTACCTTCATGCCCTCGGAAAGTTCCTTTACTTTTTTTCGTTCGGACAATCCGAATTGCGCAAGAAGTTTTTCATATTTGCCCCGATCCCACGCCGGGTAAAAAGGGGCATATGCTTTGCGGATAGCGGCGAGCGTGTTCATGGGATAATAGCGAAAGCCGCCGCCCACATAGCCGATCATCTGTTTGACCGCCATTTCGTCTTTCATAATATCTCTGCCAAAGACGACGACATCGCCTTCTGCCGCAATGAGCCGTAAGATACCTTTGATAGTGGTGCTTTTTCCTGCGCCGTTTCTTCCGATGAGTCCGGAAATATGCCCCTGCGGTACGCAAAAACTGACATTATCGAGGGTAAAGTCAGGATAGACTTTCGTCAGTCCTTTTACTTCAAGCGCATTCATTTTTGCTCTTCATCTCCGTTTTTAGCGTGATTGACGGCATTCCAAAACGATTCCACATAGGAAAACGGCTGCAAGGCAATACCCTGTCCTTTGTCCGCCATCAAGACCAACGAATCGCCCGGTTCCAGCGAAAACATATCCCGCACCTCCTTAGGGATGACGATTTGCCCTTTAGGGCCGATCTTTACCGTAGCCAGAAACTTACCTTCGGGGAAATTTTCCATCGTTTGCTCCTTGAAGTATTATTTGTGTTACTTTTCTTACTTATTATACATCGTTGCACAAAGGGTGTCAAATAAAAGCCGCCCGTTTTTTCTTTTTTGAAGAAATGTTTTGCTTGTCCGGTGCGAGTAGAGCAGTCCGATCCCGCCGCGCACCGCATGGCCCGCTTTTTGGCGTGCACCGCATGGCCCGTTTTTCGGTGCGCAGAGCTGCCGATTTTTTTGTTTGTATCGCATTGCCCAATTTTTGGCGCGCATAGCGCGGGTGTTCCCGCCGCACAATACGAGTACGGGGGAATATATCATGTCCGAATTACGTCACAGGCAAGAAAAACGTCTCAAAAAGAGCCCGGCGCTGTATATCGTCATGCTGGCGGTATGGGCGGTGCTTTGCGTCGCGCTCTGGTATTACTTTTCGCGCGGGTTCGTGTCGCCGCCCTTTGAAGAGGGCGTATCGCCGAATCTCGCGCTGCGCATCGCGGCGGTGGTGCTGTTGGTGCTCAACGCCGTATTTATCTCTTATTTTTGGCTGAACGGCGTCAAAGACTTTCTATACGTCATCTGGTTCACGCTGGCGCGGCGCAGGTTGGAGCGCGGCTACCGCCGCGTGCTGGCGGCGGACGTCTCCGAGGCGGACGACCTCGTGCTCATGCTGTACTGCACCTGCAACGACTTCGACGGCGACAGCCTCGAGCGCTGCATGCGCCAGTCTTACCGCAACTGCAGCACCGTCATCTTAGACGACTCCACGCAGGAAGAATATAAGGCGGCGGTGGACGCGTTTGCCGCCCGCCACCATCTCCGCGTGGTGCGCCGTGCCGACAGGAAGGGGTTCAAGGCGGGCAATATCAACAACTTCCTCCTCTCCGACGAGGTGAAGGCGAGCGGCTACCGCTACGCGGTCATCCTCGATTCCGACGAGGTGATCCCGCCCGATTTCATCCGCGAATGCCTGCGCTATTTTGCCGCCTACGACAACGTCGGCATCGTGCAGGCCAACCACATCGCCACCCGCAACCGCAACTTCTTCATGAAGCTGTTCCACATCGGCGTCAATTCTCATTGGCCGACCTATCAGATGATGAAGCACCGCTACGGCTTTTCTTCCATGCTCGGCCACGGCGCCATGATCCGCCGCGACTGCTACGAGGCGGCGGGCGGATTCCCGCACCTGGTGGCGGAGGACTTGTGTTTGAGCATCGAGATGCGAAACCTCGGCTATACCGTCGCCTTTGCGCCCAATATCATCTGTGAAGAGGAATATCCCGTCGACTATATCGCCTTCAAAAAGCGACATTCCAAGTGGACGCAGGGCAATCTGGAATTCATCAAAAAATACACGGGCAAGATCGCCCGTGCGGATATGCGCTGGTTTGAAAAGCTGGATATCGTCCTGTTCACCTATAACCTGCCGCTGACGGCGATCTTCGCCTTATATATCCTCCTGAATATCGTGCTGCTGCCCGTCATGGGGGTAGAGATCGGGCGGGTGTATCCGTTGTGGATGCTGGTGCCGACCATCGTCTTCTTCTTTTCGCCCATGCTCAACGACGTGTTCACATGGTTGCTTCGCATCAACATCTTCCGCTTCCTGTTCTACCAGCTGTGCGTCATCGTGCTGTACGGCTCGATGTTCTTCACCTCGCTGGTCAGCGCCCTCTTGGGCATGCTGGGCAAAAAGGCGAAGTTCATCGTCACGCCCAAAAGTTCTCACCGCATGACCTTCGTGCACGCCCTGCGCGTGCAGTGGAAAGAATTGGCGTTTTCTACCGCCTTCATCGCCGTGTCGCTCATCTTCATCCGCAGCTTTTGGCCGGTGTTTTTGATCGCCATGACGGGGTATCTCTCCTTCTTCCTGCTCTTTTTCGCCAACTACCGCTACGCGCCCGGCGAGGCGGACGATATCGACCGCGAAACGGCGGCTATCACTCTCGACCAAAACGGCTTGCTCGGCCGCAGGCGGCTGAAAAAGACGGCGCTGCCCGCAAACTGACGGCGCAAGGGGCGGCACGCTTGGCGGCCGATGCGGAGACAAGAGGGGCTCAGAACACGTTTTCAAAGGAGATGGCGTACGTCTTGGGCAGCTGCCGCGCGAGGGTGATGAGCACCTGCAATTTGGAGCGCGCGGCGGGGTAATCTTTCTCTTCGATGAGAGATACGGCCTCGCTCAGCCAGTAGTCGATGCCGAGGATGTCGCCGTGGGGGATCATCGCGTGCAGCTTTGTCTTTTCGTCTTCCCACAGCGCCTCGACGCTCTCGGCGTCGGCGCGGGTGGCGCTGCCTTCTTTCGCCTTGCTGTCCAGCTGCACGAGCGCAGACTCAAAGCGCTCGAATTTGGCGCCGATATACAAGTGCTCGAACAGGGCGGCGCCCGCCAGCAGGGCGAAGCTGACGGCGAGGGATGCGATCGTCTTTACCATGCGCAGCCCTCCGGCAGCGAGACGCGGAAGGTCTCGAACTTTTTGCCCCGCCGCTGCAGGTACACCTTGCCGCTTCCGTCCAAGGTCAGCACGAACACCTGCCGCACGCTCTTGATGCCGCGCCTGCGGAATATCTCCTCAAAAAAGGCGCGGCTCGTCTTTGTCAGGGAAAGGTTCTTTTCGTCGAACTTCCCGTCGTCTACGATCAACAGCGGCAGCGCCGCTCTCTCGACCTTCGGCCTTTGCGCATACGGCAGGGCGGTGAACTGCCCGTTCGCCTCGTACAGGGCGTAGGCGACCTCGTCCAGCGAAAAGTACCCCGCCCCGCGCAGCGATTCGATGAGGTCGGAAAGGTCGAGGTGGTTTCTCTTCAGCTGCGATATGTCTAAGCCGTCCCTGTTGATGACGACGGAAGGCTTCCCGTCGATCATGGTGCGGAAGGGCTTGCAGCGCAGCTCGATGAGCAGCATCAGCTGGTGCAGGAAAAAGATGGTCAGGATGGAGGCGATGCCGTACAGCAGGGGGATAGAGGTGTCTGCCATGGGGATGCAGGCGAGCTCTGCGATCAGGAGGGTGATGACCAGCTCGAAGGGCTGCATTTCCCCGATCTGCCGCTTGCCCATCAGCCGCATCACCGCCAAAAGGGCGACAAATACGATCGCCGTGCGGATAAAGATAAGTCCCATGCGCTTAGTATGGGGCAGGCGAGGTAATTTATGCCGGAAAGGGAAGGATTTGTTTGCTTCCGCCCTGCAAACGCTTGCCAAATGCCGAAAAAAGGGGTATACTGTCTGCATAACAACTGCAGAGTAGCCTTCGGCGCGTCAAGTGTTGCGAAACGGGACGTTGTTCGCAAACGAAAGGAATTAAGTTCCTGCGGTGCCGTGGCGCGTCCGTTGCAAGGATAGCCGCACCTTCGTGCGCACTGTTTTTTCTGCGGACCTCTCAAAATTTCGGGAGGTTTTTTTCTATGTTTTCCAAAACGTTCCGCGCCTTTTCCGCGGGCAAACAGATCGCCTGGCTGGCCGTGTTCGTCGCCCTCAGCGTGGCGGCAAATTCCTATATCGGCATCGAACTTTCGGCGACCAACAAGATCACCTTTACCTACGCCGTCTGTTTTTTTGCCGGTTGGCTGATGGGGCCGGTGCCCGGCTTTCTCGTCGGCATGCTGGGCGACGCCATCGGCTTTCTCATCAAGCCCGTCGATATCTACTGGCTGTACGGGCTGACGCTCGGCCTGTACGGCGCCATCACCGGCTGGGTCATGAACGCCATCCGCGCAGATGGCAAGGGCTGGCTGTACGGCAAGGCGGCCATCGCCCTGGCGGCGGGGTTCGTGTGCATCACCTGTCTTCTCAATTCGCTGGTGATGTACCTGTACCTGTATCTGTTCGTGTGGGGCGGCGTGTTCCAGAAGTCCTTCATCGTCTACCTGTTGGGCAGGCTTTCGCTGCAGTCTGTCGTGTATCTGGCGAACGTCGTCCTCTGCGTCGCCATCCTTCCCTTCGCGGCAAAGTGGAAGGCGGTGCGGCGGTAAGTTCTTTCTCTTTGTGTTTGGAAGAAGATAAGGCGTCGCCGGGCGCGGCTCGGGCCCAAAGTCACCTTTTCAGCAGCACCAGTACCCATTGCGGCCGCACGGTGCCTGCCGCCATCAGGAACAGCCCCTGCGCCGCCATGACGGCGCAGCCGCAGAGGATGGCTGCGGGCAGGGCGGGAAGAAAGGCGAGCAGGGTGCCGTGCAAAAGCGTTCCGAATACGATGGCGGGCAGGATGCTCGCCGCCGAGATCAGGGTGTGCTTGCAAAAGCGCACCTTTTCCATGCTCTTTTTGGCGATGAGCCGCAGGTTCAAAAAGGTGGTGATGACCGCGCTCGCCGCTGCTCCTATCATCAGCGCGTACACGCCCGCAAACTGCGGCAGCAGCAAAACGCACAGCAGCGTCGCCGCCGCCCCCGCAAAAAAGTACAGGCAGGTCTGCTTTTCGCAGCCGAGCGAGTTGAGCACGCTGCAGGTGATCATATGCAGGCTGGTGGGCAGCAGCATGAAGCAGCAGTTGCGGATGATCTCGCCCCCGTGCGCGTTTGAAAACAGCAAAATGCCGATGTCTTCCCCCAACACGAACAGGGGCGGTATCAGCATGCAGGCGATGAGGGCGGTGATCTTGAGCGCCTTTTCGATGTTCGCCCGCAGGCGGCTGTGGTTGCCGCGGAAAAAGTTTTCCGCAAGTTCTGGCACCATCACCAGAGCGAGCGAGCCGATCAAGGTGGCGGGGATGGAGAGCACGGGCATGCTCATGCCCATCGCCACGCCGATCTCGCTCATCGCCTCGCTTTCGGAAAGCCCCGCCGCCATCAGCCTCGCGGGCAGCAGCAGCGAGATGGCGGAATTCATCAGCGAGTTCGAAGTGCGCATGCCCGTGATGGGCAGGGCGGATGCGAGCAGCGGCTTTAACTGCCCGCGCGGGCTTTTCAGCCTTCCTCCCTTGCAGAAATAATAGAGGACGGACAGCGTAAAGGAGACGAGGTAAGAGAGGACGACGGCAAACGCCACCCGCTTGGCGCCGTCGAATACGTCCGTCATGCGCGTCACCAGCAGCACGCCCGCGCCGATCATGCACAGCTCTTCGGCAAGGTCGATGACGCAGTAGGGAATAAACTGCTTATTGCCCCACATCGCCCCGCGCAGCACCGAATAGACCGAGTTGAAGGTAAGGCTCGGCAGCAGCACTAAGAGCACCGCCATGCAGCGCTCGTCCGAGAACAAGAACCCGAAGGCGCCGCGCCCCAGCCACAGCAGCAAAAACACGGGCACGGAAAAAAAGAGCGCGGACAACAGCGCCGCCGTCAGTACCGACTGCTGCGCGCCCCTGTCCTGTTCCGCCCTGTATTTGGTGATGAGGCGCGAAACGGTGAGGGGAAGCCCGGAAGCCGCCACGGTCGCCAGCACCGCGAATACCGACAGCGCCACCTGGTACATGCCCATCCCTTCCGAGCCGAGGGTGCGCGAGAGGATGATGCGGTATAAAAAGCCGAAAAATTTTTCGGCGACGGAAAAGGCGGTGACGTATGCCGCCGTCCGGTAGATATTTTCACTCTTCAAACTTTCACCTCGCCGCGGGCGCATGCCCGCGCCTTTTTTATGTATATCGCCCGTCCGCTTCGATTATGCCGCGGACGGGTGAACATGGCCTTAACGTCGGCTTTGCCGCGGGCAGTCAATCATGGCCGCATCGTCTGCCTTGTGCCGCCCGTCCCGATCATGCCGCGGACGGGTGAACATGGCCGCATCGTCGGTCTTACGCCGCCCGCTCCGATCATGCCGCGGGCATCGGCGCATATTTGCAGGCGAAGCGCATACAGTAAAGTATCACAAAAAAACGAGGCGGCGGATGGAACAGGCGGTGCCCCGCGCGGCGGGGCTGTATGAGGTGAAGGAAGGCGACACGGTGCAGTCCGTTTCGGCGGCATGCCGCGTGCCTGCGGCGGCGCTCATCGCCGCAAACGGGCTGACGGAATTTCCGCCGCCGGGCAGCATTCTCGTCATCCCCGCGGCGGAAGGGGAGACGTATATCGTGCGCGCGGGCGATACCCTTTTCTCCCTCTGTCAAAAATTCGCCATGGCGGAAGCGGAGTTCGTCCGCCTCAACGGGCCGCTCGTCTATCCCACGCAGCGGGTATGGGTGCGGCGTCCGCCGCGGAAGAATATGCCTGCGCCGTCCGGTACGGGAGAATGACCTTGCGCCGCAGGAGAGGCTGCGCCGCAGGCGGGGCTTCTTCTGCGGTAACTTCGGGACGGCGGCTTCCCGCACCGCGCCGGGCCTTCTTCTGCGGTAACTTCGGGGCGGCGGCTTTCATATAATAAAATAAGGAAGCGCGCCGCTTCATGCGTCTGCCTGCGCTCTCCCGTATTTTGAACGTTCGGAGGTCAATATGTCCTTTTATTCCAATTTCCAGACGGATAAATGCCCCGGGCCGATCAGCGGCAACCCCGTCAGCGGCCTGTGCGAAAAGGTGTGCCTGCAGGCGCAGCGGGTGTTCGATGCCTGCATCCGCCAGGGCCAGCGCGACGGCGTCGTCCTCACCATTTCGGACCCCGTCCCCGCAAATCCTACATATCCGCTCACCTTTGTCAGCGCCAAAAGCGCCTCGTCCAAGGGGAATGTGGCCGCCTTTCAGGTAGACCGCCTACCCGACCGCGCCAACTGCGCCCGCGTCCAGGCGACGGTCGATATCCCCATCGAGGTCATTTATACCGACGCCAACGGCGTCGAGGGTAAGGCGAGCGCGTCCGTCACCGTCCAGCAAGACGTCATCCTCTTCGTGCCGCAGCCCTCCATCATGCCGTACGAAGTGCAGTGCGTGGTCAGCGCCGTCTCGCCCGAGGGCTCGTTCAACGCCCAAAACAACACCTTCGTCGTCGATCTGTGCATCACGGTCATCTTGAAGATCGTCATCAACGTCGACCTGCTCGTCCCCTCGTACGGGTACTGCGTCATCCCGCCCGCGCAGGAGTACACGCAGGAGGTGTGCGCCGGGTTTTTCGAACTGCCGCTCTATCCGCAGGGCAACGCCGGCTGCGGCGGCAGCGGCGGGAATTGCTGCGGCAAGTGAGCGTCTGCAAGCCTGAAAAGCCGGTATGTCCGCATATCGGCTTTTTTCTTTTTGGGGGGAATATATGGAAAGGAAGGAAAAAGAGCGCCGCTGCGCCGTGTGCGGCAGGCGCATCCGGGAGGGCGCGCTGTGCGAGTGCTGTAAAGAAAGTCTGGCGCTGTGCGACGTAGAGGAGTATGCCGCGCGCAAAATGGCGGCTAAATTTTGCCGGGGCGGCGGGCAAACGCTTTCAAAAGGCGGCAAAATATGATAAAATAGAGAACAGAGATTCAGGAACAGGTGGCGCATGAACATTTTTGCCGTAAGCGATCTGCACCTGCCCGGCGGGAAGAACAAGCCGATGGACGTATTCGGAGGCAACTGGGCGGGGCACTTGCAAAAGATCAGACAAGATTGGAAGGAGAAAGTGGGGGCGGAAGACGCCGTCCTCATCGCCGGCGACATCAGCTGGGCGATGACCTTGCAGGAGGCGCTCCCCGATCTCGCCGCCCTGCAGGACCTTCCCGGCAAAAAGATATTCATCCGCGGCAACCACGACTACTGGTGGTCGGGCATCACGGCGCTGCGGGCGGCGGCGCCGGACGAGAGCTATATCTTTTTGCAGAACGACTGCGTGCGGCTGGAGGGTCTGGTCGTCTGCGGTTCGCGCGGCTGGGCGTGCCCCGGCAGCGCCGACTTTGCCGCCGACGACGAAAAGATCTACCGCCGCGAAGCGGAGCGCTTCCGCCTCGCCTTCGCCTGTGCCAAAAAGCTGCGGCAGGAAGGGGACAAACTGCTGTGCATGATCCATTACCCGCCCTTCAACGCCAAGCGCGAGAGTTCGCTGTTTACCGAGCTGTTTGCCGAAAACGCCGTCGATGCGGTGGTGTACGGGCACCTGCACCAGTTTGCGGGCGCCTATCCGCCCGTCTGCGAGCGCGAGGGCATCCGCTACTACCTCACCTCGTGCGATTTGGCGGGGTTCCGCCTCGTTCCCATCCCCGTCTTATAAGTTTTTCGGAACGGAAAAACTTTCACGCCGCGTCGAGGCGGGGCGCCCGTTATTTTTTGCGGCGGGTAGAAAAAGTGCCGCAAGCGCTTTACATCGCGCCCGCAGTGTGGTACAATAGTAAAAACGCGCGGGGAACGTTCCCGCGGCCAAATAAACGCGACTTTAATTGTGCGGTACGGAGATACCGAAAAGTCGGATGCGATCCGGGCGGCAGCCATGCCGCCGTGCAGCCATACTGTCTTTCTGTCCCCGTACGCGCGTACGGGGCTTTTTTTGGTGGAAAAGGAGCAGCAATGGCAGAACGCATTTTAATGGACGGCGCTTCGGTGGCGCGCACGCTCACCCGCCTCTCGCATGAGGTGGTGGAAAGGTGCAAGGGCACGGAAGACGTCTGCATCGTCGGCATCCGCCGCCGCGGCGAGATCGTGGCGCGGCGCATGCGGGCGCTCATCCAAAAGTTTACGGGGGCAGACCTGCCCTGCGCCGGTATCGACATCGGCATGTACCGCGATGACCTCGTCAGCGGCTTTTTCGTGCCGGAGGCGACCGTCAATTCGCTCGGCTTTTCCGTAGACGGCAAGCGGGTGGTGTTGTGTGACGACGTGCTGCACACGGGCAGGACGGTGCGCGCCGCGATCGAGGCGCTGTTCGACCTCGGCAGGCCCGCCGAAGTGCTCCTCCTCGTGCTCGTCGACCGCGGCGGCAGAGAGATGCCCGTCAGCCCCGATTTTGTCGGCAAAAACATTCCTGCGGCGCGCAGCGAAAACATCGACGTGCGCCTTGCGGAGATCGAAGGGGAAGATTCGATCGGTATCGCCCGCGTCGGGGCGGAATAAACAAAGGAAGGACTGTATGTTAAAAAAAGATCTGCTCGGCTTGTACGACACGTCTGCGGAGGATATCCTCACCATCCTCGATACCGCCGTCGGCATGAAAAAACTGCTGACGCAAAACCTCAAAAAACTCCCGCACCTGCAGGGGCGCACGGTGACGACGCTGTTTTATGAAAACAGCACCCGCACCCGCTGCTCTTTCGAGCTGGCGGCAAAATATCTGGGCGCGGGCACTGTCAACGTCTCCGCCTCCTCCAGTTCTGTGCAGAAGGGCGAAACGCTCATCGATACGGGCTACACCCTCGACGCGATGAAAAACGACGTTATCGTCATCCGCCACCCGATGGGCGGCGCGCCGCACCTGCTGGCAAAGCATGTGCGCGCCTCCGTCGTCAACGGCGGCGACGGCATGAACGAGCATCCCACCCAGGCCCTTCTCGACTTTTACACCATGCGCGAAAAGTTCGGCGATTTCCGCGGCCTCAAGGTCGCCATCCTCGGCGACATCAAGCATTCGCGCGTGGCAAAGAGCAATCTCTTCGGGCTCACCAAACTGGGCGCCGAGGTGACGATGTACGCCCCCGCCACCCTGATGCCGCAGGGCATCGAAAAGATGGGCGCGAAGATCGCAAGCTCGCGCGAAGAGGCGCTGGCGGGCGCCAACGTGGTCATGGGCCTGCGCATCCAGCTGGAACGCATGCACGGCGGGCTGTTCCCGTCGCTGTCCGAATACAGCAAGTACTACGGCGTTTCCGAAGACCTGCTGCACTATGCCGACAAAGACTGCATCGTCATGCACCCGGGCCCGGTCAACCGCGGGGTCGAATTCACCTCTGGAGTCATCGACGCGGAGAACAGCAAGATCACCGAGCAGGTCCTCAACGGCGTCGCCGTGCGCATGGCGCTGTTGTTCCTGCTGGTCAAAAACAGACAGGGAGGCGAAAAGAATGAATAAGTACCTGATCAAAGGAGGTACGGCCGTGTTTGCTGACCGCTGCGAGGTCTGCGATATTTTGACGGAAGGGGGCAAGATCGTCCGCATCGCCCCCGAGATCGAAGACGCGGAGGCGGAAACGATCGACGCCGCGGGGCTGCATGTGTTCCCCGGCCTGATCGACATGCACGTTCACCTGCGCGAGCCGGGTTTTGAGTATAAAGAAGACATCGCCAGCGGCAGCGCGGCGGCGGTGCGCGGCGGGTTCACGCAGATCTGCTGCATGCCCAATACCTCTCCCGTCTGCGACAACGCGGCGGTCGTCGGCTATATCGTCGCCCGCGGAAAAGAGGCGGGGATGTGCAAGGTGCATCCCATCGGCTCCATCACCGTCGGAGAAGAGGGCAAACAGCTGTCCGAAATGGGCAAGATGAAAGAGGCTGGCGCGGTCGCCGTCAGCGACGACGGCAGGCCGGTGTCGGATGCGCGCATGATGCGCCTCGGCATTGAATACGCCTCCGATTTCGGTTTGCTGTGCCTCTCGCACTGCGAAGACAAGTCGCTCGTAGACGGCGGCGTCGTCAACGAGGGGTATAACAGCACGCTGGCGGGGCTGAAGGGCATCCCCCGCGCCGCCGAAGAGATCATGCTCGCCCGCGAGATCATCCTCGCCGAAACGCTCAATAAGCGCGTGCACATCTGCCACGTCTCCACCAAGGGCGGCGTGCAGCTGCTGCGCGAGGCGAAGGCGCGCGGCGTCGCGGTCACGGCGGAGACCTGCCCGCATTACTTTTCTCTGACGGACGACGTCATCATGAGTTACGACGCCAACACCAAGGTCAACCCGCCCCTGCGCGAGGCGGAAGACGTCGCCGCCATCAAAGAGGGCCTGCGCGACGGCACGCTCGACTGCATCGTCACCGACCACGCCCCGCACCACCGCGACGAAAAGCTGGTCGAATACAACCTCGCCGCCTTCGGTATCAGCGGTATCGAAACTTCCTTCTCCCTCTCGTATACCAACCTCGTGCTGGGCGGCGTGCTCACGCTGCCGCAGCTGGCGGAAAAGATGAGCGCCGCGCCCGCCCGCATTTTGGGGCTGGAAGGGGGCGCGCTCGCGGAAGGACAGCCTGCCGACATCATGCTGGCAGACCTTTCCGAATCATACACCATTGACAGCCGCGCCTTCGTCTCCAAGGGGAAGAATATCCCCTTCGACGGGCAGACGGTCAGCGGCCGCGTCAAGTGCACGATGGTAGACGGCAGCATCAAATTTCGCGAATAAACCGCATTTTTCTGCAATACGCAGAGTACTATGCCAGACATAAAGGAGTGCTAACATGAATTATAAGCAGCAATTCATCCAATTTTTGGCGGAGTGCGGCGTGCTGAAATTCGGCACGTTCACGCTCAAAAGCGGCAGGGTGGCTCCCTATTTTCTGAATGCGGGAGAGTACAAGACGGGCGCGCAGATCCGCCGCCTGGGCGAATTTTACGCCGCCTGTATCCATGAATACGATATCCCCGTGCAGACGCTGTTCGGGCCCGCCTATAAGGGCATCCCGCTGGCGCTGTCCGCCGCCGTGGCGCTGTACGAACAGTACGGGCAAGACGTCAACTTCTGTTTTGACCGCAAAGAGGTCAAAGACCACGGTGAGGGCGGCATGTTCGTCGGCAAGCAGCTGCAAGACGGCGAGCAGGTGGTCATCGTCGAAGACGTGATGACCAGCGGCAAGGCGCTCAAAGAGGTATTGCCCAAGCTGCGCGGCGCGGCGAAGGTAGACATCACGGGCATGGTGATCACCGTCGACCGCATGGAAAAGGCGCTGGGCAGCGAACAGTCCGCCGTGCAGCAGGCCTTTGCCGAAGAGGGCGTGAAGGTATATTCCATCGTCACCATCGCCGACATCATCGAGGCGCTGGAAGAGGGCGTCATCGCCGGCAAAGAGCACGTTCCCGCCATCCGTGCCTACCTGGAACAATACGGCGCGCACTATTGAGGGGTAAACTATGATCATCGATACATTGATAGATAAGATAAAGAAATGCGACAACCCGACGGTCGTGGGGCTGGATACCTCCTTCGATTATCTTCCCGAAGGGATGCGCGCGGGCATCGACGATTTCGCCGGCGCCGCAGAGGCGGTGTTCGCCTTCAACCGCGCCCTCATCGATGCCGTCTGCGATATCGTTCCCGCCGTCAAGGTGCAGATCGCCTATTACGAGATGTACGGCGTCGAGGGGATGCACGCCTTCGATAAGACCTGCCGCTATGCGGCGTCCAGGGACCTCGTCGTGATGACGGACGCCAAGCGCAACGACATCGGCGCCACTGCCTCTTGCTACGCCAAGGCGTACCTCGGCCAAACGCAGGTCGGCGGCGAAAAATACAGCGCCTTCGATTCCGATTTCCTCACCGTCAACGGCTATCTGGGCTCGGACGGCATCAAGCCCTTTTTGGAGCAGGTGAACGGTCGCGGCAAGGGCATCTTCGTGCTGGTCAAGACCTCCAATCCCTCCAGCGGCGAGCTGCAGGACCTGCGGCTGGAAAACGGCAAAACGGTGTACGAGTACATGGGTTCTTTGGTGGAAGAGTGGGGCAAAGACAGCATCGGCAGCTACGGCTATTCCTCCGTGGGCGCCGTCGTCGGGGCGACGCACCCGGCGCAGGCGGCGATCTTGCGGCGCGAGATGCCGCACACCTTCTTCCTCATCCCCGGTTACGGCGCGCAGGGGGGCAAGGCGGACGATCTCAAGGTCTGCTTCGATGCCGATGGCCTTGGCGGCATCGTCAATTCCTCGCGCGGCATCCTCTGCGCATACCGGCAGGAAAAGTACGCCGGCATGCCCTTCGACGCCGCGGCGCGCAGGGCCTGTTTGGATATGAAGGAAGACCTGAACCGTGCCATTCGCGGCTGAAACGATCAAAAACAGCCGTAAGCGAAGTACTATGCCTGACATAAATACGGAGAAACAGCCATGAAAGAATGTAAAGTCAAGGTGCTGGAAAACGCACCGCTGGCGGCGGGGATCTACCGCATGCGCTTTTCCATCCCCGAAGGGGTGGAGGGGCTGCAGTGCGGCAAGTTCGTCAATATTTCCGTGGGCGACGGCGCGCATCTGCTGCGCAGGCCCATCGCCCTCTGCGAATACGACGAAAAGTCCGTCACCATCTGTTATCAGCTCAAAGGTGAGGGCACGCGCGCGATGAGCCGCGCGCAGGCGGGCGACGAACTGACCTGCGTCCTGCCCCTCGGCAACGGTTTTCATATCGAAGAAGGGCAGCGCCGCGTGGCGCTGATCGGCGGCGGCGTCGGCGTCTTCCCCATGGTGTCGGTGCTGCATGCCTATAAGGGCGCGCACAAAGATTTTTATTCCTATATCGGTTTCCGCAGCAAGAACGCCGTCTGCATGGAAAACGCCTTCGCCTCGCAGTCTATCCGCTCCGTCATCGTCACCGACGACGGCAGCTACGGCTATCAGGGCAACGCGGTGCAGGCGTTTTTAGACGACTATGCCAACGCTGCGCCCGACGTCATCCTCGCCTGCGGCCCGACGCCCATGCTCCGCGCCCTCAAGGCGGGGCTGGAAGAGAATAACATCGCTGTTCCTTGCTATGTATCGCTGGAAGAGCGCATGGGGTGCGGCATCGGCGCCTGCCTCGTCTGCACCTGTAAAAAATCGGACGGGAGCCGCGCCCGCGTCTGTAAAGACGGGCCCGTGTTTCCCATTGGGGAGGTAGACTTGCATGGCTGATCTGCGCGTCAATATCTGCGGCGTCGAATTCAAAAATCCCGTCATCGCCGCCAGCGGCACCTTCGGGTTCGGGCGGGAATTCGACGAGATCTATGACATCTCCTGCCTGGGCGGCGTCAGTACCAAGGGTCTGACGCTTGAACCTCGCCCCGGCAACCCCACGCCGCGCATCGCCGAAGGGCACGGCGTCATCCTCAACGCCGTCGGGCTGCAAAACCCGGGCGTGGAGGCGTTTATCCGCGACGACCTCGCCTTTTTGAAGGGGAAAGGGGTCGCCGTCATCGCCAACGTGGCGGGGAAGACGATCGAAGACTACGCCGCCATCTGCGCCCGCCTGGACGGGTCGGTGGATATGATCGAGCTGAACATCTCCTGCCCCAACGTCAGGTGTGGCGGCATGGCGTTCGGCATCCGTCCCGAAAATGTGGAGGAGGTCACGCGCGCCGCCAAGGGCGCGCTCAAGCAGACGCCGCTGATGGTCAAACTCTCCCCGAACGTGGAGAACATCGCCGTCAACGCGCTCGCCGCCCAGAGCGGCGGGGCAGACTGCATTTCCCTCATCAATACGCTGACGGGCATGGTGGTCGATATCGAGCGCCGCCGCCCGCTCATTGCCAACAATACGGGCGGCGTTTCGGGGGCGGGCATCCGCCCGATCGCGGTGCGCATGACCTACGAGGTCTGCCGCGCCGTCAGCATCCCCGTCATCGGCATGGGGGGCATCACCCGCGCCGAAGACGCGCTCGAATTCATCATCGCGGGAGCTGCGGCGGTGCAGGTCGGCACGGCGAACTTTACCGATACCCTCGCCATGCCCAAGATCATCGAAGGGCTGAACGAGTGGATGGACGCGCACGGCGTCAAGAATATCGAAGAGATCCGCGGCACCCTCGTCCTCAACGGTTAAAGGCGATCTATGCCGCGCATAGTACTTCGCAAAAGTTCAAAAATTGCTCAATACTTTGATTTTCAGGAGCGGGAATGTCAGTTCCCGTTCTTTTACTGCAAAGTTTCAAACCTGTAGCCGCGGGCTTTGTAATGGCGTATGATGCGCGGCAGACAGGCTACGGTGGCGCGGTAGTTCACGCCGTCGTGCAGAAGCAATACGATGCGCTGCCTGTCCGCCCCCGTGCGCACGGCGTTTTCAAACAACTCGTCCGCCGTCGCCTGCGGCAGTACGGAATCGTCTGCCGAGGCGTTCCAGGCGCAGACGGTCAGCCCCGCCTCGCGCACGGCGCGCCGCAGCGCTTCCGGCTTGCCGTACTCTCCGCCGGGGAAGCGGTACAGCTTTCCCTCGTATCCGGGCAGGGCGGCGCGTATCGCCCTGCGGCAGGCGGCAATATCGCGCAGCAGCGCCTGCGGCGAGGCGTATATCTCTCGATAGACGTGCGAATAGGTGTGGATGCCGACGGCGTGGCCGGCGGCGGCCGTGCGCCGCACGATGTCTTCGCGCCCGCTGATCTGCCTGCCGATCAAAAAGAAGGTGGCGCGGACGCCGAACTCTTCAAGGATATCCAGCACCTTCGGTGTGGTGGAGTTGGTAGGGCCGTCGTCAAAGGTCAGGCAGATGACTTTTTGCTCCGTATCTTCCGCCGCGGTTGTAGGCACTGTGGGAGTAAAACGGGAGGATATGGAAAGGGCGGGCGCTTTCTGCGCCTCTGCCGCGCCATATGTCGCCTGCGTCTCTGCCGCCGACGCGGTTAACAGCGCAATTTGCGCCCCGGATGCGGCGACGAACAAAGCAGCCTGCGCCCCGGATGCGGCGGCGGTGAGGGAAGCGGCGGGCAGGCCGAACAGGCATGCCAGGTACGCCAAAAATAAGGCAAACGCTTTCATGCCCGTAGTTTGCGCCTCTTTGTCCGTTCAATGCGTGCGCAAAGCCGCACGTTTTTTTAATGGGGAAGCTGCGATTTTGCCTTTGCCGCGGCGGAGGCGCCGCTATGCTGCAAAAAAATTGCAAAAATTTTTCTTTCAAAACAGTTGACATTTGTTTTTCGGCGTGGTATGCTATAGAAAACCGACGAGGTAAAGTAGTAACCTGCAAGTACAGATCCACAGAGAGTTCCCGGTGGTGGAAGCGGAACGGTCTTGTCGCAGCGCGAATGGATTACCGAGGGCGAGGGCAAAAGGCGCAAGCCGAGTAGTTTTCGACGTGGCTTTCACGTTACAGGAAGAGGGTATGGTAGTACCTATTTGAGGCAGCGCACTTGCGCTGTGAATTTGGGTGGCAACACGGTCAATTCGTCCCAAAACGGATGGACCGTGTTTTTTTATACCATTTTCACATTGATTTCATTTACAGGAGGAAACAACTATGGCAAAACAGATCCCGTATAAGATCTACCTTTCGGAAGACGAGATCCCGAAGCAGTGGTATAACCTGAACGCCGCGATGAAGCAAAAACATGCGCCGTTCCTGAATCCCGCGACGCTGCAGCCCTGCACCAAAGACGACCTGCGCCCCGTGTTCTGCGACGAATGCGTGGATCAGGAAATGAATATGACGGACGAATATATCGACATTCCCGAAGAGATCCGCGCGTTTTATAAGATGTACCGCCCGTCGCCGCTGGTGCGCGCCTACGTCCTCGAAAAAGAGCTGGGTACGCCCGCCGAGATCTATTATAAGTTTGAAGGCAACAACACCTCCGGCTCGCACAAGCTCAATTCCGCCGTGGCGCAGGCGTACTACGCCAAAAAGCAGGGCTTAAAGTCTGTGACGACGGAGACGGGCGCCGGCCAGTGGGGCACCGCCCTTTCGATGGCGTGCGCCTTCTACGGGCTGGATCTGATCGTGTATATGGTCAAGGTCTCCAGCGAGCAGAAGCCGCACCGCAAAGAGGTGATGCGCACCTACGGCGCCACCGTCATCCCGTCCCCTTCGGATACGACGGAAGCGGGCAGAAAGATCCTGGCGGAGTTCCCCGGCACGGGCGGTTCGCTTGGCTGCGCCATCAGCGAGGCGGTGGAGCGCGCCGTCAAAAGCGATTCCTGCCGCTATGTGCTGGGCAGCGTGCTCGACCACGTCCTGCTGCACCAGTCGGTCATCGGCCTGGAGAGCAAGGCGGCGCTGGAAAAGTACGGCGTGCAGCCGGACATGATCATCGGCTGCGTCGGCGGCGGCTCCAACTACGGCGGCCTCATCGCTCCCTTCATGGGGGATAAGATCAAAGGGAAGAACAATATCGACTTCCTCGGCGTCGAGCCTGCCAGCTGCCCTTCGCTCACGCGCGGCAAATTCGTGTATGACTTCTGCGACAGCGCCAAGATCACGCCGCTGGCGAAGATGTACACGCTCGGCTGCGGATTCATGCCCGCGCCCAACCATGCGGGCGGCCTGCGCTACCACGGCATGAGCCCCGTCGTTTCCGAATTGTATCACCAGGGCCTGATGCGCGCCACCGCGGTAGAACAGACCAAGGTGTTTGAAGCGGCGGAACTGTTCGCGCGCACCGAGGGCATCCTTCCCGCGCCCGAATCCAGCCACGCCATCCGCGCCGCCATCGACGAGGCGCTCAAATGCAAGCAGACGGGCGAAAAGAAGGTCATCCTCTTCGGCCTGACCGGCACGGGTTATTTCGACATGACCGCCTACAAGCAGTACAACGACGGCACGATGACCGATTATATCCCCACCGATGCCGACCTGGAGCGCGGATTTGCGAGTATTCCCGATATTCCCCAGAATAAATAAAGAAAAAGTATTTACAAACCTGCACAAAAATGATATAATAGAGGGAGAAAAAGTTTCTCCCTCTGTTTTTTTGGGGAAAACGATCAAAAGGGGTCCTTAAAATATGCGATTACAAGATCTGTACGGCAACGACGCGGACGGCAGGGCGTTTGCTTCCCGCGTGCAGTCGCTGGAAAAGTTTTTCTTAAAGCAGACGGGCGAACAGCCGGAAGAATGGTTTTCCTCTTCGGGCAGGGCGGAGATCTGCGGCAACCATACCGACCACAACCACGGCAAGGTGCTGGTGGCCGCCATCAGCTGCGACATCCTCGCCGCCGTCAAAAAACGCAACGACGGGTTTGTCCGCATCTGTTCCGCCGGCTTTCCTTCCTTTGAATTCCACATCGCAGACCTGGAGGCACGCCCCGGCGAGGCGGGCAAGAGCGTGGCGCTGGCGCGCGGCGTGCTCCGCGCCATCGTCGACCGCGGCTATACGGTGGGGGGCTTTACCGCCTGCACCGAGAGCACGGTGTTCCGCGGGGCGGGCGTGTCGTCTTCGGCTGCGTTTGAACTGCTCGTCGCGGAGATCGTCAACGCGCTGTACCTGAACGGCGCCCTCGACCCCGTTGAAAAGGCGATCATCTCTCAATATGCCGAAAACGTGTATTTCGGCAAGCCGTGCGGCTTGCTGGATCAGTCGGGCATTTCGCTCGGCGGCATCAACAAGATCGATTTCAAAGATCCAGCAAAGCCCGTCATCGAGCGGCTCACTCCGCCTGCGGGGTACACGCTCGTCATCACCAATACGGGCGGGTCGCACGCCGCCTTGACCGAGCACTACGCGGCGATCAAGACGGAGATGCGCGAAGTCGCGGCGTTTTTCGGCAAAGAGGTGCTGCGCGAGGTGGACTACCGCGAATTTTTCGACGCCGTCCCCGCGCTTTTGAAAAAGAAGATCTCGGAGCGCGCCATCCTGCGTGCGTTCCATTTCTTTGAAGAGAACGACCGCGTAGACGCGGCGGCAGACGCGCTGCGTTCGGGCGATACGGCGGCGTTTTTGCGTGCGGTCGGGGAATCCGGCCTGAGCAGCCTCAACTGTCTGCAAAACTGTTTTGTTCCCGGCAGCGCGGAGCAGCCGGTCACTCTCGCCATCCACATGTCGGAGCGCCTGATCAAAGACGGCGCCGTCCGCGTGCACGGTGGCGGCTTTGCGGGGACCATCCTCGCCTATCTCGCCGATGCCGAGGCGGGCGGTTATGCCGCCGCCATGGCAAAGGTGTTCGGCCGCGAAAACGTTTTCACGGCGCAGGTGCGCCTGCCGGGCGCCGTGCAGCTTCAACTGCACGAACTCATCTGATCAGTCGTAAAGAAATTGCAAGGAGATGCGGAATATGATACAAACGAGCGTATTCGGAAGGACAGCGGACGGCAAAAACGTCCTGGCTTTCAGGATCAAAGACGGCGCCAACGAGGCGGTCATCCTCAGTATGGGCGGCATCATCCAGTCGCTGCGCATTGCAGACAGGCATGGATACCCGGTCGACGTCGTCTTAGGGTATAACGACGTCGCCAGCTACGAGCAGAACGGCGGCTATTTGGGCGCGCTGATCGGCAGATGTGCGAACCGTATCGATAAAGGCCACATGGTCATCGATGGCGTCGATTACGACCTGTACCAGAACGACAACGGCAACCATCTGCACGGCGGCAAAGTCGGTTTCGACCGCCGCCTGTGGAATTATGTGTTTGAAGGCAGCGACGGCAACACGCTGGCGCTCACCCTGCACAGCCCCGACGGCGAAGAGAGTTATCCCGGCAACCTGAACGTACAGGTGCGCTATTCGCTGGTCGGCGGCGAGCTGAAGATCGAATACCAGGCTCTCTCCGATAAAAAGACGGTCATCAACTTGACCAACCACGCCTACTTCAATTTGGACGGCGAAGACAGCGGCGACGTGCTGGATACGACGCTGCGCATCAACGCCAACAAGATCACGCCTACCGACGCTTTGCTCATCCCGCACGGCGGCTTCCGCGACGTCACGGGTACTCCTTTTGATTTCCGCACGGGCAGAAAGATCGGGGAGAGGATCGGCGACACGGAGGATGCCGACATCCGCAACGGCAACGGCTACGACGCCAACTATCTGCTCAACAAGCGCATGGGCGAGTACGCCAAGGTCGCCGAGGCGGAGAGCGAAAAGTCCGGCATCGCCATGGAAGTGTACACCAACATGCCCGCGCTGCAGCTGTACACCGGCAACGGTCTCGACCAGGACGGCAAGTCCGGTCACTACGGCCCGCACGCAGGGTTCTGCCTGGAAACGCAGTTCATCCCCAACGCCGTCAATTGCCCGTCGTATGCGCTGCACGGCGATCCGGTGTACGACAAGAACAGGCTGTACCGCTTTACCACCGCATATAAATTCGTCCGCAAATAATGCGGATGTATGTCTGAAAGAGTACTGTGTAAACATGCAAATATACCGCAAAACGGCGCGCTCTTGCGCCGTTTTTGCGAGTTCAACGCCTCACGGAGGATATACATGAAAATTCTGATCGCATCGGATATCCACGGCTCCCGATACTACGCGCAAAAGCTGGCGGAGCGCTTTGCCGCGGAAGGGGCGGAGCAGCTGATCCTGCTTGGCGATATCTACAACCACGGCCCGCGCAACCCGCTGCCCAAAGACTACGACCCGATGGGCGTCGCCTCTGTCCTCAACGCGCTGGTCTCCAAACTGACCGTCGTCAAGGGCAACTGCGACAGCGACGTCGATACCCTCATCTCCGATTTCGAATTTGTTTCGGAAGCGGTCATCTTTACGGAAGGGAAGAAGGTGTTTTTACAGCACGGCGACAGGTTCAGCATCGACAAGCTGCCCAAAAACTGCGGCGACGCCTTCATCTACGGCCATTACCATACGGGCTTTATCCGCAGGGCGGGCGGCGTGCTCGTCGCCAACTGCGGCTCTACGTCGCTGCCCAAAGAGGGTACCGCGCACAGCTATATGGTGTTGGAAGGCAGGAGGCTGACCCTCAAAGATATGGACGGCAACGCGCTTGCAAGCAATGAAATGTAGCGAACTATGCTGCGCATAGTACTATGCAAAACGGCTGAAAACTATTTAAATCAGATAAAATCGACGAGTAAGGAGACAATTATGGATAAAATCAGGATCGGCATTGTCGGTTACGGCAATTTGGGCCGCGGCGTGCAGTATGCCGCTTCGCAAAACAAAGATATGGAGGTCGTGGCGGTATTCACCCGCAGAGACCCCGCCGCCGTGCAGACGGTTTTGCCCGTCAAGGTGGAACGGTATGACGCCATGCGCGAATACGTCGGCAAGATCGACGTAATGATCCTCTGCGGCGGCAGCGCGACAGACCTGCCCGCGCAGTCTGCGGAGGTCGTGCAGCTGTTCAACACGGTAGACAGCTTCGATACCCACGCCCGCATCCCCGAATATTTCGCGGCGCTGGACGCTGCCGCCAAAAAGGCAGGCCACCTCGGCGCCATGAGCATCGGCTGGGATCCGGGCCTGTTCTCGCTGGCACGCATCTATTTCGGCTCGGTCATGCCGGACGGCGGCACCTACACCTTTTGGGGCAAGGGCGTCAGCCAGGGGCACAGTGACGCCATCCGCCGCGTCAAGGGGGTCAAGGACGCCCGCCAGTACACCGTTCCCGTCGAAAGCGCGCTCGAGCGCGTCCGCAGCGGCGAGAATCCCGTTCTGACCACGCGAGAAAAGCACACGCGCGAGTGCTACGTCGTCGCCGAAGAGGGGGCGGACCTCGCCCGCATCGAGCGCGAGATCAAAGAGATGCCCAACTATTTCGCCGATTACGACACCACAGTTCACTTCATCTCCGAAGAGGAGCTGCGCGAAAAGCATGCGGGCATCCCGCACGGCGGCTTCGTGCTCCGTTCGGGCAAGTCGGCGGCGGACAACCGCTTCCTGCTCGAATTTTCGCTGAAGCTGGACAGCAACCCTGAGTTCACCTCTTCCGTGCTGGTCGCCTATGCGCGCGCCGTGTACCGCCTGCACGCGGAGGGGAAGACGGGCGCGGTCACGGCGTTCGACGTCGCCCCGAAATATCTTTCCCCCCTGCCCGAGGCGGAGCAGCGCAAGGAACTGCTGTAAAAGCAGCCGAGGAACAAGAGCCGCAAGGAACTGCTGAAAAATTCCGCAGCGGAGCGGCGCAAAGAGACAGCGCTAAGAGCGGCCGCGGGCGTCCTGTTCGGAACGCCCGCGGCATGAAAAAAGCCCGCGCATCGGCGGGCTTTGGCTTATAAAACAGTTCGTCTTATAAAATGATCTATAGGGCAGTCAGAAGCTGCACGCCCGGGATTCGGAAACAGCGCGCCGCTGCGATCAGAAGCTGCGCACCAATCCGATCACTTTGCCGAGGATGACGACGGAATCGACGATGATGTCGGAGAGCGCCTCGTTTTCGGGGTGCAGCACAAAGTGGTCCTGCCTTTTGAAAAAGCGCTTGACGGTGGCGCTGTCGTCGAGGAGCGCCACCACGATGTCGCCGTTGTCGGCGGTCTCCTGCCTGCGCACGACGATCTTGTCGCCGTCAAAGATGCCCGCGTCGATCATGCTCGAGCCCTGTACGTTGAGCATGAACAGGTCGCTGCCGTTGAAGCTGCCCGCGGGGAAGGAGTAATAGTCCTCGTAATTTTCGTAGGCGAAGATGGGCTGGCCCGCCGTGACCGTACCGATGAGCGGCACGTTGATAGAGGAGCTCTTTTTGAAGTTGACGGCGCGGTTCTTGTTGGGAGATTTGGAAAGGTATCCTTCCTCCGTCAGCTTTTCGATATAATAGTAGGCGGAAGCCGTCGATTTGATGTTCAGCCGGGCGCAGATCTCGCGCACAGTCGGAGAGTACCCGTATTCGGCGTTGTATTCGTTGATAAAGCGAAGCACCGCCTGCTTTTTGTTCCTGCTGCTTTCCGACATGGCACCGGCCTCCTATGGTTTTTTCCATTATATCATATATTTTTGAAAAACGCAAACAAATGTTTATAAGTATTTGATATTTTTTGAACGTTTGTTTTTGAAGAGCGTGAACTTTCTTTTACGGAGGGAATGCGAGAATGGAAACGCAGAAATGTGTATTGTACGACCGCGACTGCATCGGCTGCCTGGAATGCGAAATGTGCGACCTCGACCCGAACAAGGTCTGCGACAACTGCGGCAAATGCCTCGACATCCGCGACTACGCCGTCATCAAGATAGACGGCATCGTCGGCGCGCCGCGGGCGGGCAAGAAGAACAAGGCGGGCAAGAAGAACAAGAAAAGATGACCAAGCCAAAGCAAAAGGGTTTATTTTGACTTGGTTAGGTAATTTCTTTACATTTTGCCGCGCGTATGGTATAATAGCTAAAAAATGTTTTGGAGGACGGCAGCAATGGCTGAATTGAAATACGAAGTCGTCGAAAAACTCGGCGTTTTGGGCGAAACGGGCACGGGCTGGACGAAGGAACTCAACCTCGTCAGCTGGAACGAGCGCGAGCCCGTGTACGACATCCGCACATGGAACAGCGGGCACGACCGCATGGGCAAGGGCATCACCCTCTCGCCCGACGAAGTCAAGTGCCTGAAAGATCTGCTCAACGGCATGGACATCTGACAAGGCGGCGCGGTTCGCCGCGCCGATACACGTTTGAACGGCAAGGGAGACATTATGCAGGATACATCCGTTTACGAAAACCCGCTGCTCAGCCGCTACGCGAGCCGCGCCATGGCGGAAAATTTTTCAGACGATAAAAAATTCCGCCTGTGGAGAAAGCTGTGGATCGCTCTCGCGGAGGCGGAAAAAGAACTCGGGCTGCCCATCACCGAAGGGCAGATCGCCGAGATGAAGCAGTACGCGAACGACATCAATTATGAAGACGCCAACGCCTTCGAGCGCGAAGTGCGGCACGACGTGATGGCGCACGTCAAGGCGTTCGGCAAGCAGGCAAAGTCTGCCGAACCCATCATCCATTTGGGGGCGACCTCTTGCTATGTGACCGACAACGCCGAAGTTATGATCATCGACGACGCCTTGGATATGGTCATGGCAAAGCTCGTCAACGTGATGGACAAGCTGAGAGCGTTCGCGCTGCGCTATAAAGACCTGCCCACGCTGGGCTTTACCCATCTGCAGCCGGCGCAGCTGACCACGGTCGGCAAGCGCGCCGCGCTCTGGCTTTCCGATCTCAAACTCGACTACGAAGACCTCGTCCACCTCAAATCGACGGTGCGGCTGCGCGGCGTCAAGGGGACGACGGGCACGCAGGCGAGTTTTTTGGACCTGTTTAACGGCGACGGCGAAAAGGTCAAAGAGCTGGAAAAGCGCGTCGTCGCCAAGCTCGGCTATACTGCCGTGTATGGCGTGACGGGGCAGACGTATCCGCGCAAATTCGACTATAACGTGCTGTGCGTTCTCTCGCAGATCGCCCAGAGCGCCTACCGCTTCTCCAACGATATCCGCCTGCTGCAGCACATGAAAGAGATCGAAGAGCCCATCGAAAAGAATCAGATCGGCTCCTCGGCGATGGCGTATAAGCGCAACCCCATGCGCAGCGAACGCATGGGCTCGCTGGCGCGCTATGTGCTCAGCCTGCCCGTCAACGCCGCCGTCACGGCGTCTACGCAGTGGTTCGAGCGCACCCTCGACGACAGCGCCAACAAGCGCATCGTCATCGCGCAGGCGTTTTTGGCGGTAGACGCCATCCTCAACCTGTATTTGAACATTTCCGAAAACCTCGTCGTCTACGACAAGGTGATCGCCAAGCACATCGCGGCGGAACTGCCGTTCATGGCCACGGAAAACATTATGATGGAGTGCGTCAAGGCGGGCGGCAACCGGCAGGAACTGCACGAGCGCATCCGCGTCCTCTCGCGGCAGGCGGCGGCGCACGTCAAGCAGGAGGGGAAGGACAACGACCTCATCGACCTCATCAAGCAAGACGAAATGTTCCGCCCCGTGTGGAGCAGCCTGGACGGCATTTTAGACGCCAAAAATTTCATCGGCCGCAGCAGCGAACAGGTCAGCGAGTTCATCGCCGCCGAGATAGACCCCATCCTGCAGGCGCATGCAGGCGAGCTCGGCGTCAGCGGCGAAGTGCGCGTGTAGCAAAAGTCACAAAAACGGAGCGGTTTTTGACCGTAAAAACGCCGGCGGGCCGCCTGCAAAGATTTGACAGCGGCCTGCCGTTTGTTTTATAATTTCCCTCGGCATCACAGCATACGGGCCGGGCGTTGTGCCGCGGCCGCATTGAGGTAACTATGTTAGAATTGAAAAATATCTGCTATTCCGTCAAAGACGAAGGGAGCGGAAAGGTGCAGGATATCTTAAAGGGCGTCGATCTGACCTTCGAAGGGAGCGCCATCAGCGTCATCACCGGCCCCAACGGCAGCGGGAAATCGACGCTCATCAAACTGCTGATGGGCTTTGCCAAGCCCACGGCGGGGCGCATCCTGTTGGACGGAGAAGACATCACCGACCTTTCCGTCACAGAGCGCGCCAAAAAGGGATTCACCATCGCCTTCCAGCAGCCGGTGCGATTCAAGGGCATCACCGTCAAAAAGCTGCTGGAGATCGCCGGCGGTAAAAAACTGAACATGGACGGCATGTGCGATTGCCTCTCCGCCGTGGGGCTGTGCGCGCGCAACTATATCGACCGCTTTGTAGACGGCACCCTTTCGGGTGGCGAACTCAAGCGCATCGAGCTGGCTTGCGCCATCGCCAAGGGCGGCGAGGTGTTCTTGCTGGACGAGCCGGAGGCGGGCATCGATTTGTGGAGCTTTGAAGACCTCGTCAAGGTGTTCAAAAAGCTGCACGATAAGACGGTCATCATCGTCAGCCACCAGCAGCGCATTTTGGAAACGGCGGATAAGATCGTCCTGCTGGAAAACGACAGGCTGATCAGCGCCGGCAGGAAAGAAGAGATGTTCGCAAAGCTCACCAGGCGCCCCAATCTTTGCTGGCGCAACGTAGAGGAGGCGCAGAATGGATAACAAGACAGAGAAGATGAACAGCACGGACGCGCAGCTTTTGGAGACCATTGCCGATCTGCACGGCATCCCCGAAGGCAGCTTCAATATCCGCAAAAACGGGCAGCTGTTGGCGCGCAATTCGGATACGGATATCGAGATCGTTTCCAAAAAAGACAAAGACGGCATCGACATCATCGTAAGACCCGGCGTCAAAAATAAATCGGTGCACATCCCCGTACTGCTGACGGTGGGCAACTTTCACGAAACCGTGTACAACGATTTTTATATCGGCGAAGGCGCGGAAGTCACCATCATCGCCGGGTGCGGCATCCACAACTCCACCTGCGACGCCGCGGAGCACGACGGCATCCACACCTTTTATGTATCCAAAAACGCCAAAGTGCGCTATGTGGAGCGCCATTACGCCTCCGGCGACGGCACGGGCAAAAAGGTCTTCGACCCCGTCACCAAAATTTATCTCAAAGAGGGCGCGCAGTTCATCTTGGAATCGACGCAGCTGGGCGGCGTGACCTATTCCGACCGCAAGACGTATGCGGCGGTCGGCAAGCGCGCGCAGCTCATCGTCAAGGAAAAGATCTTGACGGACAACGAAGAGAAGGCGATCACCGACTTCAAGGTGCGCCTGACGGGCGCGGGCAGCCGCGCCGACATCGTCAGCCGCAGCGTGGCGCGCGGCAAGTCGTACCAGTGCTTTCGCTCCGACCTCGTCGGCAAAAACGAATGCTTCGGGCATGTGGAATGCGACGGCATCCTGCTGGAAGGGGCGCGCATCGTCTCCGTTCCCAAGATCGACGCCGTCAGCCCCGAAGCCAGCCTCGTGCACGAGGCGGCCGTGGGCAAGATCGCGGGCGAGCAGCTTTTGAAGCTGATGAGCCTCGGCCTTACCGAGCAGGAGGCGGAAGACGCCATCATCCGTGGCTATCTCAATTAAAATACAAATAAAAAACGAGGGCGGCGCATATCAATGTTGCCGAAGCTCTCGTTTTTTTATATGTTTTGGAAAGTTGTTGGCGGTGAAGGGGGCTCAGCAGCCGGAATCGTCGGGGAGAAACGTATCGTGCGGTTCTTCCGCTTTGGCAATGGCGAGCAGGTCGTCGCGGCCGATCAGGCCCTGCTCATATGCCTGCGGCAAAAGCAGATAGTCGTCTTCCGATGTGTAGGCCAAATATTTATAAGAGGGGTTTCCGAGGGTGGCGATGTACACGTCGCCGACGGTATATTCTACGACGACGTCGGGAACGGCTGTACCTTCCGTCTCCATGCGGACGAGGTCTACGCGGCAGCCGGAAAATGTGCCGACGGTGTGGATAGTCGCGATCGTCGTCTTGCCGCTGTCTGTACAGGCAGCCAAGGGCAGGGTACAGAGCAGCAGGAACGCCGCCGCGATACATACAAGTAGTTTTTTCTTCATCGTTTTTTCCTCCTTCTATCGCCAATATACGCTTTTCACTATTATAACCGCCGCCGGTGCCGTTTTGCCCGCGGTTTGGCGGAGATGTTTGCAATGCCGCCGCCGTTCACCACTCGTTGGGGAAGGGGGCGCGTTCGCGCATCCACCAGTCTTCATAATATTTGACGTATTGCGAGCAGTTTTCGCTTACGTCTTCGCTCAAGGGCAGAGAAGTCTGCTTCCAAAACGCCTGCACGAACGCCTCGCAGTTTTCAACCGTGATCTCCCGCAAAAATTTTGCACCAAGCTGTAAAATGTCCTGCGGGCGGCGGCTGCACTTTTCCACCGTCTCTTCCAGCCTGCGGTTGCAGGGGAAGAGCATGCGGTTTTCGATGAGGATGAGGCGGTACACGCTGTACACGATCTCGTCCGCCAGGTGCGCGCGCATATAGGCGTTGCTCTCGGGCACGCACTGCAAAAAGTAGCCGCGGTTGAGCTGTAAATTGGCGTTGAAGCAGGCAATTTTGTCGGCTGCCTCGTGCTCGGGGTAGGCGGAGATGCGGGGCACGATCTGTTCGATCTCCGCGTCCGTCGTATAGATCACCTGCGCCTTCACATAGGCGTTCCGAGTCGGTTCGCTGGCGTGCAGGGCAGACTGCTGCAAGATGGCTTTGGTCTTGTACTTGATGTCAAAATAGCCGCCCTCGTAGGTGCAGTGCCCGGGGATGACTTCCGCCAAGCGGTTTTGCGCCGCAAGTTCGGTGAATTTTTCTTCCGTCACCACGATGACGGCGTCGATGTCCGAATCGGGGCGAGCGTTTCCCTTGACGACGGAGCCGTCCAGCACGATGGCGACAAGGCCCTCCATGCCGATGAAATAGTCTTTGAGCTTTTGGATGGAATCGATGTGGTGCTGCAGCATGATCTGTTCTCCCTATAATTGTCAGTATTACTATAACACACCTCTTCGGCAAGGTCAACCGTATAGCCGCCTAAATTGAAGGTAATTATACGATTGACAAATGCGCATTCTCCCTTTATAATAAAAGGCGACTTAAAAGGTTGCATTTATCGGAGCGGCTATATGGAACAAAAATTCAAGGTGAGCGGCATGACCTGCGCCGCCTGTTCGGCGGGCATCCAAAAGACGGTCGGCAAGATGAGCGGCGTGCACAGGGCGGAAGTCAGCCTCATGGGCGAGTGCATGACCGTCGATTACGACGAGTCTGTGATAGGCGCCGACAAGATAATCGATGCGGTCGTATCGCTGGGTTACGGCGCCGAAGCAGACGACGGCAAAGCGACCGCTAAGGCGGCGGAAGGGGGAAAGCAGGCCCTGTCCGGGCACGCGGCGGAGGCGCGCAAACTGCGCACCCGCTTCATCGCCTCTCTCTGTTTTTTGCTGCCGCTGATGTATTTTACCATGGGGCACATGTTCGGGGCGCCGCTGCCGTGGTTTTTTGAGATCGCTTCCAATTTCGGGCTCGTCCAGCTGCTGTTGACGACGCCCGTGCTGTTCATCAACTTCGCCTTCTTCAAGAGCGGCTTCAAGGCGGCGATCAAGCGGGTGCCCAACATGGACACGCTGGTCAGCCTGGGCGCGGGCGTCTCTTACCTGTTCAGCGCCGTCGTCCTGTTCATCGTCCCTACGCGGGAAGACGGCATGCTCTTTGCCATGAACAATTTGTTCTTCGAATCCGCGGCGATGGTGCTGACCCTCGTCACCCTCGGCAAGTGGCTGGAGGCGCGTTCAAAAAAGAAGACGGGCGAAGAGGTGGAAAAGCTGCTGCGGCTCGCCCCCGAAACGGCGACGGTGGAGCGGGACGGCAAGCAGATGACCGTCCGCCTGCAGGAGCTGCGCATCGGCGACATCGTCGTCGTCAAACAGGGGGACAGCATCCCCGCCGACGGCAGGGTGGTTGCCGGCAATTCCTTCGTCGATACCTCTGCCATCACGGGCGAGAGTTTGCCGGTGGAAATAGGCCCGGGCGACGCCGTCACCAGCGCCGCCATCAACCGCGGCAACGTCATCCGCGTCCGCGCCGAAAAGGTGGGGGAAGATACTGTCTTATCCAAGATCGTGCGCCTGGTGCAAAATGCGGGCACCTCCAAGGCGCCCATCGAAAAGGCGGTCGATAAGATCGCCGCCGTCTTCGTCCCCGCCGTGCTGGGCATCGCCCTTTTCACCTTCCTCGTGTGGATGATCTTGTGGGGGACGCACGCCGTCGATATCGCCTTTTTTGAAGTGCTGAGCATGGCGATCAGCGTGCTCGTCATCTCCTGTCCGTGCGCGCTCGGCCTGGCGACGCCCGTCGCCGTGATGGCGGCAACGGGCAGGGGCGCGTCCCTCGGCATCCTGTTCAAAGACGCCGAGGCGCTGCAGAAGGCGCGCGGCATCCAAAACGTGCTGTTGGATAAGACGGCGACCATCACCGAGGGGAAGCCGCGGGTGACGGATATCTGCCTGTATGGCGGAAGTATGCGTGGCGAAGTACTCTCTATATTCGGCGGAATTGAGCTGAATTCCAATCATCCGCTGGCAGAATGCATCCTTTCGCAGGCGAAGGAAGAGGGCGCCGTGCCCGCGCAGGCAGCCGATTTTTCCTATACGAGCGGCAAGGGCGCGCAGGCGCGGGTGAACGGAAAGCTGTGCGGCATCGGCAACAGCGGCCTCATGCACATGCTCGGCGCCGATCTGTCCGCCTGCCGGCAGGACGCGGAGCGGCTCTCCGGCGAAGGGAAAACGGTGCTGTACTGCGCCGAGGACGGCAAAGTGACGGCGCTCATCGCCGTGGCGGATACGCTGAAGGAGGGCAGCCGCGAGGCCGTCGCCGAACTCAAGGCGCGCGGCATCCGCCCCGCCATGCTGACGGGCGACGGGCAGGGCGCGGCGAGGGCGATCGCGGCGCAGGTCGGCATCCAAGAGGTGTACGCCGACGTATTGCCCGAAGACAAGTTGAACATCGTCATCGAAAATAAAAAGAAGGGCATGACCGCCATGGTCGGCGACGGCATCAACGATTCGCCCGCCCTCAAAGAGGCGGACGTCGGCGTCGCCATGGGCAACGGCACGGATATCGCCATCGACTCGGCAGACGTCGTGCTGGTGGGCGGCGATCTGCGCGCGCTGGAAAACGCCATCGACCTCAGCCGTGCGGCGGTGCGCAATATCCACCAGAATTTGTTCTGGGCGTTTATTTACAACTTGCTCTGCATCCCCATCGCCGCGGGCGTACTGTTCGCCGTGGGGGTGGTGCTCGACCCGATGTACGGCGCGGCGGCGATGAGTTTGAGTTCGCTGTTCGTCGTCACCAACGCCTTACGCCTGATGCGCTTCCGACCCAAAAAGAAGTCGGCGGAGGCAAAGGCAGAAACAAAACAACAAAACAGTCAAGATATGAACGGAGGTATATCTATGGAAAAGATCCTGACCATCGAAGGGATGAGCTGCAGCCATTGCAGCGCCCGCGTCGAAAAGGCGCTGAACGCGCTGGAAGGCACGCAGGCGACGGTGGAACTGAAAAAGAAGCGCGCCGTCGTGCAGACGCAGCAGCCGGACGAAGTCCTCGTCAAGGCGGTGGAAGATGCCGGCTACGAGGTGAAAAAGATCAAATGACGCTGCGGCAGCAGGGGCGCAACCTCGCGGATGCGCCCCCGCACCCTTTTTTGCGGCGCGGCGGGTAAAATTTATAAAATAGCGGGCAGATTTGCTTGCAAAAACGAGCGTTTTATATTATAATCTATCTGTTACATTTGCCGCTGTGGTGAAATTGGCAGACGCGCTGGACTCAAAATCCAGTGGTAGC